>ERZ827168.4226-NODE-4226-length-13451-cov-6.629666_pt1 | contig 13451 bp, 12 predicted proteins | sample MGYA00519868_ERZ827168 | MGnify/ENA primary metagenome ERZ827168 (study PRJEB31778, sample SAMEA3449271) | human gut metagenome | biome: human gut; feature: human-associated habitat; material: faeces | place: United Kingdom | collected 2010/2012 ...
TGACGGCGACGGGCAGGCCCGTCGTGGAGATCATCAGCAGGACGTTGTACACGTCATAGGCCGTGTTGAAATAGCCGAAGCCCCGCTCCTGCAGAATGTTTTGCAGAGGGACCTTATAGATGAAGCCGAGCAGCTTGACAATGATGGTCGCGGCGGTCAAGACCGCCACGCCCTGCAAAAAGCTCTGCTTTCTGGGTGCCTTTTCGCCGCTCATGCCTGCGCCTCCGGTTCATCAGAGAAGACTCTGGGGATCGCGTAGTCGTGCAGCTCCTTCAGCGCGCCCGCCACATCCAGCGTGGGATACTTGCCGTCCGCGTACAGGATTTTGCCGCGCACCATCGTCAGCGCAACGTCGTGGCCGGAGGCCGCGTAGACCAGATGGGACAGTACATTGTGGCACGGGATCAGATGCGGCTGGTTGAAGTCCAGCAGAATGAGGTCGGCGTCCATGCCAAGCTCGATGATGCCGCACTCAGCGCTTCTGCCCTGCGCTCTTGCGCCGCAGACTGTCGCCATCATCAGAGCCGCCTCCGCCGGAAGCGCCTTCGGGTCGCCGGTCTTGCCCTTGGCCATGAGCGCAGCGGCCTTGATCTCTTCAAACAGATCGAGATTGTTGTTGGATGCGACAGAGTCCGTGCCGAGGCAGACGTTCATCCCGGCTCTTACCATGCCGAGCACGTCCGCGCAGCCAGAGGCCAGCTTCAGATTGCTGACCGGGCAGTGCGCCGCGGACACATGGCGCTTGGCCAGCAGCTGCATATCCTCCTGCGTCACATGGACGCAGTGCGCCGCGACCACGGGCACGTCGAACACATGATGGCAGTCGAGCACCTGCGCGGGCGTCAGACCGTATTTCTCCACGCACGCGTCGTGTTCCTTCTTCGTCTCGGACAGGTGCACCTGCAGCTGCAGGCCGTTGTTGACGGCATACTCCGCCAGCGCGTCCCAGAGCTGATACGTCGAGGTATATTCGGCATGGATGGAGGCTTCAATTTTAATGCGGCCATTGTCATAGTTGTGCCACTTGTCCTTAAGTGCAACAAGCTCCTGGCAGGCCGGGAAGGTATCGAAGCAGAAGTCGTCTCCCAGGAACATGGACGTGCCGCGGGAGATATTGGCCTTGATGCCGGATTCGGCTACAGCTTGGCAGATCTCGTCGCAGAAGTAATACATATCCGACACGCTCGTCGTGCCGAAGCGCAGCGCCTCGGCAAGGGCAAGCGTTGTCGCCGCCTTGACGGCGCGGCCGTCGAGCCTGTCCTCGCGCGGGAAAATATAGTGCTGGAGCCAGTCCTGCAAATTCAGATCATCGGCATAGCCGCGCAGCAGGTACATGGGCAAATGCGTGTGGCAGTTGATGAGGCCCGGCATCAAGACCATGCCGGTCGCGTCAATGATCTTCTTCGGCTTCTCCTCAGGCGGCTTTTTCGCCATATAGGCGATCTTGCCGTCGGTGACGCCGACAAACGCATCCTGCCAGAGCGTCATCTGCTCGTTCATCGTAACGACGTTGACATGAGAAAACAAGGTGTCCATGGAAGCCCTCCTTATGGGTTCTGTTCACGCAGCCCGCGCAGGATCGAGAAAATCTCGTCCTTCTGCTGCAGGATCGTGTCGATGCGGGAGATATAGTCCTGCGGAATTTTCGGATTGTGGTAGCGGGCAAGCTTTTCCTCCGGGAGATTGATCTTGTTCATCCCGCCGCCGCCGAGAGAGAGGATGGTATGCAGCTCCTCCATCATATATATGTTGTAAAGTCCGGTATAGCCCGGCCTGCACCAGCCGGTGTTTTCAAAGCTGCCGGACATATATTTCTGCCGGTAAAGATAATACGGCTCATAGCCGCTCTGCCGCAGCGCATCCTCCGCACCCGTGAGCATGGCGGCGACCGCCTCCTGCGGCGGAAGCTCCATGCGCGAGCCGAACAGCGCCGCGCCCTTTTTCAGAGCCAGCGTGTGCACTGTAATATTGCTGGGGTTTAAATCCAGCACCTGCCGGATGGAATCGGCAAAGCTTGCCGCATCGTCTGCCGGAAGTCCTGCGATCAGATCCATGTTGATATCGTCAAACCCGGCCTGCACCGCCTGCTCATACGCTTCGACGGTCTGCCGCGCCGTGTGCCTGCGGCCCACGGCCTCGAGCACTTTATCAGACATGGTCTGCGGATTGATAGAAATGCGCGTCGCGCCGCCGTCCTTGATGACGCAGAGCTTTTGGGGATCCAGTGTGTCCGGCCTTCCGCCCTCGACGGTAAATTCCAAGCAGCGGGACAGATCAAAATTCCGGTTGATCGCGTCCAGCAGCCGCGCCATCTGTGTGCTCGAAAGCGTCGTCGGCGTGCCGCCGCCCATGTAGAGCGTGCGGATGTGGAAGCCCGAATTTTTTAACAGTGCGCCGGTATGCGCGATCTCGCGCAGCAGCGCGTCCAGATACGCAGGCAAAAACTCCCCGAAGCGCTCGATGGACTGGCTCACGAACGAGCAGTACGCACAGCGCGTCGGGCAGAACGGAATCCCAATATACACGGAAAGATCGTCCGCGTCAAGCAGTTTTGCAGCTTCGACCGTATGCCGGGAGGCGTCAACGCAGAGCCTCGCCCGCTCCGGCGAGACAAAATAGACCTCGCGCAGAAGCTTTTCCGCGTCCTTTTCGCTGCCGCCCGCCATCAGGCATTTCGTCGACAGTTTTGTCGGCCTGACGCCGGAGAGCGCGCCCCAAGGCGGCGCAGCCGGAAGCACCTGCAAAGCAGCCAGATAATAGCTGCGCTGTAAAATGCGCCGCGTTGCACGCACATCGGCCCTGTCCAGCAGCACACGGTTTACGGCAAAGCCGGTCTTCCCCTGATACGTGACCTTCGCCGTGGCCGTCAGATAGCGCTTCCCCCGCGAGAGGGACGAGACGGTCCCGTCGCCGGCAAACGGCTCGGTGCAGAACTCGCTCGGCTCCTGCGCAAACAGCTGCAGCTGCAGCTGCTCGACCGGATAGCGCTCGGTATGGTTTTTCAGATACAGCTTCATTCGATCCCATGCCCCCGCAGATACGGATTGGTGCGCAGCTCCTCTTCGATGGTGCTGGACGGCCCGTGGCCGGGCAGCACGCGCGTCTCAGGCGGCAGCATGGACAGCCGCTTCAAAGACGCGGCCATGTCCCGGCTGCTTCCGCCGAGGAAATCCGTCCGGCCATACGAACCCGCGAAGAGTGTGTCGCCGGAGAACAGCACGTTTTCACACAGCAGGCACACGGAGCCCGGCGTATGGCCGGGCGTAGAGAGCACCTGAAAGGTCAGACCGCCTGCCGCGACGGTATCGCCGTCCTGATACGTATCCGTATAGGTCAACAGATCGTGGCACATATGGCTGGGGTCGTCCTTATCGGCCTCACCGATATAGACCCGCGCGTTCGTCGCCGCGCGCAGGTTTTTAAGCGCGCCGATATGATCAAAATGCGCGTGGGTCAGCAAAATCGCCTCCAGCGTCAGCCCCTGCTCCTCCAGCGCGGCCAGCAGCCGTTTGGAGTTCGCGGCGGGGTCGATGATGACGGCGCGGCTGCTTTCGTCCGCCCGGACAAGATAGCAATTGGTGGCCAGCGGCCCCAGCGTAAGCGTCTGAATGTTCATAGCGTCTCCTTATTTCAGATCGTCCGTGTCGACGATCAGCGTCACAGGCCCGTCGTTTTCCGACACGACCTGCATATAGGCTCCGAATTCGCCGTGCTGCGGCGGGAAGCCGAGGCGTTCGCACTCGGCAAGGAACTGCTCATAAAGCGGAATCGCCAGATCGGGCTTGGCCGCGCCGATAAAGCTCGGCCTGCGGCCGTGGCTCACGTCGCCGTAGAGCGTAAACTGGCTCACGACAAGAACGCTTCCGCCAACGTCGGCGAGCGAGCGGTTCATTTTGTCGTTTTCATCGCGGAACACCCGCAGCCCCAGCACCTTTTCAGCCAGCTTCCGGCAAAGCGCAGGCGTATCGTCCGGCCCAACGCCAAGCAAAATCAAAAAGCCTCTTCCGATTTTTCCGTGAACAGCGCCGTCAATCGAAACACTGGCAGAATTCACGCGGGTAACGACTGCTTTCATAGTGAGATCCTTTCATTTTGTGGGAATGCTCTGCATTCAAAATTTGAGAGGCAGTACGAATTTGCCCAAGACCTGGTAGGGGCGGGGCTCTGCTCCGCCCGGCAGGATGCACCGGTTTTTACGGAAACCTTCAGCGAATTCACAACTGCCCAACGGGCCGATGTGGGCATCGGCCCCTACAAACGAGGAGGAAAATGATTGCGGATTTTCCGGAAAGCTGCCGTCCTTACTCTGTTCCTCTCTCGACATTATGCACGCCCGAGATGCCGCGCAGTCTTGTGCGGACGTTTTCAAGCTCTGTGAGGTTGTGGACGCCGAAGCGCAGGCAGACGATGGCGGTGCCGCCGCCGACAGAGCGGGCACTCATTTCGCTTGTGCGCAGACGCAAAGACGTGAGAATTGTTGCAACATCCAGCATCAATCCGTCGCGGTCGTCGGCCTCGATCTCCAGGGACGTGGAGAACATCACGTCCGGGGCCTCCGCCCAGGTGACCTTGACCCAGCGGCCCTTTTGCGCGGGGTCGAGCGCGGCCCTGGCGTTCGGGCAGTCCTTCCGGTGGACGGACACGCCGTAGCCCTTGGTGATAAAGCCGATGATCTCGTCTCCGGGAACCGGCGTGCAGCAGCGGCTGAATTTGATCATGCACGAGCCGATGTCCTCGACAATGACGCCGGAGGAATTGACGGCGGGCGCATTCTGCCGCGCAAGCGGCTTGGGGGCAAGCGTCCGGGTCGCCTTGGTCAGATCATCGCGGATGCGGCCCACGGCCTTCGCAGCGGTCAGACCGCCGTAGCCGATGGCGGCATACATATCGTCCAGACATTCGAAGCTGACCTTTTTGAGGATGACCGGCAGAACCTCTGTATTCTGCAGAATATCGGGGTCAACGCCGGCGTGACGCAGTTCGGCCTCAAAGCTCGCCTTGCCGCGTACGATGTTCTCCTCGCGCTTCTCGCGCTTGAACCACTGCTTGATCTTGACGCGCGCCTGATTGGACTGACAGATGTTCAGCCAGTCGCGGCTCGGGCCCTTGGCGGATTTGGACGTTAAAATTTCAACGATATCGCCGTTGTGCAGCGGCGCGTCATAGCTTGCGATGCGGTTATTGACCTTCGCGCCGATCATGGAGTTGCCGACAGCGGAGTGGATGGCGTAGGCGAAGTCGATGGGCGTGGAGCCTGCGGGCAGGGAAATGACCTTGCCCTTGGGCGTGAAGACGAAGACCTCATCGTCAAACATATCGACCTTGAGGGAGTGGATATAGTCGTCCGCCTCTACGTCCTGCTGGTTCTCCAGCAGTCGCCGCACCCACTCGAATTCCTTTTCCGAGCCATCGCCCGCGTGCTGCTTGTATTTCCAGTGCGCCGCAACGCCGTATTCCGCCGTCTGGTGCATTTCCCACGTGCGGATCTGCACCTCGAACGGGATGCCTTGTGAGCCGATGACGGTCGTATGCAGAGACTGGTACATATTGGGTTTCGGCGTGGAGATATAGTCCTTGAACCGGCCCGGAATGGGGTTAAACAGGTCGTGGATGTGTCCGAGGACGTTATAGCAGTCGGCAATATTGTCCACGATCACGCGGAACGCGTAAAGATCATACAGCTCGTCGATGGTCTTGTTCTGTGCGCGCATCTTGCGGTAGATGGAATAGGTATGCTTGATGCGGCCATAGATCGATCCGTGGATGCCGACGGAGGCCAGCCGGGTCGTGATCTTCGACTGGATGGCGTTCATGAAGCTGTTGGCGCTGTCCTCGTTCTTTTTGAGGTAGTCGATGATCTCCTGATAGCCCTCGGGATCGAGATACTGCAGCGACGTGTCCTCCAGCTCCCACTTGATCTTCTGCATACCGAGCCGGTGCGCCAGCGGCGCGTAGACCTCCATCGTCTCCATGGACTTCGAGATCTGCTTGGCAGGCGTCTGGTACTGCAGCGTCCGGGTATTATGCAGGCGGTCGGAAATTTTGATGAGGATGACGCGGATGTCCTTCGACATGGCCATGAACATCTTGCGCAGATTTTCCATCTGCTGCTCTTCCATCGTGGAATACTGCACGCGCGTGAGCTTCGTGACGCCCTCGACGAGGTTTGCTACGGTCTCGCCGAACATGCGGGAGATCTCCTCGAAGCTCGCGTCGGTGTCTTCCAGACAGTCGTGCAGCAGCGCGGCTGTGATCGCGTCGGTGTCCAGACCGATCTCCGCCACGATCTCCGCCACGGCCAGCGGGTGGATGATATAGGGCTCGCCGGATTTGCGCAGCTGGTTTTTGTGCTTTTCGTCGGCGTATTCGTAGGCCCGCTGGATGACCTCCAGATCGGCGGAGGGCGCGTAGCGGGTGATCGCCTGCATCATGGAGGCGTAATGTTCTTCTCTGGTTTCCATTCAGGTTCCTGCCTTCTGCTTTTTGAGGTGGATGAGGATCGGGCTCTTTTCCAGATCGACCTTGCGCCCGTCGGCGCACAGGCGGATCAAGAGCGTCTTCGGCCGCTGCTCGAGCTGCACGAGCCCCTGCTCTGCCAGAACGTCCAGGCAGATGCGCGTTTTTCCGGCGCTCAGCGGGAGCTTTGCGCAGCGTGAGATCTTGCGGCTCAGGCAGCCGAGCTCCTCACAGAGCGTCCCGTCCTGCGAGAATGCGGCCAGATACCGCCAGACCGCGACAAAGTCCTGCCGCGCCGGCAGCAGGGAGTCTGCCTCGTCGCAGCTGAGCTCGCCGCCGGAAAGATGCTTGCGGTAGACCGCGCGGTCATGCCCCTGCGCCTCGCGGAAGGCCTTGTCCGGCCGGATATCGACCAGATTGAGCTGCACCGAGCGCATGGAGCGGTATTCGTTGATCTGCGGGGTAAAGGCGATATCGACCACGTCGCCCTGGGCCACGGCGGCCCGCTGCGCGTTGGTGGAAAAGAAGATCGCGCCCCAGGTGAACGGGCCCTTGCTCAGCCGCAGCCGCAGATGCTTGCCGCCGCCGACCTCGGTCAGCTCCGTGACCTGCAGCCCGCGCATGCACAGGATCGGCCGCGGGCAGCCCGCGCCGCAGGGCTCGAGCTCGTCGAGCGCCTGGATATTTTCGATGGTCAGCAGCTCCGGCGGGATCTCGCAGTCGATCGCGAGCGCCGTGCTGCAGGCGTCCGACTGCCGGAAGCTGCTGCAAAGCTGCAGCATTTTCTCGCGGAAGGGCTCAATGCACGCGCGCCGGATGGTGAACCCGGCGGCAAGCTCATGCCCGCCGTAGCTCTCGAGCAGCCCGGACAGCTGCTCGAGCGAGCGGAAGAGGTTGAATCCGCCGTACGAGCGCGAGGAGGCCTTGCCCTTGTCGCCGTCGAGGCAGATGAGGAAGGTCGGGCAGCTGTATTCCTCCGCCATGCGCGACGCGACGATCCCGACCACGCCCTGGTGCCAGCTCTCGTCGGCCAGCACGATGGCCTGCGGCGGCCCGCCGGGCGGCAGCATGGCGACGGCGCTCTGGTAGATGCTGCCCTCGATCTCCTGCCGCTTGCGGTTGAGGCGGCAGAGCGTCCCGGCCAGCTCCACGGCGCGGGCGGCGTCGTGGGTCAGAAACAGCTCGGTCGCCACGTGCACCTCGCCCATGCGCCCGGCGGCGTTGATGCGCGGCGCGAGCGTATAGCCGATCGTCCCCGCGGTGACGGGGCCCTTCTGTACGGCGCATTCGGCCATCAGCGCGGCGATGCCGACGCGCTTCGGGTTGGCCAGCGCCCGCAGGCCGCGGGCGACCATCGTGCGGTTCTCGCCCGTCAGCGGCATGACGTCCGCGACGGTGCCGAGGCACAGAAAATCACAGTATTGGTCCAGCAGCTTCTCCTGGTCGCCCTCGATGGCGGCGGCCAGCTTGAACGCGACGCCGACGCCCGCCATCTCCGTGACGGGCTGGGGCTGGTCCTTGCGGTGCGGGTCGACGAGCGCCGCGGCCTGCGGCAGCTCGGATTTGCACTCGTGGTGGTCAGTGATGACAAGATCGATGCCGAGCTCTTTGCACAGCTGCGCCTCCTGATTGGCCGTGATGCCGCAGTCGACCGTCACGATCAGCTCCACGCCCTGCTTTTTGAGCGTGTCGATGGCGAGCGGGTTGAGCCCGTAGCCCTCCTCGAGCCGCGCGGGGATATAGCTGGTCACGTGGCCGCCCCTGCTGCGCAGATATTCCGTCAGCAGGCAGGTAGCCGTGATGCCGTCGACGTCGTAATCGCCGAAGACGGCGATATGCTCGCGGCGCTGCAGGGCAAGCCGTACGCGCGCGGCGGCCTTGTCCATGTCGAGCAGGTCGAACGGGGAGGAGAGGGGGTAGCTGCAGGATAAAAATTCGCGGGCCGCGTCAGCGTCCCGGTAGCCGCGGCTGCACAGCAGCGCCGCGGTGATCGGCGAGAAGCCCGCCGCGCACAGGGCCCTTGCGTCGGCAGGCTCATAGGACGATACCGTCCAGGTTCCGTACTTCAATTCCAATGCACATCCATTATTATTTTCTTTTTCGCATATTATAGCATCATGGATGGAATATCACAATACAAAATGTGGGATACAGCTCCGCCGGAGGCGGTTTTTTCGCCCATGACGGCGCAAAAATGCCCCGCCGGCGCCACAGTTCTGCTTTTCTTTGCGGGACGGGTATGATAGACTATGGAAAAAGGAGGCGCAGGCATGGGGAAAAACGGGCGAAAAAGCTGCCGCCGCTGGCTGCTGCCGGCGGCGCTGGTGCTGGCCGGCGCAGCGTGGTTTGAAAATTTCACACTGTCTTCGAGCACGGTTGAGGTCCGCAGCGCGGCGCTGCCCGCGGCGTTTTCCGGGCTGCGCGTGGTGCAGATCTCCGACCTGCACGGCAGACGCTTTGACGCGGGCAGCCGGTATCTGCTCGCGCTCGTGCGGCTGCAAAGCCCGGACATCATCGCCCTGACCGGCGATCTGGCCGATGAATTCACCGACGTTTCCATGCTCCCGCCCCTGCTCGAGGGCTTAACGGCGCTCGCGCCGACATTTTACGTGACGGGCAACCACGAGTGGGTGCTCTCCCGCGAAAAGCGGCAGGCGCTGTTTGACCTGCTGGACGCGGCGGGCGTTATCCGCCTGCCGAATGAATGCCGGCTGCTGGAGAAGGGCGGCGCGTCCATCGTCCTCGCGGGCGTGGACGACCCGAACGGCCCGTATGACCAGAAGCGCCCGGCGCAGCTCGTGCGCGAGATCCGGCAGCAGTACGGCAAGGACGCGTATATCCTCATGCTCTCGCACCGCAACGACGAGCTGCCGCTCTGGGCGCACATGGGCGTGCAGACGGTCCTGTGCGGCCACGGCCACGGCGGCATTGTGCGCCTGCCCGGCATCGGCGCGGTCTTCGGCACACATATGGATCTGTTCCCGGACTATACCGCGGGCTTGTACGAAAAGGACGGGACGGCCATGGTCGTCAGCCGCGGGCTCGGCGGCAGCCGCAAGCTGCCCCTGCGCATCGGCAACCGCCCGGAGGTCGTGACCGTCGTTTTGCGGACGGAGAACTGAGCGTATCAAAAAGAGAAAGAGAGAACGATATGAAAACCTGGAAAGCAACTGGATGTGTGCTGCTGGCGGGGATCTTCTGGGGCAGCATGGGCCTGTTTGTCCGGCAGCTGAACGCCGCCGGGCTCTACGCCATCGATGTGATGCAGCTGCGGGTGCTGGCGAGCGCGATCTTCGTCGGGCTGTATCTGCTGCTGTTCGACCGGCAGAAGCTGCGGCTCCGCCCGCGCGATATCTGGTGCTTCGCGGGCAGTGGGATCTGCAGCCTGATGCTGTTTTCCTGGTGCTATTTTACGGGGATGCAGGCTGCGAGCCTCGCGGTCATGGCTGTGCTTCTCTATACCGCGCCGGTGTTCGTCATGCTGATGAGCATCGTGTTCTTCCGGGAAAAGCTGACGGGGGCGAAGCTGACGGCGCTGGTTTTGTGCCTGGCGGGCTGCGTGCTGGTGTCGGGCGTGGGCTCGTCGGAGCGGCTCGGGCTGCGGGGGCTGCTGCTCGGCCTCGGCGCGGGCTTCGGGTACGCGCTGTATTCGATCTTCGGCCGCTGTGCGATCGACCGCGGCTACAGCTCGTGGACGATCACGTTCTACACCTTCGTCTTCTGCTCGCTCGGCTGCGCGCCGCTGACCGGCTGGCGCCTGATCGCCGGGACGCTCGCCGCGCAGCCGCGGCTGATCGCGTGGGCGCTGGCCATGGCGCTGCTGACAGGCTTTCTGGCCTATATCCTCTACACGAAGGGCCTCGAGGGCATGCCGTCGAGCCGGGCTTCTATCCTCGCCTCGGTCGAGCCGGTCACGTCGGCCGTCATCGGCACGATCGTCTTCCATGAGCCGCTCAGCCTGGCGGCGGTCTGCGGGATCGTTCTGGTTTTGGGCGGGATCGCGGTACTGAGCGTGCGTCTGCCGGGGAAAAAGCGGGAAAAGACCGGCCAGATTTAAACTTTTTATAAACAATCGCCCCGCCCGCTTGTATTTTGTCCGCAGGTTTCTATAATGGGGTTTATTGAATGAAACCATATGGACGGAGTGACGGAAATGTTTCGGAAAATCGGAGATGGGCTTCGCAGATTTATGGCCGGGCGCTATGGCTCGGACCGGCTGAACCAGTGTCTGCTCGGTGCGGCGCTCGTGCTGATCCTCATCAGCGCCATCGGCGGCCGGTGGGTGCAGTGGATGTCGGTATTGAGCCTGCTGGCGTACATCCCGCTCATCTGGTCGATCTACCGGATGTATTCGCGCAATATTGAGGCCCGCCGCCGCGAAAACACCGCCTTCCTGCGGTTTTTCAGCCGCCTGACGGATAAGCAGTACCGCTATTTCCGCTGCCCCGGCTGCCGCCAGGTCGTCCGTGTGCCGCGCGGTAAGGGCAAGATCAACATCCGCTGCCCGAAGTGCAGCCGCCAGTTTATCAAACGCACGTAAATCGGCGGAAAATTTCCTTGATTTTGCTGCCTGTGCCTGCTATAATACTCAGGCTGCAGCAAACATACGGAGCGGTATCGAAGTGGTTATAACGGCCCTGACTCGAAATCAGGTGTACCGGCAACGGTACCGTGGGTTCGAATCCCACCCGCTCCGCCAGAAAAAAGCCCATCCACCCGGATGGGCTTTTTTCTGGCATTATGACCCTGGCGCGGGTGGGATTCGAAAGGCGGCTCTTGGCGGCATGCCGGTGCATGCCGCAACCGCCGTGGCTTTTCCGCAGAAAAGGGATCCCACCCGCTCCGCCAGCTCATCGCGAACTACGCAGGTTCGCGACGACTTTTTTATGCTGCGCATGAAAAAGTCATCTCTCATCTGCTCCGTCGTGTCTCCTCTCAAAATCGCGACCGCTGGCGCTGGGTTACGATTTTGTTTTTTGATTTGGCGGCCGGTCAACCGTGGTCACCATTTCAGGTGAATTTGCTCAAATCTCTTGCGAAAGGGTATTCATCATGGTAGAGTAATTCCTGTATATTGCATACAGCGGAAAGGCGGGAAGCGGAGTGAAGAGAGTCTTATGCTATGGAGATTCGAATACATGGGGGTATGTTCCCGGGTTGGGGGTACGCCATCCGGAGGATGTCCGGTGGACGGGGGTCGCTGCAAAGCTGCTCGGGCCGGACTACAGGATCATCGAAGAAGGCATGAACGGCAGAACGACAGCATTTGACGATCCATATTATGACTTCCGCAACGGAAAACGGGGCCTTGGGTATGCCCTGTGCGCGCATGCGCCGCTCGATCTGGTCGTGGGGAACGCCAAAGTTCTCGAGGCCAAAGAGCATCTCGTCCTCGACGACGGAGGCCACCATCTGGGCGTCGATGTCCTGCAGGACGCTGCCCACGATGCGCGAGATGTCCGTCAGGGTGACCTCGCAGGTGTCCTTGCCGTTTATGAGCGTGGCGCCATAGAGCTGGCCAGTGAAGTGGTGGGGGATGGCGCCGCTCATGACGGCGGCAAGCGTTGACTTGCCGGCGCCCGACGGGCCGATGACTCCCACGAAGTCTCCCTCGGAAATGGAGAGCGAGACGTGGTCAAGAGCCGCCCGGGCGCCCTCGCCGTACGAGAACGAGACGTCCCTGAGCTCGATGATTGGGTTGGTCTGGGTCATGGGAGCCCTTCTTTTTGAATTTGCCGCCACGGGACAGGTGCCCTGCGGCGAGAAAAACGCGCCGAACCGCGGTGGGCCGGCGCGTCTCATGGTACCTAATGAGCTACTTGTTCAGGACCTTGTTAAGCGGGATGTAAAGGGCCTGGACGACGATGGCGTTGAAGGCCGCGGTGCCCAGGACGAGCGGCACCTTGACCATGACGGTGGGTAGGGCCGCGCCCATGATGACGGTGCCCAGCACGGCAAAGAGGGCGCCGGAGATGAGCGTGGTCAGGAAGGCGGAGACCAGAGGGCATGCCTTGGAGCCGCCGATGTTGGCCTTGACCAGCAGTGCCATGGCGACGGCGGCCACGACCTCGGTGAGGAAGTTCAGGCCGGGGATGGAGGTGGTCAGCTGGATGACGCAGGCCGAGAGCATGGCGTAGAGCACGGACTGGGCCACGGAGGCGCGGGTGAGGATGATGGCCAGGGCATAGGCGGCAATGATGAACTGCGGCTTGATGCCCACGATGGCCAGGGCGTTGCCCAGCGTCATATTCAAGATGAAGCCTGCGGCAAGAAGTATCGCGAGAAGCACGAGGGACTTGATGTCGAGCAGCTCGTTGCTTGAGGCGTTGGCGCTGACGGTGCGGGCCTGCTGGGCGGTGGCGTTCTGGGACATTGTGGTCTCCTTCCGGGAGGTGCGGCGAGTGGGGTTTCTCGCCCGCGTGGGGTGGGTGCTGCAGAGGGGACGGGTGGGACGGTGGTTGCTTTGCCATTGCGCGGCGCGCTGGGACGCGTCGGGCTTGCCTGGGTGAGGCGGGCGCCGAGGGGGGTGTCAGTCGGCGAGCTTCAGGGCCTTCTTGATGGGGATGTAGAGGGCCTGGACGATGATGGCGTTGAAGGCACCGCTTATGGCGACGACGGGGGCCATGACCATGATGAGCTGCGGGTTGCGCTGGACGAAGCAGGCAAAGATGACGGCGTAGATGAGGCCGGAGACGCAGGTGACCACAAAGGTGCCGACGAGGGGCAGGACCTTCTTGGCGTCGCCGTTGCCCAGGGCGTTGACGAGGAGCGCCATGACGATGGCGGCGACGGGCTCGGCGATGAGATCGGGGCCCTTGACGGAGGCGGTGATCTGAATCACGACGCCGGCGAGAAGACCGAGGACGGCGGCCTGCCCGACCTTGGGCTTGATGATGAGGGTCTCAAGGCAGAAGGCGGCGATGATGAACTCGGGCGAGAGGATGCCGCCGGTGAGGCCCGAGAAGAACTTGCTGACCGTCATGTTGAGGACGAAG
>ERZ827168.4227-NODE-4227-length-13450-cov-5.652856_pt1 | contig 13450 bp, 7 predicted proteins | sample MGYA00519868_ERZ827168 | MGnify/ENA primary metagenome ERZ827168 (study PRJEB31778, sample SAMEA3449271) | human gut metagenome | biome: human gut; feature: human-associated habitat; material: faeces | place: United Kingdom | collected 2010/2012 ...
CGTCAAAATGGGCGGGCCTTTTTCCCTCCGCTGCCTATCGCCGCTCTGCTCCCCCCGCAGGCGGCGCTGGGCAGACTCAAATGGCGGTGCTTGGGATAGTCTCGTGTTACGTGGGTGGACTCGCTGCTTCCATGGGCAGACCTGTTTTCCAATTCGCGGTTGGTGTAAACCATATTCAAATTATGCTAGTTGGACGCTTCGATGTAACTTGGATATTTTTGCAAGGCAAAAGGCCAGCGTGAATTTAGAATCACGCTGACCTTTTTAGCGAGCCGGAGGGCCTGTTGCCCGACGGCGGTCTTTTCTATTCAGCTAGCACGTAGCCACACCAGACCGGCAAGCCGCAAGGCCCGTCGCCGAGCGGCGGTGACTCCGTAGCCAAGCCGCTTTCCTTCGAGCAGCTCCGCGCCCTACGGGCGCGGTGTGGGGTGCAGGGGCACTGCCCCTGCCCTGTAGCAGGCAGGGGAGTGGGCGTTGATGACGCCGACGGCTTGAAGGTAGGCGTAGATGATGGTGGTTCCAACGAAGGTCATGCCGCGCTTTTTCAAGTCGGCGGCAATCGCGTCGGAGAGGGGAGAAGAAGTAGGGCCAAATTCCCGGAGAACCTGACCGTTGGTCCAGCCCCATAAATAAGAAGAAAAGCTGCCGCATTCCTGCTGAATGTCCCGAAAAACACGAGCATTGCGCACGGCGGCTTCCAATTTGCGCCGGTTTCGGATAATGGACGCGTCCTGCTGCAAAGCGTGCAGCTTGGCTTCGTCAAAGGCGCAGACAGATTCCAGACGAAAGCCGTCGAAAGCCCGGCGAAAGGCCTCCCGCTTGTTCAGAACGCATTCCCATGAAAGCCCGGCCTGAAAGCTCTCCAAAATCAACATTTCAAACAGACGGCCGTCGTCGTGAACGGGAACGCCCCATTCCTCGTCGTGATAGCGCACGTAAAGCTCGTTTTGGGGATTCGACCAGGAACACCGGCATTTGCCGTCTTTCCATGGCAACTCTGCCAATAGAAGGCCTCCTTTCGGTTTGTGTCCTAAGAAATAAAAAAGGATGGAAATGTTCACAGAAAAAACTTCGTGGGATGAAGCAAACCGTATGGGCGTAAAAGCCCGGTCAAGCCGCATGCCAATAGTATGCAGTCCGGGGTGCAGGGGCACTGCGCCTGCAAAAAAGCCAATGTAGGTTCACATCCACGCTGGCCTTTATTGCGAGCCATGAGGCCTGTTGCCGAATGGCGGTCTTTCGGTAACTCCGCAGCCAAGCCGCATGTCCCTCTACGCCCCTGCGCGCATAGCGCGCAGTCCGGGGTGCAGGGGCACTGCCCCTGCCTTAGGTGAGGATGCGGCGGAAGTCTTCGCCGGGCTGCTCGGCGGGGTAGACCAGGAAGTTGCGCACGTCCAGCTCGACGGCCTTGCCCGCTTCCACGCCGATGCTCTCGTAGGGATCGGCAATGATGCGCAGCTCTTTGCCGCCGCCAAGGTCAATGCGGCAGTCGTCTACGTCGCCCAGATAGAAGTGCGTTTTGACCACGCCGTGCAGCGTGCCCTTGCCCGCCTCGGCGTACTTCACGTGCTCGGGACGGATGCCCACAATCACGTCGCCCTTCGCGTCGCCTTCGTAGGGCAGCTTCTGGCCGCAGCCGTTCAGGGCGATGTATCCCGCCTCTACGCGGCCCTCCAGGAACTCGATCTTGCCCACAAAATCCGCAATGAAGGGATTGGCGGGCTCATTGTAGATCACCTTGGGGGAGCCCACCTGCTGGATAACGCCCCGGTTGATGACCACGATGCGGTCGCTCATGGCCATGGCCTCGGTCTGGTCGTGGGTGACGTACACCACGGTGATGCCGTACTGCTTCTGAATGTCCTTGATCTCAAAGCGCATGCTCTCGCGCAGCTTTGCGTCCAGATTGGACAGGGGCTCGTCCAGAAGGAGCAGGGCGGGCTCGGCCACCAGCGCCCGGGCCAGCGCGACGCGCTGCTGCTGTCCGCCGGACAGCTGGCTGGGGATCCGATCCCGGTACTGGGCTAAATGGACGACCTCCAGCACATGCTCCACCTTCTGCCTGATGGCGGCCTTGTCCACCTTCTTGATCTGCAAGGGGTAGGCCACGTTGTCAAACACGGTCATGTGGGGCCACACGGCGTAGCTCTGGAACACCATGCCGATGTCACGCTTTTCCGGGGGAATGAACACCTTGTCGGAGGAGACCACCCGGTCGTCGAAAAGCACGCTGCCGCTGGTGGGCTTTTCAAACCCGGCGATGATGCGCAGCATGGTGGTTTTGCCGCAGCCCGACGGGCCCAGTAGGGTGATGAATTCACCGTCGGCGAACACGGCGTCAAAGTTTTCCAGCACCGTGGTGTTGCCGAAGGTCTTGGTCACGTTTTGAATGGTTACGCTGGACATGATTCCAACTCCTTTTTGTGGGAAATCCCTTTGCACTTGGTTCGAGCCTTGTCGACCGGCGGCAAGAGGGGTCATATCAATCGGAAGGGGTGTTTTAAGATGGGATGGAACGGCTGACGCAAATCAGATCGAGAATTCGCCCTTGGTGAGCTTGTTGAGCAGGAAGTTCAGGACGACAACGATCATCAGGATGCCGAAGGCCATGGCGCAGCTCTGAGGCTGGCTGGTAAAGGTCCAGTACTCGTACAGCTGGAAGCCGATGGTCTTGGTGGAGTTGGAGTAGAGCAGCGTCGTCATGCTCAGCTCGTAGAAGCTGGGAATGAAGATCAGGAACCAGCCCGCGGCGATGGAGGGGAAGATCAGGGGGCCGGTAATCTTAAGCATGGTGCGCGTCCAGCTTGCGCCGGAAATCTGGCTGCACTCTTCCAGTGAGACGTGAATCTGACTCATGGCGCTGACCACGGTACGCATACCCATCATCAGGTATTTGATGAGGTAGGCCACGATCATGATGTAGGCCGTGTTGTAGATGTTCACGCCAAAGTCGCCCTTCATGGTCATGATAAGGCCCAGCGCGATGACCACGGAGGGGGTGCCCGAACCGAGGGTGATGAGGAAGTCCGGCAGCTTGCGGCCGCGAATCTTCGTCCGCTGCAGCAGGTAGGACATGGTGCAGGCCACCACGATGCCCACTGTAGCAGTGACCACGCCGAAGATCAGGCTGTTCTTCAGGCAGCTCATGGTCTCCGAGCGGGAGAAGATGGTCTGCCACTGGGTCAGGGTGAAGTTCTCCGAGTCGAAGAGGGACTTGCCCACGTCGATCTTAAAGGAGGTGGTCAGGATGGTGGCGAAGGGAATCAGCACCACGATGGTGGCGAACAGGCTTACCAGCACCGTCAGCGGAACGCGCCACTTGCCCAGATCCACGATGTTGGGCCGGGTGGATTTGCCGGATACGGTGATGTACTGCTTCCGGGCCACGACGAAATCGCTGAGGTAAAGGATGAGAATGGCCAGCGCCATCAGGAACACGGCCAGACCGGTCGCATCGCTGATGCCCTGCGCCCCCAGACCGTTGTACTCGATGATGCGGGTGGTGACGGTATGCACCTTACCCGGTGCGCCGATAATGGAGGGGATGCCGTAGCAGCTCATGGCCGCCACGAACACCAGCAGCGCGCCGGCGATCAGGCTGGGGGTCATCATGGGCAGGGTGACGCGGAACACCGTCAGCAGGGGGGACGCGCCGGAAATGCGGCTGGCCTCCTCCAGGCTGGGGTCCATCTTCTCCATGGCCCGGGAGATGGTGATGAAGGCGTAGGGATAATAGAACGTGGTCAGCACCCAGATCAGGCCGCCCAGCGTGTAGATGTTCAGCGGGCCGGGGGTATCGCCCAGGCCGAAGAGCAGGCGGAAGAACTGGTTCATGGTGCCCACGTTTGGGTTCAGCAGCCGCAGCCACGCCATGGCGCCCACATAGGGCGGCACCATGTAGGTCAGCACGAACAGGGAGCGGAAGAACTTTTTGCCAAACAGGTTGGTGCGGCCCACCAGCCACGCCAGCGGGAAGGCGATCAGCGTACCCAGCACCATGGTGACGGTGGCGGCGATGAGCGTGTTCTTCAGCGCGCCCAGATTCATCTGGTAGGTGTACAGGCGCTGGAAGACGTCGAAGGTAAAGCTGCCCTCCGGGAAGAAGGCCTTGATGATCAGATACACCATGGGCAGCACCTGGAAAACCAGCATGAAGTCCACGATGATGAGGATGACGGCCCACTTGAAATCCAGATGCCAGCTGTGATCCTTATACAGCATCAGGAACAGAAGCGCGATGTCCAGCGCCAGCAGGATGCCCAGCAGGATCGCCGTGCGGCTGTGAGAGATCAGCAGTTGGGAAAGAAGGGAAACCGAGCCGTCCGCCGTCATTTCATAGGCGGAAATGCGGGCCTCGGCATTGCGGGCCGCTTTCTTCAGGCTATTGACATGGTCGGTGGGCAGGGGCTCGTTCTCTGCGTTGGCGCTGACCAGAAACAGCTGCATCAGCGCGGCGGCGCGTTCGCTGCCGGTCAGCTCGCCCACGGCGGAAGCCACGGCCTGCGGCAGGGGCGCGCTTTCATCCAGCACGGCCCGAAGCAGGGCTTCCCGGTTCTGGCTGCGCTCCGCGTCCGTCCACTTAGCCAGCTGCTTCTTTTCGGCGGAAGCCACCTTGGGCCCGTTCAGCGAATAGGTGATGGAAAGCAGCTCCATGGTCTTCTGCTGGAGCTTATCGCCCGTCAGGCCGGAAAGCATTTCATCGGCCCGGGCGCTCTGGTCGGCCTTGACGGCAGCCGTCCAGTTTTCCTTCAGCAGGGCGGCGGCCTCGAGGGTCAGGGCCTCCCGCTCCGCGTCCGTCAGCTTGGCCATGACCGGCTGGATGGACTGGGTATACAGGCTTTCCACTTCGCCGGACAGCTTTTGGATATACCGGTAGCCTACTTCCTGATCGAAGCCGGACTGCTGATACTGCCGGATTCCCCAGAAGCCGCCCAAAATCAGCGCGGCGCCCAGCAAAAACAGGATCAGCAGCGTCAGCTTACACCGGGTTTCGGATGGATCATGTTTGCTTCGTTGAAGCTGTGTCTGCATGAACAGCACTCCCCAGTATGTTGATTAGTCGTTATACGACAGGGGGGAAGCCGCCGTCAGGACAACTTCCCCCATTTGGCATGTCGGTAGGATCAGGCGGAGCCGCATCGTTCGTCGGCTGCAGCGGCGGCGCCTTATTCACCCTTTGCGATTTGCGTTAACCGGATTTACTTCTTTTCGGGAATGGTAACGGCCTCCTGGAACTTGGTGCGGATCTCGTCGCGCATGGTGTAGCAGCGCACCCAGTCAACGCCCATGTCCTTCTCGATCAGGCCGTCGGTGTCCACGGAATCGAAGGGAACCTCAGAGAAGCCCTTCAGCACGGAGTGCATATAGCCTTCCACCATGAACTTCTGGCCTTCTTCGCTCAGCAGGTAATCGGTGATGGCTTCGCAGGCCTCGATGTTCATGTTGGCGCTGCGGTCTTCCGCCACGGTCATAACGGTGGAGGGGATCAGGATAACGCCGTCGTCGGGATAGATGCAGGCGATCTTGGAGCCGTTTTCCTTGCGCTCCTTCAGCACGGATTCTTCCAGAATCATGATCACGTCGCACTCGCCGGTCTGCAGCTTGGCCAGAGCGGTGGAGCCGGATTCGATCATCACGTCGTTGTTGCCCAGAGCGGTGAAGTACTCATAGCCGTACTTGTCGCTCAGGCTGGCCACGGCCGCCATGGTGGTGCCGGAGGTCAGGGGGTTGCCCATAGAGATACGGCCCTTCAGGCTGGTGTCCTCGGCGAACTCCTTGAAGGTCTTGGGCAGCTCTTCGGGGGTCTTGAGCTCGGGATTGTAGGCCAGCACCATGTTGCACACGCGCACGGGGTACCAGTAGCCTTCCTCGTCATAGGGGAAGCGCAGGTTTTCCTTGACGGGGGTGTCGTAGCTGTGCAGCCAGCCGCCTTCCTTCAGCTCCAGGCTGTAGGCGGGCTCGGCCACCAGCATCATGTCGCAGCCCAGCGTGCCGGTTTCCATTTCGCCGGCCAGCTTGGTCTGCAGGGAGCCGGTGCCGCCATAGAAGAAGAAGGAGCCGTCGTTGCCCGGGGTCAGGTTGGGGAATTCGGCCTTCAGGGCTTCGTCCATCATATCGATGACGAACTGGTACATGGAGGTGTAGATCATAACGGTGCCGGTCACGTCCTCGTTCACGGCCAGCGCGGCGGGAGCGACGCACAGGAGCATGGCGATGCACAGTACCAGAGAGACGATTTTCTTCATGAGACAGGTTCCTCCTTTAACTTCGTGAAGTTCTATTTTTACATTGGCGTACCAATGTAGGGTACAGTAAAAAAGCGCGCGAAATAAGGGGGTTATCGAGTTGTATCTCATCCTTTTGGCAATTCCTATTTTACCAGAAAACTCCTCCCTTGGCAAGCAAAAAATGTCTGAAACATATCTATTTTTATCCAAAAACGCCCCTTTCAGAGTGAAAGGGGCGTTCAGAAGCCGTTAAGATTTCAGGCGTTTTCCAGCGCCTTTTTGCCAAGGAGATAAGCGCCCCACAGGCCGCTGACGGGGTACAGGGCCGGGGGAACGATGTAGTCGTCGGTATGGTTCAGCAGACGGTCGGACTGGACGTAACCGCCCAGCAGATGCAGGGTCTCCTGCCGCACCAGCGGGAACAGGCCCTCCCGCTGCATCACGCCGCCGCCCAGAATGATCTTTTCAGGGCTGACGGTGACGATCAGGTTCTGGCACATCTGGGCCAGATAATGGGCCTCGATCTTGAAAACGGGATGATCGTCCGGCAGCTCCCGTGCGTCGCCCTGCACCCGCGCGCCGATGGCGGGGCCGGCGGCAAGGCCTTCCAGACAGCCGTCATGATAGGGGCACACGCCGTGGGGAATGGGGTCCTCGGGATGGGGACGGAGCAGCATATGCCCCACTTCGGGGTGCAGCAGACCGTGAACGGTCTGGCCGCCCACCACCACGCCGCCGCCGATGCCGGTGCCGACGGTCACATAGACCACATTGCTGCAGCCCTTGGCCGCGCCCATTTCCAGCTCGGCCAGCGCGGCGGCGTTCACGTCGGTGTCGATGGCGGCGGGAATGTTCTTTCCCTGCAGCAGCTCCGGCAGCAGGGGGTAATCCTTCCATTTCAGTTTGGGGGTGGAGGTGATGTAGCCATAGGTGGGGGAATCCGGGTTCGGGTCCAGCGGACCGAAGCTGCCTACGCCCAGCGCGTCGATCTTCCAGCGGTCGAAAAACTGCTGCATGGGCGGCATGGTCACCGCCGGTTCTTCGGTGGGGATGGTCATTCGTTCCAGTTCCTTGCCGGTCTCGTCAAAGGCGGCCAACACCATTTTGGTGCCGCCGGCTTCCAATGCGCCGATGGTCATGTGCGTTCCTTCTTTCCTGATGATGAGCGGGAAGCAATTTAAAAGTTCTCGTCATGATTTTATCCTAACCGGGGCATTTTGGCAAGGGAGGAAGCCGGGCAATATGATTTCTCATTGCCCCCATGGGCGGTTTGCGCTACAATGAAGGGGAAATATTCATCGTCATTCGGAAGGACGGAGCCGGAATGAATTTTACCCCTGAACAGCAAAGCGCCATCGACGCGAAAAACCGGGAGCTGCTGGTATCCGCCGCGGCGGGCAGCGGCAAGACCGCCGTACTGGTGCGGCGTATTCTTCATTTGATCCGGGACGAGGACTATTCCATCGACCGGATGCTGGTGGTGACCTATACCCGCGCCGCCGCCGCCGAGCTGCGGGACCGGCTGGAGACCGCCATGCGGGACGCGGCGCTCAGCGACCCCGCCATGGCCCGTCAGGCGGAGCTGGTGGGGCAGTCTCAGATTTCCACCATTCATTCCTACTGCCAGAAGGTCATCCGGGAGCATTTCCGTTTCTGTCAGATCGACCCGCAATTCCGGCTGGGGGACGAGCGCACGCTGCAAAGCCTGTACCGGGATGCGCAGGAGGAAACGCTGGAAGCCCTGTACACCCGCGCCAAAACCGAGGGGGAGCTGGCAGCGCTGCTTCACAAGCTGCCGGAAAAGCCGCTGGTACAGGTGATGGAGCAGGTGTATGCGTTCCTGCTGTCCCGGCCCGACCCGTTGGGATGGCTGAAGGAGCAGACGGAAAAAACGTGGACGCTGGACAATTTGGAAAACGACTCGCTGGCGCAGGTCTTTCTTCGGGAAGGTTCGCTGATGCTGGAAGGCGTGATGCGGGTCTGGGACGAAAGCCGCCGCCTGTCGGAGGAAAGCTGCTTCCCCGAAGGGCTGAACCGAACCATCGAAGCCGATCTGGACACGCTGAACACCCTGTCGGAACGAATGCGGGAGGGCTTTTCCTCCATGGTGGCGGGGCTGCAGCAGTGCCGGTTCGTCACCATTGCCCGGGTGAAGCCCGTCACCGGGGACGAGGTGCGCATTGTCGAGCGGTACAAGAACCTGCGCCAGAGCTACAAGGACAGTATCCAGTCCCTGAAGGCACTTTTGCCCATTCGGCTGGAAACGGCGGTGGACGATATGAACGCCATGACCCCGGCCCTGCGGGGTCTGTACCGGGCCATGGAAACCTTTCACCTGACCTATCAGCAGAAAAAGACCGACGCGTCCACGCTGGATTTTAACGATCTGGAGCATTTCACGCTGGGCGTGCTCAGCGACCCGGAGCTGAAAAAGCTGGAATCCGCCCGGTTCGACGCGGTATTCGTGGATGAATATCAGGACGTGAGCGCCATTCAGGAGAGCATCCTCAACGGGCTCAAGCGTCCGCCGGAGGAGGACGAAAAGCTTCCTCAGCTGTATTTCTACGTCGGCGACGTGAAGCAGAGCATTTACCGGTTCCGTCAGGCGGAGCCGGGGCTGTTTCTGCACAAGTTGGAGACTTTTTCCACAGAGGAAACTGCCGAAAAGCGGAAGATCATCCTCAACCGAAATTTCCGCAGCCGGGAGGGCGTGCTGGACGCGGTGAATCGCACCTTCCTGCACGTGATGGATCGCCGGGTGACGGAGATCGACTACGACCGCAGTGCCATGCTCTATCCCGGCGTGCCATCGGAGAAAGACCCCATGACCGAGCTGCATCTGTGTCAGGTGGGCAAAACCAAAGAAGCCCCCAAGACCGAGGCCGAGTGGATCGCCCGGGATATTCTGGACAGGGTGGGCAGGCCGTCCCCCGGCAGCGAGGGCGGCGTGCTCCACTATCGGGATATCGCCATTCTGCTGCCCGTCAGCAAGGGCGTGGCCGATCAGGTGGAGGCGGTGCTGACCGCCCATCAGATTCCCGTATATTCCGACGCAGGGCAGAGCCCGCTTGCGGGGGAGGAATCTATTCAGGCGGTGCAGCTGCTCATGCTACTAGATAACCCCCGGAACGACACGGCCCTGCTTTCTGTGATGCGCAGCCCGCTGTTCGATTTCGGTGAGCAGGAGCTGGCCCATATCCGGCTGAACTTCCCGGACGCGCCCGGCTTCTATGACGCGGTGCAGGGTACGGCGGACTTGCAGGGCGACCCCATGCAGGAGCGCTGCCGGGCGGTGCTGACCCGGCTGGAAGAGGAACGGTTCCTGTTTCGGCACATGAGCCCTCAGGAATATCTTTGGGATGCACTCATGCGCACAGGCTTGTATGCCCACTACGGCGCGCAGCCCGGCGGACGGCTGCGGCAGGCGAACCTGCGGATGCTCTGTCTGAAATTGGAGGAGTACTTCCAGCTTCATCAGGAGGGGCTCGGCGGATTTCTGGACTCCATCCGGGAGCGGGAGGTGGGCGACAGCAGCTCGCCTACGGTGGTCAACCCGTGGGAGGACGTGGTGCGCATCATGACCATCCATAAATCCAAGGGACTGGAATTTCCCACTGTGTACGTGATGGGGATGGGGACGGGTCTGAGCCGCAAGCGGCAGACCAGGACCGTCAGCCTGCACGACCGGCTGGGCGTTTCCCTTCTGTATATGAATGAGGAAAAGCGCACAAAGCGGCAAACCCTTATGCAGAGCGGGATTCAGCTCTGTCTCGGCGCGGAGGAACGGGCCGAAAAAGCCCGTCTTCTGTACGTGGCGATGACACGGCCGAAAAATCGTTTAGTGATGATCGGGTCGTCCACAGGCGAAAAAAACTCCTTAGAATCGACACTGGAAAACGTGCTTCGCAAACCCTTTGAAATCAACGATTTGGCGGCTGTCCGTTCCGCATCCTGTTATCTGGATTGGCTGATCCAGTCCATCAAGCCATGGGACGAACTGGATCAGCAGGTGGGCGATGAGTTTCCCACATCACTCTTATGGGAAACCTGTGGTCAACCAGAGCTTTTCGACAATTCCACAGGTTTTCCACATAAAAGTGCCCCTTGGAGGGTAGTTTTCCACATCCCTGCGGAAAAGAGTCCACAGGATATGGAAAAAGAGGAGGATTCCTTCAATGAAGTGACCGATTTGGAAAAATTGTGGCCATCGAAGCAGGATGCCCAGCTGCCCAGCTTGGGCGACCCTCTTTCCCCCTTGCCGGAATATGAACATTTGCCCTTGAAGCTGGGCGTGACGGCGCTGTGCCGCGCTATGGAGCAGGGACAGCCCCAGTCCGCAGATGAAGAGGAGATCGAGACCGCCGAAAGCAAACGCATTCCCCTGACGGTGCAGCGGCCAAGACTGCTCAGCGCCATTGCACAGGAGCCGGCGTTTCTCACAACCCCTGTGGAAAACGCCGGAGCGCTGCGGGGCACGCTGACCCATAAACTGCTGGGTCTGCTGCCGCTGGACGGTGTTCGAGCGCACTGCGGTGAGCTGTACGCTTATATAAAGGAAGAAACGGCTTCACTGGTGGTACGCGGAGTGCTGACGGCCGAGGAAGCGGCGCTGATTCCTCTGGCCCATGTGGAAAAGTTTTTCCTTTCGACGCTGGGTCAGCGGATGCTGCGTTCGACAAACGTCCGCCGGGAGTGGAACTTCAATCTGCATATCACTGAACCCTTTGACACCATCGTACAGGGCGTGATCGACCTGTGCTTTTGGGAGGACGGCGGCTGGGTGCTGGCGGATTACAAGACTGACCATGTGGAAAACGCGGAGGAGCTGATTCCCCGTTATCGCCGGCAGCTGTCATTGTACCGGCAGGCACTGGAAAAGGCCACCCCTTACCCCGTGCGGGAAAGCGCGTTATATTCTCTTCGACTGGATCAGTCAGTGACGGTGCCGGAATGCTAAAATATGACAAAAATATTTCACTTTCCTGCATGAAAAACGGAATCCCATTCGTTTCTATGATTGTTACAAGAATATTGGGTATTGATTTAGTTGGGTTTTGACGGTATAATCCCATTGAGACTGTAGTGGTATTCCACTGCTGTTTCGTTACAAGATTGTAACATTTCAGAACCGCCCAATGAAAGGTGTGGATAAAATGAAGCAATTCCGCAGCGATAACCGCAAAGGGGGAGCGTCCGCCGCGAAACGCTTGGCGCTGGCGCTGATCCTGATCGTCGCCTGTGCGCTGATGACGTCCTGCTATATGGAGCCTGACCGTGTGGTGGATGCGGGCAACGCTCTGGATAACAGCGGAAAGCAGGATTTCCAGACGGTTATTACCGACACCCCTGCCCCGACCAATACGCCTACGCCCGCTCCTACTTCGTCCAGCGGGCAGCAGATGGACTGGTCAGCGTGGACTTTTGGCGATGATAACGCCACCAATCCGCCCGCCAGCAGCACCGATGCGTCGGGCGTGACCGCTACCAGCACGCCCTCCGGCGGCACCATCACCGTGGGCCTGACCACCGCCACGCCGCGGCCTTCTTCGGCCTCCGCGACGGCTACGCCCAAGCCCACGACCTCTTCCGCCGCCGCTTCCTCCACGCTGAAGGAAGGTTCCTCCGGTTCGGAGGTCAAGACCCTGCAGCAGCGGTTGAAGGAGCTGGGCTACTACAAGGGCTCGGTGGACGGCAAGTACGGCGCGGGCACGGCGGAAGCTGTGAAGGCTTTCCAGCGGGCCAACAAGCTGACGGCGGACGGCAAGGCGGGTAAGAACACCCAGACGGCGCTGTATTCCAAGAACGCCGTGAAGGCCTCTGCCACCAACAGCAGCAGTTCGTCTTCCAGCAGTTCTAGCAGCTCCAGTTCTTCCAGCAGCTCCACATCCTCCAGCTACACCAACGGCCGGACGGACGTGTACCTGCAGATCGGCTCCTCCGGCAAGCAGGTGAAGATTTTGCAGAACCGGCTGATCGTGCTGGGCTATCTGACCGGCACGGCGGACGGCGAGTTTGGCGAGACCACCGAAGCGGCTGTGAAGGCCTTCCAGAAGCGCAACAGCATTTATGACGACGGTGTGGCCGGGCCTACGACCCTGACCAAGCTGTATTCTTCCTCCGCGAAGAAGGCCAGCAGCGTGGTAGCCAATCTTGGCTCCATTCGCCCCGGCACCAACGGCAGCGCGGTACGCGCCCTGCAGCAGCAGCTGAAAACGCTGGGCTACTACAGTGGCTCGGTGGACGGCGATTATGGCTCCGGCACCACGGCGGCGGTCACTGCCTTCCAGCAGGCCAACGGCCTGACGGCGGACGGCATCGCGGGCAAAGCGACTCAGAACGCTATTTATGCCGCTATCAACGGCGGTTCCAGCTCGAGCGGCGGCAGCTCTTCCGGCAGCAGTACCAGCCCGGCCAGCTACGGCGCGAAGGCTTCCAGCAATGGTTACACGACCATTTCCTCCACCTCCGGTTCCAACAGCTCCAATGTAAAGGCTGTGCAGAGCGCGTTGTCCGCCAAGGGCTACTACAACGGCGATTATGACGGCAGCTACGGCAGCGGCACCGAGCAGGCGGTGAAGGACTTCCAGAAGGCCATGGGCCTGCGGGTCACCGGCATGGCCGGCCCAACCACCCAGCGCCTGCTGTACGGCGGCACTTCCGCCAGCGGCAGCTACTCCAAGCTGCAGCAGGGCGACACCGGCAGCAAGGTAAAGCAGCTGCAGTACGCGCTGTACGAGCTGAAGTACTACGACGGCGACATTACCGGCACCTACGACACCGCCACCACCAACGCGGTGCTCACCTTCCAGCAGGTGCACGGACTGGAAATGGACGGCATTGCGGGCCAGCAGACTCAGCAGATTTTGTTCTCCTCCAGCGCCATTCCCTGCAATATCTAATGAACACATGGAAAACCCCGGTGCGGATATGAAGCCGCACCGGGGTTTTTGATAGGAGGGAAAGTGGGAGACTCCGTTGGAGCAATGGAGCGATGAAATGCGGTAATGATGGGGATTGTGATTGCCTTGGGATGGGATGACATGTTTCATGAGGTGAATTTCTGTAGCGCTTTATGAGGCCACTTGGGCTGCAAAGCGCTGTTGAATAAAGAAAAGGCGCGTGTATTTCCGCGCCTCAGACTGTCGAAAAAAACTGATTGGCCGTTATTGCCCGCGAACAGCGCTCTGCGGCCCGCTCCCCTACGGGGCGCGGGCTTCGGACTG
>ERZ827168.4229-NODE-4229-length-13441-cov-3.481324_pt1 | contig 13441 bp, 13 predicted proteins | sample MGYA00519868_ERZ827168 | MGnify/ENA primary metagenome ERZ827168 (study PRJEB31778, sample SAMEA3449271) | human gut metagenome | biome: human gut; feature: human-associated habitat; material: faeces | place: United Kingdom | collected 2010/2012 ...
ATTCTAAAAAAATAGTAAAAAATTGATTAAAGTTTAAAATTAAAAATTCTTAAAAAATGTAAATTAAAAATCAATGAAATGTGCTAAATATAAACAAAAAATGAGATACGAAAATGATGATATAAAACTGTACCCATTTTTGACACATAGGACACTTTTGTCTATGTGTTTTTTTATACATTTTAAGGGGGTGATTTATATGTGAATAATGAAAAACAACCTTCATATTATGCTATAATTCCTGCTACAATCCGTTATGATGAAAGATTAAAGTATGCAGAACGATTATTCTATGGAGAAATAACAGCACTAATTGGAAAAGAAGGATATTGTTTTGCAAGTAATAATTATTTTGCAGACTTATATAAAGTAATACCAGGGACAATATCTCGTTGGATTTCACATTTATCAAAATTAGGATATATAAAGGTAGAACTAATAAGAGATAATAATAATGCAATAATTGAAAGAAGAATATATATTACAGACATAAGTTGCAAGAGAGTAGTGCAAGATACCTATAAGCAAAATAGCACATACCCCTGTAAGCAGAATTGCTCATACCCTATAAGCCAAAAAGCTAAAGATAATAATATAAATATTAGGATAGATAGATTCTTTAATTATATTATAAATAATATAGGTGAAATTCCAAAAGAATTTAAGAGTATGGAGCAATTTCAGGAGTTCTATGAAATAATTGAAAGGTTTGAATTTAATTATACAGAAGATATAATAAAAACTTTTAGAAAAGAAAATGTAGAGAAACTAAAGATTATAATATATGCGATAAAAGAAATGTTTATAAAAAACAAAAGAAAACTTTTAATAAAAGCTACAAGAGAAAATTTTTTAGATGTATATGATAGTTGCAAAGGTTTTGAAGATTCATATAAAGATACAGAAAATGAAATTAAAAGCTTTTATGACTATTATTATATAAGTATTATAAGAAAATTAGAAGCTAAATGATAGCTTTATTTTTTTGACTTAAATGGAGGTTTTAAATGATTGAACCATATAATTTAGAAACAAATTCTAGTATGAATCTTATGTTAGGAGAAATGATGGAAAATACTTTTTTTTTCTAATCATTTTTATAACAATTTGTATTTTTGCTAGTTTGGTAATTTGGCTAATTCGGAAGCCGTATAAAATCCGAAAAAGCAATAAAATTTGGTGTGAAGAATTTTATAATATGTATTTTAATACAAGTTTTTATACTAGCAATACCATTACTTATAGCTTTTTTTAAGTGATGGAGGAAAATTTTTTAATGAAAATTGAAAACAAAAATATAAAAAGTAAATTAAAGAAAATGAAAATAGCATCTTTAATCACAACAGCATCAATAATGTTAATGAATTTAAGATGTTATGCAGCTACAACAATAGGTACACAAGAAGTCGAAACAGCTACACAAAATGTAAAAGATGCTGTTATTAAATTAGCTATGCCAGTAGGTTCTGTTCTTATGTTTGTTAGTATTGTTATTATTGCAATAAAGTTAATTGTTAATGCTAATAATCCCAACAAAAGATCTGAAGGAATTGGAGGCTTGGCTTGGGTAGCAGCTGGATTCATGCTTTTAAGTTTAGCATTAATCGTTTCAGGAATAATTTTAAGTGTATCAACAAATGGCTCAGGTTCTATGATTGGAGGTTAAAATGCAAGTATATAATGTACCGTATAATTTCAATCATGAAGAGAAAGTTTTTGGTGGTTATGTATCAATTAGACAGGCAATATACTTAATATTTGGAGCATCAATGCTAGGAATATTTTTTATACCAATGATTAATATTTTTATAAAATCTCTATTATTCTTAGTATTTGCTACAATGTTTATATTGTTTGCCTTTTTAAAAATTGATGAAACTAACGCAGATAAATACTTTATTTATATTTTAAATTTCTTCTTCAGAAAGAAAAAATATATTTTAGAGAAAGGTAAATGAAAATGGCAATTACAATAATTTTTTTGTTAGCTAGTATTTGTTTAATAATACTGTTACCAATATATTTAAGAAAAAAGAATAGAATGTATAGTTTACGAACTGAAGAAAAAGTTAATTTAAAGAAACAAAGGAAAAATATAAAAAATATATGGGGAATTGGAGAAATTAAAGATGGAATATTAACTGTAAATAATAGACATTCCATAATTATTGAATTAGGAAGTATAGAATACCGACTTTTAAATGATATAGAACAAAATAATATTGACAACAATCTAATAAAAATAGCGAAAACTTTTACTAACCAAACACAATTTTTCAGTACAATAGAAAAAATAGATACAACAGAGAAAATAGAAACAATTAGAAACAATATAGAAAAACAAAAGAATAACAATATTAAAGAATATGGAGAAAGCATTATAGAATATCTAGAAAATATAATGCAGGAAGACAATCTATATGTTAGAAAAAACTATCTTATTATAACTTCTAATGAACCTTATGAAAAAGCAGAAAGAGAATTAAAAGAATATTATGAAGATTTAAGATATAGTTTATCTAATATAAAAGTTACAACAAGATTGCTCTCAGATATTGATATAATCGAACTTATACATAGGGAGTTGAATAAAAATTCCAATGAGCAATTAAGAAATATTATCAAGAAAGGAGGGCTAGATTTTTATGTTCAAGCAAAAAGTAAAGCATAGAAAAAATGAAAAGAAAATATCATTAGAAAAGGCTAGAAAGAAAAAGCTAAAACAAAAAGAGCAGGATATTTTTGATAAAGTACCAGAATTAATAGAACTTATTATACCAGATTGCATAGATGAAAAAAGAGATTATACGGTTCTTGGAGAAAATAGATATTCAAGAAGCTTTGTAATCTCAGCATATCCCAATAAGACATATCTAGGTTGGCTAGATAGAATATTTAATTTGCTTGGAGATATAAGTTTGAGTATTATAAATAGACCAGCAAATGATGATAGTGTAATTAGGCAATTAAATAAAAAAGTAACAATACTAGAATCAGAAAGGCAGACCTATGAAAATAAAGGAAATATTGATTTAATACATCCTTTAGAAAAGATGATTTATGACTATGATCAAATAAGAAGGCAAGTACAAACAGCAAATGATAAATTGTTTTTCGTTACAATACTACTTAGAATTAATAGTACAAACTTAGAAGAGCTAGATGCGAAAAGTAATCTACTTAAAAATGAGTTTGCAAAAATTTCAGCAAAAGCAAGAACTCTTAATTTTAGACAACTGGAAGGATTAAAAGCAAATTTACCATTTAATGAATTAAATATATTTGATTATGAGAGAAATGTAACATCTGACGGTTTAGCTACAATGTTTCCAATAGCAAATTCTAACACAGAATCAAGTCCAAATGGAGTGCCAATAGGAAGAAATTATTTTACAGGATTACCTGTATATTTAGACACATTTGATAAAAATTTAACGAATCCTCATGTTGTAATTTTAGGAATAACAGGAGCTGGAAAATCAGTAACAATGGACACACTTTCAGCAAGATCTCTAGTTACTAAAAACACACAATCAGCAATTTTAGATATTGAAGGAGAATACAAAAAAAGAACTGAAAATTTAGGTGGAAGAGTAATATCTATAAAACAAGGCATAGATGCAGGAATTAATATTTTTGATATAGATGTCGAACAAGAAGAAAATGGTATGGAAAAAATAAATATCTTAAATAAAGTGGCAGAAATAAGAGCAATTTTATCTGGAATAATGAAAAATTATATGGATAGACCACTTAATGCTAAAGAGCTAGTAGACATAGAAGAAAGTGTAATTGAAACATACAAATCAAAAGGAATAACAACATTTAAAGAAAGTCTATATGAAAAAGAAGGTGGCAAAATAGGTAATAAATTAACCTTAGGTAAAATAAAAAAAGAGATGCCTACATTAACTGATTTCCAAAAGATTCTTGCAAGTAAAAAGAATTCAAAAGAACTGGCAGAAATTTTAACAGGATTTCTAAGAGGAAAAAGCCTTGGAATGTTTGATTGTCAAAGCAATATTAATATAAATGATATTTGTATAGATTTTGATTTATCTAATATAACAGATGAAGTAACTAAATTTTATTCAAGTCTGGTAATTACGACTTGGATTACAGAAAAATATATGAGAAGATCAAATTTATATGAAGAGAAGTCTATATATATTGATGAAGCCTGGACTATGCTTAAATATGAAGAAACGGCAAATTTTATTGAACAATTAGCTCGCCGTGCAAGGAAAAGAGGTGTAAGGTTAGTTTTAGCAAGTCAAATGGCAGAAGAATTTACAGCTTCACCTCAGGGAAGAGCAAGCTTAAATTCTTGTGGTACAGCAATTATAATGAAACAATCACCAGCAAGTGTTGATAAGATAATCGAATTTTTTAAATTATCTAATGGTACAAGAGAGTTCCTTTTGCAAGCAAAGAAAGGTGAAGCACTCCTTTATATGGAAGGAAAAGTATCAGCAATAGCAATCGAGATTTTAGACAAAGAAAAAGAAATGCTGAAGGTGTAAAGGAGGGTGGATTTTGAAGAAAATAAATAAAAAATTAATTGCAAGTATTTTGATTATACTTGTTTTTTTAAGCCTATTTATACCAAAATCAAATGCTAATTTCTTTACAGATGACGATAATAAAGAAGAAAAATCTGAAATAGAAAAAACTATAGATTCAGATGATGGTGGAATTTTTGAGAAAATAATTGCTAAGATGATACGGAGGTTTGGCAGAATCAGTATTTGATTTAACAACTAATAAAGAACTTGGTGTAGGATTTAAAAATTATGATGAGCTAATATTCGCACAAAATTCGACAGATATATCTCCATTTACAAGCTTGCAATGGAATTCTATGATGTCTTGGTACAAAATAATGTCAGGAGTTGCAGGAAGTTTAATACTAATAGCAGTAGTAATTGTTGCTTACAAATTTATAATTGGAGGATACAGTATTGAAAAAAGAAGTGAAGCAAAAGATAGTCTAATGAGATTGTTTTTTGGAGCAGTATCAATAGGAATTGCACCATTATTTGTAAAATTTTTGTTACTACTAAATAACAACCTAGTACACATGATTGTAGGATATGCCAATGGAAGTTTAGATGAATTGCTTGGAAATAGTGTAATTACGAATATACAAACAGGAAACGCAATAGCAACTGCTATTGTAATAGCTTTATTTGCTTATTTATTCTTTAAGTTAAATGTGAAGTTTATAATAAGGCAATTTACAATACTTATATTTACACTTTTTACACCAATTATTGCTATTATGTGGATGATTAATAAAAGGACAATTGGAGCAGCAATTTGGTTTGGACAAATTTTAATTAATATTTTTATGCAATTTATATATGCTTTTCTGTTTTTAGTATATATGGAATTCTTGCCACAGTCTGGAGGATGGGCAACATCTATTCTATGGGCAATGATGATACTTCCAATTGCAGATGCTTTGCAAAATACTCTTCAAAATTTGGTATCTCGAATCGCAGGTATCAATAATGAAGAATTGGCAAACAGAGGAATAGGCATGGCAGGAGCAATGGCATATAGTATTAAGACAATAGCTTATCAGTTTAAAGGAAATGAAACACAAAACAATACAAATACTACAAGTTTCTTGGGTAGAATGTTTGCAAAAGATACTAATACACAAGAAAGTCAAATAACACCTATGCCAACCAGTAAAATGGAAACAAGTCAAATGCAAACATCACCAATGAATACAACAAAAATGAATGAAAATAAACAAGAAAATACAAGTGATACCACAAAAACTACTAAAGTAAATAATAATGGAATAAGTACTGAAAGAAAGATATTTAATACAGGTAAAGAATTTTTGAATATGGGAATGTATATGGCTGAAGGAAGAAATTTTAAAACAAATAGGGAATACAATAGACACAATATTAATAATACAAGAAAAGAAGATTATAACAAAAAAGATAAAGAAGAAAGTGCTATTTCAAATATGCAGGAGCAAGATAAATCATGATACAGGAACAAATAAAAAACAAAGTAAAAAAAGAAGTTAAGAAAAAAATAAGAAGAGTAGCATTAATATTATTAAGTAAATTAGCAATTCCCATAGCTATTATTGTTATTATATTTATATTAGTTTCTTTTATTACAGACATTTTTTATATAGGTATCAAAAACGAAGATAAGAGTAATATGAAAAATGAAATTAAGTATTATACAACTGCTGAATATACAGATGAAGATAGTAAATCCTTTTTTGAAAGTGTTGGAGATTTTATTGCAGGAATATTTGGAAGTAAAGAAATAGTAGGAAATGCTGAATTTCCAGTAGTAGGTAAAAGTTTCAAAGATATAACTAGTTATTATGGAAATCGAACAGCACCAACGGCTGGAGCTTCAACATTCCATAGTCGGAATTGATATTGCAGCACCAGAAGGAACAAAGATTATTGCAATATGTGATGGTGAAGTAACAAGAACAGCTTGGGGAGGTGCAGGAGGATATACAATAACAATAAAAGCAGAAGAATATACATTTTCATATTGCCATAGTGATCCTAAATTTCTTGTAAAAGAAGGAGATAAAGTAAAAAAAGGACAAGTAATAGGTAAGGTTGGACCAAAAAATGTATATAATGTACCAGGTAATCCTTATAAAGACTCTTCAGGAAATCCAACGAATCGGAGCTACAACAGGTTGTCATTGTCATTTTACAGTTAGAAAAAATGGACAAACAATAGATCCATTAACAATTTTAAAGGGAGGAGATAAAGCATAATGGTAGTTATTTTTACAGGTAGCAATGAAATAGATAAAATACTAGAAACAGAAATTAAAGGCTCTATGGTAGTAAGCTATGCAGATTTTATTATTGAAGATGATAAATTTAAAAGTCAGACAGTAATACTTGCAAGCAATGCCATAGAAACTGATTTTAGAGAATATCTATATCAGTTAAGGAGTAGAAACATAAGAGTAATCTTATTACTAAAAAATGAAAAAGAAGAAAATACAAAGATTGCTTTAGAAAACGGAATCTACGATTTAGTTTTTGGTAATTTTTATCCTAGTCAAATAAAAGAAATCTTAGATAATCCTAGAAACTTTTCAGACATATCTAAGATATATAGAAAACTATTTAATATTCAAATTAAGAAAAAGGCAAGAAAGAATTAATAGAAAGTAAAGGATAAATATGAGAAAAGTTAGAAAAATTTTAAAGCATTTTTTTATAATATTAGTATATATGATTTGGTTATTTGGATTGAATATGGTACTACCAATTGAAGAGAATGATTCAAATTATCAAAAACAAAATACTATTATTTATACTAATAAAATATAAATTTTAAATTTATATAGTTAAGGAGGTGAGGATAAAAATAAATAATTAAGGAGGTGGCATAGATATAAAAAAAGTAAGAGTTTCACATATAATAATAATTGTATTTATAACAATATTTATAATATCTTCATATCTTCTAATAAAAGACTTTCTACAATACAAGGAAAATAAAGATTCTACTAGTGAATTAGTAGAAAATGTAATTATAAAAAGTGATGAAGAAGAAAGCATTAATATAGATTGGGAAGAACTTAAAAACACTAATAAAGATATAATAGGTTGGATAAAGATAGAAAATACCAATATTAATTATCCTATTTTACAAGATGATGGAAGCTTAAAGTATTTAAAACGCTTATATGATGGAAAATATAATAACAATGGTTCAATATTTACGGTAAATAAAAAGCCATTTATAGATGATATAACTGTTTTGTATGGACATAACATGAAAAATAGAACTATGTTTTCAGAACTAGATAAATATATGGATAGAAAATTTTTAGAAGAACATCCTAGTATAGAAATATATACAGAGAATCAAAATTATAGAGCTATTATTTTTAGTTGCTATTCAATAGGAGTTAATACAGAGGAAAACAATATTAAATCGTTGGATTTTAATGAAGAAATAGAATACTATAAAAAGAAAAGTAAGTATTCTATAAATGATGTAGGTAAAATTGAAAAAACACTAAAATTATCAACTTGTTCTTATCTAAATAATCATACAATACCAACAGATCAACGATATTATATTGTTGCAAAATTAGAAAAATTAATTAAATATTAGAAATTTTCTAACTCAAATTTTTTCTCAAATTGTAAAAAAAATTAAACTATACTATTCTCTTATGCAAGAGGTGATATAAATGAAAAGAAAATTATTTATTAGTTTTATAATTACGATTATTTGGATAAGTGTTGTTGAAGGATTATTAATATTCAGATTTAGTGATGACATTTCACTTATAAAAGATGAAATAATTATAGAATATGGAAGTACATATAATCCTAATTTGAAAGAATTAATAAACTTATCAGAAAATAGTTTTATTAACTTAGATAAAATTAGAATAAAAAACAAGATTGAAAATGAAAAAGATAAAACTTATCCAGCTGTAGGAGAATATGAAATAAATGTATATTATAAAAAGAAAAATTTAAAGCAAAAGGTTAAAGTAGTAGATACAATTGCACCAGAGTTATCTATAAAAGATGTTGAAATTCCAGCTAATACAGATTTAGCAACATATAATTTTAAAGAACTAATTAATGTATCAGACTTATCTGAAGTAAAAGATTATGAAATAAATCTTAATAATGTGAATTCAAGTGTAGGAGGAGAATATGTTGCAAAAGTGTCAGTCGAAGATATATATTCTAACAAGGTAGAAAAGGAATTTAAAATAACTATTAGGGAAAAAGAAAAAGAAGATATTGTAGATAATTCAAATAGTAAGGAAAATAAGATAGATACTAATGCTGCTAAAACAAATACTAATAAATATACTAAAGATAATACAAATAAATCTAAAAGCAATAGCAATATAACAAACAATACAAATACTCCAAAAAATTCAGAAGAAAATAACAAACCTAAAAATACTACAGTAGAAACACCACAGCAAAAGACAACTCCAACAAGATGTACTAATAATAGTAATCATGGAATGGATGTAGGAAATTCAAATAAATGGTATGCAACTAAAGCTGAAGCTATTTCAGATTATGAAAATAAAAGAGCGTATTGGGGAGAGTTGTGGGAAAGTTTTAAAATAGAGAAGGATGAATATTTAAAAAATTGTCCATATCGGTTATGAAGTTTGGAGCTGTCCGTATTGTTCAAAATGGACTATTAATTTTTACTTTAGATAAATAGAAAAGTCAAGATAAATTCTTGGCTTTTTATAATGGATAAAAACCAATGATATAAAAAATCATTAAGAGCAAGATTACTTGTTCTTTTTTAAATTTCGAGTAAAGGAGATAGAGAAATGATTAAAAATCTAATAATGAATAAAAAAATTATAGCAATCATATTGCTATTCTTAACAATTTTTAGCACTATAAGTCCTGTACTTGCTGTTTCTGGTAGTGGCAATTTTGTTGGTGGACAATATGCATCAAATATTAAAACTACTGATCATGCAGCTTCTGGTGGAACAGGTATTTTAATAAGAAAATTAATAAATAGAACTAATGGAGAACAATATACAGTTTTCTGTGCAGAGCATAAGGTGGACTTTACAACAGATGCAAGCTATAATGGAACATATTATACTCCAAAAAATGCAACAGTAAAAAGAGCCTGCCAAATCGCTTATTTTGGGTGGTATAGCAAGCATGGTGATTATGTTGTAGATGGAGGAATAATGGCAGCTAGTATGTATAATGCTAGACTAGACTATGTATTTACTCAGCAATATATCTGGGAGTGTTTGGGACAATCTAGTGCAACATTTAGAGATTCTAGTCTTCAAAGTCAATATGAAAGTTTTAAAAGCAATATAAATAATCAGATTAATAATATGAAAAGAAGACCATCTTTTGACGGACAAACAGTTGAAGTAGAAGCAGGAGAAAGTAAAACAATAACAGATACAAACGGTGTTTTACAGTCATATTCTAGTATTGATGCAACAACCAATAATATCCGTTTTCAACATAATAAAGGAGAGAACACACTAACAATTACAGTTTCTGAAAATTGTACTATTGAAAGACTTAATATTTCGGATGAAACTATGGCATCATGGGGAATGATTAAGGAAGAATCAAGAGATAACGACACAACAGTATATTTTGAGTTTGCTGATGGTGTGCAAAATCAATTATATGCACTCGGCTATAATGATCCTGTAACAATGACAATGGATTTAAAAATTAATTTACTTGGAGAACTAGAGCTAACTAAGTTAAATACTAATGGTGATTTGGTTGAAGGTTCTGTATTCACAGTTAATGGACCTGGTTATAATGGAGATGTTACTGTAACAAATGGAAAAATAAAATTAGAAAAGATTAAAAAAGGTATATATACAATAAAAGAAAAATCTGTTGGAACAGGTTACTTGCTTAACACAGAAACATATAAAGTACAAGTAAAACCTAACGAAACAGCTGTACAAGCAATAGTTAATCGTGAACCAACAGGAGAAATAGCCATAACTAAGATAGACATTAAAACTGGAAATGGAAATAGAGTAGATGGAACTAGTCATCATGGAGATGCTTCGATAAAAGGAGCTGTCTATACTCTATATGCTAAAAGCAATATTCATAATAAAAAAGGTACTATAAAATACTTTTCAAAAGATGAAGAAATTGGAACTTATACATTTAATGAGTATGGTGTTGCAACAGCAAAAGTTACTAATTCAGTAACTCCAGCAGAGATTACTGCAAAAGGAAATAAAATAACAGGACTTCCAATGGGAGAATACTATGCTAAAGAAACTATTGTACCTAATGGATATAATAAAGATGAAAATGTTTATAATTATACAATTTCATATAAAGATGCTAATACAAAAGTAATTAGTGAAAGTGGTACAGTAAGAAATGAAGTTCAAAAAGCACCTTTCGAGGTTATTAAAGTTTCTACTAACAATAATACAACAGCAGAAATGATAGGAGGAGCAGAATTTACAGCAATTTTAACTAAATATGTAGATTTCTATGGAAGCTTTAATGAAGCATTAAAACACTTAAATGAATTTGCAGATGATGAATATTCAATATTTAGAACTGAAAATAATGGACATGGTGTTTCTGGATTGTTAGCGTATGGAGAATACACAGTTAATGAAACATATACTCCATCTTCACAAATAGAAACTGTTAAAGAATTCTATGTAAATATTGATAAAAATAGTAAAACACCAATAAGAGAATATGTTGAAAATGATTTACCATTTGAAGCATATATAAAACTACAAAAGAAAGACAAAAATACAGGAAAATTTGTAACTTATTCAAATGCAACATTTTCATTATATAAATTAAATACAAATAATAATCAATGGGAACAGGTACAATGTAAAGTAGGAGATAAATATTATAAATCTTGGACTACAAATAAAGATGGAATTGCAAAAACTGAAACAAAGTTAGCTGCTGGAAAATATAAAGTAGATGAAATAAAGATTCCAACAGGATTCATCCAAATGGATAAAGAATTAACATTTGATGTAAATAACAGAAATAAAACATTAGAGTATGACAAAGATTTGGATGCTTGGATAACTGTTACTATTCAAAATGAACAACCAAAAGGAAAACTAAATTTAACTAAAAAAATAGATTTAAGAAAAGATGTAGATAAAACATTAATTAAAGACATAGATTTTACAAAGATTTCTTTTGAGCTTGTAGCAAGTGAAAACATATTAGACTATGCAGATGGAAGTGTTATATATGCAAAAGACACAGTTATAGGAAAATATAATCTTAACAAAGAAGGAAAATTAACAGTTGATAAATTACCAATGGGAAAATATTTTCTAAGAGAAATTACAACAATAGATGGTGCTGTGCTAGATCAAACAAAACATGATGTAATATTTGAGCAAACTGATACTAAAACAAAAGAATATGTATTAGATATGAATATAGAAAATAAAACAACAGTTATAGAAGTTAGTAAAACAGAGATAACTAATGAGAAAGAATTACCAGGTGCTAAGTTATCTGTAATAGATGAAAATGGTAAAATAATTGATGAATGGATTTCTTCAGAACAAAGCCATAAAATCGAAGGACTAATAGTAGGAAAAGAATATACTTTAAGAGAAGATTTAGCTCCCCTAGGATATGTTAAGGCAACAGATGTAAAATTTAGAGTAGGAAATACAGTAGATGTTCAAAAAATCAATATGGTAGACAAAATAGTAGAGATGACTAAGAAAAATATAGCAGGAGAAGAACTAGAAGGAGCTAAAATGCAGGTTCTAGATAAAGATAATAATATTATAGATGAATGGACATCTAGTAAAGAGGCTCACAGAATAAATAATCTAGTTGAAGGAGAAAACTATACATTACATGAAGAAATAGCCATCAAAGGTTATGTAAAAGCAATAGACATAAAATTTACTGTTACAACAGATAAAGAAAATCAAAAGTTAGAAATGATAGATAAAATTGTTTCTATGATTAAAACTGATATTGATGGCAATATTATTGAAGGTGCAGAAATAAATGTAACTGATGAACAAGGTGAAATAGTTGATAGTTGGACAAGCACAAAAGAACCACATCATATTTCTGGATTAGTAGAAAATAAAAAATATATATTGCATGAATTATATGCTCCAGATGGTTTTGTAATGGCATCAGACATAGAATTTGTAGTAAGTGAAGATAAAGAAACACAAGAAATTACTTTAATAGACAAAATAGTAGAAATGACTAAAAAGGACATTAATGGTAACGAGCTAGAAGGTGCTACAATGGTAGTAACTAATACAAAAACTAAAAATATTGTAGACAAATGGGTATCAGGAAAAGAAGCTCATAGAATTCAAGGATTAATAGAAGGACAAAGTTATACATTGCACGAAGAGATTGCTATTGAAGGATATGTAAAAGCTACAGATATACAATTTACTGTTACAACAGATAAAAATACTCAAAAAATAGAAATGATTGACAAAGTAGTATTAATCTCAAAAACAGATTTAGTAACTGGAGAAGAATTACCAGGAGCTGAGCTGACAGTAACAGATGAAGAAGGAAATATAGTAGATAAATGGATTTCTAGTAATGAGCCACACCATGTTATAGGTTTAGAAGAAGGAAAGAAATATACACTTACAGAAACTACTTGTCCTTATGGGTTTGAACAAGCTGAAAGTATTGATTTTGAAGTATCAACGGATAAAGATACGCAATTAATAGAAATGCAAGATATGCCAATTTTAAAAACAATTAAAGTAATTAAAGCAGATAGTGAAACAGAAGAAGTAATAAAGGCAGACTTTACATTTGGAATTTTCCAAGATGCTGAATGTACTAAATTAATTAAAGAAGTCAAGGCAGATAAAGAAAATGGAACAGTATCTTTTGAAGATTTAAGATATGGAACTTTCTTTGTA
>ERZ827168.4231-NODE-4231-length-13434-cov-19.140967_pt1 | contig 13434 bp, 11 predicted proteins | sample MGYA00519868_ERZ827168 | MGnify/ENA primary metagenome ERZ827168 (study PRJEB31778, sample SAMEA3449271) | human gut metagenome | biome: human gut; feature: human-associated habitat; material: faeces | place: United Kingdom | collected 2010/2012 ...
AGTGCGGGGGTTGTTTACCGCTTCAACCGGGCTCCCAGCTGAGCTATACCCCCATATTCTGTTATGTCAGCACCGCCGACTTGCTTAATATAGCAGATGATCCGCCAAATGTCAACCCCCTATTTTGCATTTTTTGCAGAAAAAGGAGGCCGGGACACCGGCCTCCTCCTATTTGCAGCATTACACCTTCAGCTTGTCCTTCTTCACCTCATTCAGGCTGGCCACCACCATACCCGTCAGTGCAAACAGAGCGATAACGTTGGGCAGCACGATGAGGTTGTTGAACATATCCGTCACTTCCCACACGAAGTCGCTGCCGGACACCGTGCCCAGGAAGATGAACACCAGGGCGATGACGGTGTAGATCGCGCTGCACAGCTTGCTGTTCTTTTTGCCAAACAGGTAGTTGGCGTTGATCTTGCCGAACAGATTCCAGCTGAGGATGGTGGAGAACGCGAAGAACAGCAGGCAGATGGCCACGAACTTCGCGCCCAGGCTGGCGCCGAACACAGAGCCGAAGGCGGTTTGGGCCAGGTTGGTCTTGCCGATGCCGTCGGGGATGACGCCGGTGGCCAGAGGGCCGCCCTTGGTATACATCGTGCAGATAATGACCAGCGCGTTGAGGGTCAGCACCACGAAGGTGTCGATGAACACACCGATCATGGCCACCACGCCCTGATCGTGGGCGTGAGCCACGTTGGCCTGGGCGTGGGCGTGGGGCGTAGAGCCCATACCGGCCTCATTGGAGAACAGGCCGCGCTTTGCGCCCTGGCTGATGGCGGTCTTGAGTGCGTAGCCGAAGCCGCCGCCGATGATGGCCTGAGGCTGGAATGCATACTTGAAGATCATGCCGAACGTGGCAGGAACGTATTTAATACGGGCGCAGAGGATCACCAAGCCGCCCAGCAGGAAGATACCGGCCATGATGGGGACGAGCTTCTCGGTAACGGCAGCCAGCCGCTGCACGCCGCCCAGGAAGATGATGGCGCAGATGATAACGAGAATGATACCCATGACCCAGGAGGGCACGCCGAAGGCCGTCTCCATGGTCGAGCCGATGGAGTTGGACTGCACCATGCAGCCCATGAAGCCCAGGGCCAAAATGATGGCCACGGCGAAGAAGCCGGCCAGGAACTTGCCGAAGCCGCCCTTGAACGCGGTGGTGATGTAGTACACCGGGCCGCCCTTGATGTTGCCGTCCGGCTCAACGATACGGGTCTTTTGTGCCAGTGTGGCCTCGGCGTAGATGGTGGCCATGCCGAAGAAGGCGATGATCCACATCCAGAAGATCGCGCCGGGGCCGCCGGTGAGGATCGCGCCGGACGCACCCACGATGTTGCCCGTGCCCACCTGGGCGGCGATGGCCGTGGCCAGCGCCTGGAAGGAGGTCATACCGCTTTTCTGCGCGCCGCCCCGCAGGTTCATCTCGCCGAAGAACTTCCTCATGCCCTCGCCGAAGCACCGTACCTGCACGAACCGGGTCTTGATGGAGTACCACAGTCCCACGCCCACCAGCAGGAAGATGAGGATGTAGTTGGACAGATACTCATTGATCTTTGCCACAATGGGGAACAACACACTTTCTACCATACGCTTTTTCTCCTTGCATAAAAATAGAGCTGCCGGAAAACGGCAACTCTGGAGAAGCACGACAACAAGCGAAACACTCGTCTGCTCCGTCCTTTTGCCTGAGAGATTCAGCGCTTACGCGCCTTGCACCTTCGGCACCCAACCAAATGGGTTTCTCCAGAGTTCCCTCCCTGTCCGGTTTTTCCATTCCGAGCAGTTCATCGGGCTGTATCTAATTGATGGACGTATGTTACCACACAAAAGACAACTTTGCAACCCCTAATTTGAATTTTTTCATCTTTCCTCTTTCTTTTTATTCCCGCGCTATTTTCTGCGCCTGTCATTCCGAGCCAGTGCTCGCACTGGCGCGCAGCGTGTCGATAAACCTATCCTGTCATTCCGAGGAGCACCCCAAGGGTACTTGCTTCGCGGCGCGAAGCGACGTGGGAATCCGTAATCTTTTAGCTGCAAATAGCTGTAAATTCGCAGAAAAGCGCAAGAATTGTGCGATTTGGAAACGGATTGCCACAACCAGTCTGCGGACTGGTTTCGCAATGACAGTGCGGGAACATTTCACTTGACAATATCGTAAAACGATGTTATAAATATCGTAGAACGATAACAGGAGGTGACACCATGCCCCGGAAAACGCTGGACACCCTGTCCGAGCCTATGTTTTACGTTCTCATGGCCCTGCGGCATCAGCCGCTGTGCGGTGCGGACATCGCCCAGTGGGTCTCCGCCCGGACGGAGAAGCGGCTGGCCCTCGGCCCGGGGACGCTCTACACCATTCTGGGCAAGCTCACTGACGAGCAGATGATCCGGGAGGCGGCGGTGGAGGGCCGCCGCCGCACCTACACCATCACTGAGGCCGGGCAGCGCCTGTACGACAACGAGCTGACCCGCCTGCGGCGCTGCGTCCGCGACGCGGACAGAGAGGAGGACACGCCATGCTGAAGCTCATGCCCTACGAGCCCTACGAGATCGACGCCCTGGAGAGCTGGCTGGACGAGCAGGCCCGGAAGGGCTGCTTCCTCAGTCAATCCCACGGCAAATGGCTGCAATTCTACCGCGATGCGCCCCGCCCCCTGCGCTGCCGCATCGACGTGAAGCCCGATCCCGGCTACCACGAGGACCGCGTCGCCGCGTTCCGCGACATGGGCTGGGAGTACGTCTGTGAGCTTTCCCCGCAGCTGGATGTCTACACCTGCGGCGACCCATCCGTCCCCGACCTGAACACCGACGAGGACACGCTCCACAGCGTGCTGGACGGCCTGCTGCGTAAAAAGCAGACCGCCAACGTGGTAGCCGCCCTGCTCCTTGTGCCATACGTCTACTTCGTCCTCGTCCTGCCCGTCCTCCGCAGTCATTACACCGGCCTGTACGATATGCTGCTGGGCGGCTACCTCTTTCTCCTGCCCGCCCTGCTTTTGGTGCTGGTCTGCTGGCTGACCGCGCTGATCCGCGGCTTTCTGGATGCCCGGAACGCCCGCCGCCGTCTGATGCTCCACCGCACATACCACACGGAAAAGCGGGTGAAGCGGCGGCAGCTGCGGGCCGTCCTGATCCTGCTGACGCTGGTGGCCGCCGCCGGCCTTGTATATGCTGCCAGCCGCTCCTACAGCTCCTCCACCGATCGGTATTTCGACCCGGCGGATTACCCCGGCCCGACCGTCACCCAGGTGTTTCCCGACCAGTTGCCGCCGCTGCCGGAGAGCGGCCCTTACTACTTGAGGGTTCACGATTTCGCCTTCCGCTCCGGCGGTCTCGTGTACGACGGCGTCAGCCTGCGGCAGTTCCGCTCCCGGGACGGCGGCCAGCTGCTCTACGTATACGACATGGATCAGATGGACATAGCCTTCGCCTGGCTGGCGGCGGGCTACGTCCGGGAACAGGCCGACGCCCACAGCGGCCAGCCCGTCACCGTGTCCGGCTGGCCCGCCGCCTATCTCTGCCGCTGGCCCACCGAGGACGGCACGGACGAGTACCAGCAGCTCCTGCTGCTGGACACGCGCACGGTGTGGAGCGTCCTGTATACCGGCCCGGATGACCTGTCCGCCGCGCTGGACGTGTTTGCAAAATAAGCGCAAAAAGAACCGCCCTCGGGCGGTTCTTTTCCTCATTTCAGCACGAACGTCATCTCCACCGGCTCGTGGTCAGAATACGCAAAGCCCGTTCCGATGACCTGGGCCTCCCGCACCTCCACATTGGCGGACACCAGGAAGCCGTCCACCGTCAGCACATACTGTCCCTGATGATACGGCCCATCGGCGTTGCGGCAGGACGGCACGGGGTCGCTTTCGTCCAGCGGCGCTATCAGTGTAATGTCCACGCCGTCGAACGCCTCGTCCGGGATAGGCTGCGCCCAGGAGTAGTCCTGGTCCGCCTCGCCGAAGTATGCAGAGGAGTCCCCCAGCAGATCCTTGTTGAAGTCCCCTCCGGCCACGCACCAGTTCCCCGCCTCGTACTCCGCCTGCATATCCGCCAGCAGCAGCTCCAGCTGCTCCGTGGCGATGCTGCCGTCACTGGTGTAAGCCGACAGGTGCAGGTCATACAGCACCAGCTCCCTGCCGCTCTCCACAGGAATACGGCTGACGGAGTAGCAGCGATCCAGGTCCAGCAGCTTCATGAAGCCGCTCTCCACCGGCAGCTCCACCCGCTCCGCCGCCGTGATGTCCGCCCGGGAGAACGTCAGCAGCCCGGATCGGGACGCGCCGTGGGGGCTGTTCAGCGGGTACATAAGGTACGGCGAATCGTAGTTCTGCGCGAACACGCTGCACTTGTCGAACAGCGCCGCGTACAGCGCCTCCCGCTCGTCCAGCTGGTACGTGCGGGTAGACCCGATGTCCACCTCCTGCAGCAGGTAGAAGTCCGCCTGCCGCTCCTTCAGGAACGACGCGATGTTCTGCACGTTGGCCGTGACGCGCTCCCTGCTCCACGCCCGGGACTCCGCGCCGCCGTCCATGAAGAAGCCGTAGTCCGGCTCATACGCACCAAAGCCGATGTTATAGGAGATCACGGTGTACGGCTGTCCTGTCTGCACCGCAGCATCCGCGTCCGGTGTATGCAGCGGCGTCAGCTCCATATCGCCCAGTCGGTGGTAGTCGATAAACACATAGGCCACGTAGCCGCCGATCAGCAGCACCACGGCCAGCACCGCGCACAGCAGCGCTTTGACCCATTTTTTCACGTTTCGAGCCTCCCTCGGTTTACTTTTTTCCGGAATTATAGTATACTCCCTTTGAACGCATTTGAAAAGAGGTATCCGTCTTGAAAAAGATCGTCATTCGCTTCAATGCGCCGGTGATCCTCGCCTTCGCCCTGCTGAGCCTGATCGCGCTGCTGCTGGGCAAGTGGACCAACGGCGCGACCACCACCCAGTTTTTCTCCGTCTATCGCTCCTCCCTGTCCGATCCGCTGACATACGTCCGCTTCTTCGGCCATGTGCTGGGCCACTCCGGCTACGAGCATTACATGGGCAATATGCTGCTGTTGCTGCTGGTCGGGCCGGGCCTGGAGGAGAAATACGGCAGCGGCACGATGGTCTGGACCATCGCCGTCACGGCGCTGGTAACGGGCCTGGTGAACTTCATTTTCTTCCCCAACACCATGCTCCTGGGCGCCAGCGGTGTGGTGTTTATGATGATCGTTCTGTCCTCCTTCACCGCCATGCGGAAGGGTGAGATTCCCGTCACACTGATCCTGGTGGTCATCTTTTACTTAGGCGGTGAGATCATCGACGGCCTGTTCAAGCAGGACAACATCTCCCAGATCACCCATATCGTGGGCGGCCTGTGCGGCCTGGTGTTCGGCTTCACCATCCGCCGGGGCAGGAGGTAAACGGCCATGTATATCGCCATCGGTATCGCCGCAGCGCTGTTTACCGCCGACCGGGTGCTGAAGTATCTGTCCCGCACCGGCAAACTGCGGTATGAAGGCCGGCTGCTTCACCTGACCCATCTGGAAAACCACGGCTTTTTCATGAGCTTCGGCCAGCAGCATCCCCAGCTGGTACGCTGGATGCCCTGGGTCGTATGGCTGCTGGCGGCGGCGTGCCTGCTGCCCCAGCTGTCCAGGCGTCCCTTTGCCGCCCAACTGGGCATCTCACTGGTGCTCTCCGGCGGCGTCAGCAATCAGTATGACCGCCTGCGCCGGGGCAGTGTCACCGACTATCTCCAGTTTCCCCACCGACGAATCAAAAAACGGGCGCTGGTGTGGAATTTAGCGGACTTCATGCTGCTGGGCGGCGTGGTGCTCACCGTACTCGGCCTTCTGCGGGAGTTGATCAGGAAATAAAAAAATCGGGCCTGCGGCCCGATTTTTTATTTCTCTTTGTAGTACAGCCGACAATGGCAGTAGCCTTCAAAGTCCGGATCGGCGATTTGGTCCTTGAACTCCCTGCACATACACCTGTTCTCCTCTGTCCGGGCCAGGCGGCAGGGGCAATACCCCCCTGTCCGTTTCAGGCCCTCCCGGACGGTTTTCACGACCTCCCGGTCGTCGTTCAGGCGCACCTTCATCGAAAGCCCCTCCCTTACTCGTGGCTGTTGAACCAGTCCTCGCAGAACCTGGCGATGGCCGGCACGATGTCCTTCACGTATCGCCGGGTGGTGTTGACGCACAGGTCATAGGACTCCTTCGCACCCCACTTGCTTTCGCTGTACATCTGGTGGTGCTGTGCGCGGTTGCGGTCGATCTGCTTCATGCGGCTCTCGATCTCCTTCACCGTCAGATGCTCGCCCTCCGGGGCGCGGCGCTGGCAGCGCTCAACCTTGGAATCCTTGTCCGCATAGACGAAAATGTTCAGGGGCTTGTAGTCCCGCAGGATCACGTCGGCAGCGCGGCCTACGATAACGCAGTCACCCTGCTTGGCAAAGTTCTCCACGATCTGCCGCTGGGCCACAGCCACCCGGATGGGCTGGTCCATGACCTGGAAGGGCTGCATACCGAACCGGTGACCGATGGTCAGCGGATAGGCCGCCTCGATGCTCTTTTCCGCCACATGGGCCACATAATCCTCGTTGAATCCGTTCTCCTTGGCGATCATCTCGATAATCTCATGGTCATAGCAGGGAATGCCCAACGCGCCCGCCAGACGCTTGCCCAGCTCGCGGCCACCTGAGCCAAATTCACGGCTGATAGTGATGATACGGTTCATAATACGACCTCCTCACAGTTATACAGTTATGTTCAGTATTGATAGCAGCTCCCGCCCACAAACTCACGAACGATGGAGTTCAGCGGCACGAAAGGCGTATGCAGCGGCGGCACGGTGTTCACCACGTCCACCAGATCTGTCAGATCATGCTCCTTCATATACTCCGGCGTCAGCTCATCCTGATAGTTAGGTATCTCTCCCAGGCACTTGGCCAAGATGCACAGCTCGTAATCGTGGAAGGAGTCGATGTGGATCGCGGCATTGTCCTTGTAGGGCTGGATATAGTTGACCTCGCCCCGGTTCACGCTCTCCGCCCGCTCCACCGTCTCCCGCAGGGAGTGTCCCCGGGTGTTATAGTCGCGGATGAGCCGTCGGGCCACACGGATCTGCTCGGGCCGCACCACCCGGTCCTTCTTCGTAAGGATGCGGGTGCGGGGCGCCACATACACACCAGTGGCCGCGCCGCGGATTTTGTCGAAGATCAGCGGGTTCAGCATATGGATGCCCTCGGCAATGACAATGCAGCCCTTATGGCCCTGCATCTTGTTGTAGCCTCCGGTATTGCCGGTTTTGAAATCATACCAGGGAATATCCACCTCTTTGCCGTCCATGAGCTGGCCGATGCAGGACACCAGCAGGTCCACGTTCACGCAGTATGGGGACTCCCAGTCGGTGGCCTCCTGCGGTCTCTTATCCAACGGCAGGAAAAAGTTATCCATACTCAGCAGACATACCTGCACACCCAGGTTCTCCAGATAGTCCTTCAGCCGCATGGCGGTGGTGGTCTTGCCGCTGCCGGACGGGCCGGTCAGCGCCACGATAGGCCGGCTGCTGGCGGACAGGATGCTGGCCGCCGCTGCGGAGACCTTGTCGTGAAACACCTCCTCGCAGCGCAGAACGAACTGTGTCTCGTTGTTCATCGCCTCGTTGATGTTTTCCAGGTCGATAATGCGCATAGCATCGCTCCTCAACAAATCAAATTTTTAACGATGGTATTATACCACTCTTTTCCCCTCACGTCAAAGGGGCAAAGACGCAAAAACGCCACGGACGCGCCAAAGCCCGGAAGCAGCTTTTTATACAAAACCGCGACCCATGAGTCTGTGATAAAAGCACCCCCACCGGGGTGCTTTTTCTGCTGTCATGCCACGGGGAAGATAAACTTCAGTGCCAGAAAGACCACCACTGCAACAGGCGCGGCGATAAGAAAGCGCCTGCAGTTTCTGTGGGCGCGCTCCGCCAGCGCCTCGTCCTCATGCTCGTTTTTCCAGCGTACATAACTCCAGCCCGCGCTCAGCAGGCAGAGGATCGGCACAAAATAAAGCCCAATCAGTGCAACGTAACCCATAGTGTCTCCTCCCCTTTATAACTGCGGCTATTATAGCATAGTACGCCGGGCAGCGTCAACCAAATCCGTTTTCTTCTCACAAGACGTCATTTCGTGTTACTTTTACCCTGTATCTTGTTGATTTCATTGAGAAAATATGGTAATATTGCTATAGTTTGCATACTCGGTGTGTTGCCGGGGATCATACCGCGCAGAGCGCGGTGAGGAAAGGGAGCGGTTTTATGAAAAAACGCATTCTGGCATGGCTGCTGGCCATGCTGACAGTGTGCTCCATACTGCCCGCAGCAGCATGGGCGAATGTGGAGACAAAAGGCCCTTGCGGTGCGCAGGGTGACAATGTAGGCTGGGCTTGGTCTTCTGCCAACGATGGGACACTCACCATCGGCGGCGAGGGGGCTATGGCAGATTTTGACAGTGCTAATCCTATCAAAGCAGCTCCATGGTCACAACTTGAGTACACCACTGTGAATTTCGCCGGAAACATCACCCACATCGGCTCATTCAGCTTTCCCAAATCGAAAGTCGGCAGATTTCTTGCTGTAGGCCATACTGTACGGCTTCCGAGCACCGTGACCTCTATCGGGCAGGGTGCATTCTACGGATGTGTCTATATGCAGGACGTCATTCTTCCCGCCGGCCTTACAGTATTGGAAAGTGCCGTATTTAAGGGCTGCAACGACCTTCGCTACATAACACTCCCTGTCGGAGTCAAGCGTATTGAACGCGAGACCTTTATGGGCTGCTCAAGCATGACGAACATCGTCATCCAGTCTGCAGACCTCTCCTATATCGGAACAGATGCTTTCCTGGGCTGCAGTTCCCTGACGGATGTGTACTTCCGGGGCAGCAAGGCCCAGTGGGGCAAGATTCTCACAGGCGCAGGGAACAGCATACTGACCACCGTCAATGTCCACTATAACTACACCGGTTCAGTCGCTCCTACGCTGGGCACGCCGGATTTTACGCTGACCCGGGACGTCCAGACAGATAAACCCTGCCTCAACTGGACTGCCGTGGAGGGCGCTTCTCAGTACGAGGTATACCGTTCTGCTACCGGCGCGGCAGACAGCTTCAAGCTCATCCACAGCACTACCAGCACTGCGTATGTGGACACCAGCGCGGTGGGCGGCACAACCTACTACTACACGGTGCGGGCTATCAACGGATTGAAATTCGGTCTTGATAGTGATCCCCAGTCCATGACTTGCCCTGCCGCTCCGGCGAGGCCCTCGCTGACTCTGACCACGGACCGCAGCGGCAAGCCGGTGCTGAAATGGACGTCAGTGAAGGACGCCACGGCTTATGAGGTATTCCGCTCCACCACCGGTGCAGCCGGCAGCTTCTCCATCGTCCGCCGCACCAGCTATCTGACATGGACGGACACCAACACCGAAATGGACAAAACGTACTACTATGTGGTGCGGGCAAAGAACGGCAGCCTCTGCGGCAAATTCAGCCCGGCGCAGTCCGTCAAATGCCCCATCGTCCTCAGTGTGCCGTCCATGACGCTGGACCTCAATAAGAGTACGGGTAAGCCGGTGATCAGCTGGACCTCCGTCCCGTTTGCCACCCAGTACGAGATCTATCGCTCCGCCACCGGCGCGGATAAGAGTTACAGGATCATCCGCCGCACCGCTCTTCTGAACTACACCGATACCACCGCCGCCAGCGGCACAACGTACTATTATGTTGTCCGTGCTATGCGCGGCACGGGCAACAGCGCCATCTACAGTCGCTTCTGCAAAGCTCAGTCCACAACGAGCGCTGTGCCGCCGTCCACACCCACCGTGACCCTGCGGATAGACGATACCACCGGCAAGCCGGTCATCAGCTGGAACAAAACGGCCAACGCTGCCCAGTATGAGATCTACCGCTCCACCACCGGCGCGGATAAGAGCTACAGGATCATCCGCCGCACCGCACTTCTGAACTACACCGATACCACCGCCGCCAGCGGCACAACGTACTATTATGTTGTCCGCGCTATACAGGGGACTTCCCCTAACATCTTCCGCGGCAGGTTCTGCCCGGCCCAGAGCATCCGTTGCGCCGCCGTTCCCGGCGTACCTGACATGGCGCTGACCACGGATATTGATACCGGCCATATTGTCATCAGCTGGAGCGCAGCAGCGGACGCGGCCCAGTATGAGGTGTTCCGTTCCACCGATGGCAGCAGCTTCTCCAGCGTCTGCCGTACTGCCGCCCTGACGTGGACTGACCCCACCACGGAAAACGGCGTCACCTATTATTATAAAGTGCGTGCCATCAGTGGCAGCGTCAAGGGCTCATTCTGCGAAATGCAGAGCATTGCCATTCTTGGCATCCCCACTATGACGCTGTCCAACGACAGCGAGACCGGGCATAACGTTATCAGCTGGAGCAGCGTTGTCTGTGCCACGGAGTACGAGGTCTATCGCTCTGTGGATGGCGGGGACTATCAGTCCGTCCGCCGCACCAACGATTTGACTTACACAGACCTTGACACAGACTACGGAGTCACCTATTCCTATAAGGTGCGTGCCGTTTATAGTGCCGCCCCTGTCACAGTCTGCGGCGCGTTCTGCACCCCGAACAGCATCCGGTGCATAGCCCTTTCCCCCGTTTCCGGACTGACAATGTCCAGCGATGACGAAAAAGGCCTGAATGTAGCCAGTTGGGAAAGCGTTTGCGGCGCAGAGTCATACGAAGTCTATCGTTCCACAGACGGCGAAACATACCAACGCGCTGGCTCTACCCGTGAACTGACTTATATCGACAGCGGTGCATCAGAATACGGTGTCACTTATTATTATAAGGTACGCGCCCGAAATAGCAACACTGTCGGTGATTTCAGCCAACCGCAGTCCATTCAATGCGTTTTCAAAATCATTGCCAGTGGGACATGGCAAACCGATTACCCGATCGCTTGGGCAGGCCATACTGGACGATGGACACTGTACGGCAATGGGACACTTGTTATCAGCGGTAACCGGGTAACGATGCCCTGGTTCAAAAAAGACACTGTTCCATGGGATGCGTATCGCGACAAGATCTGGAGCGTCGTGATCCGTTCTGGTGTTGCCAACATCGGCGGCTATTCTTTCTACAACTGTAGCAACCTCACCCGCATCACCATTCCCGACAGCGTTACTTCCATCGGAAACTATGCATTTTACGAGTGCAGTAGCCTCACTAACATCACCATCCCCGACAGCGTTACTTCCATCGGAAACTATGCATTTTACGAGTGCAGTAGCCTCACTAACATCACCATCCCCAGCCGTGTTATTTCTATCGAAGACTCTGCATTTTACAGATGCGGTCTGACCAGTGTTATCATCCCTGACAGCGTTACTTCCATCGGAAACTCTGCATTTTACGGGTGCAGTAGCCTCACTAACATCACCATCCCCAATAGCGTTACCTCCATCGGTGACTCTGCGTTTTCCTGGTGTAGCAGTCTCACCAACATTACCATTCCCGATAGTGTCACAGCGATTAGTGCTAAAATATTCAGCGACTGCTACTGCCTCACCAACGTCACCATTCCCGATAGCATCACCACTATCGGTGAATCGGCATTCAAAGGCTGTAGCAACCTCACCAACGTCACCATTCCCGGCAGCGTTACTTCTATGAAGCTTGCATTCTCCGGCTGCAGCCGCCTCACCAGCGTCACCATTCTCGAAGGTGTCACCGAGATCAGTGCTGGAACATTCAGCTACTGCAGCAGACTCACCAGCGTCACTATTCCGAACAGTGTCACTTCAATCAAGAGTAAGGCATTCTATAATTGCACCGATCTCGCCAACGTCACCATCCCCGATAGCGTTATCGAAATTGGTAGTCATGCGTTCGCTAACTGCAGCAGACTCACCAACATCACCATTCCTGATAGTATTACCACTATCAATATCGGAACGTTCAGTTTCTGCAGCAACCTGACCAGCATTGCTATTCCAAGCAGCGTGACGCTCATCGGTAACGATGCTTTTTATAAGTGCAGCAATTTGAAGGAAGTTTACTATAGCGGCAGCAAAGAACAATGGCGTGCAATCATAATACAAAATTTTAATGGAGGCAATGGAGGCAATGCCCCGCTGGACTCCGCGACGATCCTCTATAACCAAACCGAACCCTGGCGTTGATGCATGATTGAGACACAATGGCTTATAGCAGAGTATCAGCAGCCCCGCGGCGTATGCCGCGGGGCTGCTGCTTACGCTCGACCACGCAAAAAGCAGGCTGTCCGATGGACAGCCTGCTTTTTTTGAAAGTATTGAACCTTACTTCGCAGCCTTGGCGGCGTTGATGGACTCGATCAGCTCGGGAACGACCTTGAACAGATCGCCGACGATACCGTAGTCAGCCACCTCGAAGATGGGAGCGGTATCGTTCTTGTTCACAGCGATGATGCACTCGGAATCCTGCATACCAGCCTTGTGCTGGATAGCGCCGGAGATGCCCAGAGCAACATAGACCTTGGGATGGACGGTCTTGCCGGTCTGGCCGACCTGATGGTCAGCGGAGATCCAGCCGGAGTCCACGCAGGCGCGGGAGGAACCCACGACGCCGCCCAGGACCTCAGCCAACTCCTCGGCCAGCTTGATGCCTTTCTCCACGTCCTTGGAGATACCGCGGCCCACGGACACGATGAAGTCGGCGCCGATCAGGTCCACCAGCTTCTTGGCAGCCTTGACGGTATCCACCACCTCGGTGTGGATGTCAGCAGCGGTCAGCTCGAACTTGGGCTCGATGATCTCCACGTTCTTGGGGCACTCGCGCTTCTTCATCACGCCGGGGCGAACCGTCGCCATAGCGGGACGGAAGCGGGGGCAGATGATGGAGGCCATCAGGTGACCGCCGAAAGCCGGACGAGTCATCTTCAGGTCGCGGGACACATCGTGATCCTGGCCGGCGATCTTCACCGTGCCCAGCTTCTCGATGCGCTCCTCGGGCAGCGTGGAGGCTTCCTTCAGGAAGCCCTTGTAGTTGGGCATATCAATGTCCAGGTGGGTGCAGTCCGCGCACAGACCGGTGTGCAGGCGGGCGGCGCAGCGGGGCGCCAGGTCGCGGCCGATGTTGGAGGCGCCGAACAGCAGCACCTCGGGCTTCAGCTCCTCAACGGCTTCGACGATCACCTTGGTGTAGGCATCGGTGGTGAAGTCCTTCAGCAGGGGGGAATCATAGACATAGACCTTGTCTGCGCCATACTGGCCCAGCTCAGCGGCGATGCCCTTGACGTTGTCGCCCAGCAGGATGCCGCACAGCTCCACGCCCAGCTCATTGGCCAGCTTCCGGCCCTCGGAGATCAGTTCGAAGGTAGTGGGCATCATCACGCCCTGACGCTGCTCGCAGAAAACCCATACGTTTTTGAAGG
>ERZ827168.4235-NODE-4235-length-13430-cov-2.574953_pt1 | contig 13430 bp, 8 predicted proteins | sample MGYA00519868_ERZ827168 | MGnify/ENA primary metagenome ERZ827168 (study PRJEB31778, sample SAMEA3449271) | human gut metagenome | biome: human gut; feature: human-associated habitat; material: faeces | place: United Kingdom | collected 2010/2012 ...
GCCACGTGCACGTCGTGCCCGTGGTCGACCAGACGGATGAAGGTGCCGCCCATCGCGCGGGCGAATGCCCAGTTATAGATTGCGGTGCGCGCGCCGCCGACGTGCAGGCGCCCCGTGGGCGAGGGTGCGAAGCGTACGCGTACGGGTTTGTCAGTCACGGATTCCTCTTTCGTCTTTTGGAAGTCGTTTCAACCTGTACATGATACTCGCTTTCGCGCCTGATGGCAGGGATTGCACCGTATTGCGACAATCTACGTCGGGATCTCGGCGAAGGTGGCGAGAAGCTAGGCGTGGCGCAGCGCGAAGCCCGCGATTGCCGAAACGGCGCTCACGGCGATCGTCGTGGCAAGCCAGATTGCTCCCATGCCGATCCAGAAGGGCTCGGGGTACATGGTGATGAGCAGCGAGTCGGCGCTGAACACCCAGCTGCCCTGTGCAAAGAACAAGCTGTGGAACACGGCGAACAGCCCTTCGAAGTCGATGGCGGCCCATATTCCCAAGATGGCGAAAATCGCAATCGTTCCCAAACCCACGCAGAGCAAAACCGTCCCGAACGTTCTTCTTCCGCTCGCGCACCCGACGCCCACGGCGGTGAGTACGGCCGCGATGAACACGCCCAGCACGACGGGTTCGGCTGTCGCAAGAACGCCGAATACGTCGTCAAGGTGTTCGATCGCCTCGGGGTCGAGCACGTAGGTGTCGGACGCCTGCGCGAGCAGCATGTCCACGTTCTCGCTGCTCGGCTGCAGCGTGCGCATGCGCGCCAGGTCGTCGGCCTCGTCGTACGATCCCCCGAACGTGTTCGCGAGGCCGAAGAACAGCGAGGTCGAAGCGGCGTTTGCCGCGTCGGCTCCGCTCACCTTGTCTCGCGCGGCCATCTCGTCCCACAGGGCGGTGTCAAGCGAGCCGCGGTGTGCGCGCCCGTCGGCTTCCGCTTGCGCGTTGATATCGTAAATGGCCTGGTTGAGGGCGAACCTGTCGTTTTTATCAAAGGTATAGCGCTTTCCCGCGAGCGCCATGTCGCAAAGCTCGTCGTGCGAAAACGGCGTCGTCGGGTTGGTGGTCCCGGCATAGGTATCGGCAAGCGAAGTCGTCGCGTTGTCGGGAACGGCGACAGCGACAAACCCGGCGGCAACGAAGCTTACCGCAAGGCAGATCGCGCACACTACCGACACGATGCGGTTTCCCAAGCCCATGCGCCCGCCGCCCTACTCGTCGACCCAGATGGTTGCCGCGGTGATGCCGCGCATGGGCTTCGAGATGGTAGGCAGGGGCCCCAGGCGGCTGAACACGCCCTGGAAGCGCCCGTTGTAGCAGTAGAGCCCCTCCAGATTGTTGTACATGGCGCCCGTGCGGTCGACTTCCTCGTCGGAGAGGCTCTCGATGTCGTGGTCGGGCTCTAAGATGTGCGTCTTGTACGGCGTGATGTAGCGCTGCACGAGGAACGGCGCGCCTGCTGCTCCGTTGGCGAAGCGGTCGATGATCTCGTCCCACTTCTCCTGCGTTTGGAAGCACCCGGCGTACACGTCGGCGGCGCCGTAGGCGTCGGTCGGCTTCACGATCCAGGCATCCTTGTTCGCACGCACCTCGTCAAGGTCGATCTCGCTTGAGTCGAGGTAGCGCGTCTTGGGGATGGTGCGCGCGACGAATGCGTTCTCCTCGTCGGTGAGGAGTGCCTGCGTCTTCGGGTGGAAAAGCGCCTCGCAAATCTGTTTGTCGTGCACGATGTGCCCGGCGAAGCTGCCGATGAGCGCCACCTTCTGCGCGCGCACTGCCTTGATGAGCGCCTGCGAGTCGTCCCAGAACTCGAGCACGTCGTTGGTGACGCAGCGGCGCCAGATGGCATGCACGGGTTGGCCCTGCGCGTCGTGGAGCACCTCGCCGTCGAAGGTGAGGTCGCGCACGTCGCATACGCAGCACGGGTAGCCGTGTTCCTCGAACTTCTTTGCGAACAGGTGGAACTCGTCTACGACGCCATTTTGCAGGTAGTCACAGATGGCGAAGCGGGGATGCTCGACGCGTCCCTTGTAGGTATGGTAGATGCTGATGAAGTCCTCCACCCAGGCGTCGAAGAGCTCGCAAGGCTCGACTTTGTGGCGGCGCGCGAACTCCTGGAAGGTCTTCGCGTTCGCGAGCGAGTTGGTGATCTCGCGGTTCTCGTTCATGCCCGAGGAGCCGTCGCCGTTGAACTCGCAGAAGGCGACTTCCCCGGTCTCTTCGTCGAGGAAGATGTCGAAGCGCGCGAAGGGGAGCACGGCGTCATAGCCGCGCGGCACCAAGATGAGCTCGGCTAAGCGCGGGTCGTAGTCGAAGATGGTGCGGTAGTCGGGGTCTTCGAGGTAGTGCTCGATCACCTTGCAAAGAATGCGGTGCGTCGTCTCGACCGTGGTGCGCATGATCTCGCGCGTGCGGCGATCGTAGAGGCGCGGCACGAAGGAGGTGGAAATTACCTGATGGTGCACGATAGCGGTGGAATTCTTCATGTAATCGTAGGCGGCGCGGCGGCTCTCGATGTCGCCGCCCAAGCTCTCCATGATGTCGAAATACTCTTGCGTATAGGCGTTGTTGCTCAGCATGCCCGCTCCTTCCGAGGGGGTGTCGGTCTGTCGTGATGAGTGTAGCATTGCAAGGCCCCGCCGAGGCGGCGGGATGCCGATGGAATGCTGATGGGGCTGCGGGCGTCATGAGCCCGACGTATTGGGAAGGGTGGCGGGGAGAAGCTCCGCGAAACGGTTGCGGTTGAGAATTGTTTCTTTTTTGTTCTCAATTAGAATAGACGACGATGTGGTAAAGTACCGCGTGCATAAACGAGGGCGCACGAATTGCGTCCGCGAACATCCGTTTATCAAGAGTCGGGGGAGAGAGTTGGCTCTGCGATCCCGACACCAACCTGGCGTTGTGCCAAGGTGGTCCGGCCGACAACGATGAAGGAGGAGCTTCATGGCCGAAGAACAGCATTCTACGTATCTATTCACGTCCGAATCGGTGACGGAGGGTCACCCGGACAAGATCTGCGATCAGATTTCCGACGCGATTCTCGACGCGATTCTCGAGAAGGAAACCGAGCTTCAAAAACAGGGCTACATCTCCCCGTCGGGCCAGCCCGCCGACGTGTCGAAGGTGCGTTGCGCCTGCGAGACCATGACCACGACGGGCATGGTCGTCGTGGCGGGCGAGATCCGCACGCAGGCCTACGTCGACGTGCCAACCATCGTGCGCAACGTCATCTGCGAGATTGGCTACGATCGCGCGAAGTACGGCTTCGATGGCACGACCTGCGGCGTTCTGAACGCCATCCACGAGCAGTCGCCCGACATTGCGAAGGGCGTCGACGAGTCGTTCGAGGCGCAGCACGGCGAGGCGGAAGACGTCTACGAGACGGTGGGCGCAGGTGACCAGGGCATGATGTTCGGCTATGCCTGCAAGGAGACGAAGACCCTCATGCCGATGCCGATTTACCTGGCGCAGCGCATGAGCGAGCGTTTGGCGAAGGTGCGCAAGGACGGCACGCTGTCCTACTTGCGTCCCGATGGCAAGACGCAGGTTTCGGTGCGCTACGTCGACGGCGCACCCGTGAATGTGGAGAAGGTCGTCGTGTCCACGCAGCATGCCGAGGACATCGACAACGCCACGCTGCGCCGCGACGTGGCCGAGCAAGTCATCAAGCCCGTGCTCGCTGACGAGGGGGTCGAGCTCGCCGAGGGCGCCGAGATCCACATCAACCCGACCGGTCGCTTCGTCATCGGCGGACCTATGGGCGACTGCGGTCTTACCGGTCGCAAGATCATCGTCGACACCTACGGCGGCATGGGCCGTCACGGCGGTGGCGCATTCTCCGGCAAGGACTGCACGAAGGTTGACCGCTCCGCTGCTTACGCCGCTCGTTGGGTTGCGAAGAACGTGGTGGCTGCTGACCTGGCCGATCGCTGTGAGATCCAGGTTGCTTACGCTATCGGCGTCGCGAAGCCGGTCTCCATCATGGTCGAGACCTTCGGTACGGCACACGTCCCCGAGGCCGATATCGAGCGTGCGGTGAACGAGGTCTTCGACCTGCGCCCGGGCGCCATCATCGACGACCTCGACCTGCGTCGCCCCATCTATCGCAAGACGGCCGCCTATGGTCACTTCGGCCGCGAGCTTCCCGAGTTCACCTGGGAGAAGACCGATCGCGCGGATGCGCTTCGCGCCGCGTGCGGCCTCGCCTAGCTACGCTTTTCCGCGACAGCCTTTCAATTCCTCGCGCCGCCTTCCCGCCTTTGCAGAATCGGGAAGGCGGCGTTTTGCTGAAGGCGGCGATTCGGGTCGTGCGCCCGCGGTGCTTTCGCTATACTTGACGGCATGAAACTTGCCTCCGTTATTCTCGATATCCCAACGCAAGCGCTTGACGCGCCTTATACCTATGCTCTGCCCGCCACGGACGGGGAGGATTCGGTATGCGCTTATTCTTCTGCATCTGCCCAGATGGAGAGCTTGTTTGAGGATGATGCCCTCGCGGTCGGCGTTGTGGACGCGGGCGCGGTTGATGCCGCTTCTGGGGTCGATTTCCGTGCGGCCGAGCGCTCCGGTTTAGCGAGTGGCGGGACGGTGGGCACCTGTGGGCTGGGAGCAGGCGTCGACGATGCTTCTCCCCGCTCTCGCGACTACCCCGTCGAAGTGGGGTGTGCGGTGCTCGTGCCCTTCGGCAGGCGCCAGGCGGTGGGGTTCGTCATCGATGTCTTCGAGGCGGGGTTACCAGGAGATGAAACGTGGCCTTCCAGCCTCGATGCGCGCAAGCTGAAATCAATCGTTCGGGGCCTATCGAAGCCTTACTTCGACGAGGAGGGCGCGGCATGCGCCCAATGGCTCGCGAACCGCTACATCGCGCCGCTTTCCTCTTGCGTTCGCCTGTTCACGCCTCCGGGTGGCATCCCGCGGATGGTGCATGGCCGCGATGGCCGATGGCGCTTGGAGGAGCAAAAGGTTGGGGAAGTAGACGACCGCTGGGTTGTCGCCGGTCCTGAGCTCTCCACGTTCGAGCCGCGCAAGAACGCCGTTCGCCAGGAGGCGATTGTGGCGGCCGTGCGGACGGGCGAGCTGCGCGTGTCCGAGCTGTCGGCCCAGATGGGAGCAATCTCGTCCACCTTGCGCGCCCTCGAGTCGAAAGGCGTCGTGCGCATCGTTCGCCGCCGCCGCATGCGGGGGGCTGACGGTGCGCTCGGCAGTTTGCCGGGTATTGCGGTGAGCGGCACGCTCGCTGAAACCTCCGACGGCGCGCCTTCTGCTTTAGCCTCTATCACGTCCACCGTCGCGTTCGATGGCTTCACCCCCTCGCCGAAGCCTGCGCTCACGCCGGGGCAGGAAAGTGCCCTCGCGGCCATCGACCGCGCGCGCGAGCATGCCTGCGGCGAGGTGGTCGTTGTCGACGGCGTCACAGGTTCGGGTAAAACCGAGATCTACCTGCGCGCCATTGAGAAGACGCTTGCCGAGGGGCGCACGGCCTGCGTGCTTGTGCCCGAGATCTCGCTCACGCCGCAGACGGTGGGTCGCTTCCGCGGCCGCTTCGGCGATCTGGTCGCGGTCATGCACTCGCGCATGAGCCAGGGGGAGCGCTACGACCAGTGGGACTTCATCAAAAGCGGCGCGGCGCGCGTCGTGGTGGGGGCGAGAAGCGCCCTGTTCACGCCACTTTCGAACATCGGGCTCATCGTGATCGACGAGGAACACGAAGGCTCCTACAAGCAGGATTCTGCCCCGCGCTACGATGCGCGCGAGGTGGCGCGCTGGATGGTGGAGCGCTCGGGCGGCGTGCTCGTCATGGGCTCGGCCACGCCTTCCATTGAGGCGCTCTATGCCTGTGAGCAGGGCGGGAGCTGGACGAAGGTAGATCTGCCCGATCGTGCGAACGGCAAGCCCCTGCCGGCGGTCGAGGTCGTGGACATGGCGGCGGAATTTCGCGGTGGCTCGCGGGCGATGTTCTCGCGTAAGCTCGTCGAGGGGCTTCGCAGCGAGCTTTCCCTCGGGCGCAAGGCGGTGCTGCTCTTGAACCAACGCGGCTTCGCGAAGTTCCTTTTGTGCCGCGACTGCGGGTTCGTGCCCACCTGCCCCTCGTGCGACACCTCGCTCACCTATCACGAGCGCGGCCGCATGCTCGTGTGCCACCATTGCGGGCACACCGAGATTGCGCCTGCCGTTTGCCCCGAGTGCGGAAGCCCGTACCTGAAGAAGTTCGGCGCGGGAACCCAGCGCGTCGAGGCCGAGCTGCGCGCACTGCTCGACGGGATGCCAGGCGTCGGCCCTGACGTGCCCATCATCCGCATGGACGCCGACACCACGAGCGGCAAAGGGGCCCACGAGCGCCTCCTCGAGCAGTTTGCCGGATCGGATGCTGCCGTGCTTTTGGGAACGCAGATGATCGCGAAAGGGCTCGACTTCGAGGACGTGACGCTTGTGGGCGTGATCAACGCCGACACGCAGCTCCACCTTCCCGATTATCGAGCTGCCGAGCGCACGTTTTCCCTGATCGAGCAGGTGGCAGGTCGCGCCGGGCGTGCCGACTTGCCGGGGCGCGTGCTCGTTCAGACCTACGAGGCCGACAACGTCGCCATCCGCGCCGCCTCCACCTACGACCGCGAGCGGTTCCTTCGCGCGGAGCTCCCGAAGCGGCGCATCCTTCTCTACCCGCCGTTCGTCCGAATGGCCAACGTTCTTGTCTGGGGAAGGGACGAGCCCTCTGTGCGCACGACCGCCGAAAGGCTGTTCACCGAGCTTGAAGCGCATATCCGCGACTTCGGCGGTGACGGGTGGTCCGTCCTTCCCGCGAGCCCGTGCGTTCTCGCGAAGCTGCGCGCCGTGTACCGCTGGCATGTCGTGGTGAAGTGCCCGCCCGAGGACGATCTTTCTCGTGTGATAGCCCCGCTGTTCCGCGCACGTGTGCCCGAGGCGGACGTGAACGTTGCCGTTGACGTCGACCCGAACGATTTATTGTGACATTCAGACACATTCGGCCCGATTTATGGTATATCTTATCGCTGTGTATTTGCGCCCGGTTGCGGTTTAGCCCCGGGCGTTCTTATCCAGAAAGGACTATCACGTGGCAAAGGATTCCCAGAAATTATCGAAGAAGACTGCCGAAGAACCGAAAGACCTTTCCAATCCCGATGAGATTCTCGAGGAGGACGAGCTCGATGAGGATCCCGAAGAGGGAGAGCCTCCTGTAAGCGAGGTTTCCGAAGCCTCCGACACCACGCTCGACGAAGACAAGATTGAGGCTGGCATCGACGAGGAGGAAGACCTGCTCGAGGGCATTCCCGAAGAAGAACTTAAAGCAACCACCGATGTGCAGCTGCCGAAGGTGACGACGGCCCGCAGCAAGCGCCGTGCGACCCGCAAGCGCGCAAACGACGGCGGCGTGACCATGCTCACAGGCGACCCGGTTCGCATGTACCTGAAGGAAATCGGCAAGGTGCCGCTGCTCACTGCTGCCGAGGAAATCGACCTCGCCATGAAGATCGAGGCGGGCGTCGCTGCGGGCGAGCAGCTTGAGAAGGCCGACGCTGGCGAAATCGAGCTCGAGAGGCGCGACCTTCGCCGCCTGACTCGCATCGAGGAAGTCGGTTTCGACGCGAAACAGCAGCTCATCGAAGCAAACCTGCGCCTCGTCGTGTCCATCGCGAAACGCTACGTGGGCCGCGGCATGCTCTTCCTCGACCTTATCCAGGAGGGTAACCTGGGTCTTATCCGTGCTGTCGAGAAGTTCGACTACCGCAAGGGATTCAAGTTCTCCACCTATGCCACCTGGTGGATTCGCCAGGCCATTACGCGCGCCATCGCCGACCAGGCGCGCACCATCCGCATTCCCGTGCACATGGTCGAGACGATCAACAAGCTTGTGCGCATCCAGCGCCAGCTTCTTCAGGAGCTCGGTCGCGAACCTACCCCGAAGGAAATCGGCGATGTGATGGGGTTGCCTGAGGAGCGCGTCCGCGAGATTCAGAAGATCTCGCAGGAGCCGGTGAGCCTCGAGACGCCGATCGGCGAGGAAGAGGATTCCCAGCTCGGCGACTTCATCGAGGACGACGCCGCCGTGGTGCCTCCCGACGCCGCGAGCTTCAGCATGCTCCAAGAGCAGCTCGGCAAGGTGCTCGACGGCCTTGCGGAGCGCGAGCGGAAGGTCATCAGCCTGCGCTTCGGCCTGGAAGACGGCCATCCGCGCACGCTTGAGGAGGTCGGACGCGAGTTCGGCGTCACGCGCGAGCGCATCCGCCAGATCGAGAGCAAGACGCTCGCGAAGCTGCGCCACCCGAGCCGCTCGAGCAAGTTGAAGGATTACTTGGAAGATTAATCCTTGCCGCTTAGGCAAACGTCGATTGATGCGATGCTGCGAGAGCCCCTCGTCACCGACCCGATCGCTTTGAGGCTGCCCCTTGCGCACTGAGCGCTTCGGGAGCCTTGTGCGATGCCGGTGCGACGAGGGGCTTTCTTGTCGAATCGCTTACCCAGCCCACAGGAAAGGAACCTACATGCCCGACCATACCTCCGAAGATTTCGAGTTCTTCGCAAGCTGCCTTCCCGGGTTGGAAGGCTTGCTCGCCGATGAGCTGCATGCGCTCGGAGTCCGCCGCACGCGCCCTCTTGGCGGCGGCGTGGCGTTTTTCGGCGCTCCGAAGGCCGCCTTGCGCGCATGTCTTTGGTCGCGGCTGGCATCGCGCGTGCTCTGCGTTGAGGGGCGCGTTGGTGCAGCGGACTCGGATGCGCTCTACCAGGGAGTTTATGCGCTGCCTTGGGAGGATATCCTGTTTCCCGGCAAGAGCATCGCCGTGCGCGCCCGCGGGACGAACGAGGGGCTTCGCAACACGAAGTTCACGGGCATGCGCGTGAAGGATGCGATCTGCGATCGTTTGCGCGAGGTTCGCGGCGAGCGACCCGACGTGAACGTCGCGCACCCCGATATCGCCATCGACGTGCGCATCCATGAGGGGAAGGCGACGGTGTCGGTCGATCTTTCCGGTACGCCCTTAAACGACCGCGCCTACTTCGGCCGCAACGCGCCGGACACGATGCCGCTTCTGTGCTCGTATGCGGCGGCGCTTCTCGCGTATGCGAAATGGGGCGAGCGAGCGGGGGAGGGATTCCGCTTCGTCGACGCGCTCGCGGAGTCTCGCGGCGAAGACGAGAAGTCGCGGGGCTTGAGCGTTCTCGAGCGCGAGGCGAGGGCGATCGTTCTCGATGAGGCGCCCGGCGCGGCGCGTTCCCGATGGGGTTTCTTCTCGTGGGGACGCTTTGACGAGGAGACGTGGAACGCGCTTCTCGATGAAGCCGACGAGCGTGCCGAGCGCGCCCAGGAGTCGCTGCGTCCCCTCGACGCTTCCGCACCGCAGCTCGTTGCCGCGGTGCTGATTGACCCGGCGAACGACAACGCGGTCTCCGCGGCGGGGGACGCAGCCTTTGTGCGCGCAGCCGCCGACGCTCCCGCGCGCTCCGTTTTCGCCTGCATCGGCGGCGAGGGCGCGGCAGAGCGCTTCGGTGTTGAGCCTTCGCTTTGCGAGGAGCTTGGGCGGGGGCGCGTGAGCATCAAGGTCCGCCTCTTCGATACGCCCCCGGCTGCGCCTGTGACGATCGTCGTTCCCGACATGTTCGGCGGGGCCGAGCACGTCGTCGACGTGCACGACGAGACGTCCTCCCAGTTCGCTTCCCGTTTACGCAAGGTGTATAAGGAACGTCGCAAGTGGGCGCGTCGCGAAGGGGTCAGCTGCTACCGCGTCTACGATGCTGACTTGCCTGGTTACGCGGCCGCGATCGACCTGTACGCAGGCGCGGGCGAGGACGAGGGAAAGACCTTCGTTCATGTTGCCGAATACGCAGCCCCTTCGTCGATCGACGAGCTGAAGGCCCGCCATCGCATGAGCGATATCCTGGCGATTACCCCTGTTGTGCTCGGCGTGCCTCCCGAGCGCGTGTTCTCCAAGACGCGCCGTCGCGATCGCGGGGGAAGCCAGTACCGCGATGCCGGCGAACGCTCGTTTGTGGCGACCGTCGAGGAGGACGGCTCGCTGTTCGAGGTCGACCTTGCCGGGTACGTCGATACCGGCATCTTCCTCGACCATCGCGATACGCGCCACATGGTCGGCGAGATGGCGGCCGGCGGGGATTTCCTGAACCTGTTCGCGTATACGGGCACGGCGACGGTGCATGCCGCCGCGTGCGGTGCGCGCACGACGTGCACGGTGGATATGTCGGCGACGTATCTTGATTGGGCGCGCCGCAACATGGCGAACAACGGCTTCTCGGGGCGGGCGCATCGCTTCGAGCGCGCCGATGTGATGCAGTGGATCACATCGGCGCGGCGCGATCGTCGCCTGTTCGACCTGGTGTTCGTCGACCCGCCGACGTTCTCGAACTCTAAGTCGATGGGACGGCGCACGTGGGATGTGCAGCGCGATCACGTGGAGCTTCTCATTGGTGTGAGCCGCCTTCTCCGTGAGGGCGGGCAGGCCGTCTTCTCGTGCAACTTGCGCACCTTCAAGCCCGACTTCGAATCGCTTGAGAAATACGGCGTGGAAATCGAGGACATCACCGCGCAAACCATCCCGCACGATTTCGAGCGCAATCCGCGCATCCACAAGTGCTTCATCGTTCGCAGAAAGTAGCTGGAGCGGCTCTGGGGAATCGTCTTAATTTGTTCACGGCGAGTTCATTCTGAGCAGGAGGTTTAGGGTTGCTGTGGAGCGGAGCCTTACTTCGTGGTCAGTTGGGAGAGTTGTGCACTGTTATTTCTCAGAATAATCCAACTTGCTTTAAGCTGACCTGGGACTTTGCTTTCGGAGGATGCCCCAAGCCATCGTGATGGGGAAAATCAGGCGAAAAAACGTCGCACAACTCGTCCAGTTGACCACCAACTGGCCTCTCCGTTCACGAAAACCCCTGGAGGTCGCGTCCCCGATCTGCAGTGCATCAAGGACTATCCCCGAAGCCTGCGATTGCGTCACGATTTGCGGTGCACCAAGGACCGTCTGGTGAGAGGGCTTGGGATTCCGAATGCCCGCGCTTGTCAAAAAAGTTGAAATTGGGTCTTGCGCCGACTGATGAGATGGGTATAATACTATCTTGCGCGTTCGGAAAGAGCGCAACTGATTGGCAGATTCCTCGGTAGCTCAACGGCAGAGCATCCGGCTGTTAACCGGAGGGTTGTAGGTTCGAATCCTACCCGGGGAGCCATTTTAATTGTTCGAACTCGTCGAGGGCATAGGTGCTCAAAACGAGTTCTTTTTGTATTCTGAGCTGAATTCATCTCCATGATGCCGCAGCTGTCGTAGAGAGCGACGCGGCTCGCGATTCCTTCTGCTGTGAGTTTGCCGCGCCTGGCGGCGTTGCAACTGACGGGCATCGCTAACCTCCAAGAAAAGAAACCGTTCGTGATATGCGTGGGCCAAACGGGGGTGCGGGTTAAGACGCGCTGGCCTACTTGAGCCTCGCGCCGCTCTGCTGTGCGCGGTGGTTGTATCCCTGCGGCGCGAACTTCGCCGCCTTGTCGTCGTACGCCTGCATGAAGCCCTCCATGATGAGCTTCGCCGCCTCGCGCTTCTCGGCGACGGATGCCCCCTCGTGGGAGCGGCACCATCCGAGGACGCGCTGCTCCACAGCGGAGGCCGCGTCGTCTCCGATCTTGGCTGACGCGATAGTGCTCGGCATCACAACTTTTGAGAGAATTGCCGAGTACTGAAGCGACACGAGCGCCAAAGACAGCGCCATGACGGTCTACGAGCCGGGGTCGGTGGACGACGTTGCGCGCTACCGTGCGCGCCGCGCTGGTCGAATCGGTCGCGAAGACGGTGGGAGTGGTGTCTATCTGCAATACGGATATATGAAGTTTCCTTGACTGCTCAGCTTTCGGGTACAATAGTCCACGTGCAAAACGGGCCTGTAGCTCAACGGTGGAGCAGGGGACTCATAATCCTTTGGTTCTCGGTTCGAATCCGGGTGGGCCCACCACAAAATGCAAACCGCCGCCGAGAAACCTCGACGGCGGTATTTTCATGCTCGATGTCCTGCAGTCTAGGCGGTGTAGACCATACCCATTGCCTCGCGAACCTCGCCAAGCGTCTCGTTCGCGATCTCGTTCGCGCGGCGGTTGCCGTCGGCCAGGATGTCGGCGATATACGCCGGGTCCCGCATAAGCTCCTCACGGCGCGCGCGAATGGGTGCGAGGTAGTCGTTCACGCTTTGGGTGACGTACTTCTTGAGCGTGCCCGAGCCGCCGTCGCCGATTTCCTCCGCGATCTCGGCTTCCGTGCGCCCGGTGCAAAGCGCCGCGGTGGTGAGCAGGGCGGACACGCCGGGGCGATTATCGGGATCGAAGGTGATGTTGCGGTCGGAGTCGGTCTGCGACTTCTTGATGAGCTTTGCGGTCTCCTCCGCCGTCGCCGAGAGGCTGATGGCGTTGCCGTAGCTCTTCGACATCTTGCGGCCGTCAAGGCCGGGAATCAAAACGGCGTCGGTCAGAAGGCCTTCGGGCTCGGGGAACACCTGCGCGTAGCGCTCGTTGAAGCGGCGCGCGATCTGGCGCGTCTGCTCGATGTGCGGCAGCTGGTCTTTGCCGACGGGCACGATGTTGCCCTTGCAGAAAAGGATGTCGCACGCCTGGTGCACGGGGTAGGTCAAAAGCAGGCCCGTGAGCGCGTGCCCCGACGCCTCCTGCTCGGCTTTCACCGTGGGGTTGCGCTCGAGCTCGGCTTCGGTGCAAAGCGAGAGGAAGGGGAGCATGAGCTGGTTCAATGCGGGAATGTGCGAATGCGTGAAGATGATGGTCTTCTCGGGGTCGATTCCGCAGGCCAGGTAATCGATCACCATGTTGTGCACGTTGTCGGCGATGTTGGCGGTCGTGTCGCGGTCGGTGATCACCTGATAGTCGGCGATGAGCACGTTGGTGTGGCAGCCTTTGTTTTGAAGTTCGACGCGGCCCTTGAGAGTGCCGAAGTAATGGCCGAGGTGCAGGCGGCCGGTGGGGCGGTCTCCGGTGAGCATGGTGTAGTTTTGCGGGTTCAAGTCAAGATCGGCGCGAATGGCGTCAGATTTCTTGAGGGCAACCTCGTAGCTGTTCTCGTTGGGCATGCGAATGATCTCCTATCGGTTATCGGTGCGGCGGTCGTTACGGTTTCTATGCTTCTTTTGATGCCGGGGGTGCCTGGCTTCTGCGACAGCTTCCTCGTCAGCGAATGCGGGGTCGTCGGGGGTGACTATTTCATCTTCATGGGTGCCTGCGTTGTAGTGATGGCGCAAAACGGGTTCGAAGAGATGCAGATGTATTGCGAAGGCGGCAGAGCATGCTAAAAGTGCCAAGAAGATGAGGACGCGCCAAATGACGCCTACCTGATTGATGGCCGCGGCGCCCAGCGAGAGCAAGATGCACCACGCGTAGATGAGCAGCACGGCTTGCTTCTGGTTGTAGCCCTCTT
>ERZ827168.4236-NODE-4236-length-13428-cov-5.726464_pt1 | contig 13428 bp, 7 predicted proteins | sample MGYA00519868_ERZ827168 | MGnify/ENA primary metagenome ERZ827168 (study PRJEB31778, sample SAMEA3449271) | human gut metagenome | biome: human gut; feature: human-associated habitat; material: faeces | place: United Kingdom | collected 2010/2012 ...
GAGAAACATAATAAGGAGGCCAAGGATGCAGCCGTAAAAGCCGCCGAGGAGCAGCGGGACGCTTATTTGGAGGAAGCAAAGAAGCTGCAGGAGGAATATGCCGAGCTGGGAAAGAAATCCGGTATCGGCGGGTTCGTGGCTCCTGAGAACAACAAGGATAAAGCGAAACCGGCCAACAACCTTGCCGAGTTAGAACTGAAAGCCCGCAGGAAGATAGAGGATCAGCGTATCGCCATCCTGAAAGAGGGATATGACAAGGAGCGTGAGGAGGCATCGTTGAACTTTGAGCGGGAGAAAGAGCGTATCAACCGTGAGGAGCAACAGCGCATTGAACTTTATAACAAGCTGAAAGCCGCCGGGGAAAAAGTTACTCCTGAGCAGCTTGCCAATATCTCGGCACAGGCCGCAACCCAGCGTATACAGGCTGCACAGATATATGATGCCACCGTTGCAGAGATTGACGGTAAGGAGAAAAAGGATAACGAGGAGAAAAAGAAGAAACAGCAGGAAACCCTGCAGGAACTTCTGACTAAATATCGTGACTATGAGGCACAGCGTGCGGCTATAAAGAAACAAGGTGATGATGATATCGCTAAATTGGAGGCGGAGCGGACTGAGGCAAACTCGGCGGAAATTGACCGGGCGATAGCCGTCGCAAGAGAAAAGGTAAAACAAGGCATCCAATCAGTGAATGATGCGGAGGCCGACAGTATCTCAAAGGACAATGATTTCTTTAAAAAGCTCTTTGGGGATTATTCTTCCATGTCTTTCGACTCACTGCAGAAACTTATCTCACAGGCGAAGCAGTTGCGTGCGTATTTATCCGGCAAGGGAGATGCGAAAGGTATCACGTTCATCTCTCCAGATCAACTGAAAAACATAGAGAAAAGTCCGGCAGAACTTGAAAAGCTGAAAAAAGCCCTTGATAAACTGCTCGATACCGGCAAGGGAGGCAATAATAAGTGGGAGAACATCTTCAAGACATTTGAGAAAGGCTTTGCCGAACTCAAAGGTGCGAAAGGAGCCAAAGAGGTGTCCGGCGCAATCGGTACGATCAGCGGGGCAGCGTCCGAGGCGGCTGGTGAACTTGCCAATATGTTTGACCAGATGGGTGACAACGAGGTTGCCGATGCCCTGAACGGTATGCAGCAGGTGATGGGGGCGGTTTCCAATATCGGACAAGGTTTCGCCAAGGGTGGCTTGATCGGTGGCATCGGTGCGGCTATCGGTGAGGCCGCAAATTTCCTGACCTCGGCCTTTGCTGCGGAAGCCCGCCACAAGGAGGCTCTAAAAGAGATTGAAAAGGCTAAGCTCGATTTCCAGCGGCAATACAACCTCTTACTGCTGGAGCAGAACCTTTTGCTCGAAAAGGCGGAGAACATATTCGGGGAGCGTCAGGTAGCAAAGGCCGTGGGTGCGATAGAGGTCTATCGTGATGCCCTCTCGCAATTCAAGGAAGAACTGGCCGGTGACGCTCCCACCATGAACTGGATAGAGCGCATGACGGGTGATTTTGCCGGAACCTACCGCAAACGGCTGGAGAACTATCGGAAAGGTTTTGGCGGGTTGAACGATGCGCAGATCGTTACGGGACATAAAAAAACGGGATTGTTCGGCTGGGGAAAAGGAAAGGATGTTTATAGCGGGATCCTTGATGTTTACCCTGAACTGATAAAGGCCAACGGCGAGCTGGATACGGAGATGCTCCAAGTCATTCTCGATACCCGTAAGATGAGCGATGAAACCCGGAACTATCTTGAGAACCTGATCGACCTGAAAGATGCGATGGACGAGGCGGAACAGGCTTTGGAGGATTATCTGCAGGAAACGTTCGGGAGCCTCGGTCAGGGAATGCTCGACTCCATCACTTCCGCCATCAAGGGAAGCGGCACGGCATTGGAGAATTTTGCGGATCAGGCCGCTTCCGTGCTGGAGAACCTCGGAGAGCAGATCGCATATTCCCTGTTCTTTGCCGATAAGTTCGATGACCTGCAGAAAAAGTTAAAGGCGGTATATGGAAGCGGTAAAAGTGAGGAACAGATTGCGGGTGATGCCATGCACCTGATCGATAGCTTTTATGACAATATCGGGAATAACGTTGATGCGGCTCAATCGTGGATGGAAGCGTGGAAAGACAAGGCCGCCGCTATGGGGTATGATCTTTGGAAAAACGATGAGGAAAAGACTACCACCCAAAGCGGGCGTGCCGGTGCTTTCCAAACCCTCACACAGGATCAGGGTACAAAGCTGGAGGGATTGATGACCTCCCTGCAGATGCACGATGCCTCCATCGATGAGAACGTGGAGAATATATCAGAGGGCATAGGCGGAGCATTGGAAACGATCGATAAGATAAAGACGAACACCGATGCCTTGCCAAAGATATACGATGAGATAAGGGATATCAAACAAAACGGTTTAAAGATGAAATGACAATGGATATTTTAAAAGGCTTGTTACTGATAAACGGGGTTGATGTCTTTGTGGATTATGGGGCATTCCTCGCGGAGGAGAAAGCGGGTGATACCAAGAATTACTCCGCCCTGCTGAAACCGCCATCGGCAAAGCCGCACACGGCTGTGTCATTCCGGGAAAAAGACGGGGAGAAACTGCCTGATGCGCTTTTACCCGCATGGGAGGCTCGTGATGTCACCCTGCAATTTGCGATCATAGCGGCAGACCGGGCGCAATTCCTGTCCCGTTATTCGTCATTCCTGAAATTTCTCAAGGCCGGTAATAAGGGATGGTTGACCATCAACCCACCGGAGCTTGGCAGGAGTTACCGGATGTATTACAAGGATTGCACGGATTATACCCAGCTGACCGATTTCGGGGGTGAGGTCATCGCAAAATTCAGCGTGAAATTTCGGGAACCGGTTCCCTCGTTATAGTATTCAAACATTATTCAAACAGCGTTCAAAATGGAGCTTAAAATATACAACCAGCAAGGGGTGTTCAAGACTGCGGTATCGCCGTCAGACTCCGACCGCCACGTAAAGGAAGTGATGAATGACAATATCCTGAATTTGTCGTTTACCCTTTACGAGTACGTGGAACTGGGCGTGAATGATTACGTGGATTTTGAGGGTGAACGCTTCACGCTGCTGGCGGATTACAAGCCGGAGCAGAAATCCACCGTTGAGTATGCCTACAGCTGCAAGTTCTACGGTATAGAGAGTGAGCTTAAAAAGGCCAAAGTCCTCAAGATGGTGGACGGTGACGATGAGCTTTCCTTTTCCTATGATGCCACGGCTGCCGAACACCTGCAGCTGATATGTGACAATATAAACCGTATCAAGGGGACGAAAAATTGGGTTATCGGCGAGGTGGTTTCCTCCGCTAACGTAAACATAGAGTATGACAAGATATTTTGTTTCGATGCCCTTTCGGAAATAGCCAAGCAATTCAATACCGAATGGTGGATCGAGGGAACCACTATCAATCTGAGCCGTTGTGAGCACGGCACTCCCGTATCTTTGGGGTATGGAAAGGGGTTGCTCAGGCTTTCCCGTGTGGAGAACGATACGGTTCCTTTCTTTACCCGGTTGTATCCTCTTGGCAGTACCCGTAATATCGTGGCCTCTGATTACGGTCACCGCCGCCTGCAGCTTCCGGGTGGTGTCCGTTACGTGGAAAGGAATATCCATCTCGGTATCGTGGAGCAGGCGGAGGAGGAGGCTTTTGCGCACATATTCCCGAAACGAGTCGGTACTGTTTCCTCCGTCAGGACTGAGGAGGCCACGGGTGGGGATGGCAATGCGTTCACTATATATTATTTTACTGATGAGGGGTTGGATTTCGATCCGAACACCTACGAGATCGAGGGACTTGTCAAGCAGGTGTCGTTTCAAGGCGGGGAGTTGAACGGGCGTGATTTTGAGGTGAATTTCAATTCCGAGACAAAGGAGTTCGAGATTATCACGCAATTCCCGTATGAGAACCAGCAGCTACCGGGCGGCCTGCTGATCCCGAAACCGGGTGATGAGTATATCCTTTGGAACATACGGATGCCTAAAGAGTATTATCCGCTGGCGGAAAAAGAATTCGAGGAGGCCGTTCAGGAGCATATCGAGTCGATAAGCATTGATACGTCAGTCTATAAGGCTCCAACCGATTACATCTATTTTGACGAGAACCATATCGATTTGAAATTGGGGCGGCGTGTCCTTTTGGAGAATGAGATTTATTTCCCCACCGGCACTCACGAGAGCCGTGTGACCAAGATCTCCCGCCGGGTGAATAATACCACAGATATGGATATTGAATGCACGTATGCGGTTGATTACGGGCGTATCAATCAGATCGAGAGTAATATCGTGGATATTCAGGCAGCCTATAAGGAACAGCTGAATAAGGACGTGCTGACCGTATTGAAAAGCTGGGACAGTATTGATCCCACCGAGTATAACGTCCTTTCCGCCGTCCGGACAATACGCACGATCGCAAATTCCCTGAGCAAGCTGGAAAAAGAAACGGCAGACAAATACCTCAGAAAGGACATACCCGACACGGCGAAAGAGCTTGAAACCTTTTTGAAGGGGATTAATGTTATCGGCGAGGCTCTCACCCAAAGCCTTACGGTAGAGAAAGACTCCACTTTCAAAGGTCTGCTTTCCTCCGAGGTCTTTACTTCGGGTTTCCCCGGCGGAACCGGATGGGCATTGTTTTGGAAAGAGGTGCTTAATGCCGTAGGAGTAAAGGAAAAGAAAGCCGTCATGGAGCTGGACGAGATGACCGTCCGTGGGGTTATGCGAGTGTATGAATTTGTCATCTCACAACTGATGGGTGAGAACGGAACCCGTCTGACAACTGACATGATGCGTGTCGATCACATCGATGCGGGCACAAAGACAATCTATCTCGATACGGAGAAAGGAGTCCTTTACAACCCTTTCCGTCCGGGTGATATCCTGATGGTTCAGCGTTTTTCCGTGGATGGTATCATCAAGCAGTACGAACTGCAGGTGGTCACTGCCAAAGTCGGTGATACCTCCAAAGGAGAGGAACGGCTCGATAGCATCACCTATAAGAATTTTGTAGGCGATGAGGGTAGTGTTGTTTTTCGTGACGTGCTTACCCGTGTGGACTCCGCCACCAATTCAGACCGCAAAGGGGTTATCAAACAAACCAGCGTTGAGGAGGGCAGTCCGTATCTTGATGTCCTGTACGGGATGAAAACGGATCCTGACAACGCCGTGCGTCTCCGGCTTGGACGTCTGGCCGGTATTATTACCTATTGGTGGGGGCAGCTGCAGGGATATGGTCTGTATTCCAACAACGCCTATCTGCTGGGTGATTTCCGTCTGCGTACCGGTGAGGATGTCCGGACGAAATTCGAGATAATGGAGGGTATGCTGCAAAGTGCCATGCAGAGCGTTGTCAACACGATGACCGAGGAGGATAACTTTTTGAAAAACGCCAGCTTTCAGGATGACATGGCTTATTGGGAGCGTGAGAGTGATATGGCTTTATTTGATATCGGAGGGCAGCTGCTTGATTTAGGCGTGAATTTCTATTCCGAGAAAAACAAGGTGGCCGATATTGACTCTTTCGATGGCCGTTTCATGCTCCGGATCAAACGGAGTCACATTCGCCAGCTGAATGCGGATATCACCAAGCCGGAAGATGGCAGCGTCATATTTCTAACCTTGAAATATCATTGCGCCGAGGAGGGGATCCTGACTGCCGGTTTCAGTGGATCCGCTCCCTATGTGGAGCAGGTTATTCCGGCTGGTGAGGGCTTTGATATGCTGGAGATATCAGGAGTATGGAACGGAACCGGTGATTTTCTCCTGAAATTTACCGGTGACTTGTATATCGAGCGGCTAACTCTGACCAATCATCCGTTAGAGGATTATAAAAAAGAGGTCAGTACCAAGTTCGAGCAGACCGCCGAGCATATTCTTGCCGTGGCCGAGGAGGTGAATAAGATAGACCATACCATCAAGACCGCCGGTTGGATCACCACGGCAGACGGCAACAAGCTATGGGCTACCATTGACCGGGTGGATGTCCTTGGCAATCGTGTCACCACGCACGAGAGCAGCTTTCACGTGACGGCACAACAAATCAATGCCATTGTTAGCCGGGTGGATACGATAGACGGAACCATCAGCAAGGCTGGGTGGATTACTACTGCAGACGGCAATAAGTTATGGGCGAGCAAGACGCTTGAGGATGGTGGTGCCATTGTTTCCTATATCAACCAAGCGGCGGACTCCGTGACAATAAACGCCAAGCATATCAAGCTGGAGGGGCTTGTAACTGCGAATGGTAACGTACAATTCACCACGGATGGAAAGATAATCGCCAAGAACGGCGAGTTCAGCGGAACGGTTGTCGGTGTGTCGGGTTCCTTCAAATCCTTAAACTGCGTGAATAATAGCGGGGATATTGTCGGAGGCATCTCCTTTGGCAGTGATGGAAAGATGTGGTTTAACGGTGACCTGTATCATCAGGGCTATGACTATGGCAAAAAGCGTTCTTTCCGTTTCTATACCTCTGATGTTTGGTGTCGTGGTAATTTCGGGGCAAGGCAACGCAATACGCTGGTGGTATATGGCAGCTATGGTTACTATTACGTGAATGGTTTGGAGACGGAAACCGGTAAGGTATATGTCTCTTTGTCTTCTGCCACGTCATCCAATAACGAGACCTATTATACCATTCCGTTATACGGAACCACCGGGGATGCTTCCGGTTTTCCGGTTGATTTGGTGATTATAAAAGCTTCAGGAACGTACCGGTATTTGTTGAGCGGGATGAAAAGTCAACGGGTAACGGTGATGAATGCCAATAACCAAAATAGTGAGGTGTATATCTATTCGAACGGTAATAAGGTAAAATGGCCGGGCGGTACTATCGCCGATTGTAGGAATATAGAGGATTTTATGAGTCCTGTGCCAGCGTCTAATTTATTGGGTAGAGGCTGGATAGTAGGTTCAATGAATGATAATGATTGGTAACGATAAAAAGGAGGTATTTATGAAAGTGAATTTGAATGTTCCCTTTATGAATTATAAGGGGTTGGTGATCACGAAAAAAGTAGAGGGTACGGATGTGGAACAGGAGCAGTTGATGAAAGATGTCATTGCTCCGATCCTATTCAGTGGGGAGTGGAGAGATGAGAGGGTGAATGCTTTGAGCGGTGACGAGAAAATCCGTGCTTACAGCTTGAGCCTTAAAATCTATCAATCCACCGGAAATATTGAAATCTCGGCGGAGGAGGCTCTAATGATAAAAGAGGCCGCATTGGTTTTGAATCCCGGCGGTTACGCACAAATTGTCAAATTGATAGACGGATAAGTTATGGTACTGACAGAAGCACAATTGCAGGAAATCGCCAAACGTGTGCGTGCGATCATCCGAGCCGAATCCAAAGGCGTGGGTGATCTACCGGTGGCCACCTCGTTGGACGGGCTTCTCTCGCTTCCGGCCTTGCGCTTTAACGGTGGCGTGCCGGAAGTAGTAGAGGCTCCTATCTCCAAATTGCAGGACGTGGCATTGGATGCGGTCAGCGGGGCAACGAAAGCCGCCAATGAAGCCGCAGCAAAAGCCAACACGTCTGCAGGTAATGCGGATAAGGCAACCACAGCGGCCAATAATGCTGCCAAAAGTGCCAATGATGCCGCCGGTACTGCCGGAGCAGCTACCGAAGCGGCAAAGAAAGCCACGGAATCGGCCAACGGAGCTGCCTCCAATGCCACAAATGCCGCCACGGAAGCGTCCTCCGCAGCTGATACGGCGAATAAGGAGGCCAGCTCTGTAAATGCGGCCAAATCGGAAGCCCTTGCCGCTGCCGCCCGTGCGAGTAGTACGGTCACCACAGCAGAGGCCGAAATCGAGAAGATGAAGCAGCTGCAGGAATCCATATCGGGTGCAGCTTCATTGGCTCCCACGAGGATGGAACTGACCTACACGAAACGCATCACCCAGCGTAATCCTTACGTTCAGCGTATCGTTGCCAAGATGTTCCCCTCGTACTCCCTGCAGAATGTTTTGTTCTTGGGTGATGACGTGGCCGTGAGCGTGGATCCCGCCGGTGTTGTAACCCCGTTGAAAATCGGAACGAGCCGGATTCACGTGATCCCGACACAGGCCACCCACTTGTACAAGACCATAAACGTGACGGTTCAGGCTCCGTCCGTCCGCCTTACCGGAGGCGGTAAAATCCGGATTGACAGTAAAGGCAGAATACGTTTAACTTAAAAACTTGATAAATATGACAAGCGATCAGGAAACCCGTGTGTTAGCGATGCTTTCGGCTTTTGAAGCCGGAAAGAAGATTAGCGAACTCGATACTGCCTCCGGCAGCGTGAGCGATATGCGCATCGAGGTGCTGGACACGGACGGAGAGTCCAAAGTTATGAATTTGTCCGAGGCGGTTACCACCGCCGCAAACGCCGTTTGTGGACGTTATTGGAATGAATCGAATTCCACGTACCGGGCTGCCGGTTATCACGGCAGCCTCGATATGCTCCGCAAGCTGCCAGAGCTGTTGGGACTTGGTTGTTACCTCGTTCAGGATGACCGTACCCGGCGCAAGCTGGATCCCACGAACCACTACCGTTTCGAGGACGGTACACCGGCGAAGCTGGACGGCACGATGGGACAGTATATGTGGTGTTGGAATATTGGTTTTTATTTTGCCGAGTGGAAAGTGGGTAATTTGAAATATTATGCCGTTTCCCTTTCTCCCATCAAAGGCAAACAGTGCGTGTATATTCCCGCCGGTGGCCTTTCCGCCCTCGGTGGTGGCGTGATGGACAGGACGAACAATATCCTTTGTTCGGTTGTGAGTGATGCCGCCCAATATCGTGGTGGAAACAATGATGCAAGCCGGGACGGGACTTACCGCACGCAGTTGGGGATGGTTGCAACCAATATGCAGTACCGTAATTTTTCAACTTATGCCCGCAAGCGTGGCGAGGGTTGGGATGCCAACTGGTACGTGGCTCAGGCGGTGGTTGAAATTCTTTTCATGATCATATTCGGAACCCGCAATATGCAGGAGGCCGTGATTGCTGAAAAGGACAGCAACGGTTTGTATCAGGGTGGCCTCGGATCCGGAACCACCAATATGCCGAATTGGGATCAGTGGGGTTATTACCCGGTTGTTCCGACCTCTGCCGGTATCGAGCTGGGTGACGGTTGCGGTGAAACCACGTTTAACATGCTAAAGGAGGACGGCTCGTTGCATTATGCAGCAAAGGTTCCGGTGTTCTTCGGCCTGAAACATCCTTTCGGTCATATTTGGAAGATTGTCCGGGGGCTTATCGATAACGTGGGTGATGAGAAATCTGAGGTCTATGTTGCCCCGTCCCTTTATGCCGGTTATGATGACAATTCGATTTCCGGCCTTATCAAGGTTTGTGAGGTTCCGAGAACCAGCGGTTATATCAAACAGAAAAGTTACTACTTGCTTTGCGCCATGCCGACCGAAATCGGAGCGACCGCCTCGACTTATTTCTGTGACTATTTTTGGGAGAATTCAGCATCATCCAAAGGGCTTCGTGTCCGCCTCTCCGGTGCTAGCGCTCACTATGGCACGGCTGCGGGGGCGTTTGCTGCGAGTACGGACTATGCGGCCTCGCATTCGGCTGCGCATGTGTCCGCTCCCCTATACTTTGCAGTTAGGAAACGGTTAGATGGGGTGAAAGACCTTGCCACTTGGCAAAAGATGACGAACGCTCAAAAGGACGCTGGTAGGCCGGTAACGGTTCGAACGCTTCCGAGTAAGGCAAAGCAGACACTCAGACACTCAGACACTCAGAACCGCAGAAACAGACCATGAAAAGGTATGGAAATTTGTTTGAACGAGTTGTCGAATATGGCAATCTCGAACAGGCGTTTCACAACGCCGCCCGTCACAAAACTCGCCGAAGCGAAGTAATAGAGTACGGCTCCCATTTGGAGGCGAACCTATTACAGCTCCAGCGTGAACTTATCACCGGTACTTACCGCACCTCCGAGTACAAGACTTTTATCATTTACGAGCCTAAAGAGCGGAAGATATTCAAACTGCCATTCCGTGATCGTGTCGTTCATTGGGCTATCATGCAGGTGATTGAACCGATATGGCTCTCCAATTTCACCCGTGATACCTATTCCTGTATCCGTGGACGTGGTATTCACCCTCTTTTATACAAGCTCCGCCGTGATTTGAAAGCGGATCCGGAGGGAACCCGGTACTGCCTGAAAATCGATGTGCGCAAATTTTATCCGAGTATAGACCACGAGATCATGAAACAGGTAATCCGCCGAAAGCTGAAAGATGCCCGGCTGCTTGCTTTGCTTGACGGTATCGTGGACTCGGCAGAGAACGGAGTGCCTATTGGAAATTATTTATCCCAATTCTTTGCTAACCTTTATTTATCCGAACTGGATCATATCATGAAAGAAGAAATGGGCATCCGGTACTATTACCGCTTTGCCGATGATATTGTCCTACTGGATGGAAACAAGGAGAAACTCCACGGAACCCTCGTGTTTATCAACCACTACTTGAATAATGAACGTGCTTTGAGTATAAAGCCGAATTATCAGGTCTTCCCGGTAGAGAGCAGGGGTGTCAATTACGTGGGATACGTGACGTTCCATGATTATTGCCTCGCCCGCAAGCAGAACAAGAAAAACCTCTGCCGGGAGGTGGCCAAACTACGAAAACGTGGAATGAGCGATGAGGAGATCCGGATAAAGGCATCCAGCCGGTTGGGGTTCATGCAGCATTGCAATAGTATTTATTTATTAAAAACTCTCAATATGAAAACATTCAGTGAAGTAACGAACAGCAGTGGTAATCTCACGGGAGATAAGTACCACATTGATGACATTTTGAACAGGGAAATCCACCTGAAAGGCTTCGAGATAAAAGCCTCCAAGTACAAGGGTGAATGCCTGATCATCCAGTATGACATCTACGAGCAGGTAAAGGACAAGACCGGAGCTTTGCTCACTGATGATGACGGTTCTCCAAAAATGGATTGGGTGGAACATATCACTTTTACCGGTTCGGAGGCTCTTATCAAACAGTTGAAAGATGTGGTGTTGGATGAACCCTGTTCGGCAAAGATTATTAAACAACCAATCGGTGACCGGGGTAAATGCTTTTATAAGATAACCGATCCCGATTAAAATATCGGTGATTATGTACAAAGGGATTTATGCAGAAAAAAAGACTTTTTCAAAGTTCGATAATGAACATTATTTGTGCTATCTGAACGAGCAGCGTGAGGAGTATTCTCCTGAACCGGATGCCCGTTCGGGTGAGGTGACTGAACCGGTGTCCGCTCCCATATTGGGATATGCCTATACAGGAAGTATGGCGGACGGAGGTACTCTGATTGAAGCGAGGGAGGCTACTTATGACGAATTTGTTTCTGGGTTGATCCGCACGAGGTACTCGGCCAGCCGGGTGGAGGCAATCCAGTCAAACCGTATGATAGCCTTTGTCAATCCGGAGCATGAACGGGCATCCGAATTTATTTCCGAGTGGGATGATTTCCAGTCTTACCGGGAACAATGCAAGGAACAAGCTAATGCGCTTATAAACGGATAAATGCCTGTCGGGGGCAGGCAAGAAAAAGCCCCCGGCCTGTAAGTAGTTATCTCACCCACATACTTACACAAAGATGCGACCAACCGCACAGCCGGGGGCTAAATACCCTCTGCTGCGGTTGGTCGCATTTGTATGTTATGTGAGTGAGATGTCGCAAAGATAGTAACATTTAAAGGAATAACAGCAATGAAAACACCTATTTCTTACTACGGAGGCAAGCAAACCCTCCTTAAACATATTCTGCCTCTGATCCCCAAGCATAAACTTTATACAGAGGCTTTCTGCGGCGGTGCTGCAGTATTGTTTGCCAAGCGTCCGGCTGATGGCGAAGTTATAAACGATATCAGCATGGATATAACGAACTTTTATTGGATGGCTAAAGTCTATTATCGTGACCTGAAACAGGAGATTGAGAAGACTTTGCACAGCCGGGATATGCACGCCCATGCCGGACACATATTGCAGTATCCTCAATTCTTTCAGCCGGTGCAACGTGCATGGGCTGTTTGGGCGTTATGTAAAATGTCCTTTGCCAGCATGATGGATGGTTCGTTCGGTTATGACTTTGGTGGCGGAATGCCGAAGAAACTGCGTAATGCAAAGGATGAGTTTACCGAATGGTTATGCGCCCGGCTTGACAACGTGACCATAGAGAACCGGGATGCGCTGGATGTCATCTCCACTTATGACTCGCCCGATACGTTTCATTTTGTGGATCCACCTTATATCAATAGCGATTGTGGTCATTACGAGGGTACGTTTGATGAGTATTGCATGGAGAAGCTCCTGCAGCTTTTGGAGCAGGTGAAAGGTAAGTTCATGCTGACAATGTTTCCCCTGCCAATGATAGAGGAATACGCAAACAAAAACGGATGGATAATCCACCGGGTAGAAAGAACCATCAGCGCATCAAAGACGAGCCGAAGAAAGCAGGAGGAGTGGATGGTATGCAATTATGAAGAACACCCGCAGCGAACTTTGTTTGATTACAAAGATTGCGGCGTTGTCGATACAACAGATGCCTCCTAAATACTATGTAAAGATAGTCATTCCTAATGAATTGCACAAATATTTGAATGTGCTTTTTGCGTGAAAATGCTATAAATTTAAAGGCTTTCAAACGCCATTCAAATGACGTTTGAAAGCCTTTTTATATCGTGTGTGTGCGATATTTTTTTCACATTTCGTTTTATACCCTGATTATCGCATTTCGTTTTTTATACCGCTCGCATTTCGTTTTGCCGATTATAGATTGAAATGTTTATTTTTCATGTTTTTATTTTTAGTTGTTTTCTGTTATAAAGATGAAAACTAACTAAAAAGGTTGCGTGGCCTGAAAGTTAAAATAATTTTTTTCTCAAAGAAAAAATGAACTCTAATCCACCGTCTTTCCGGTTCTTAGCCGTGATTTGGCCTTTGTGAAACAATACGGCATTTTTTACGATGGAGAGGCCCAGACCCGATCCGCCCGTTTTCCGGCTTCTGCCTTGATTCACCCGGTAGAAACGGTCGAAAATACGTTCCAGGTGTTCTTCTTCGATTCCCCGGCCGGTATCGTAGAATGAAAAATAGTAAAATTCGCTGTCTTCCATATAATTGTCGATACCGATCGTGATATTTTCTCCGGCATAGTTGATCGCATTGTCGATCAGGTTCCTGAAAATGGAATAAAGTAGGGTATGGTTACCTTCGATTTCAACTTTCGGGCCGATATGATTGTGAACGACGATGTGATTGTGTTGTAAGGATACTTCCAGGTCGGTGGTCACTTCGTCGATGGTCGTTCGGATATTGATCGTTTCTTTCTCGAATAGGTCGGAGGCTTCTTCGGTCTTGGTGATCAAAGCCACGTCGCGAATTAATTCGGATAA
>ERZ827168.4243-NODE-4243-length-13405-cov-5.320824_pt1 | contig 13405 bp, 7 predicted proteins | sample MGYA00519868_ERZ827168 | MGnify/ENA primary metagenome ERZ827168 (study PRJEB31778, sample SAMEA3449271) | human gut metagenome | biome: human gut; feature: human-associated habitat; material: faeces | place: United Kingdom | collected 2010/2012 ...
GGATGCTTCGCATTTTTGAGGATCAAAAAGTCTCCGATTCTTAACGCTCCGTCGCTGCGGCCGCCCATTTCCCGAAATCGCTTCTGCCGCGGGACTGGCTGGCGCGTGTGAATATTGCAGCCCGCGCAGTCGGTCGGGACTTCATTTCTCTCGGCGGCTATGTCTTGGAGTGTTTAATCGAGCGTCACGGTGAATGCCACGCAGTCGGGGCGGTTGCTCGTCAGGCGCAGCGATCCGCCGTGCAGACGGACTATCTGGCGCGATACGGCGAGTCCTATGCCCGAGCCGCCGTTCTTGGTGGTGAAGAATGGCGTGAAGATGTTCTCGGCCACGTCGGGCGGAATGGGGCCGCAGTTGTTGCTCACCTCGATGTTCTCGCGTTCGTCGGGGTCCAGTGCGGCGTGTACCGCTATTCGCTTCTCGCCCTCGCTTTCGGCAACGGCCTCGCGCGCGTTCTTTAGCAGATTGACCATCACCTGCGTTATGAGCGTGCGGTCGGCGTATATCATGATGTCGTGCGGCTCTATCTCCTGCGTGAACTCTATCCCGCGCATGTCGGTCAGCGCCGCTGCCTCGTTCACGGGGTCGGCGACGTAGAGCGGTGTCTTGCGCGGCGACGGTATGCGCGTCACCTGACGGAACGAGTCTACGAACGACAGCAGTCGTTCGCCCGTGGAGTGTATGGTTTGCAGCCCGTTGCGCAGCTCGCTGCCGTCGACCGACGACGAGAGCAGGGTGTTGCTTATGGATGTGACGGGTGCCAGCGAGTTCATTATCTCGTGGGTGAGTATTCGCGTGAGTTTGTTCCACGACTCGATCTCTTTTTCGCTCAGTTCGTTGTTGATGTCGCCTATGGTTATCACGCGCAGCTCCTTTTCGCCCATCTGCATGTCGGAGCAGCTGAGCGACAGATTCATGTCGCCCGTCTCGTCGACATACTGCACCAGCCGCTGTTCGCCGCGGCGTATGGTGCGCAGCGTGTCGACCAGCGCGGCCGATGCGGGCCTCAGCTGCTCGATGTGGGTCAGACGCATCAGTCCGAACAGATGGGCCGCCTTGCTGTTGGCCTGCAATACGGTGCCGTTGCGCATGACGGTGATGATGCCTATGTCGGCGCACTCGGTTATCAGCTCGAAATACTTCTCCTTCTCGCGTATCTGCAATTTGGCGTTGTCGAGCACCTCCTTTATCCTGTTGAGCGAGTAGTTTATCAGCGCATGGTCGGTGAGGTTGGGGTTCTCGGCGAATCGGAACGCGTAGTCGTCGTTCTGCACGGCGTTGAATATGAAGTTTATGCGCTTCATTATGTCGCCGTAGATCCTCACCAGCGAGATTGCCGCCGCTATCACCGCGGGCACCGACAGCACCAGCAGCGACCGCACGTGCATGATGACCGACACGGCCGTCAGGGCCGATCCCGCGGCTATGATCGCCACGCGCACGAGGATCTTGTTGTATGGAATCTTGCGCTTGGTCATAGTCCGTAGCGCTTGATTTTGTTGTAGAGCGTCTGACGCGTGATGCCCAGTTTCTGCGCCACCGCCGTCAGATTGCCGTTGCAGGCGGCTATGGCGTCGCGTATCATCCTGCGCTCCATCTGCTCCAGCGTCGACACCCCGTCGTCGGGCACAACCGCCGTGGCGGGCCGCAGCAGCAGTTGTCCGACGCCTATGGTGTCGCCGTCGCTCATTATCACGGCCTTCTCCACCGTGTGCTGCAATTCGCGTATGTTGCCCTCCCACGCGTGCGCCGCAAGCTGCGCCGTCGCCTCCGCCGTGAATCCTGTCACATGCTTGCCGTACTTCTCGGAGTATCCCGCGAGAAACATCTCGGCCAGCGGCTCTATGTCCTCCCGGCGGCTGCGCAACGGCGGGAGCGTTATGTGTATGGTGTTTATGCGGTAGAGCAGGTCCTGGCGGAACCCGCCTTTCGCCGTGAGGTCGAACAGATCGCGGTTGGTGGCGGTTATCAGACGTATGTCGACCGGCACGGGCGTGTTGCTGCCCAGCCTCACGATGCTGCGGTTCTGCAATGCCGTGAGCAGTTTGGCCTGCATGTGCAGCGGCAGGTTGCCTATCTCGTCGAGAAAGAGCGTGCCGCCGCTCGCCGTCTCGAACTTGCCCGCGCGGTCGGCCCGCGCGTCGGTGAACGCCCCCTTCACGTGGCCGAACAGCTCGCTTTCGAACAGCGTGTCGGGTATGGCTCCCATGTCGAGGCTCACCATCGCGGCGTTGCGGCGTGTCGAGAGGCGGTGTATCTCGCATGCCAGCATCTCTTTGCCCGTGCCGTTCTCGCCCGTGATGAGTATGTTGGCGTCGGTCACTGCCACCTTCTCCACCGTCTCGCGTATGCGGTTCATGGCCTCGCTTCCGCCCCAGAACATCGGTTTTTCGGTCGCATGCGTGTCGTCGCGCCGCTTGGGGTCGCGGTGACGGCGGCTCATGCGGCAGGCGTTCTGCAACGATGCTATCAGCTTGTCGTTGTCCCACGGCTTGACGACGAAATCCACCGCGCCGTGCTTCATGGCCTTCACCGCCAGATCTATGTCGGCATAGGCCGTGAACAGCACCACTTTTGTTTCGGGGGACTTCTCGGCTATCTGCCCTAACCAGTAAATGCCCTCGTTTCCCGAGTTTATGCCCGCGCTGAAGTTCATGTCCAGCAGCACCACGTCGGCCTTGAACGTGCGCAGGGTCGATATGAGCGAATTGGGCGAGGCGAGGGTGACCACCTCGGCGAAATACTTGTCGGCCAGCAGTTTCACGGCCGCCAGAATGCCGCGGTCGTCATCCACTATGAGCAGTTTACCCTCTTTCATCTTACGCAGGATTTTCGTAACAAAAATATGCGGAATTTCTCGGATTGTCAAAAAATTAATCGGAACGTCTAATTTTTTGACACCTGCCACCGTCGGGCGTCGTGTCTAACGAGGTGATAATTAGCGTGTAATGCCTTGTGGCACGGTTTGGGCATCTGTTTCGGGCAAAGGAAAAAACTATCGTAGCAATGATGAAAAAAACGGTTTTGACCATTATCGTGTCAATTTTATTTACACCTCTCTATTCCCAACGCCTCTCGCTCGAGGAGTGCATGGCCTACGCCGTCGAGCACTCCACCGCGGTGGGGCAGCGCGCCAATTCGCTCGCCTCGGCGCGCGAGGATTACATAAGCGCCGTGGCGTCGGCCCTTCCCTCGGTGAGTGCCGGCTCGGGCGGTTCGTTGGGCTTCGGCCGTTCGGTCGACCCCGAGACCAACACCTACACCACCGTGTCCACGTTCAGCAACTCTTACAGCATCTCGGCGGGCCTGACACTCTTTTCGGGCTTTGCCACCATCAACGGTATCCGCGCCGCCAAGGTGGCCCGCGCCATGGGTGTCGAGAATCTGCAACTGGCGCGCGACGAGGCCGCGATGAACGCCATGGCCGCCTATTTCGACGTGGTTTACTACACGGGCGCCGTGAAGATCGCCGAGGATGCCCTCGCCGCCAGCCGACTCAACATGACCAAGGCGTCCAAGAACCTCGAACTGGGTCTGGTGAGCGCCGCCGACGTTGCCGAGATCGAGGCGCAGGTGGCTGCCGACGACGTATCGCTCACCGAGCAGCACAACAATCTGTCGCTGGCCGAGATACGGTTGCGCGAGGTGATGAACTACCCGCAGGACGAGCCGCTGGAGATCGACACCGACGTGCGCATCGACAGCGAACTCACGGGTGCGTCGTTCGCCGAGGTGCTCGACTACGCCCTGGCCAACAATCCGCGCGTGCGTTCGGCCGAACTCAACAGCCGCTATTCGAAGATCAATTACAGCATAGCCAAGGGCCGCTACTACCCGTCGATCTCGGCGGGCGGCGGATACAGCACCAGCTTCTACACCAACCTCGACAACGCCGCGGCCTACGCTTCGTGGTGGCACCAGATCAAGCAGAACCGCGGTTCTTCCGTCTCGGTGTCGATGTCGATCCCCATCTTCTCGGGTCTCGGCCGCCGCACTTCGAAGCATCGCGCGCGTTACAGCATGAACAATGCCGTCCTGCAGGAGGAAGCCACGCGCCGCGCCGTAGAGAGCGAGGTGGCGCAGACATACAGCCAGATGCAGGGCTACGGCAAGCAGTACGTGCAGGGGCAGAAGAAGGTGAAGGCCACCGAACTGGCTTACAACGGCATGTCGCAGAAGTTCGCCAAGGGTCTGGTCTCGGCCATCGAGTTGCAGACGGCCGCCAACAACCTGCAACAGGCCCGCTCCGAGATGCTGCGCTCGCGCCTGCAATACATCATCAAGTGCCGCATGGTCGACTACTACAACGGCATCCCGCTGCTCGAAAAGCGCTGACGCCGTTCGGCCGCGCACTTAAATATTTTTGGGGAAATAATAAAACGTAACATAACCATGGATATCAAACTCGAAAAGAAGAAGGGCTGGAGAGCCTTGTTTCAGAAGAAAAACCTGCCTTATGCCCTTGCGGGCGTGTTCGTCGTCTTCGTGGCGTGGCTGCTGCTGCGCGACAACGCCTCGGTGCTGCGCGTCGATGCCGACGTGATTACCGTTTCCGACGTCCGCAGCGGCGAATTCAACGACTACGTGCGCCTGACGGGCACCGTGCAGCCCATCACCACCGTGCAGCTCTCGCCGCTGGAGTCGGGCATCGTCGAGCGCATCGTGGCCGAGGAAGGCACCTCGGTCAAGCGCGGCGACGTGATCATCGAGATGTCGAACAACTCGCTCAGCATGCAGATCCTGCAATCGGAGGCCGATCTGGCCGAGAAGCAGAACATCCTGCGCAACACCCTCATATCGATGGAGCAGGAGCGTCTGTCGCTTCGCCAGAACCGCCTTCAGCTCGACCTCGACGTCGAGCGCAAGCGCCGCACCTACCTCCAGAACGAGGAACTCTACAAGAGCGACCTTCTGGCCAAGGAGGAGTGGCTCCGCTCGAAGGAGGATTACGAACTCTCGAAGAACCAGCGCGATCTGAACCTCGAACGCCAGATTCAGGATTCGCTCTACCGCACCAACCAGGTCGAGCAGATGAACGAGAACCTGGCCTCGATGGCTCTCAACATGCAGCTCATCCGCCAGCGCGTCGACAACCTCAATGTCAAGGCCCCCATCGACGGCGAGGTGGGCATGCTCGACGTCACTCTGGGCCAGTCGATAGGGCAGGGCGCCAACATCGGCCAGATCAACGACCTGTCGACTTTCAAGGTGACGGCCCAGATCGACGAGCACTACATCGACCGCGTCATCACGGGCCTCACGGCGTCGTTCGAGCGTCAGGAGACCCGCTTCGAGATGCTGCTGCGCAAGGTCTATCCCGAGGTGCGCAACGGCCAGTTCCGCGCCGATTTCGTCTTCGCGGGCGACGTTCCCGAGAACATCCGCAGCGGCCAGACCTACTATCTCAACCTTCAGCTCGGCCAGCCCACCGAGGCCGTCATCATCCCCCGCGGATCGTTCTACCAGTCGACGGGCGGCGCGTGGATCTACGTTGTCGACGCCTCGGGCGAGAAGGCCTACCGCCGCGACATACGCATCGGCCGCCAGAATCCGCAGTACTACGAGGTGGTTGAGGGCTTGCAGGCGGGCGAGAAGGTCATAACCTCGTCCTACGACAACTTCGGCGACCACGACGTGCTGCTGCTCAAACGTTAATAGTTAATACATGATTTCCCGATAAAATGAAGATCGCCTTCAAGAATTTCCTGACCACGCTCCGACGCTACAAGACCGCCTCGGCGCTCAACATAGCGGGCCTCACGCTGGCCTTCACTGCCTTCTACGTCATGATGGCGCAGGTGACCTACGATCTGGGTTTCAACCGCTCGTTCCCCGCCTCCGACCGCCTCTACGTCGTCGCGCCCAATACCTACCGCGAGTCCCACATGCCCTATGCCCCGTTCGAGCTGTTCCGCTCCGTCGCAGACCGCTGCCCCGAGCTGGAGCGCGCGGGCACGATCTCCCGCAGCTGGAACAGGTGTACGGTGCGCGTGTCGGAATCGGGCGAGGAATATGCTTGGTATGTCGACGGCATCACCGAATCGGTGATCGACCTTCTGGGGCTGCGCACCGTCGAGGGCGACCTTCGCCGCGTGACGGGTCCCGACGCCGTCATCGTGCCCCGCTCCGTAGCCCGAACCCTCGGCATCCATGCGGGTGACGACATCCGCATCACCGAACCCGACATCAAAAAGGATGAGGACCCCGAATGCCGCGTCTATTCCGTGGCGGGCATCTTCGACGATCTTGCCGACAACTCCATGTTCGCCGAGCCGCGCATATTCCGCGCCGTGGCCGACGATGCCGTCTACTGCGTCTGCATGTTCCGCCTGCGCGAGGGTGCTACGACCGACAATTTCGCGGCGTTGTGGAGCGAGGGCGAGCGCGACGCGCTTTTGAAGCGGTTCCGCTTCCTGGACGAGAATTTCGACTCGTCGCGGCTCGACGAACTCTACTCCGAATCCATCATATGCACGCTGCACGACACCTATTTCGACCATAGGATCGATTATGTGGAGCACGGCTCCGTCTCCACCCTCGTCACGTGTGCCGCCATAGCGATCGTGGTGGTCGTGGTGGCCTTCATCAATTTCATCAACTTCTTCATGGCGCTCATCCCCGTGCGGCTCCGCGCGGTGAACGTCTGCAAGGTGTTCGGCGCCCCGACGCGCGCGCTGCGCCTCAATTTCCTGTTCGAGTCGGTCATGTTCGTCGTCTGCGCGCTGCTGCTCACGGCGTGGATCTCCATCGCGCTGCCCGAAACGCCGCTGGCCGATTACGTGTCGCGCCCGCTCTCGCTCGAACGCAACCTCGGGGCCGCGGGGCTGCTGCTGGTCATGGGGCTGTTCATGGCGGTGGCGTCGGCGCTTTACCCCGCATGGTACATCACCTCGTTCAACGCCTCGCTGGCCGCCAAGGGCGGCTTCTCGGGTTCGGTCTCGGGACGCCGCATGCGCACGGTGCTGCTCGGCGTGCAGTTCTGCGTGTCGACGGCCCTTATAATCGTCACCGCGTGCATGTGGATGCAGTACCGCTACATGGTGGGCTACGACATAGGCATCGACCGCGAGAATCTGCTGGGATTCGAGATGCCCTCTTCCAAAGATCGCGAATACCGCTCCGTGATCGACGACGGCATGAAGCGCATCGCGGGCATCGCGGGCGTGGCCTATGCCAACAACCCGATGGTCTGCGAGGGTGCGGGGTCGCGTATCTCGTCCACCCGCAACGGCCTCGACATGGAGCTTTATTTCCGCCGCGTGACGCACGATTTTCCCGATGTGATGGGCATCCCCGTGGTGGGCGGCAGCGGCTTTTCCCCCGAGCACGACGATTCGGCCACCGATTACTGCCTCATGAGCGATGCCACGCGCCTCAAATACGGCTTCGAGATAGGCGAGAGGGTGAACAATGCCGTCATAGTGGGCTTCGTGCGCGACGTCATGAGCAAGCCGCTCGACACGCAGCCGTCCGACGTGGTGTATATCGCCGACGGCGATGCGGGTCCCTACGTCTATTTCCGCACCGAACCCAACACCGATGTCGGCCGCGTGGTCGGCGAGGTGCGCGCCCTGCTCAAGGAGCGCTTCCCCGACTTCGACCCCAAGATCGAATTTTTCGACACCGAGATGGAGCGCCTTTACGACAAGACCCGCCGCAGCGCGTTCGTCATAGGTCTCTTCGCCGTCATGGCGGTGGCCATCTCGCTCATGGGCGTCTTCGGCATCGTGCTGTTCGAGACCCGCTACCGACGCCGCGAGATCGCCGTGCGCCGCGTCTTCGGCGCCACATCCTCGGAGCTGCTGCGCATGTTCAACCGCCGCTACGTGGTCATGGTCGCCGTCTGCTTCGTCGTCGCGGCCCCCGTGGCGTGGTATGTTGCCGAGCGCTGGCTCGAAGGCTTCGCGCGCCGCACGCCGCTGCCATGGTGGATCTTTGCCTCGGCCTTCGCGGCCGTCATGGCCCTTACCGTCGGGCTGGTTACCGCGCGCAGCCGCGCCGCCGCGAGCGAGAACCCCTCGCGCGTGCTCGGCGGCGAGTGATTAGAAATACGTATAAATTTTTATGATATGATTTTCAGAGATTTCATTACTGTCCTGAAGCGCTATCCCTCATCGTCGATTCTCAATATCGCGGGACTGGGCATAGCCTTCGCCTCGGCCTATCTTATTTTGGTCCAGGTGTTCTTCGATCTGTCCTACAACCGCAACATCGAGAATGCCGAAAACATCTGCCGCCTCGAATACCCGAGCTGGTACCACGAGGGCAACTACGGCGCCTACTGGAACCGTCAGCAGCCCGCCGAGATGGCCGAATCGGTCCCCGAGATCGAGGCCATAGGCGCCATCTACATGGCGGGGTGGGGGCACGACCTGTCCATCAAGCGCAACGACACCATCGACAACCTCTCGCTGACGCTCTCTTATGCCGAGGCGGAGGGTCTCGATGTGATCGAACCCGTTATCGTGGCGGGCTCGATCGAGAATTTCAACCAAAGCTGCATAGCGTTCAGCGAGTCGGCAGCCCTCAAATACGGCCTCGAAGTGGGCGACGTGCTCCACTGGGGCAAGGGTGCCGCGGAGAATGCGGGCACCGTCACCGTCTGCGCCATTTACCGCGACATGCGCGGCCCGTCGTCCCTGGCCGCCAACGACGGCTTCACGGCGTTGGCTCCCCGCGACAAGGCCGACCGCTCGGAGTGGAACACCCCGTGCTACCTGCGTCTGGCCGACGGCGCGTCGCGCGAGGCTGTCGCCGCCAAGATGCTCGACAACCTCGTCGCCGCGGCCGAGAAGGAGGGCGCCTCGCAGGAGGGTATCGACGATCTGCGCAAGAGGATGGCCGTGCGTCTCAATCCTCTGACCGAGCTCTATTTCTCGCGCGACGTCGACGGCTCCGACGGCCCTGTCGGCAACCGCGCCACCACCCTCACGCTGCTGGGCATCGCCTGCCTGGTCATCGCCGTGGCGTTCATCAACTTCGTCAACTTCTTCTTCGCCCTCATCCCCGTCCGCATACGCTCGGTCAACACCCGCAAGATCTTCGGCGCCTCGTCGGCGGGGCTGCGCATGGGATTCATGGCCGAGACCGCGGGACTGGTCGCCGTGGCGCTTGTCGTGGCCTACTGCCTGGTGCTGGTGTTCGCCGACACCCCGCTGGGGGACTACATCTCGACGAGCGTCGAGGTCGGCGACAACCTGCCCGTCGCGCTGTGGCTCGCGGGCGGCGCGCTGGCCGTGGGCGTCGTCGTCAGTCTCTACCCTTCGTTCTACATCACCTCGTTCTCGCCCGCGTTCGTCATCAAGGGCGCCTTCTCGGCCACCTCGTCGGGCAAGGCCCTGCGCTACACGCTGGTGGGCATCCAGTACGTGATCTCCATATCGCTCATCGTGGCGGCGCTGTTCATGCGTCTGCAACACTCCTACATGATGAACTACGACATGGGCTTCGACAGCAGCATGGTGCTGGCCGTGGATAACGTGCGGCTGTCGGGCCTCGACAATTTCGAGGTGCTCGCCGACAAGCTCAAGGAGAACCCCGCGGTCACCGACGTCGCCACGGCCGCGGGCAATCTGGTGGCTCCCCAGCGAATGGGTTGGGGCCGCAGTTTCAAGGGGCGTCAGATCTCGTTCCAGTGCTATCCCGTGTCGTGGAACCTGCTCGACATGATGGGCATAAAGATCACCGAGGGGCGCGACTTCACCCGTAGCGACGAGCTGTACGACAACGGCACCTTCATATTCAACGACGCTGCGCGGCGTCAGTTCGAACTCACGCTCGAAGATCAGGTGAGCGGCCACAACGGCGAAACCCGTATCGCGGGTTTCTGCGAGGACTTCAACTTCAAGCCGTTGCAGTACGGCATCGAGCCGTTCGCGTTCTACGTCTTCGGCAGCCGCGGGTGGTACTATCCCTCGCACCTCTACGTTCGCATCGCCGCAGGCACCGATATCCGTGCGGCGCGCCGCTATGTGGAGAAGACCGTGTGCGAGATGATGCCCTCGCTCGATCCCGCCCTGATCGAGGCCCGTCTGTTCGACTCCGAGCTGGAGGCGCAGTACCGCAAGGAGCAGCGCCTGTCGACCCTGATCACCGTATTCTCGGCGCTGTCGATCCTCATCTCGATGATGGGAGTCTTCGGGCTGGTGCTCTTCGAGACCCAGTACCGCCGCAAGGAGATCGGCATACGCCGCGTCAACGGCGCCACGGTGGGCAGCATTCTGCGGATGTTCAACATGCAGTTCCTGCGCGTGGTAGCCGTCTGCGCAGTGATCGCCGTTCCCGTGAGCCGGTATTTCGTCGACCGCTGGCTCGAAGGCTTCGCCTACCGCATGCCCATGCACTGGTGGGTCTTCGCCGTGGCCGTTGCCGCCGTGGCTATGGTGACCGTCGTCACGGTCACCGTGCGCAGCCATGCCGCCGCGAGTGAGAATCCGGTGAACGCAATACAACATTAAATACCCCAAAACGATGCTTCAACAACTCAATTTCAAATCCTACTTCACCTTCCTCGGGCGCAACAAGCTCTACACGGCCATCAATTTCTTCGGCCTTTCGGTGTCGCTGGCCATGATAGTTCTCATCTCCACCTACACCCTGCGCCAGCTCGGCACCGACTCGCAGCACGAGAATGCCGACCGCATCTACATGCTCACTAACGGGGTGTCGGACGCCAACGGCTATTACCTGCCCAAATATCTGCTCGGCCGCTATCCCGAGATCGAGGCCGCCGCCTCGGTGGCCTTCGATACCGAGGAAATCGATGTGAGCAACAACCGCGAGAAGATCTTCGCCAAGGTGCTGAGCGCCGATTCGACCTTCTTCCGCATCTTCACCTGCCCCGCGGTCGACGGCGACGTGGCGCAGTTCGCCACCGACCGCCGCAATGCCGTGATCTCGGAGTCGTTCGCCCGCAAGCTCTTCGGCGGCAGCATATCTCCGCTGGGCCAGCCCCTGAGGATCGAGGGCGAGAGCGTCGATTATGTCATAAGTGCTGTCATGCGCGACATCGACAATTCGGTGCTGCCCTCGGCCGACGTGGTGCTGCGCGCCGAGCGTCTGCCCGAGATCAATCTGGCGAACAACGAGACGATGGACAACGCGGGCAGTACGGTGACGTTCCTGCTCGCGGGCCGTAATGCCGACCTCGCGTCGCGCGCCGACGACATGCTGGAGTACTTCAAGGAGATGTACTGGCCTTACAGCGGCGGCAGATGGAACCGCGTGGTGCTGCTGCCTCTGCGCGAGGTCTATTTCTCGGGCACGGAGTCCTACATGTTCAACCGCGGCAACCGCGATTTCGTGGCCATACTCTTCTCCGTGGCCTTCGTGCTGCTGCTCTTCGCCGTCATCAACTACGTCAACCTCACTATGGCGCAGACGGGCTTCCGCGCCAAGGAGATGGCCACGCGTCGTCTGTTAGGCGCGTCGCGGGGCGAGATAGTGTTCAAACTGATCCTTGAATCGGTCTTCTTCTCGGCCGCGGCGTTCGTGCTGGGACTCTTTCTGGCCGACGCGGTCAATCCGCTTGCGTGCCGTCTGCTCGATTACGACTTCACGGTGTGGAGCGAGTTCACGCCGCTCTACGTGGCGGGCTGCGTTCTGTTCGTGGCGGCCGTGGGCGTGGTGTCGGGCGTGGCGCCCGCCATGGCCATTTCGCGCTACAAGCCCGTCGATGTGGTGAAAGGCTCGTATCGCAGCCGCACCAAGCAGGTGTACAGCAAGATATTCATCGCCGTGCAGAACGCCGTCACGGTGGTCATGCTGACATCCGCGCTCGCCATGTATTTGCAGATAAAGCACATGATAAACATGCCGTTGGGCTACAATGTCGACGACGTGCTGGTGGTGGACAATGTTCTTCCGAGCGCGAGCCGCGTCGCGAGCTTCGTCGAGGAACTGCGCCGCGCGCCTCAGGTCGTGTCGGTGGGCGTGGGCAACGGCACCCCGCTGTGGGGCACCAACAACAACACCATCCTGTACGGCGAGCGACGCATGGTGAGCTTCCAGCAGATCGTCGGCGACTCGGCCTATTTCGACATATTCGGATTCAAGGTCAAGCGCGACAACCATACAGGCGGCGACTGGTTCTTCAACGAGCACACCTTCCGCGAGATGGAACTCGACGAGGATGTCGAGGCGCTGCCGTTGGGACGCTCTGGCGATTACCGCATGACCGTGGGCGGCGTATACGAGGATTTCCGCATGTTCCACTCCCTGCGCGAGCAGTCGGCGGCCATGATATTCCGCCACGAAGCGTGGCCCTACGACAAGCGCATGCCGTGGAGTACGATCATCAAGACCACGGGCGACCACCGCGCGGCGAAGGAGGCCGTGAAGGCGGCATGGCTCAAGATAGTTCCCGACGGGGCGTGGAACGACGAGGGCTGCACGTACATGACCGACTACATCGAGCAGCTCTACGCCGAGCAGGATCGCCTGCTCAGCATAGTGTTGATCTTCACCTTACTGGCCGTGCTGGTGTCGGCCCTGGGACTGCTGGCCATCAGCATCTACTACATACTCCAGAAGCGTCAGGAGATCGCCATCCGCAAGGTGTTCGGCTCCACCCGCCGCGAGATCGTCGAGCGTCTGGTGGGTCCGTTCCTCGCTCTCGTGGCGGCGGGCGGAGCCGTGGCTGTGCCCTTTTCGTGGCAGATCATGAACACGTGGCTGGAGAGCTACTCCTACCGTATCGGGCTGCACTGGTGGATATTCGCCGCCGCCATGGCCGCCGCGCTACTCTTCTCGGCCCTGACGGTGCTGTGGCACAGCGTGCGCGCCGCCAACGAGAATCCCGTGAATGCGGTGAAAGGATAAAATGCAATCGCGGTTCGATTTTGTTGAACCGAAACTGAATAAAATTGAAATCGAAATAAATAATATTTATCAACACTTAAAAAAATTACAGTTATGGCAATGTTGAAAGTTGAAAACCTGAAAAAGAGTTTCTTCACCGAAGAGATCGAGACCATTGCGCTCAACGGCGTGTCGTTCGAAGTGGAGGAGGGCGAGTTCGTGGCCGTCATGGGTCCCTCGGGATGCGGAAAGTCGACCCTGCTCAATATCTTAGGTCTGCTGGACAACCCCACGGGCGGTGAATACTACCTGCTGGACAAGGAGGTGGGCAAGTTCCGCGAGCGCGACCGCACCAAGTTCCGCAAGGGCAACATCGGCTTCGTGTTCCAGTCGTTCAACCTCATCGACGAGCTGAACGTGTCGGAGAACGTGGAGCTGCCCCTGATCTATATGGGCGTGAAGGCTTCGGAGCGCAAGGAGCGCGTGAAGAAGATGCTCGACCGCATGAACATCTCGCACCGCGCCGAGCACTTCCCGCAGCAGCTCTCGGGAGGTCAGCAGCAGCGCGTGGCCATCGCCCGCGCCCTCGTCACCGGCCCCGCCATCA
>ERZ827168.4244-NODE-4244-length-13398-cov-3.314997_pt1 | contig 13398 bp, 8 predicted proteins | sample MGYA00519868_ERZ827168 | MGnify/ENA primary metagenome ERZ827168 (study PRJEB31778, sample SAMEA3449271) | human gut metagenome | biome: human gut; feature: human-associated habitat; material: faeces | place: United Kingdom | collected 2010/2012 ...
TTCATATCCGTGACAATGCCGCGGATCATATCGCGCCAGTCGAATCTCAGCGGAGCACCGTCGAGCGTATAGTTATACACGCCGTCGTCCGCCGAGGCGGCGGCCTCAAGCAGCACCGCGCCCTGTCCCTCGTAGGAGCAGCGGCGTTTTATGCCGAGTATCGCGGCGACGCCGTCAAAGAGTCTCCCCATGCCGGAGGATGGCGGGCAGTTCAGCCCCGCGTCCAGCATCGCGCCGTATATCTCCGCGTTTTCTATCCACGGGAAATCGCCCGCGTCAAAACCTGCGTCTCTCAGCAGCGCAAACGCGACTCTGTCCGTCTCCTTCGTGGCCTTGTCGCCGCCGATGAGCGGTATCTCGCGGATGCTGCCCCGGCGCTCAAAGGCAGAGCAATCCCCCGTCAGGCACTCCGCGCCCCACGTCGTTCCGTCCGTCCCGTAGCCCGTGCCGTCCCAGATAAGGCCGATGACCGGGTGGTCTATATTGTTGTCCGCCATGCACGCGGCCATATGCGCGTGATGGTGCTGCACCCGCACGACGGGCACATTATCCGCCGCTCCGCGCTCGGCAGCGTATGCCGTGGACATATAGTCCGGATGCATATCGCAGGCGAGGGCGCGCGGCACTATATCGAACAGCCTTTCAAAATGCCGTATCTGCTGTTCGTAATTTTCAAACGTTTCAAGATTTTTCAGGTCACCTATATGCTGGCTCTGAAAAACATAGTCCTCCTTCGACAGGCAGAAGCTCGCCTTCTGCTCCGCCCCGCAGGCGAGGATGCGGCTTCGGCTGTCGGCCACCTTCACCGGGAAGGGAACGTATCCGCGCGAGCGGCGCGCGGGGTACTCTTTACCGTCGAGCACCCAGCACAGCGAATCATCACAGCGGGTCTGTATTTCGCGGTCGTGCAGCAGGAAGCCGTCCGCGATGCCGTGCAGCCTTTCGACCGCCTCGGCGTTTTTATACATGATTGGCGTGTCCGAGAGATTCGCGCTCGTCATAATGAGCATGTCGATATCGTCCCCGAACAGCAGGTAGTGCAGCGGCGTATACGGCAGCATCACGCCAACGTAATTGTTCTCGCTGATGTGCTCCATGCCCGGCTTGCGCTTTTCAAGCAGGACTATCGGGCGGCGGAAGCCGTTGAGTATCTTCTCCTCATCGGGCGAGACGCGGCATATTTTCTTTGCCGTCTCCACGTCGCGGCACATTATTGCAAAAGGCTTCTCGTCGCGCTGCTTGCGGCGGCGCAGCGTCATGGCAACCTCAGGCTCCGCACAGGAGCAGGCCAGATGCATTCCGCCAAGTCCCTTGACCGCGATTATTTTTCCGTTTTTCACATATTCGCGCGCAAGCTCTATCGCGTCGCCCTCAAGCCGGTTCCCCTCCGCGTCGAGGAAGAACACCTGCGGCCCGCAGACGGGACAGCAGTCGGGCTGGGCGTGATAGCGTCTGTCCTCGATGTCGTGGTATTCCCGGTCACAGTCCGGGCACATCGGGAACTCGCTCATCGAGGTCTTGCAGCGATCATACGGTACATCTTTTATTATAGTAAAGCGTGGACCGCAATTAGTACAATTTATAAACGGGTAGCGGTATCTCCGGTCGTTCCTGTCGCGCAGTTCGCGCAGGCAGTCGTCACAGATGCAGATATCCGGCGATATCAGTGTATTCCGGAACTCTTCCGTTTTGCTCTTGAGAATGCGAAAATCGGGATAATTCTTCAGCTCCGCCGTGAACTCCGCCTCGACGCTCTCTATCACCGCCAGCTTCGGCGCGCGCAGAGGCAGAGCCTCGGTGAAGCGTTCCAGCGTCTCGCGCTCACCCTCCAGCTCCAGCTCCACTCCGGAGGAAGTATTCTTGATAAAGCCGCGCAGGCCGTATTCCTGCACAAGCTTATGAATGAACGGGCGGAAACCGACCCCCTGCACAATGCCGTGAACGGCGATCTTCTCTCTTTCCAAAAGCAACGCTACTCCATTCGATTTTAGATCGTTAAATATCAAGCAATATTGTAATGCATATTTTAAATTTTGGCAAGTATTTCTTGTGCACTTTCACAAATGTTTGCTTTTTTTATATCAATTTAAGGTATGAGGACAGATATTTTGTCCATATTGAACAGTTTAAGCAAAGTATATATCCTTAACGGCTCTTTATCAAGAAAAGTAATTTTTTTCACACACTAAATCATACATATTTATAATATTGTATGATTTTTGGATATAAAAACAGCCTTCGCCGCGGCGAAGGCTGTTAAAAAGTATCAGATTTTATTTCGCCGCGGCCTTTGCCTTGTTGCCGACGGCGGCAACGATCCAGAAGAGGACGAGCAGAACGCCGGAGATTATGTACATCGTGTTCGGGTTTGCCTTGTTGAAGAAGGACTGGAGCTGACCTGCGAGAACGAAGGCCATGACGATGGGCACGACGAACATAATGCATACCTTATAGAATACGTCGAAGAACTTGGAGTTCTCACCGCTGTGTATCTCATCGAGCACATAATTGGGCTTGAGCTCCCAGCCTATCATCAGAGACATGAGCATTGCGCCGAGAGGCATTGCAATACCCTCAGACCAGCAGTCCATGAAGTCGAGGAAGCAGTCGTTCCATGCCTGATCGCCCCAGAACTTGAACACGCCGGAAGCGCCCAGACCGTCGACGGCGACGAGCAGCGCTTCGACCAGTATCGCAAAGGAGACCCAGATAGTGACCTTGGAGCGATCCGCGGGCTTGCCTGCCGCAACGCGCTTGTCGATGAAGTGAGTCGCCATGACTTCCATCAGGGATATTGCGGAGGAGATGGCGGCAAGGATAACGAGCAGGTAGAAGATTATGCCGAACAGGGGGCCGGTGGGGCCCATGCTGTAGAAAACGTCCTGAAGCGTGACGAACAGAAGGCCGGGGCCGCTGAGAGAAATTTCAGCGTAGGGCGTGCCATTTGCGATGCCGTTTGCGACGGCCGCAGGAATGACCGCGAGACCCGCCATCAGAGCGACGAGGGTATCGGCAAAGACGATGACGCCCGCGTTCTTGACGACGTTTTCTTTCTTATCCAGATAGGAGCCGTAGGTGACCATTGCGCCCATTGCCAGGGACAGGGAGAAGAACATCTGGCCGCCGGCAGTGCCGAGAACCTCTATAAAGCTGGGGTTCTTCTCAATGAAGCCCGCCTCAACGCCATAGCCGGGTACGAACATGAACTTGAGTCCTTCGGATGCGCCGGGGAGTGACAGGGAGCGGACGATGACGACAACGAGCATGACGAACAGCGCCGGCATACCTATCTTGTTGAACTTCTCGATGCCGCTTGCGATGCCGCCCTTGACGATGACCATGCAGATGCCGAGGAACAGCGCCGTAAACACTGCGCAGCCGAACGGAGCCTGACGCATGGCCATGAATATCGTTCCGCCGCCCGCGTTGCCGCCGAGAATGTTGCTGAGGTCGAAGCTGAGCTCCGCCATGTTCAGCGCGGTGTACTGGATGCAGTAGCCGCCGAGCACGGAATAAAAGCTCATAATAAGGAACGGAGACAGAACGCCGAGCCAGCCGACCCAGCCGAACTTCTTCGACACCGCCTGATACGCGGCGATAACGCCCTTGCCAGTCTTGCGGCCGAGGGCAAGCTCGCTGCACATGATGATCATGCCGACAAATACCGCCAGCAGCAGATAGATAAGCAGGAAGGAAAAGCCTCCGCATTTACCCATTTTGTAGGGGAAGCCCCAGATGTTCCCCAGACCGACGGCCGAGCCGACAGCCGCCATGATGAAGCCGAATGTGCTTCCCCATGATCCACGATTATTCTCCATAATGAATCTCCTTTTCTCACATCAAATTGCTAAAGTATATGCGATTATAACATTTCACTTGCAATTCGCCAAGTTCTGAATTATTATATATGTAATTAGTTTTTGTCATGGATTAATTTTACTATGGGAAAGCGAAATATTTAACTATGGATAGTAAAAAGATTTATGCACTTTTAGCAGCAATTGACTGCGGCAGCCTCACCGCCGCGGCGGAAAAACTTGGCTACACGCAGTCTGGGCTGACGCATATGATGAACTCGCTTGAGAACGAACTGGGGCTGAATCTGCTTGTCCGCAGTAAGAGCGGCGTGCATCTCTCGCCCGCCGGGCAGGAGCTGCTGCCCGCCATGCGCGCTTTCAGCGAGGCGGCAGACGGGCTTGAGCAGGCGGCGGACAAGCTGCGGCAGCACAGCTTCACGACACTGCGCCTCGGCGCGTACACGAGCGTCACGCGGCAGTGGCTCCCTGCCATTCTCGCCGCCTACCGCGACATCTGTCCGGACACCGAGGTCTCCATCTCGATGGGCGACAGCGTCGGCACCTACGAAGCCGTCCGCAACGACGAGCTTGACTGCGCGGTAGTGAGCTATCAGCCGCATCTGTGTCAGGGGCTGAGCTGGACGCACCTGCGCGACGACGAGCTTGTCGCAATCCTGCCCGCCGACTGCGGCGGGGACAACGGCAGCTACCGGGTCGAGAACTTCACCGGCCAGCACTTCCTCATGCCAAGCTCCGGCTTCGACCTTGACATCCTGCCCGCGCTCAGCGTCCACGGCAGGAAGGCAGCGCCCGTCATCCGCAACACGTATATGGACGACCCCTCGATCGTCTCGATGGTAGAACACAAGCTCGGCGTTTCGATTCTCTCCAAGCTCGTCATGCAGAGCATCGACGGCGACGTGAACATTCTCCCGCTCGACCCGCCGGCCTACCGCAAACTCGGCATCATCACAACGCCGCATCACCTGAACGGAAAAAATGTGCGCCGCTTCATCCGCTGCGCGCAGGATACTCTCGCCAAGCTCTACAACGAGCGATAACGAAACCGCGCCTCCGATCAAAAGATCGGAGGCGCGGTTTTTACATATCAATGAGATCGAGCCGCCGCTCACAGCCTTGCTATATCGCCGAGCAGCGCATCGACTTCAGCCTGGCTCGTTGCCCAGCTCGTGCAGAAGCGCACGACTGTGCCCTTCTGCGTTGTGCCTTCCTCTTCAAAGTAATAGCCCTGAGCCAGCATTTTCTTTTGCTGCTCGGTCAGAATGACAAACTGCTGGTTTGTAAAGCTTTCAACCCAGAACGGTATTCCCTTGGCCTCAAAGGCTTTCCTGATCTGCATGGCAAATTCATCTGCCTGCTTCGTCTTCTCAAAATACTCGCCGCTCTCCAGCATGAGCGCAAATTGCAGCCCCATCAGCCAGCCCTTTGCCAGCACGGCGCCCTTCTGCTTCATATATGCCTTGAAGCGGTATTTGAGTCCTGCTCCGGTGATCACCAGCGCTTCGCCAAACAGCGCACCGCATTTTGTCCCGCCGATATAGAACACATCCGTCAGTTCGGCAAAATCACGCGGCGTCAGATCATTGTTCTCCGCCCCGAGACCGTAGCCCATGCGCGCCCCGTCCACAAAAAGATACATGCCGTATTTTCTGCAGACGCTGCTGATATCGCTGAGCTCACGCTTCGAATACAGTGTTCCCTTTTCGGTCGGGAATGACAGGTACACCATCTTCGGCTCCGTCAGATACTCCGGAGCACCGCCGCCGTAATATTCCGCTGCACACTCGTCAATCTGCCGCGCGGTTATCTTGCCGTCGGTGTTCGGAAGCACCAGTATTTTGTGCCCCGCGCCCTCGATGGACGCCGCCTCATGGCAATTTATATGTCCGGTATCGGCCGCAATAACGCTCTGGATCTGGGAGAGTGCCGCCGAGATCACAACTATATTCGCCTGCGTTGCGCCGGGGATAAATTTTATCAGCGCATCGTCTCTGGAGATCAGCTTTTTTATGTCGTCCTCGGCTCTGGCGCACCACTCGTCTTCGCCATAGCCCGCGTAGCTGGCCGTGTTGGTCGCAGCCAGCCCGTTCAGTATCGACTCGAACGCGCCATGGTTGTAATCATTATTGAATCTAATCATTTTCAGAAACTCCGTATTTTATTTATGCTTATTCCACGGATTTCAGCGACTCGGCCATATTCACGCGGTCGAGCTTCGGCCGCATGGAGAGGTTCGCCGCCAGCGCGAACACGACCGTCACCGCGAACGCGAGCGCATAGCTCAGCGCGCTTATGCGCACGTCGTAATGCATGTAATCCACTTGGATTATCGCCATCATGAATCGGTGGAACAGCTTGCCGAGGAACAGCCCCGCCGCGCCGCCGAGGACGGACAGCATCAGATTCTCGCGCAGGACGTACGACGCCGTCTCCAGCGGATAGAAGCCGAGAACCTTTATCGTTGCGATCTCGCGCACACGCTCCATGATGTTTATGTTCGTGAGGTTATACAGCGTTATGAACGCCAGCGCCGCTGAGCAGCCGACTATCAGCGCTACAACGATGTCGAGACTGGCCATCGAATCGGCCATCATATCCCGCTCCTGCTGCACAACGGATACGTAGCTCACGCCCGTCTGCGAGCGCAGATACGCCGCAAGGCTTTCGCCCCCGTCTTCAGCGCCGGTCTGCAGGAATGCCGCGTTGTCCTCCGGCGAGCCTACGGTCTCCGGCGCGACGTAGACGTAGTGGTTCAGATAATTTTTGCATATGCCGCTGACCGTGACGCGCACATTTTGCTTATCCAGCTCAAGCGTCAGCGTGTCGCCGGTTTTTATCTTGAGCTGTTCGGCAAGCCCCTCGCTTATTATGGCCTCTCCGGCCTTCGGGAAGGCCAGTGCCTTGCCGTCATAGTGCAGGTCTATCACGCCCTTCATCGCGCTCTCATCCATTGCGACGAGCCGGGCTTCATGGCTGCCGCCGTCGGTTCTGACCGTGGCCTCCTCCTGATAGCTCAGGGAATAATTCTCCGTCCGGCTGCCGAGCAGGGACTGCAGCTCCTCGCTTTGGATGCGCGCCGGGTCATAGTTTACGACGACGTCGTACAGCATTACCTCGCCATATTGGAAGTCGAGTACGTCGCCGATCGAGTCCTTTATGCCGAAGCCGGTGACAAGCAGCGCCGTGCAGCCGCCGATACCGATGAGCATCATCAGCACTCTCTGCCGGTAGCGGAACGCGTTGCGAAGCGTCACTTTGCTCAGGAAGGACAGCTTGCTCCACAGCGGCTTGATATGCTCAAGCAGGATGCGGCGTCCGCCGTCGGGCGCTTTCGGTCGGATAAGCTCCGCGGGCTTCCCGGCAAGCTCCCGCCGGCAGGCGAGCCACGTGACAAATATTATGCCGATCACCGCGACGCCGAGACAACCGAGCCACATAGCCGCGCTGAAATAGAATCTGAGCTGCGTGTAGCTGTAAATTATCTCGTACGCTACCCAGACGATATACGGTATCGCGGTCACGCCCAGCGTGAAGCCGAGCACACAGCCGATAAACGCCGCGCTGCCCGAATACCACAGGTATTTGCGCATTATCGCGCCGGAAGAATAGCCCATCGCCTTGAGCGTGCCTATCTGGGTGCGCTCTTCGTTTATCATGCGGGTCATGGTCGTGGTGCAGACCAGCGCCGCGATGAGCGCAAAGAATACAGGGAACGCGTCCCCGACCGCGCTTACGATTGTTACGTCGTTTTCAAAGGTCGCACAGCCGGAATTCTCGTCGCGCGTGAGGACATACAGGTTGAGCTTCAGCTGCTCGTCCGCGTCGGCCTTCGCCTGATCCAGCTCCGCCTGTGCGTCGATGAGCTTCTGCCGCCCCGCCGCAAGCTGATCCAGTGCGCTGCTGCGCGCGGCCTCAAGCGTCTTTCGGTTTTCCGCAACCTCGGCGGCGGCGCTGTCAAGCTCCGCCCGTCCCGCCGCTATCTGCTCGCGGTTGGCCTCTGCCTGCTGTTCGGCGTCGTTCAGCTCCGCCTCCGCGGCGTCAAGCTGGGCGCGCGCGGAATCTATCTGCTGCTGTCCCGCGTCAAGCTCGGCCTTTGCCGAAGCGATCTCCGCCTTTGCCGCGGCAAGCTGGGCTTCGCCGTCGGCCAGCTGTGCCTCCTGATCGGCAAACTGCGCGGCGGCGTCATCGAGGTTCTGCTGTGCCTGCGTGAGTTCGGACTGCAAACGCTCCAGCCGCGACTGGAGCACCGACAGCGTCAGCTCCCAGCCGAACTGCGACCGGTCGAGCGCGTCTATCGCCGCCTGAGTCGTGCTTATCTCACTCTGGAGCCGGTTGACGACCGCCTTATACGGCGCAAGCGTAAGCTCCTTCGCGGCCTCAAGCTTGCGGCGCGCCGACGCCAGCTCCGCCTCCTGCTGTGCGATCTGCGCCTCGGCGGGTGCAAGCTCCGCGCGCCCCGCGTCTATCTCCTGCTGCTTTTCGTCCAGCAGGGCGCGGTTCTTCTCTATCTCCTGCCGCGCGGCAGGAATACTCGCCAGTCCGTCCTCAAGCTGCTTTTCCGCATCGTCGAGCGCGGCGCGGTTCTGCTCTATCTCGCTCTCCGCCGCCTCGATCTGCGCAAGGCCGTCGTTTATCTGGCTGAGCGCCGACGATTCGTTGGCGTAATACTCGTCCCAACCGTCGTTTATCTCAAGCTGTGCGTCGGCAAGCTTTGCGTCGGTCTCGGCGCGGAGCGTCTCATACCGGCGCGCGCCGCATCGGTTCAGAAGCTGCTGTATGTGCGGCTTCAGTTTATCCCGCGCAGTGTCGTACTCGCTTGAAAACAGTGCGCCGTCAAAATTGCAGTAGAGCAGTATTTCATGGTACACCTCGCTGTTGAACGCGGCGGCGGGCAGAATGATGAAGCCCTTGAGACTGCCGGAGCCGAGAGAGGTGCTGCCGCGGTCGTTGCTTATGTAGCGCGGCGATTTTGCGATGCCGACTATCTTATAACTGCGGGAGGTGAACATGTCGAGCGTGTCGGCGTCGTTATCCTCCGAAAGCTGCACGGTTTTCCCGATGTCCTTCTCGGAGAACGCGCCCGCGTCGGCAAGACATTCTCCGTCAGTCTCCGGCATACGCCCCGCAACCAGCAGCGGCACTGCGACGTTTTCCGTCACCGACATGAACCGGTACGGCTCCTCGGTTTTTCCGACCGCCGCCATCGCGTCGACGCCGTACGCCCCTTCGGCATACTTCACGCCGTCAAGCTGTGCGAAGGCCGCGCGGTCACTCTCCGTCAGGCCAAGGCTCGACATGAGCTGGAAGTCGAACATGCGGTTATCGCGCATATATTCGTCCACCGTGCTCTGCATGGCGGGCTGAGAGCTTTTCAGCCCCGCGAAGAAGCCCACGCCCAGCGCCACGATCGCAAGTATCGCAAGGTAGCGCCCCAGCGAGGATCTTATACTGCGGAGCAGCATTTTCAAACCGTACTTATCCATCTTACCACTCAATATCCTCAACCGGGACTACCCGCTCGTTCTTCTCGACCGACTGCACCGTGCCGCTCTTGATATGCACGACCCGATCTGCCATTGCGCACAACGCTTTGTTGTGCGTTATGATGACCACGGTCATGCCGCTGCTGCGGCAGGTGTCCTGAAGGAGCTTCAATATCGCCTTGCCGGTCTGGTAATCCAGCGCGCCGGTCGGCTCGTCGCAAAGCAGCAGCTTCGGGTTCTTCGCCAGCGCGCGGGCGATTGCGACGCGCTGCTGCTCGCCGCCGGAGAGCTGTGCGGGGAAATTTTTGCCGCGCTCGCCGAGGCCGACCTGCTCCAGCACCGTCGCCGGGTCAAGCGAATCCTTGCTGAGCTGTGCCGCGATCTCGACATTCTCCAGCGCCGTCAGGTTCGGTATCAGATTATAAAACTGGAACACGAAGCCGACGTCAGTGCGGCGGTATGCGGTGAGCTGCTTTTTATCAAACGCGGAAATGTCCACGCCGTCGACCGTGACGCGCCCCTCACTGAGGCTGTCCATGCCGCCGAGGATGTTCAGCAGTGTCGTTTTTCCCGCGCCGGACTCGCCCACTATCACGCATATCTCCGCCCTGCCTATCGAAAAGCTGACATCATGCAGCGCGGTCACTGTGACCTCGCCCGCCTTGTAGTCCTTTCTTACATTTTCAAAATGAATGAAATTCTCGTCCATGCTTATCCCTTACCTCCGGCCGTTCCGGCCATGAATTCCGTTTCCGCGCCATCCGCGCCGCACACGGTGAACCTGCGTATCCTGCCCCCGGCCTCGTACTCGCTCTCGACGAGGTATTCCGGATTGATGTATTCCACGCGTCTGTATCCGCTGTACCCACATTCTGCCGCGCCGCCGTTTATCGCCGCGAGCGGCAGTACATACTGTTTCGCGTCCCCGTCCGGGTAGCGGATCTGCCACTCCCCGGCGCGGATATACAGCTCCGCCGCCGACGCGAGGGCGTGTCCCTCGTAGCTCTTCGCCGTGCCGCTTTGAAAATCGAGCTTATATACGCCGTAGCCCGCGTCCGTCTTCTCGGTGGCGTACAGCTCGCCGCCGAGTATCACCGGCGCGTAGGCCGGGACATAGCTCAGCTGGAGCGTTTCGCCCGTTGCGGTATCGGCAAGGTACAGGCACTCGTCGCGCCCGTCCTGATACACGACGTGCCCGTCGAACACGTACGGGTAATAGCACGGCCCCTGAAGCAGCAGGGTTTTTCCGCTGCCGTCCGGCTGCATGTGCCAGAACTGCGCCTCGCCGTCGGAGAAATACAGTTCGCCGTCGTATATCTGCATCCAGTCACAGCTCTCGTCAACGAGAACCTGACGGTCGCTCCCATCCGGTGCAATGCTTTCTATCTCGCCGCCGCGGCGGGTATTGACGTAATACAGTCTCCCGTCCAGCGCCAACAGGAACTCCGGCACGCAGTCATCCGCGAGAATCACGGACTCACCGTCGGGCGTGTACCTCGCAAGCACGGGGCGGTATTCGCCGTCAAAATCGAAGGTATACAGCGCGGACTCGTAGATGAGCGCGCGGTTTTTATTCATAAACGACGCCATCGCCGCGCTCTCGGCGTCCGAAAACGCCGGGACGTAGTCCGGCTCCTCGACGACCTGCGTGGCCTCCGGTTCGTCCGGAGCATCGGAACCGGCGCACCCGCAGAGGCCGAAGGCCAACAGCGCCGCGAGCAGCAGCGGTAAAAATTTTTTCATAGTGCAAATCCTCCCTGAATTTTGATTTTATCACAATTCCGCGGGCATGACAATTGCGTCCATGTGTAAAAAGTGTTAAAATCATATGAACATATTTGGAAAGCGAGGGGCACAATGAGAAAAGGTTTTAGGTTTGCAAGTTTTCTGCTCGCGCTGTGTATGCTGTGCGCGCTGCTCGGCGGCTGCATGGGCGCGAACGTCACCGCGCCGCAGCCCGCTGAAGCCACGCCGCAGGCAACTTCCGAGCCGTCCGCCGCGCCGGAACAGACGCTCGACGAAGACGGGAGCTACACGAGCAAGGACGACGTCGCGCTCTATATTCACAGCTACGGGCACCTTCCGCCGAACTTCGTGACGAAGGACGAGGCGCGCGCCGCGGGCTGGAGCGGCGGATCTCTTGAGAAATACTTGCCCGGAATGTGCATCGGCGGCGACCGCTTCGGGAACCGCGAGGGCTTGCTGCCCGACGCGCCGGGGCGCAGTTGGACGGAATGCGACGTGAACACGCTGGGCGCGTCCTCGCGCGGCGCGGAGCGCATAGTGTTCTCCAACGACGGGCTTATCTACTACACCGGCGATCATTACGAAACTTTTGAGCTTCTTTACGGAACGCCATAAAATTTTTTCTAAAAATTTCGACAAAGTTCGACATATAGATAAAATTTATTGTAAATCTTTATGTCGAAGAATCTTGAAATTAGTGGAATTTATATATATTATGTCAACATTAAATCTTCGTCATTCGACAAGATTCTGTTGTTCTAAAAGTGTCAACTATGGTACGTTATTTGGGACGAAGCGGCAAAACATTGTTTAAAAGTACAGCAATATCCTAGACTTTGCAATATGGGAGGAGAATAAATTATGGAAACCAAAATTCGCGTACTTGTTGCCGATGCGAACCACGACTTTTGCACACTTATCAAGAACCTGATCTCCGCAGAGAGCGATATGGAGGTCGTCGAAGCCACTGACGACGGCCTTGAAACTCTTGCTCTGGTCGCCGAGCTTACGCCGGACGTGCTCATCATGGATCTGGCGCTGACCAAGCTCGACGGGCTTGAAGTCCTGCGCCGCATCCCGGAGAGCGGCGCGCATCCGCACGTAATAGTTCTGTCGGGATTTCTCAACAACAACGTAGTGTCCGCCTGTTCCTCGCTGGGCGCTGATTATTTCATGCCCAAACCATGCGACCCGCCGGCACTTCTCGGCAGAGTGCGGCAGCTTTCCGGCCACGGTGCAATCGCGTCCAACGCCGGTTACGACTGCAAGCTCGTTCCTCAGCCGACCAAGCAGGATGTGAACCTCGAAGCCGTCGTCACCGATATCATCCACGAGATCGGCGTTCCGGCGCACATAAAGGGCTATCACTATCTGCGCGAGGCCATTATACTGACGATAAACAACATGGAAATGATAAACGCCGTGACCAAGGTTTTATACCCTGAGGTTGCGAAGCGTTTCAACACGACACCGTCGCGCGTGGAGCGAGCCATACGCCACGCGATAGAGGTCGCATGGGATCGCGGCGATGTTGAAGTACTCCAGAAGTTCTTCGGTTATACCGTAAGCGGTATAAAGGGGAAGCCGACGAACTCCGAGTTTATCGCCATGATAGCAGATTGTCTGAGCCTGAGAAGGAAGCAGGACAATCCCTGATCTTGCCATATGTGCTGACACATATTATGCCTTGCTGAATGACGCTGAAGCTAAAAATCCCTCGATTCTTCCGAATCGAGGGATTTTCATTATACGCGGGCAGCGGCTTTTGCTGCTCTTCCGCACGGCGCTTCACACAGTGCTGTATCACGCCCGCGATATATTCTACGGGTTCGGCGCAGTCGTTTTTGAGCCATTCAGAAATGACAGCCATCAGGCCGTGCAGATAGAACGCCATAAGGTACGGTTTCTCACGCTCCGGTACGCCATAGCGGTCGAGTACCGGCGTGATGACATAGCTGGAAAGTCCCTTATAGCTGTCCTCCAGCCGCAGTGCGGCCGCGTTTTCGATCCCCGTGCGGAACAGGCGCTGGCTCTCCTTGACGTAGCTGAGCTACGGCACCAGATATTCCGGCGTAATGAGATAAAGCTCGTCCATTCAGCCTGGCGAAGCGCAAATGTGGCATGGGGCGGGTCACTGTAAAACTGCGGGAGACTGCAGCCCATGTGATCGCCATGTCCGTTCTGGTGCTGAATCTCCGTAAGATTCCGTGCGCCCTTTTGAGAATGCTCACATATCTTCTAGAGATTCTGGCTCCAAAGAAAAATTGGGCACTAGTTCAGTAGACATTACTATATTTATCTAACTTTTTATGGGGTCACTTCAGCTTGCTTTGACCTCATAAAAAGACCTC
>ERZ827168.4246-NODE-4246-length-13390-cov-2.979228_pt1 | contig 13390 bp, 10 predicted proteins | sample MGYA00519868_ERZ827168 | MGnify/ENA primary metagenome ERZ827168 (study PRJEB31778, sample SAMEA3449271) | human gut metagenome | biome: human gut; feature: human-associated habitat; material: faeces | place: United Kingdom | collected 2010/2012 ...
TGCACCTGTGCAGCATTTTCCACCGCATATTCCATGCAATCTTTCAGCGACATCATCTCCCGTCCTCTTCCGGACAAAGGCAGAGCAATCATCGCAAGAGCCGTAAATATAAGAGGTGTCTTCATATTCTCACATTTTTCTCCGAGAATACGAACACCTCCCGTGCCACACGAGATAACATTATATATATTAGCACATTAACTCAAAACCATCACCACGTCCTTGTAAAAAAACTTTACACTTCTGTAAAGAATCTTGACATATGGACATTACACTCAGGTTCCTTTTTCGCTACATCTTTTCCCCGCTGACAGTGCGGTCGGATTCGAGAAGTTCCTCAACCTGACCGATGACGGAGCTGCTGAAAGAATATTTCTCAAGATAAAGGAAGAGTGCATATCTCCAGCCCTTGCCACGTGAAACTATCCTGTCAAGCAGACGAGACTCTGACGAACATCTCTCCCCCCCTGCCGGGAGCATCCGGAAAAGAGTCCGTGGCGCAATGTTGGTAAGATGTGATGGAACACTGGACAGAAAAAGTGCTCGGCCTGCTGGAATCGTGATGGGGATTATGACTCTTCCGAATATCATATCATCAGAAAATATCACTTGATTCCTAAATTTCATGAAACATTTTTAATTTATTTCCTATTTTTCATGAAACTTTCATATACTTACCGGTAAAAAGAGATAGATACCTTGTCCTTCCCTGATTTTGGTTGACACTTTTAGAGAGGTTAAACTAATATGATTTACATTATCACTGACTGTGTTTACAGCCGGTGTTTTTTATCTCTAAAAGTCGTTACACTATCTCTGATTCCGTTGACAGTGCCGTTTTGCTTCTGTTGATTCCGGTTCCTCTGCTGCGGTACCGCAGCAGAGGAACGCCGCCAAAGATAGCTCTTATTTTTCTATTTTACCCCATAGCATAGCTGTTTTTCCAACATCGTCGCTGAAAGCCCTCCTGCTGATGGACGCTTTCGGGAGTCTGCATACCGACGCTCATGTGCGGCCGCTCAGTGTTGTAGAAGCGAATGATACGTTCCAAAACACTTTGGCATTCGTCCCTTGTCGCTATCGCCATCTTATAGAGCCACTCTACCTTCAGTATCCCGTTCGCCCTTTCGGCGATGGCGTTTTCCAGCGGATCTCCGCTCTGTGTCATGCTGATGCTGACTCCATACTTATTCAGTTCCGAGACATATTCGTTGCTGCAGTACTGGCATCCTCGGTCGGAGTGGTGGATGAGCCGGCTCGAGATGTCGATGTCTATCGTGGAAAGCGCCATCCTGAGAGCCTCCAGCGGATATCTCGTCTCCAGTATCTTCTCCCACAAAGCATCAATCCTTGTCTGCATAGTCTCCGTTGCCTTACGGATTTCTGCGGAAATCTTCGCTGTCAGAACGCCATCACTGTCAGCTATGGCATCCTTGATCGCTTTTTCATAAGCGACTCTGATATTGTCCTTTGTTGTCTCCAATTCAGACTTCAGAGCCTGAAACTTTTCCTCAAGAGCAACATCTCCGCATTCAACTGAAGACTCGAGACGTTTCAGTTTCGCGTCAACATCTGCAATGGTGCAGTAGGCTGTCAATTGGTCATTGACCCAGGATTTCATCGAATTCTCACTCTCTGAAACAGCAGCGCTGACAGACTGAGGAAGGATGTCCTTCATGTCGGCCAGACCCTGCTTGACAACCGCCAGTTCATCACATGTTTTTTGATATTGTTCCAATGTCGAGAATGTGGCTGTCGTCCAATCCCTCTCTTTCAACAATTCTTCAACGACATAGAATTTCAGCTCGTCTATCCTATTGCCAAGAGTCTGTTCAAGCTGTTCCAAAGATGCCTTCACAGTTATTATTTCTGCCGCCTGCGATTCATCAGAATGCTCAAGTTCAGCCACTTTTTCCAAAAATTGCTGAATAAGCGTTTTCCGTTCCTTGTCCAGCCTATCCATGTCCTTGATTGAACTTTCAATGTTCTCAATCTGCAAATCGATGGACGCAATCCGCCCGCCATTAAGGTCATTGATCTGGTTCTGAAGTCCGTCTATCTGTTGCTGGAAATCACAAGCGGACAGGAACAACGAGTTGATAATAAGGAAAAGAAATAGTTTTAACTGGTGCATAGATTTTATTTTATAATGCCATTTAAGTTATTGAATTTCGCAAAAGAGAATATCCCTAAAACAAGAATAATGTCATGCCTGCAAATGACAATTGCTCCGCAATACCTCTTCACTGCAAGACATCTGTTTACAGAAATCTTTCCAATCAGATACATTCTGCGGGACAACGAATGGGATCACATAAATATATCCTGGACCGGTACTATCCGTCCCGTCACCATATCCGGACAATTGGAATCTGTTTATCTTGCCTTCATGCTCCAGAGGGTAGACATATGCCCCCATGTGTACCCTTCTGCAATACATATAGGTCACGACCTGATACAAATCTTCCCGACTCAAGCCTTTATCCAAGCGCTTGTATTTCGCATCAAGTATGAAATTGTCCTTATAGAAATCCGGGAAAAGCCTTCTGTCATTGTCATCGGATGAGTTCTTGTCATCCGGTTTCAAAAACATCCGGAAGCCACCTTTCGCCTCCTTATTTCGAGGATGAATGAAGCCCTCCTTGCCAAGCAATGTATTGAGATACTCTTCCCACAGCCAGGCGCCATCGAACAATACACCATATATTGTGTCATCGCTGTCACCAAACTTGATTCCATCATTCTGCAGTATCCGCACACATATCCGCTGAAGATGTGAATATTCTGAAAAGAAGGGATGGTGGACTGGCCGCAAATTCGCATCAAGTATATTCTGACGCCGAGACACGGCATATGACGGAGTAGCCTGACGTATCAGGTCGATGCATTCCACTGTGCGTACATCTCCTTGCAACAGACTTCTTCCTTGAGGCTTGGTGCTGACAAACTCTATAGTATGGCGAATAAGTTCAGTCATGCTGTTATCGTAACTATACTCTCTGGTACTATATGCGACAGTGCCTTTGAATGGCACGTTTTCTTTGACATGCCGACCGACATCAATAACGCCCCCTACCTTGGCGTCATTGTACTCAAATCTTCTGTATTGCTTGAACAGCCCCTGTCCTAAAGCCCGCTTAAGATAATATGGGAACAGATACAACAAGAAATCAAATACCGGCTCGTCTGATGTCCCGAATCGAAGATCGAACAGATTTATGGAAAGCACTTTCTGCAGAAGGTAGTGCAAAAAGTAATCCTCGCCATCTTCTTTTCCAAATCGGGATTTAATCCTGAGACGCGTGCCGTTTATTCCGACGAAGCCAAGAATGTTGCCAGTATTCAAATAATCGCCGTGAATGGACAAGATATGCTGTTCTCCGATTCCATCGCCGTAATAATCCATCAGTGGAGGAAAAACTAAAAGGTTCTGGTGACTCTGCAGATTAAGGCTTCCAATGTCTACGTTGGCTATCTTCATCAGGTTTGACAAGTCTTGCTCCGAATAGCCTAAGTCCCGATAGTCAACCCCATGCGCATTGTCAGTAATGGCCTTCATCTCTTAGAATCCAATTTCATCGTTCTTCTTATATGCGGTCTCAAGAGTTCTGATTTTCGCTTCCACATCCGTAGTCCCTCTCAGATACTCACGAAGAAGACCTTCAAGATTATAGTCCCACAGTTTCTTGAAGCGTTCATCTGTGCTGCCGGAATAGCGGTTAAGTTTGAGGAAGTAACTGGCTCCGATGTGATACGCGGATGAAAGTCCCTCTATTCCAGAGACACCTTCAGGCGTGTCCTTGAATATTGCATCATTGAGACCACGCATCCGTTTCTCCGCTTCTTTTATAAGATTGTCGTCGCCGAGATCAGTGAGCATGCCGATATTCTCATTTGCCTTAATCTCCACGAACGCGAATCTGCGACGGAATGCGAAATCCATGCTTTCAACACTACGGTCGATATCGTTCATCGTGCCTATAATGAATACGTTTTCAGGGATGTAAAAGCCATCCTTGAAAGCGTCATCGTCATCCTTGACAAGGTTCTGGTACTGCGTCATCACACGTCCGGATGGTCCTCTGTAACCAGGGTCAATGGAAAAAAACAAATCGCCGAATATCTTTGATATCTCGCCACGATTGATTTCATCAATGATGAACACATATCTCCCCTCTTCCTTTAAAGCTTTTTACAGAACGCTTTAAAGATACCGTCTTGCCGCCGGAAACCAATATCGCCTTTCTTGTTTTCATATACCCTCAGACCTTCAACAAAATCAGTGTAGTCATAAGACGGATGGAACTGGACGAATCCGACATGCTCTCTGAACAAGGAATCATTCTCCACGTCTTTTGAATATGGCCTTTGGAGAATCAATTGGGCAGCGATCTGTTTCGCCAAGTATGTCTTACCGGTGCCGGGAGCGCCGGTCAATATGATATTATGATTTGCAACCAGCATATCTGCGAGATATTCTGCCCGCTCGCTATTAAGACCCTCCATATAATGTTTCTTTGATTCTATGATTCTTTCGTCAAATCTTTTGTGCTCACGTTCAAGCCTCTCACTGCAACTCTGCAACTGGATCTCGTATCTGTTTTCTTTTTTAAAGGTTTCCCAATGCCCGTTGATATAATTGTTTACTTCTGCCAGTCCACAGTTCTCTATTCCTTTCACACCTTGACCACCTTGGACTCCAAGTCTTGCGTCCTTGCAGAATTCTGTCCAGTCGACCCAATTGATAGGCCACAGACTATTTGCATAGCCGCCCCGTTCTTCATCATCATAACAATATATGAAATCCGGCGGCATTTCAGTGATGCCTCTGATTGTGTTGCCTTCAAAGGCCAGAATGATATCGCCGGACTTTATATCTTTGAATATCTGTCGAAAAGCATTGAATCCTCCTTGACTTCCATAACAGATTCTCGGAAGATAAGTCTCGATGTCTTTTTCTTTTGACAGAAATGCCAAATCTCCCCACTCGCTCCAACCTTGAGAGGCCTCATTCTTTGCCTTCATTTTGTCATAGGTGCAATACTCTATGGCAACGCCGACCTTCTTTATGTTCATAATTCTAAAATTATCAGAATTGATTATTCTACTTTCCAAGCCCATGGACAGAGCTCTTAAATCTTGTACAAATATTCTTCAGACCGCTCCGCTCATAATTTATGTTTTTGGCATAACTGCCAAGCCGAACGAAACGGAACAGAACAAATTACGGTGTCACGAGCACGACATCCCAGCCATCCGGTATTATCCCGCTATTCTCCCATACGGCCTCTGCATTCTTATAGAAAGTACCGATGGACGATACACCTGTGAGCCAGCCATTCAATGAACTAGTAACCGATTTTTCAAACAGAGCGGTCACACTTTTCAGATTTGAACAGTATCTGAACATGCTGTTATAGCAACCCTTCACCAAGGTCGTCGCGGGAAGTTCCGGAGCCGAGACGAGAGACCGGCAGTCGGAGAACATGCTTGAATAACAGTACTCTGCCAAGGTCGTCGCGGGAAGTTCCGGAGACGATACGAGGGACGTGCAACCGGAGAACATTTCTTTGTAGCAATACCACGCCAAGGTCGTCGCAGGAAGGTCCGGTGCAGAATTGAGAGAATAGCAGTTGGAGAACATCCTGTTATAACAAAGCTCCACCAAGGTCGTCGCGGGAAGTTCCGGAGCCGAGACGAGAGACCGGCAACCGGAGAACATTCCTTCATAACAATACCCCGCCAAGGTCGTCGCAGGTAGGTCTGGAGCCGACACGAGAGACGTACAGCCGGAGAACATTCCTTCGTAGCAACGCTCCGATAATATAGTCGCAGGAAGGTCAGGAGCACGAATTAATGCCTTGCAGTCTTTGAAGGACATGCAATACTGAACGGTTGTAACATCTTTCCGGTAATCGGTCAGTTTCATTACACTTCCGTGACATGAAATCTGGTCTCCAGACATTTCCACACGTCCTCTAGCATTAATACCTCTAAGCAAAACTTGAGGTTGCCGCTTTGTCATTTTTATAACATAATCTGATACATTCCCCCATGTTACTCCATCATATGAGTATTGAAGAGTTGCGGATGACGTGTTGAAAGACAGCGAACTCTCACCGGCCGAAGCGAAGGTCAGGTATGGACTGTAGGTAAAATTGACCGGCGTTCCAATGTCCGGCAGGCGGCTGAACACAGACCTGTCTATAGTCGAAGACGGCAGAGCGATAGGAGAACTTTCCTTCCCCTCCGTCGTTATATACTTTATCGTCACGCCTTTGGAGAATGCGATTGGCGGAATCACTGCATAATATTTTGCGTCTTTAGTAAAAGTCTCTCCAAATGGGGAGATTACCCTCAAATCTGGACTGCCTGATATCGACTCGACTTTCCCATCCCAAATCTTCAGTGTGCCAGACATTGGCCTACCATCATTGTTTGATATCACAACCTCACGGATATCATCACAATCGACACTAAACTTTATCCCACCGCAGACATTTCTGAATGTCATCTTGTTTGTATTTCCGGGCGAAGACGCTACGCTTATGAACAAGTCATCGCCAAATGACCCAGCCTTGGCAACTTGAGTGGACGGTAGATTTACTGTTAAATAGCCGTTTTCACATGAACTCGCTGCGTCATAAGGATAGACGGCATAGTAGTCTTCGTCCTCGAACTCGTAAGCAAGTTTGACATCGCCTTCAAACTCAGTACGGGATGAACTCACTTCATTACGCGACACAAATTTGTATCGCTTGTAGTACTTTATATCGTTAGTAGCGCCCGAATAAACAAATACAGCGATAGCATCTCCTTTTTTCCACACGACAGAAGTTCCGTCCTGAATTTCAGTTTTCGTAGACTGTATATCCTCCCTGTCTGCATAGATGATGAATCGACCTGTATCGAGGTATGAACCTGTATTATCGCAGGAAGACAATGTCAAGAACGCTGCTGCGACAACAATAAATGTTTTATTTTTCATAGACATAATTACCATTCTTTTTCTCCTATTCCCTCGTGGCTTCCCTCTCCAATATTTTCAACGACCACTTGACAACTCGCTTTATGACGGCCGTCTTCAGTGGTTACAGTAATGGTAGTGCGCCCAAGCTTGCGAGCATACAGTCTACCATTGTCAACCGAGACTATAGTTGCATCGGAACTTGACCACCACACGTTCTTGTTTGTTGCGTTGGATGGAGACACCGTTGCCGTGAGTGTAGCTCTCTCCCACGGCTCCAGCGCAAGGGTTTCCCTATTGAGGCTCACGCTTTTCACTCTGATTTCCTTCGATTTGACAACCACCTGACAACTCGCAGTCAGACCGCCGTCTTCAGTGGTAACCTTAATAGTGGAACTTCCTGCCTTGAGAGCTGTCACTTTTCCATTCACGACCGAAGCCACAGACGCATCGGAGCTCGACCAACGCACGTTTTTGTTCGTCGCATTGGACGGGGATACAACTGCCGTGAGTGTTGTGCTCTCGCCCTCCGTCAAAGTAATGGAACTCTTATTGAGGCTAACGCTCTGCACATTGACAATCTTGGGCTTGACACTCACCTGACATATCGCGGTCTTGCCGCCATCTTCAGCAGTAACAGTGATTACAGCAGAACCGGCTTTGAGGGCAGTGACCCTACCGTTGCTGACTGTCGCGACTGATTCATCCGAACTATGCCAGCTGACATTCTTGTTCGTCGCGTTGGACGGGGACACCGTCACCACGAGCGTCACACTCTCACCGGCGATTATAGCGACAGAACTCTTATTGAGGCTAACGCTCTCCACGTTGACAACCTTGGATTTAACAGTCACCCGGCAACTTGCCGTCCTGCCGCCGTCTTCTGTAGTAACTGTAACAATGGTGCTTCCGGCCTTGAGTGCCGTCACTTTGCCGTTCACGACCGAAGCCACTGTCGCATCTGAGCTGGACCAGCGCACGTTTCTGTCAGTAGCATTGGACGGGAACACAACTGCCGTGAGCGTTGTGCTCTCACCCTCTGTCAGAGTAAGTTCAGTCCTGTCAAGGCTCACACTCTCCACATTGACAATCTTTGGATTCACACTCACCTGACAATTCGCCGTCTTTCCGCCGTCCTCCGTCGTTACCGTAATGGTAGCGCTTCCAACCTTGAGTGCAGTCACTTTGCCACCCTCCACCGAAGCCACAGCCGCGTTGGAACTCACCCAGCGCACGTTCTTGTTCGTCGCGTTGGACGGGGACACAACTGCCGTGAGTGTCGCGATCTCGCCCTCCGTCAGCGTAAGTTCTGTCTTGGACAGACTCACATTCTCCACGTTGACAACATTGGACTTGACTGTCACCTGGCAGCTCGCCGTCAAGCCGCCGTCCTCCGTGGTAACGGTGACAGTAGTGCTTCCAGGCTTGAATGCCATAACCCGTCCGTTCACGGCCGAGGCTACCGTTTCATCGGAGCTCGACCACCGCACAGTCCTGTTCGTCGCATTGGACGGGGACACCATCGCCGTGAGAACTTCGCTCTTGCCCACCGTCAGCGTGAGATCTTTTTTGTCAAGCCGAACGCTCTCCACGCTGACGGCTTTGGACTTTACGGTCACCCGGCAACTTGCTGTCCGGCCGCCGTCTTGTGTAGTAACTTTAACAGTGGCGCTTCCGACCTTGAGTGCAGTCACCTTTCCGTCCATGGCCGAAACCACCGATGTATTGGTGCTCGTCCAGCGCACGTTTTTGTCAGTGAGTGTCGCGCTCTCACCGACCATCAGCGCAAGGTCTTTTCTGTCCAGGTTCACGCTCTCCACACGGACAGCCTTGGAGTTGACAGTCACCTGACAGTTCGCAGTAAGCCCGCCATCCTCCGTACTCACTACGATTACCGCTTTTCCTGCCCTATGTGCCGTCACCTTGCCATCGGCGACCGAGGCCACCATCTCATCGGAACTTGACCAACGCAGATTTCTGTTCGTCGCATTAGAAGGCGATATGGTTGCAATGATGGTCATGCAGTCGCCTTCGGTCATTGTAAGAGTTTTAGGATCGAGGACAACATCCGTCACACTTATTGCGCTGGATACCTTTATGCAGGAAACTGCAAGCGTTACTAAAATGAATAAAGTGAACTTGATCCTTTTCATTGTATATTGAGTTCTGAAACCGGAAACATTTTATCCGGCATAAGTAAAACCAAATCCAACTGTCAATCAAGTTCATTTAGGTTCATTTATAGGTCAGGTGAAAATGTCAAACTTCGATAGGAACGCTACTCAGTCCCGCATCATGTCGAGAACTTTCGAGACAGCGAACAGCGGAACGTCCGTCACATTGTCGCCTTTGAAATACGGGAGCAGTGAGGTTCTGAACACGAACGGTGTCTTGTAGCGTCCTGTGAAAACCTTAAGGGACTTGGCCTTTACCGCGACTTCCGCCTTGGCTTCCAGCGGTGCGATTTTCCCGCAGGACTGGATGACGAAGTCGACCTCCGCCTGTCCGGAATCCGGAGCCCAGTAGTGGAGTTCAACTTTATCATCATCCGTATTCCTGCATATAAGCTCTTGAAGGACATATTGTTCTGTCAACGCCCCTTTATACTGTCCATAGAAGTCCGAACCTTCAAGGAGCGTCCTCCGGTCAAGAGAGCACATTGCCCCGAGAAGACCGACATCCAGGAGGAAAAGTTTAAAGGAGTCCGTATCCTCAAATCCGGCGAGCGGAACCTCTGCTTTCGACACACGGGTATGCTTATACACAAGTCCTGCCTTGACAAGCCACCCGATAGCAGTCTCGTAATCCTTTGCCCGCGCGCCGGATTTTACGGCAGCATAGACGAATTTTTTGTTTTCTTTCGACAGGTGTGCCGGAATGCTGTTCCAGACAAGGTTGATTCTCGGAAGCACGTCGGTCGGGGCATGTTTCGAGAAATCATTTTCATAAGAACTGATGAGTTCGCGCTGCACCCGGCGCACTTTGGCGAAATTCCCTCCGGTGGAGACAAATTTTTCTACGGCCTCCGGCATTCCACCGACATAGTAATAGGTGCGCAGAGAGTCTTCGAGTTTGCCCGAAAGCACATTGACAAGCTGCCAGTCGCGCGACTTCATCACCTCGTACAGGTTCTCCTTTCCAGTTGCCAAAAGAAACTCGTCAAAAGTCATCGGAAAGACATTGATATAGGACACCTTGCCGACAGGAAACGAATCTCCGGAGTGTTCCACCAACCCCAGCAGAGAACCTGCTGCCACGACATGGAGTCCCTTGACATCGTCATTGAAATATTTCAGCGCAAGGAGACCCCGCGGAGCCCATTGTATCTCATCCAGGAAAAGCAGCGTTTTTCCGGGTTCTACCTTTTTTCCTGTGAAAGCCATTATCGCAAGGAAAATCCGCTCGAAATCAAAGTCCAGTTCGAACAGCGAACGCAGCGATGGCTGCTTTTCGAAGTTCAATTCGATGAAAGTCTCAAACTCATTGGCTCCAAGTTCACGGGCGAGCCATGTCTTGCCGACCTGACGCGCTCCTTCGACGACAAGAGGCTTCCGTTCACAGTCAGGAGTATTCTTCCAATCAAGCAGTTGCGTATAAACAAACCTTCTCATATTCCATTAAATTTATGCAAAAATAACACTTTTTTCGTCGAAAAAAGTATTATTTCAACATAAATCTTGACGAATATCAGTTCCAGCCAGAAACTTCGCCGCCTATGTCGATTTTGACTTTGGAGGGGTCGCTGGTGAGGGTGACGTTGAGATGGTGCTCCACTCCGGACTTAAAGTCCATGCGGCCTTCGAGGAGGTAGGAAACGCTGTCGGGCACCACTCCGTGAATCTTCACCCGGATGTCCTCCGGGAAGTCGCTCTCGAAGTCTTCGCCCTTGACGAGATTGACGACAAGACGGCTCATCCTATGTGAGAATTTCAGAGAGACGGTCTGCGGATAGCACAGTCGCCGCCCGCTGGAATCCGCCCACGTGGCCGGCAAACTGGACCAGGTCTACAGCCGTCAATTCTGCATTGGAATACAGGACCAATCCACCAGCGCAATCCGGCTCTCGTAAAACGACGGGATTCAATGGAACGATATCCATCTGAGGGAGGTCGTAGCTGATGAGTTTGTGTCTTTGGGACAGCGCATCAATGATGGGCCGGGCGATGCGCAGTGTACGAGAATCTGACTTACGCACATAAGCGTTAATGACTACAAGGGTTTTCATTTACGTTAACTGATTTTGGTGATAGTGAATTTGCCGTCGGCGTTGACGAGCGCTTCGTACAGATGTAGGCGCAGGATGCGGGTGGTAGATGGAGAAACTCTGACAGAGTCGTCGATGCGCAGACCCAACAAAGCAAGGATATGGGATGCGTCCGCCAAAGAGCCGGAGGCAAGTCCCGGGCTGCCGCCTGGCTTGACTGCCGCAGAGTTGCTTATGGCTGCGAGTAGCAGGGCGGAGTGCTTTTGCGGGAGGCTGAATTTAAGGTCGGTGAAAAGGTCGCTGAGTTTTTTACGACCCTTGGAGCCAAGCGGGCGGAGCCAGTCACCATTTTGCCAGTGACGGACGCAAAGAGGGAAAGGAACTTTGTCGGCATCGAAAACAGTGACTCCCTGCGGCTGACGAAGTTCGAAATGCTCGGGACGATTGAAAAGCTCGACAGACAAAAAACGGCCTTCGATTTCGTATTCACCAGGAGACTCGATCAGGAATTCATCAACTTGAGACAACTCCCCCGCTACCCCTCCCGGGCTCAGAGAGTCAGCACCGGAGGAAGTGCACGACTGGATTGCGCCGCCGAAATCACTGCAGAAAACAATCGTTCCTTCGTCCTGTAGAGCGTCAGCCTGGGGATTTCGAGGAATACTGCGGTGAAAGGAATTGTCTGAATCGATCGGCTCCAAAATGAAGGATGAACTTGTCGTAGTGAGTTTGTGTGTCGGGCTATAGAAGGTTTTGCCGCTCAGGGTGCGACCGGAGTCCAGCAAGTCTTCGATTTGGGCGATAATGGCGCTATTGAAGGAATATCGCTCCAGATAAAGATAGAGAAGATGTCTCCAACCTTCTGATTTATTGAAAATTATATTCGTAAGTTCAGCAGTATTGAGATTGGAGAAATTGCTCCGGACGATTGATTGTGCCTCCGAAAAATGCCGCATATCGCGATTGAGAACCTTCACTGTCGAAGGATTCAGACGCTCAAGGAGTGGGATTATTTCGTGGCGGATGAGGTTGCGACGATACTCCGTGTCTTGATTTGTGCTGTCTTCGCGCCAAGAGAGATTGTGGCTGAACGCATATCCCTCAATCTGATTGCGTGTCATTCCCAAAAGCGGACGCCAGATGTTCAGCGACGACGGGAAATCGGAAATGGAACATCCGAGAGCGGCGGCAAGTTCGGGAGTCGGCTCCACATTTTGAGTGGACTGTTCCTGCATACCGCAGATTCCACGAAGGCCAGTGCCACGGACGAGATTTAGAAGGAGAGTTTCGGCATTGTCGTTAGCATTGTGCGCAATCGCCACCGCCTCATATCCATATTCCCCGCACAACCGTGCAAACCATCCGTAGCGCAGCTCCCTCGCAGCCATTTCAATGCTCGCCTTGCGCGACCGCGCGTATCCAACGGTGTCTAAATCAATATGATGAAACTTCACCCCGTTCGTCTCACACCAGTTGCGTACGAATTCTGCATCAGCATCACTTTCCTCCCCCCGAAGATGAAAATTACAATGCGCCACGGCAAATTCGACACTCCCCTGCCGATGAAGCATATCGGCAAGCGTCATCGAATCCACTCCCCCACTCACGCCCACAATCACCTGTGGATAAGGACAAACTATCTTTCCTGCAAAACCCATATATGAAAAACAAAAGATGCTATCATGCGAAGATAACATCTTTCAATAAATTATTCAAATTATCGCAGCGCAACGAAGCAGATCGCCCACGCTAAGATTCAAAATTCAAATAAGAGGATGAGATGCAAGGCGCGCAAGAAATTTGAACCGCAGCAACCTTTCGGTTGTGAGGATTCAAATTATCGCAGCGCAACGCCGCAGATCGCCTATTATTTGGATTTTGAAGCGATGGTATAGGTAAATCCAAACGATATAGACTCAGCAAACTGGAGTCCGCGCTTCACCATAACTGTCTGACCGGACTCATCCTTGACCTCAACGCCCTTCTCAGTCTTAGGCTTGAAGACATTGGTGTCGTAGATCATATTGGTAGTGACAGTGAGAGCAAAGTATTTGGCGAGTTTCCAGTCGAACTTATTGTCCCAGTTGAAACGGACGTTCGGATTGTACTTGCCGTTGTCTTTCTTGCTCAGATAGTCGGTGAAAAGGACTATCTGTGAGGTGTACTTGAAATTGTCGTTAACGTTGACCTTGAAGTCCATCTTGAGCTGGGCACCGAAC
>ERZ827168.4247-NODE-4247-length-13387-cov-6.546055_pt1 | contig 13387 bp, 11 predicted proteins | sample MGYA00519868_ERZ827168 | MGnify/ENA primary metagenome ERZ827168 (study PRJEB31778, sample SAMEA3449271) | human gut metagenome | biome: human gut; feature: human-associated habitat; material: faeces | place: United Kingdom | collected 2010/2012 ...
TCTTGTAGTCCTTGACGGCGCTCTCGCCCTCGCGCAGGATGCGGTTGGCGATGGCAACGGCAGCGGAAAAGCTCGTCGCATACTGGAAGACATAGTAGTTGTAGTAGAAGTGCGGAATGCGCGTCCACTCGAGCGCGATCTCATCGTCGGAGACCATATCGGGGCCGAAGTAGAGCTTGTTGAGCGCATGGTACTTTTCGCTCAGCGCATCGGCGGTCAGCGCCTCGCCGCTCTCGATGAGCTTGCCCATTTCGAGCTCGAACTCGGCAAACATCGTCTGGCGGTAGAGCGTACCCTTGAACTGGTCGAGGAAGTGGTTGATGAGATAGGCGCGCTGCTTGCGGTCGGTCGTCTTGCCGAGCAGGTGGCGCATCAGCAGGATCTCGTTGCAGGTGGAGGCGACCTCGGCGACGAAGATGACATACTCCGCCGTGTTCACCGGCTGGTTCTTGCAGGAATACCAGGTGTGCATGGCGTGACCCATCTCGTGGGCAAGGGTGAACATGCTGTCGAGATTGTCCTTGTGGTTGAGCAGCACATAGGGGTGAGGCCAGCCGCTGCCGGTGCAGTAGGCTCCACCGCGCTTGCCGGTATTTTCATACACGTCGACCCAGCGGTTGTTGAAGCCCTCTTCCAGCACGTCCGTATAGTCCTTGCCGAGCACAGCGAGCGCCTCGAGCACGTTTGCCTTCGCCTCGTCATAGGAGATCTCGGCGTCCGCGTCCGCGACGATCGGCGTATAGACGTCGTACATGTGCAGCGCATCAACGCCCATGATCTTCTTGCGCAGGGCAACGTAGCGGTACATCTTGTCAAGGTTGCCGTGCACCGCGTCGATGAGATTGGTGTACACCGCCGTCGGCACCTCGGTCACGTCGAGAGAGGCCTCGAGCGTGGAGTTATAATGGCGCGCATCGGCAAAGAACTTGAGCTGCTTGAACTGCGCGTCAAGCGAGGAGGCATAGGTGTTGCGGAATTCGCCCGCGCGCTTGTAGTAGGCCTTGAAGGCGTTCTCGCGCAGCGTGCGGTCGGCGCTCGTCAGCAGCGGCACGAGCGTGCCGTCGGTCAGCTGGTGCGTCTCGCCCTTGCCGTCGGTCACGTCGGGATAGCGGATGTCCGCGTTGTGGAACATGCTGAACGTGCGGCTGGGGCTCTCGCTGATCTCGCCGGCGGCGGCAAGCAGCTTCTCGCACTCGGGCGAGAGAATATGCGCCTTGCGGCGGCGCAGCTTATCGATGTTGCGGCGATAGGTCTCAAGCTTCGGCTCCTCGGCGTAGAAACCTGCAAGCGCTTCGTCAGAAAGCGCCATGATCTCGCTCGCTTCGAACGCGCTGGCGCTCGAGAGTGCGACCGCTGCGGAGAAGGCTTTGCTGCGCATGCCCTGATAGAAGGAGTTGCCCACGTCCTGATCGCTGCGGCAGCTCGCATACTCCAAGAGCTTGGCCGCGCGCACGTTGACCTCGTCGCCGAGCGTAAACCAGTCGAGCAGCGTCTTTGCGCTCTCGCCGAGTCTGCCGGCGAAGGCAGCCATGCGCTCAGGATAGGCCTTGAGCGCCTCCAGTTCCTCGTTCCAGGCCTCATCGCTTGCAAACACGTCGCGCAGATCCCAAGTGAACTCTTCGGGCACTTCGCTGCGCGGAAGGATCGTCTTACCGTCCATAGATTTACCGTCCTTTTCTCAAAAAATTCCGCCCGCCTTCTGCGGGCAGATGTGGTCTTGCCTCCCATTATAGCGGACGAAAGCAGTGAATACAAGCGCTTTTCTCTGATCCGCGCCGCGGCAAAACAGGCATTGACAAACCGGGGCGCAAAAGGGTACAATATTTTTATTATGTGCTCCGCGGTTTCGTCGGGGCGCTGTACGCGCCTGTAGCTCAGCTGGATAGAGCGTCCGCCTTCTAAGTGTGAGGTGGTCGCTCACCCTGCGAGCATAAAACTAAATACTGGCCTCGGTAGCTCAGTTGGATAGAGCGACTGCCTCCTAAGCAGTAGGCCGCTGGTTCAAGCCCAGTCCGGGGTGCCAAAAACGCTGTAATCTCAATGATTGCGGCGTTTTTCCTTTTTGAAAATCAACATAGGATATACCGAAAAGGGACGCACTGCCTGCAACCGGCGACAGGCCAAATGTACCCGTTTTTTAAGATTTCTGTTATTTAAAAATGGCTATTTCATTGACTTTTGTGGCCACAAAAACGTATAATGATAGCGTTTTATTTTTATGTTTTCACGAAAGGTAAAATAGATGCGTATGAAAGGGAGACCTACCGACGCAATAAAGGACACTACTGTAAAAGTGCGTCTTGATGATCATACAAGAAAAATGCTTGCGTATTGTGTTGAAGCTATGAACTTATCGAAATCAGAATTAATTCGGCTTTGCATCGCGAAAGAATATAAAGAACTGTTGGAGGATTCTCTCAAATGAGGTTTATTGGGTGTAAAGCGCTCCTTCTTGACAACATCAAGAGCGTAATTGACGAAAATGCCCCTGATGCAAAGAGCTTTTGCGATATCTTTTCAGGTACGGCTACGGTTGCGAGATATTTCAAGCAATGGTATGAGGTCACGTCTAACGACTTGCTCTACTTTTCATACGTTCTGCAAAGAGGAACGGTGGCAGTTGATTGCTTGCCAACGTATGAAATTTTACAAGAGAATACCGGAATTTCCGACCCTGTTGCTTATTTTAACGGATTGTCTCTTGAGCAGATGGAACGCCTTCCTCCCGAACGAAGATTTTTCCAGAATACGTATGCTCCTATCGGCGGAAGAATGTATATCAACGATGAAAATGCTCTCAGAATTGATTTCGCACGAAACATCACTGAAGACTGGAGGAAGGTCGGTTTTCTCTCGGATGACGAATACTATTATCTGGTTGCCTGCATTGTCGAGGGGATTCCTTTTGTAAGCAACATTTCCGGAACTTACGGGGCGTTTCATAAAGAATGGGAGCGCCGTTCTTACAAAAAGTACGAGCTGCTTCGCCTGCCGATCTGCACAAACGGGAAGAACAACACCTGTTTTAACGGCAACGGCGCAGATGTCCTGAAAGAGATCTCCGGCGATATCCTGTATATCGATCCGCCCTATAACGAACGACAGTATCTGCCGAACTACCATGTTTTAGAAACGGCAGCCAAGTATGACTTTCCGGAAGTACACGGTATCACGGCCCAAAGGGCATACGAGAATAACAAATCCGATTTTTGTTCTAAGACAAAGGTCGTCGGCGCCTTTGAAGAGCTAATCGCAAATGCCAGATTTAACCACATCATTCTCAGTTACAGCACCGATGGATTGATGTCGGTGGAAGAGATTGAGAGAACAATGAAGAAGTACGGTGATCCGAACTCTTTCAAAATCTACTGGATCCCGTATAGGCGTTATAAAAGTCGAAGCACAGAAACGAAAGAAGAGAAGCTGAAGGAAATGCTTGTATACATTCGAAAGGATTAAGAATGGATTCATACATTAAAAGCCCTATGAATTATACAGGGGGAAAATACAAAATACTGAACGATATCATTCCAAGCTTTCCTTCCGGCATCAAGAATTTCGTGGATCTGTTTGCCGGCGGATTGAATGTAGGAATCAATGTCAATGCTGATACTATTTACGCGAATGATCAGATCTCGTACATTATCGATCTCTATAAGTTGTTTCAAGATACCAGCACAGATGACTTGGTTGCATCGATAAAAGCGAGGATTGAGGAGTACCAGTTGTCGCAAGAGAATCAAGAGGGCTATCTCAAACTCAGGAAAAAATATAACGAGACAGGGGAGCCGCTGGATCTGTTTGTCCTGACTTGCTATGCGTTTAATCATCAGATCCGTTTCAACAGCAAGCATCAGTTTAATACGCCGTTTGGCAAAGAACGGAGTTCCTTCAATCCTAACATTGAATCAAATTTGATCCGATTTTGTGATGCATTGCATAAGAAAAATATCATCTTATCGACGGGAGATTTTTTGGACTTTGACTTTTCGTTGCTGAGTCGCGGAGATCTGGTGTATTGCGATCCGCCATATCTTATTACCACGGGCTCGTACAACGATGGGAAAAGGGGCTTTAAGGACTGGACTCTCAAGGAGGAACGGGAGTTATTGGCTTTGTTAGATGACCTTGACAGACAGGGCATACTCTTTGCACTCTCAAACGTGTTTCGTCATAAGGGGTTAACCAACGATGTGTTAATCGAATGGAGCAAAAAATATTATGTAACCCACATTGAGAAGTCTTACACAAATTGCAGCTATCATTTCAAGGATCGCGCCGCCAGGACCATGGAAGTCCTTGTTACAAATTATAAATGGGAGGAGACAAGATGCGAGCAACTGAGTCTGATCCCAGAGTGACAGAGTTGTACAATGAGTCGACCCCATTTCTCGATGCATACCCTGACTATGATTTGGCATTGCTTCCGACTTGGGTCAGAGAAAATATCGAAGCGGCTCGAGTATACGGTGGGAGTAAAAGAGGGGTTGTTCTTCCTGATGGCAGAAAGTATCATCTTGATAACAAGTTGAATGATTTGACCGGAAGAGAATGGACTTTCTTCATTAATTCGGTTTTTTCCACACATTATCCCACAAGAGGAGAGGAAGCATACGCGCATCATATCAGGAAGATTCATCCTACGCCAAAACCGCCGCAGTTGATGAGAGACTTAATTCGCTTTTTTTCAAAAGAGGGCGAATTGATATTCGATTTCTTTATGGGGGTTGGCGGCACTCTTTTGGGCGCCGGTCTGTGCAATAGAGTGGCTGCCGGAATTGATTTGAAGCAAGAGTATCTCGATGCATACAAAGCCGCTGCAATGGAATTGGAATTGCCGGTATTTCCCACAGTATGCGGAGATTCTATCGCGATTTTAGATGACAAGTCTTTAATGGATCCCCTGCTTGGAGGCAAGAAGATCAGTCTTGTTCTTATCGACCCGCCTTATGCAAATATGATGAGCAGAGAAAAGACTGGCGCGGACATTTCGGTTTATGGGAAAGCAGCGACTCCGTTTACAGAATCAGATCGTGATTTAGGGAACATGGGGCGTGCAGAGTTTTTAGAGGCATTAAAATGTTCCATCGAGAAAACTCTTCCATATATAAAATTCCGAGGGTATATCGTTGTTTTCATCAAAGATCTTCAGCCGTCAAAGAAAGAAACCAATCTTTTACATGCGGAAGTGATCGACAGAATAAATGAGATTCCTAATGTATATTATAAGGGCATGAAAATATGGTCTGATGAGTCGACAAAACTTTATCCATATGGATATCCGTTCTGTTTTGTGGCAAACCAAATTCATCAGTATATTTTAGTATTCAGAAAGGAGAAGTGATTGGTCCAATCACTTCTCCTTTTTTGGGTGAACAGGGTGATTACATGAATTAGGGGAAAGCGCTCGGGGATATTACAACTCCAGTTCCGGCGAAAGCATCCCGGATACACTGAGGAGCCTTTTCGCTGATAAGGATATGACCGTCGTCCGCTAAGTAGAATAGGACTTTTTCATGGGGGATTCGCTTGCAGTTGCCGCCAAAGATGCTTACACAGCGTATGATTTCAGCGCCTTTGTATTCAGGACAAATGTATTCCTGTTCAATGCTGTCATAGTCCTCAATTTCTGCAATTCCGCGATCCATGGTTGAAAGCATCTTTCCCTCTACCAAAAGAATGACATTGGTCTTCTCATCATAGAGAACAACATCTGGGAGGTACAGATTTACTCCATTCTTATCCTTTTTAGGCAGTGTAATAAGTCCGCCCTTTTTGGTTCGAAAATAACCTCTCTCGCATCCTGCATGGTTTTCATATACACAATACATCCCATGGTATATAGTTTGTATATGCAAAAGAATATCTGCCATTTTTTCGGAATGCTTCTCATAATGCCAGTACAGCTCCGGCATAGTGACGTTTTCCGGCATCTGAATACCATCTAATCTCATTCCCAAGAGGCTGCATATATACAGGAATTTATTCTTTCCCTTCGTACGGTCAACATATTCCTGTGTCACTCCATGCAGCGTGACAACAATATCCTTGTCCCAGCCCAGTTTGCGAATGCAGCCAGAGATCATTGAAAGAGCACCAATATTCGGATCATGACCGATATTGCCTGCACCTGCCGGCTTTGCCAAACGGCCGGAAATCTCTATTCTGTCAGAATACTTGGTGATCGCAATGGGAACATTACCTGCGGGCGGGCGGCGCATGCCTGCTTTAAATTCAATCAGCTCATCGAGGGTTTTGAAGGGTTTGAACCATTTCGAAATATCCTTTCCAACGATGGTTACGCCTAAGGTGAGCAAAATATTTGTGCCGAACACGCTTATATCAGATGGTTTCTTGCTTTCACGGGCTTCCAATTCATCATTGTAAAGCATATACAGTTTGACATCTTGATAGTATGGCGTGATGTAAACAAACTTTGATCCTCGCTGATAAACGCCGGTATTTCTGGACTCGTCATCGCTGGTCTTGGTTTCTTCGATAGCCATAATGAGATGGTCGCTATTTCTTCCCTCTGCCGGAGCCCTTTCCTGTTTAAACAGCAGAAAGTCTAAGAAGCTTGAGTTTCCGCTGACGGTCTTTATGAAAATCGTATCGGCCTTCGAAACCTTCAATCCTTCCACTTCATATACAAACTGAAAAACGCCGTCCTTGATATGCGGCAGTATTTTTATTTCGTTATGCAAGGTAATACGATCGTCAAAATCCTTGCAGTACATTTTTATAATTTGCAGCACAACCGATGGTTTCGGACGTTCTTCTGTGAGCAGCCATAAATGATCCACGAGTTTCCCTCCTTGATGATATGAGTTGAAAATAGTATATAGGAATGTTATAATTTCATACACCGCATATATGCGGAGCGGAGGTTTTTATGAATATCGGGAAAAGGCTAAAAGCCTATCGAGAGTATCACCAATTAACACAGGAAGATTTGGCGACGAAAGCCGGAGTCAATGAAAAATATTATGGAAGAATAGAGCGTAATGAAAGTTGTCCCACTGTCGATAAGTTGGAAAAGATCTGTACTGCTTTGGGAATAGAGCTGTCAGAACTATTCCTATATCACACAAGACACGACGGCCGCGTTTTTTGGTTGGATCAACGTATTGCCAATGCTACCGTTCGTGGACTGCAGAATGACATTGACATTCATTTTAATAGAAATGCTCTTTTGGATGGCTGCGATAACTGTTTGTGGTACAACGGATATATATGCTCCATGAGTTTTGATGAGTTTGAGTTATGCATCTATGCTGTGGGGAATATTAAAGGGACGTTATATATAGCTTATCAGGCTGTTTTGGAAGTTAATCGTAATGATATTTCATCGGAGTTAAGAAAATATGTCAACGACGATATCCAGTTATCCGCGATAATTGAATATATGGGATATGACGAGGGTGTGCTTCATGAGCACGAAGGGAATGTGTTTTTCGTCAACGAATCCAATTGGCTAATTGCCCGCTTGGTAAATCATATGACCGGTGAAATCGTTCAGGATGATATCATTCTGGATTCCGGAAGTATTACAGATGTTTTGAACAGTCGAGATGCTTTTTTCGATTATATCTTTGGAACAGAAAATCATTGATCCCATTACTATTGGGGTCAACGCTCAAAATATCCGTCATCGTAAGCCGCCCTTTCTTGACGCATTCCGGATTTTTCTTATGCGAGCCTCCCCGCAGCGCCGTTGACAAGCCCTCCGCTGCCCGATATAATACGTTCCAGCGGCCGTCAACAGATACAAATTTACAATTGCTTCGTCGCATTTTCTCCTTATCGCAATGCGCAGCATTTGTAAAAGGAGATCCGCTCTATGGTCGTTTTGAATCACGCTATGCCGATCATCGGGGAGGTACTTTCTCATGAATCAAGTCGCCATCGTCACCGGCGGGACTTCCGGCATCGGCAAGGCCACCGCCCTCGCCCTGAAGGCCTCCGGCTGTACCGTTTACGAATTTTCCCGCCGCGCGCAGGGCGTTGAGGGGCTGCATCACATCGCAGCAGATGTCACCTCCGAGGACTCCGTCCGCGCCGCCGTAGCGCAGGTCATGGATGCCGAAGGCCGCATTGACATTCTCGTGAACAACGCAGGCTTCGGCATCTCCGGCGCCATCGAGTTCACCTCCACCGCCGATGCCAAGTCCCTCTTCGACGTCAACTTTTTCGGCATGGTGAACATGAACCGCGCCGTGATCCCCATCATGCGGCAGGCCGGCCGCGGCCGGATCGTAAATCTCAGCTCCGTGGCGGCCCCGGTCCCCATTCCCTTTCAGGCGTATTACTCTGCCACCAAGGCTTCCGTCAACGCCTACGCCATGGCGCTTGCCAACGAGCTGCGTCCCTTCGGCATCACCGTCTGCGCCGTTATGCCCGGTGACATCCACACCGGCTTCACCGCCGCGCGGCGCAAGGACAGTGAGGGCGACGACATTTACGGTGGCCGCATTTCCCGCTCGGTCGCGCGCATGGAGCACGACGAGCAAACCGGCATGGATCCCGCCAAGGCGGGCGCTTACATTGCCAAGGTCGCGCTCAGGGAACGCTCGCACCACCCGCTCTACGCCATCCGCGCAGACTACAAGTTTTTCGTTTTTCTCTCCAAGATCCTTCCAGCGCAGGCGCTCAACCGCCTGATCTACGCCATCTACGCCAAATGACCACCGCAGGATCTCCCGCGCAAAACGCACACGAGGCAGGAACCGACAGGGTTCCTGCCTCGTTTTTTCTCCGTCGGGCAAGACCGCGCGACCGGCTGCCATTAGATTTTTATTGACAAGCAGATTTCTCCGGACTATAATACTTCAAAAATGAACAATCTAAAAAAGGAGGAATTTGCCGTATGAATTTCAGCATTGCGATCTCCAGAAAGATCGCGCTCGCTTACAGCGCCGTGTGCAAGCCCCTTTGCAGGCAATTGGAGCTGCCGCAGACAGCCTTTGACATTTTGATGTTTCTCGGCAACAACCCGGACTACAAAACCGCCAGTGAGATTGTCGAGATCCGGCACATCAAGGCGAATCTCGTTTCCGTCAATGTCGATCGGCTCGTGCGGGAAGGGTATCTGACGCGGCGCGGAGTGGAGGGCGACCGCCGGAAGACAGAGCTTCTCTGCACCGAGAAAGCGCAGCCCATCATCGCCCAGGGGCGGCAGCTGCAAAACGCCTTTTCCGAAAGGCTGTTTGCCGGTATGGACGAGGAAGCGCGCCGCGCTTTTTCGGAGGCGATGCACCTCATCGAGCATAACCTGAACGAGCTATTGGAGGCAGACGAAGCATGAACATTCCGCTGACCGTTCTGGTCACATTTTTTGCCGGCATGGGCGCGGGACTCGGCACCGGCTTTGCCGGCATGAGCGCCGCCGCAGTCATCAGCCCCATGCTGATCACCTTCCTGGACATCGAGCCCTACATGGCGGTAGGCATTGCGCTGTCGTCCGACGTGCTTGCCAGCGCCGTTTCGGCCTACACCTACCACAAAAACAAGAATCTGGACATCAAAAACGGCCTTATCATGATGGCAAGTGTGCTGACCTTCACGGTGGTCGGCAGCTACGCGGCAAGCCTGATCCCCTCGGCAACGATGGGCAGCTTTTCCGTTTTTATGACCTTCCTGCTCGGCATCAAATTCATTCTTCGCCCCGTGATGACCACGAAGGAGGCGATGGCGCAGACCTGCGCGAAAAAGCGCGCGATCCAGTCGATCGTCTGCGGCGTTCTCATCGGCCTGATCTGCGGCTTTATCGGCGCGGGCGGCGGCATGATGATGCTGCTCATCCTCACAAGCGTGATGGGCTACGAGCTGAAAACCGCCGTGGGTACGAGCGTCTTTATCATGACCTTCACCGCGCTGACGGGCGCTGTCTCCCACTTTGCCATCGGCGGCATGCCGGACACGCTGACATGGGTGCTGTGCATCGTTTTTACGCTGCTGTGGGCGCGGCTCGCCGCCGTTTTTGCCAACAAGGCGCAGCCCAAAACGCTCAACCGCGCCACCGGCGTGGTGCTCGTGGTGCTTGGCATCGTCGTCATGGGCTTTCAGATGCTCAGCTGAGAGATGCGTTTCCCTTCCCAACAGAAAAGCAAGCGAGTCGCCCCTTCTTGATAAGAAGGAGCGACTCGCTTGCTTTTCCCTGTCATCATGACGGGGTGTATTTTCATTTCAGGACACTCTCTTTGAGCTTTTCCAGATCCGCCGCATCGGGATGCGGCAGGGCGCGGTCAAAATTCTCGATCAGCGCATCAAGATTGGCCGGGTGCTCCGGCTGCGCCTTCATCTTGAGATACCGCTCCTTTACCGCCTGCGGCATCTTGCCCTGGCACATGTATTCCCCCACGATGGTATTGCTTGCGTCGACAGACTCCCTGACGCGATCGAGCACCTTGCGGAAATATGCCTCGCTGATGCCGAAGCCCGCCGTGCCGAAGAGAAAGAGCTTCTTATTCCTCAGTTTTTGCAGCAGCGCCAGCGTGGCGCTGTCCGCATTCCCCTTATCCGTCCAGAATCCGACATAAAGCAGCTGCGAATCCGTCGGCGCGTTCTCGCTCGCGCCGAAATAATCGCAGGCGTCCTTTGGCAGCGTCTCGCGCAGCGCGTCGGCAAGCAGTTTCGTGTTGCCCGTCACGCTGCTGAATATGATCGAATATCGTTCCTGACCCATAGGATGACCTCACTTTCTACCAGAGTATAGCACGAAGTGCCGGCAGCTTCAATCACTCTCCGCGTTTCCGCCGCCCGTCTGTCCATCGCAGCGATGCCTTCTTCAGCAGGGAAAGCGAACCGCCATCGTCGTGCCTTCTTCCGTGCTTTTTTCCACCAGCACCTCGCCGCCGTGGAGCCTCGCGATCTCCCACACCAGCGACAGGCCCAGCCCCACGCCGCCGTATGCGCGGCTGCGGGACTTATCCACCCGGAAGAAGGGCTGGAAGATGCTGCGGCGGTATTCCTCCGGTATGCCGCATCCGCTGTCCGCAACGCGGACAACGATCTGCGTTTCCTCTTCCGCTATGGAGATGCGCACCGTCCCGTTCGGGCGGTTGTAGCGAATGGCATTCTCGGTCAGATTGAACAGCAGCCGGTAGATGAGCGTGTCGCTGCCGGTCATCACGCCGTCGCCGTCGCAGACAAGGGCTACGCCCTTTTTCTCCGCCAGCGGCGCAAGGTCGGTCAAGATCTCCTCCGCCATCGGGCCAAGCTCGATCCGGTCGGTGCAGGGCACGGAGCGAAGCTCGCTCATTTCGAGCAGGGTCTTTGTCATCTGCGTCATTCGCTCCGTCTGCTCGCGCAAAAGGCGGATAAGATCCGCCGTCTCCGGCCGCGCGTCAGGGTGCTCGGCGGAAAACAGTTCCAGCTGCGCCTGCATCAGCGCAAGCGGCGTGCGCAGCTCGTGCGCGGCATTTCCGGTGAACTGCCGCTGGGCGCTGAAGCCCTCGTCCAGTCGATCCAGCATCTCATTGAAAGAGGCGCTGAACTGCCGGAACTCCGGCAGCACCTCCTCGGTGATCTTCATATCCGCGAGATTGTTCGGCTGCACCTGTTCCACCTGTGCGACAAAGGAGCGCAGCGGTCTGAGTGCGCGCCCGCTGACAAAATACGCAAGGATCCCCCCGAGCAGCGTCACCGCCGCCGTGATGTACCAGTTGGTGGCGGTGAAGGAGTTCTGGGCCCCATAGATCACAATGGTCAGGTTGGGGTCAAGCCCCTCCCGGCTGGGGTCGAAGTATTCCACTGCCCCCTCCGAGGGATCGATGGCGGTGGAGAGGTTGGCACCAATGGAGTCCATATAGTGTCGGCCGGAGCAGCCAATCAGCCAGTTCATCGCCATGCAGGTGGAGCAGATGAGCAAGGCTGTCATCAGAGTGATCCGCCATTGCAGAGACAGCTTTTTCATGCCTGCTCCTCCTCAATCAAATATCCCTCACCGATGCGGTTGCGGACGGGGTCATAGCCCAGCGCCGCCCGCAGCTTTTTCCGCAGAACGGAAATGTGTACCCGGATGGAGTTGCTGAAATTGTCCACGCTGTTGTCCCAGACGTGCTCCAAAAGCTCCTCCTGACTGACGGGCCGCCCCCGGTGGAGCAGCAGGTATTCCAGAATGCCGGTCTCCTTTCGCGTCAGGGCCAATGGCTGACCGGCGGCGGTGGCGGTGCGGGAGCGGGCGTCGAAGGACAGCGGGCCGCAGTGGAGCACCACATCGTTCTGGGTGAACTGCCGGAGGGTCAGGCTGCGGATGCGGGCCTCCAGTTCCTCTAAATGAAAGGGCTTTGCCAGATAGTCATTGGCTCCGGCATCCAGACCTTCCACCTTGTCAGCGACCTCGCTGCGGGCGGAGAGGATCAGCACCCGCGTCTCCCGGTCGGTCTGGCGGAGGGTGCGGAGCACCGTCATGCCGTCCGCTCCCGGCAGGCTCAGATCCAGCAGCACCAGATCGTAGCGCTCCGAGCCAAGCAAGTCGATGGCGGTGTCACCGTCATAACAGGGATCCACACTGTAAGCAAGACGGCGGAGACTGCGGACGATGGTCTCGCAAAGGGCACGTTCATCTTCAACTACAAGAATACGCATAAAAACCTCCGGCATAATGATCCATTTGTGTTCATTATAGCACAGGCAGATAAGATTTCTGTTAACTTTCTGTTCTTAACGAAAATCTTACATCTCCTGTGGTACAATAAGGCAGCAATGAAGGGAGTGAGCAAATTGCCGCAATCGAAAAAGACGATGGCACAGGTCGGTTTGCTGTTGGCTGGGGCCGCCATGGTGTGCGTCGGCGTACTGCGGGGCGAAACGGCCACGGTGCTGAGCAAGGCCATTAAAGTATGTCTGGAGTGTGTGGGGATTGGATAAAAAACATCAAACAATTTCCCATCTCCTTGCCCGCTGGCGGGGATGGATTCAGGCGGGGGCGGCGCTGCTGACCAATCTTCACCTGCCGAACTTCTTCAAGGGAAGTCTTTATCAGGGGGCGGGAAAAACCGTCTGCGTGCCGGGGCTGAACTGCTATTCCTGTCCCGCGGCGTCCGGGGCCTGTCCCATCGGCTCCTTTCAGGCGGTGGTGGGCTCATCGAAGTTCCGTTTCTCCTATTATATCACAGGCTTTCTCATCCTGTTAGGGGTTTTGCTGGGACGCTTTATCTGCGGCTTTCTCTGCCCCTTCGGATGGTTTCAGGAGCTGCTGCACAAAATTCCCACGAAAAAGCTCTCCACAAAGAAGCTGAAGCCTCTGACCTATCTCAAATACGCCGTTTTGCTGGTGATGGTTGTCTTGCTGCCGGCGTTTTTGGTGAACGACGTGGGTATGGGGGACCCCTTTTTCTGCAAGTACCTCTGTCCGCAGGGCGTGCTGGAGGGGGCGATACCGCTG
>ERZ827168.4249-NODE-4249-length-13384-cov-5.750019_pt1 | contig 13384 bp, 17 predicted proteins | sample MGYA00519868_ERZ827168 | MGnify/ENA primary metagenome ERZ827168 (study PRJEB31778, sample SAMEA3449271) | human gut metagenome | biome: human gut; feature: human-associated habitat; material: faeces | place: United Kingdom | collected 2010/2012 ...
TTGCCATAGTTGTCCTTAGCGAAGTTCCAGTGCAGGATATTAGCGCTTGCATCAAAGGAAGGGTCGCCGTCATCCAGCAGGGTAGGAATAGCCATATGAATACGAACGTAAGCATCTTCGGAACCAGTATTGTCCACATAAATTTCCTTTTCGATGCCGTTCTTCAGAGTGCCTGCCTGAGCAGAGCCAGTAGCAGGGATCAGTTCTTCGATACCCTGAGCATCGTTATCACCGAAGTCTTCCCACAGGTCAATAGCTACATTGCCGGTGGTGAAGGTATTCTTCTGTGCGTCAGTATCGGAGAAATAAGCCAGAGTGCCGCCGATAACGGCAGTTGCTGCCAGGGCTACGACCAGGCAGAGGGAAAGAATTTTCTTCTTCATAGTTGTAAATTTCCTTTCTTAAATTGGATTTTTGCTTGTTATGTAAAAGGCTTTGCCTTTTGCATCAAAATGGGGTTAGTTACCGGAAACATTTTTCCAGGCTTCATACGCTGTGAAGTTTTCAGTATTGTTCTTCCAATACTGGCTTGCATATGCTGTAAATGTCAGTGTAGGCTTGTTGCTGTCATTAACAGCGTTCATCATTTCTTTGGTAACATTAGGCTTGGTCAGCACATGTTGTTTGTCAAAGGTGTACTTGCCTTCGTCAAGGATCTTGATGTTACGGTCCTTCACGACATCGTTTGCATAGCAATAATAGACACCGGGCACCGATTTATCATTTTCGTCGGTCAGCTGCTTCCAGTTGGCTTCATCAATTTTGTAAGCGATGAAGTCTTCGAAGCTATAGTTTTCAGCATTCTGTCCTTCGCCAACAGTAATGTTACCGCCGGTTTCTGCGACTTTAATGAATACCCAGCAATCTTCACTGCCGCCCTTGACCGTTACCTTGGGGTCTTTTTCGATGTACACGCCCGGAATGATCTTGTAATTGGTGCCCGTCGTCTCTGCCAACGTGATATTGATGTTTCCATAGGTGAACGTATTGACAACAGGAGCAGTCGTCGCCGTCAGCCACGCAATCGTTCCGCCGACGGACGCGACCGCCACAACCAGCACCAGCGCCAGCGTGAACAGCATGCGGCGCATAGCGCTGCGGGTCTTTCTGTTCTTCATGGTCTTATTCCTCCTATTGAATTATTGCCGCGCGCCCCGAATGGGCGGGGCGCACGGGGATGTCGTTGGGTGAAATTACGGTTCAACGGGAGCAGGAGAGGGAGTGGGGAAACCCGCAGCGAACGCCGCATCCGCATCGTCGAAACCATCAGCCTGCACAGCCTGAGCAACGATTTCGATTTCGAAACCGCCGATCGCGGCAAGGTCATCGTTCTCCCAGTTATCAGGAATCTTGATACCGGTAAACAGAGCTTCAAGCTTATTGTCCGTCTCGTCCGCAGAGACGGTCGCATCATAACGATACTCATACGTAATAACAGTCTTGGCAGTGTTAATTTCCTTGCCAGCACGTACCCACTTGGCGCTATAGCCAGTGAAAATACTATCAAGATTCATGCTGAGCTGTGCATCCGTCAGAGGCTTCTCAAAGGTCACGGTCACGAGCATACGCACATAAGACTCTTCGCTGCCCTTCAGGACAGTGACCGTGGGATCCTTGGTATACTCATGGCCGGGCATGAGCTTGTATTCGTTTTTCTTGACACGCTTAGCAGGTGTCACGGCAACGCCGTTCATATCGACCTCCGCTTCATCCAACGTGATGTTTACCTTACCAACGGTAAAGGTATTCTTCACGGTATCGGTGCTGGTCAGGTAAGCCAGAGTGCCCAGCACGGATGCAACTGCCACCAGAACCACCAGCGCTACGATTGCAATTGTTTTCTTCATTGTTCTCCTTAGTTCCTTTCCCTTATTTGTTATGACCATTTACTTCAGGCCATAGGGCAGGTTCGCACGCAAGCCCTCTCCTATGGCCTGCCCCCTCCGTGGAAGGGGCAGGCAGGTTTGCTTGATATGGGTCAGCCCTTACTGCCAGTTGGTGGCAGCGGTGCCCCAGGGGTTGTATTTGGCGCCGAAAGCGGCATCCATGGCGGCAGCAGCACTGTCAAAGCCCTCAGCCTGGCAAGCCACGGCGAACACGGGGCAGGAAACCTTGCTCCAGTCCCAACCAGCGTCCAGAGTGACTTCATTGCCAAAGGCGTAGCACTTGCCGTCCTTGATGTCGAAGGACTTGTCCAGATACACGCCCTGTATGAGCTGCTCGGTGGTGATACCGGCATCAACGGCCTGATAGTAATCAGCAAAGTACACGTTGTACTTGATGCCGTCGATAGTGGTCTCGAAGTAGTTCCACTTGCTGCCGTGCGTCCAGATCCACTCAGCACCCTCGGTGGAGGTAACAACGCCATTTTCAACCTTGTTGCCAAAGTTGAAATGCAGGACGTTCAGGCCAGCATTGAAGGTCTCGTAGCCATCGTCCAGAGCAGAGGGAATGGCAAAGTAAGCGCGGATGTAAGCCTTTTCAGAACCGGTGTTCTCGATGGTGACCATCTTGTCCACATAGTTCTTCGCGGTGGGCATACCATACTCGTCCTTTTCGCCCTGAGCAGAGCCTACGATGGGGTACAGCTTCTTGTTCTGCTCAAAAGGCACAAGGCCGTTCTCGCCGCGCTGCTGCTCGATCAACTTGATTTCTACGTTTCCGACTGCAAATGTGTTGGTGGCTTTATCGGTATCGGTGAAGTATGCCAGAGTACCGACGGCGGCGATAGCTACCAGTGCCACAACCAGGGCGATGGTGACTATTCTCTTCTTCATAGTTCTTGTTTCTCCTTTTCCTTATTTTTCAGACTTTCGTCTGATGGAAACGAATTTTGGGGTTTGGGCTGCCGGGGGATGGGGTTGCCGTTTTCATCCAGCTGGGGCTTGCGCTTCTTTTTCTTCTTCTTTTTGCGCTTTTTCTTGCCCTTCCCGTCGTCAAACAGGTCGGGGATGAACACCAGCATCAAGATCACGGCTCCGGCCGCCAACGAAATATACAGCCCCGGGGGATTCTGGATGTAGTTGGCCACATACCCCAGATAGGGGATGGTGAACACGGGCTCGCCCAGCACATTTTTGTAATGGACAAGGCTGCCGTCTTCGGCTTCGTTAGCGTCCCCCTTGGTGCGGAAGCGGATCACGGAAGGATCCGTTTCATCCTGCACTATGCCAACGACCCGGTGGGTGGCCACGGTGTTTTCATCCAGCATGAAGGTGATGGCCTGTCCGGGCTGGATGGTGTAAGGATCCACCTTTTTTACATAGATGAGGGAACCGGTGTGATAAGTAGGCTCCATGGAGCCGGAAAGCACCGAAAACACCTGCAGACCCACCACCCGTGCGCCTACCAGCAGCAAGGCCAGCAACACCACCAGACCCACCAGCACGGTGGTAAGGATGTTCCAGATCTTCTTAACGGTTTTATTCATGCACACTTCCTTCTTGCCGGGGAAGGCATGGAAAAACCCGCCCTTATGGCTATTGGTAATCTATCACTGATACAAAGCATTTTCAAGACTTTTATCCTTTTTTGTAATGGATTTTCTAAATATTCCGGTATTTCACACAAAATACATGAATTATCGGATAATCGGTTATAGATTTTGGCTGTCCCCAAAAATGTATATTATTTTTTTAACATATATGAGCGGGCCGCAGCCGAAAAAAAGCGCCCGGCGAACCGGACGCTTTTGCCTTTAGGATGGATCAGAACTTCAGGGGGTTGAACTTGACGCCGGGGCCCATGGTGGTGGAAACTACCATGCTCTTGATGTAGGTGCCCTTTGCGGAAGCGGGCTTGGCCTTGATAACGGCATCCATGAGGGTATCCAGGTTCTCCAGCAGCTTGTCTGCGCCGAAGGAAACCTTGCCGATGGGGCAGTGAACGATGTTGGTCTTGTCCACACGATACTCCACCTTACCGGCTTTGATATCGTGGATGGCCTTGGTGACATCCATAGTAACGGTGCCGGACTTGGGGTTGGGCATGAGACCCTTGGGGCCCAGGATACGGCCGATGCGGCCCACAACGCCCATCATATCGGGAGTGGCTACGCACACGTCAAAGTCGAACCAGTTCTCGTTCTTGATCTTATTGACGGTCTCCTCGTCGCCGATGAAGTCTGCGCCGGCTTCCTGTGCTTCGCGGGCCTTTTCACCCTTGGCGAATACCAGAACGCGGACGGTCTTGCCGGTACCGTTGGGAAGAACCACGGCGCCGCGGACCTGCTGGTCAGCGTGGCGGGAGTCAACGCCCAAACGGAGGGAGATCTCTACGGTCTCATCGAACTTGGCGGTAGCGGTCTTGAGGACGGTTTCCACGCCCTCACGGGGATCGTACTGCTTCAGGTTCTCTACAAGAGCCTTGCTTGCATTATATTTCTTACCGTGCTTCATGAACCATATCCTCCTTAGTCTGCGATGGTGACACCCATGCTGCGGGCGGTGCCTTCCACCATGCGCATGGCGGATTCCACGGAAGCAGCGTTGAGGTCGGGCATTTTGAGCTCAGCGATCTCGCGGACCTGTGCCTTGGTCATGGAAGCGACCTTGGTCTTGTTGGGAACGCCGGAAGCGTGCTCCAGATTGCAGGCCTTCTTGATGAGAACGGCGGCAGGGGGGGTCTTGGTGATGAAGGTGAAGGAACGGTCGGCATACACGGTGATGACCACAGGGATGACCAGACCGACCTGGTTCTTGGTGCGCTCATTGAACTCTTTGCAGAAGCCCATGATGTTGACGCCGTGTGCGCCCAGAGCGGGGCCTACGGGGGGTGCGGGGGTTGCTTTGCCGGCATTGATCTGCAACTTTACATACCCGGTAATCTTCTTTGCCATTGCTGTTTTCTCCTATTTTGGTATAGTTTGTGGTACGGGGTGCCTCCCCTGCCACAGGTTGGATATATACGAGCCCCAAGGGCCCACGGGCGTTTGCCCGCTATATCTTATTGAATCTTCTGCACCTGGATAAAATCCAGTTCCACGGGGGTCTCCCTGCCGAACATGGATACGGTGAGCTTGACCTTCTGCCGCTCGGGATCCAGCTTTTCCACCCGGCCGACGAAGTTTTCCAGGGGGCCGGAAACCACCCGAACCTCTTCGCCCACCTCGATGTTGAGCACGATGGGGATGCGTTCCACACCCATGGCGGTGACTTCCTCATCGCTCAGGGGCACGGGTTTGCTGCCGGGGCCCACAAAGCCGGTAACGCCCCTGGTGTTGCGGATGACGTACCAGGCCCTGGGATTCATGACCAGATCCTTGCTCACGCCGCCGCCCCGTTCTGCCGGGCGTTCCTTTTCCACCACGTCCACCAGCATCTTCACCATGACATAACCGGGGTAGACCTTGCGGGTAGTGGTTTTCCGCTTGCCGTTGGGAAGGATCTCGATGGTCTCCTCCGTGGGATACTTGACCTCCAGAATGATGTCCTGCAGGCCGGCATTCTCCAGAGACTTTTCCAGGTCTTCCTTTACCTTGTTTTCATACCCGGAGTAGGTATGAACCACATACCATCTGGCTTCCTGGCTCATGGCGGTTACTTGGCGGTGTCGGCAGCGTCGGTAGCTTCCGGAGCATCGGTGCTGCTGGGCGTATCCACAGACTCTTCCTGAGCAGCCGTGGGATGCGTCAGGGCGGTAAGGCCCTTGGTGGCGCCGCTGAAGGCCAGATCCAGCACCCAGATGACCAGGGACATGGCCAGCACGAACACAAGCACCATGGCGGTGTTCTTGATCAGGTCGTTCCTGCTCAGCCAGGTAAGCTTTTTGACCTCGCCCTTCATCTCGTTGAGATAGCGGCGAAGCTGGAACCTGGGCTCCTTCTTCTTGGCGGGCTTGCCGGTATCTTTCTTTTCAGTCTGTTCGTTTGCCATTTTCGTCCTCTTTCAGTCAGAGTTACTTTGCTTCTCTGTGCAGGGTGTGCTTGCGGCAGAAGCGGCAATACTTGTTGAACTCCAAACGATCGGGGTCGTTCTTCTTGTTCTTGAAGGTGTTGTAATTTCTCTGTTTGCACTCCGTGCAGGCCAAGGTGATCTTCACGCGCATGGTCTCATCCTCCTAAAGGTTTTACATCAAAAACAAGCCCCCTACGGGGGCACCTTGCATAGAGTACCACAGAGAAAGCGGCTTTGTCAATGAAAAATCCAACATTTTCTTAAAAAATCCTGTGTCCGCAGACATGGCCTCCCGGCGGATTTATATAAAGTGCCTCTGTACACGGAGGGTGCTTTTAAGTTACAATAAGAAAAAAGCTTTTTGCAGACCAGGTGAAACCATATGGATGAGATCTTTGTAAACTATGAGCATAACGATAAGGGTGTGCTCCTCTGGGCCGCCCGTTTCCCGGGGGCCTTTGCCCGGGGAAAGGACTTTGAAGAGGCTGCCGCCAAAATGCCCGTTGTCTGCCGCCAGTACCGGCTATGGGCGGGGGCAGGCTGCCCCCAGAGCGGCGAAAAGGTAGAAGTACTCCACGAGTTCAAAACCGCTCTGGCCGTGGAGGATGCCGACAGCGATGCCCTTTTCCCCGAAGAGCGGCTGCCCATGACCATGGCCGAGTATATCAATCTCAAGGCGCTGTGCCTTAAGTCCGCCCGGGATTTTATGCTTGAATACCAGTCCATCCCCCAGAAGGACCGGGCGCTAGTAAAGTCCCGAAAAACCTTTTACGGAAAAATACCCGCTTCCGCCCGGGAGATGCTGGAGCATACCAACAATACGCTGGCTTATTATGCCGCCGGAGTGGGCATAGAGATGGATACTCTCCCGGATTTTGTAGAAAACCGCCAGCAGCTCCTGCAAAAGCTGGAGGAGCTGCCTGCCTTTTTATCCAACCGGGTGTACACGGCCGATGATAAGGAACTGTGGACGGTAAAAAAGGTTCTGCGCCGCCTTCTGTGGCATGACAGGATCCATGCCCGCGCCATGTACCGCCGGGCAGTGAGTTTCTGGTCCAGAGAGCGGATAGAAAACCCCTTCGGCTTCAGCAAATAATGGGAATAGAGGAGTCTGTATGCGTCTGATCCAGCTTATCGTGGCCGTTGCCCCTGCCCTGTATCTGATGAAAAAGGTCTATGATCTGGATACCATTGAGAAGGAGCCCCCCGCTCTGCTGCGGCGGCTGTTTTTAATGGGCTGCCTGTCCGTGATCCCCGCTGTGATCCTGGAAGTGCTGTTCTCCCGCTTAACAGACCCTTTGTTTGCCGGCAAAAGCGAGCTTCTCTACCTGGCCGTAGATAATCTGCTGGGCGTAGCTCTGGTGGAGGAGGGCTGCAAGTTCTTTTTCCTCTATAAAAATGCCTACCGGCACCCGGCCTTCAACTACCGGTTCGATGGGGTGGTTTATGCCGTATTTGTCTCTCTGGGGTTTGCTCTTGTGGAGAACGTGCTGTATGTAGCTCAGTTCGGCCTGCAGGTGGGGCTGGTACGGGCTTTACTTTCCGTACCTCTCCACGGCGTATGCGGAGTATACATGGGCATTGCATTCGGACGGCTTAAAGCCCGCACGCTCCACGCTCCTGCAGGACTTCTTTCTGCCGGGGGGCACTGCCTGCCCCTTCCGGTTCTGATCCACGGGTTTTACGACTTCTGTCTCAGTCGCCAGAGCCGGTATAGCCTGCTGCTGTTCATCCTTTTCGTGGCCGCCGTATTCTTCCTTTGCCTGCGACGGCTCCGAACCGCTTCCCGTCAGGATGCTCCCTTCAACGGATTTACGATCTGACGCCCCTGCCGATGTTTGACAGCGGCCTTTTTGATTCATTCCGCAGGCAGAAGCCTGCAATGTGCACACCGGAATCGCCCGGATGTGACTGCCTTTACAAAAGTCGGGGCAGAGCACGATGAGAAAACGCCGGAACAGTATCTGAAGCCATATTTCAGTACTTTCAGGCGAATTATCGCTTTTGAGCTCACAAGCGGGATCAAAAACTGAAGCTGCCAGGCGGATCCGTCATTGCCCGAAAAGCAATCAGCCGGGGGCCCTGCCGAAGAATGCGAACACGGTTTTGAGCTGAACATTCTGAAATGTTGCACCCGCACATGTAAGTGTGCGCACTGTAATTTGAAATCTGTCAGGATCCACAATGCAGAAACAGCTGCCGAAGCTTTTCGGCAGCTGTTTTATATTCCAAAGAGTAGCTATGCAGGGCAGGGCGCAGCGGTGGCTCTCTTTCCCAGGCGGCGAAGCTCAGTCCTCATCCTTTTCTATCACGTATTGCAGCCGTTTCCCCAGCAGCAGCAAGCCTCCGCCGCCCAGAAGCATCAGTACCAGCGCCAGTCCGTGAAACAGATCCCAGGAGCGCAGTTTCAGTTCCTGAGCCGTGCAGGCGAAGATCACTGCGGTTATCAAAGCAGCACCTCCCAGCGCCAGCATTCCCAGGGAACAGCGCCACAGGCGGCGGACGGAACGCCCGTATACGTCCTTCGTCATGGGGCGGTTTTTGCGGGGAAGGGCAGCGGCCCCCAGCAGCCAATAGAACCAGGGGATCAGCCCCAGCGCCACGGGGATCAAACTGTATACCCCTCCATACACATATACCGCCAACCCGCCCAGCAAAAGCGGCGGGAGCAATCCTGCCGGAAGCAGCATCGCCCCGGCGTATGCGGTATATCGAAATGTATTGTAAACTTCGTCCGTATGACGGGGGGTATAGCAAAGCTCCTCTGCCTGTGCTTCCGCTATGTGCTGCCTGTTTTTATTATTCATGAAGAGACTCCTCTTTCCGTTTTGAATGATTATAGCATGAGCCTCCGCCTCTCACAAGCAAAGAAAGCGGATTTGCCAAACAGGGCACACCGAACATCGCAGGGAAGCGCGCCCGCACGGAAGCTTCAAAGCAGTCCTCCCCGGCATAGGGTACAGATGCCTGAAAAAAATTTTCTACGACAGCTTGGGAAAGAATCGGCTGCGTCTGCATACAGGACTGATCTCTCTGCTCCGCTTGCACGCCGCTTTCGCAGGATCCGCCTCCTTGTCACAGGTGAAAAACCATGGTATCATAGGTGTGAAATACAAAAAAGGAGGTGCCCCATGTCCAAGGAGCTGCCTTTGACACAGATGACGGCTTCAGCCGGGTGAGCGGCCAAGCTGGGACCGGGAGTCCTCAGTGAAATACTTACGGGTCTGCCCAATATCTTTGATAAAAACCTGCTGGTTGGCTATGAAAGCAGCGATGACGCCTGTGTATACAAAGTCAATGAAGATACTGCCCTTATTCAGACGGTCGACTTTTTCACTCCTATCGTGGATGATCCCTATACCTTCGGCCAGATCGCCGCAGCCAACGCGCTCAGCGACGTATATGCCATGGGCGGCAGGCCCACTCTGGCCATGAACCTGCTGTGTGTGCCCAGCTGCCTTTCTCTCGCAACGGTACGCAAGATTCTGGAGGGGGGCCACGACAAAGCCGTGGAAGCCGGCTGTCTCATTGCCGGGGGACATACCATTCAGGATAACGAACCCAAGTACGGCCTGTGCGTAGCCGGTTTTGTTCACCCGAACAGGATTCTCAAGAACATCGGCGCTCAGCCCGGAGATGTGCTGGTACTGACCAAGCCCCTGGGCAGCGGCGTGCTGAGCACGGGAGCCAAGGCGGATCTGGTGGAAAAGAAAGACATGGAGGCTGCCTATACCCATATGTCCACCCTGAACAAGGCGGCAGCGGAAGCCATGACGGGACTGGAGCATATTCACGCCTGCACGGATATCACCGGCTTCGGGCTGTTGGGTCATGCATATGAAATGGCAGAGGGCAGCGGCGTCACTATCCGGCTGCACAGCGGCTCCCTGCCCCTTATGCGGGGCGCCAAAGCGCTGGCCCAGATGGGCATCGTTCCCTCGGGAGCCTACCGGAACATGGATTATGTGAAGCCGCACCTTTCCATTATGCCGGGCGTGCCGCAGGAGCTGGTGGATCTGTGTGCCGATCCCCAGACCAGCGGCGGTTTGCTTGTTGCCCTGCCGCCCCAAGAAGCGGCCATACTGCTGGAGCGGCTGGCTCTGTGCGCCCCCTGGAGCGCCCTGGTGGGCGAGGTGCTGCCGTTGGGACAAACCTCTCTGGTGCTGGACTAAAGCTTTGCAACAACCCGGAGGCTCCGTCATACAGATTTATACGCAAACATCCGGCTCCGGAGAAAACTCCGGGCCGGATGCTTTTTATATGGGATCGTCAGAACCGGAATTTACTTTTTGCGCTTACGGTTCATATACTCGTCCAGTTCAGTGCGCACTTTTTCGGGAATATCCCGGCCCACGGGGCACTTGACGGCATCGGCCATGGCTGCGGTAAAGGCAGCGATAAAGGCGGTATCCTCCTGCATTCTCTCCATGGAAAGCACCGCCGCCGTATCATAGCGGTTGTGGATCGGTGCAATGTTCCCTCCGGCCAGCCGGGCAAAAGACAGCGCCGGTACGCCCTTATCCGCAAAGGGTGTGGAATCGCTGGAGTATACGCCCTGCCGAGCTTCCATGCCCCAGCCCCGCATCCGGGAGAAGTAGGCAATATAGTCTACCAGTCCCTGCTCCGCCGAACAGCAGGCGATAAACTTCCCCATAAGGGTGCCGATCATATCCAGGTTGATGTTCAGAGCGATCTTGCTCAGTTCCTGCTCGTGGGCCGCCACATAAGCCTTGGAGCCCAGCAGCCCGCGTTCCTCGCTGCCGCAAAACACAAACCGCAGGCCATAACGGTGCGGTGCCTCTTTCTTCAAAGCCTCCAGAATCCCCAGCAGCCCCACACAGCCGGTCATATTATCATAGGCGCCTCTGGAAAGGGGCGTGGAATCATAATGTGCAGAAAGAACGATCCATTCATCGCTTTTCCCGGGAAGTTCCGCCACCACGTTATGACTTTCCCCCTCATATTCCCGCTGCCGGATCACAATGCGCACGCTCTGGGGCTTACTCTTTACCAGTTCTACGGCATCGCTCACATGAATGTTGACTCCGAGGATTTTTTCCCCGCCGGATACATACGCCCGGAGCTCCTTCTGGTCTATGTCCCGATCCTTGAAATTCACATTGCCGTTGTAGGTGATAAAGGCCGCGGCCCCGTTTTCCAGCAGATCATGATAGCCGAAATAACCCACGCCCGTATCCAGCAGGACGATCTTTCCCCGAATGCGGGAAAGGGAAGCTGCATCCGTGTTGGGCAGATATACAAAGGGGGCTTCGATCTCCCCGCTTCCGCAGTTGAAAAAGCCTTTACAGGGGATCTCCCTGTCTCCCGCAAACAGATGCGCTTCCTGCATCTCCGCCATCTGGACGGGAAAAGATTCTATATGCCCCTGAGCGCCCAGCTCCCGGCACCTGGCCAGCAGATATTCAGCGCAGCGCAGTTCCTCCGGGGAACCGCCGGTACGGATGTAATCAGTCTCCCTGAAGATCTGGCGAATGGTCCTTTGCTGCATAGTTCCCTCCTGTATGTCTCATTAGAATAAAGGCGAAGCTCTTCTTCCGGATTGATTTTATCATCCCCGGCAGAAAAGGGCAAGTAGGCCTTGCACATTGTGCGGATATATGGTTTTTCCCCGCACAAAGGCAATTCCTTTTATGCTAACAGGCTTCCGCATCAACGCTCCGTGCAGCATATGCAAGCATTATATTCTGATACCTTTTCTGTTAGAGCAAATAAATACTGTTGACTGTGTCGTGTTCAAAGTGTATAATTCTCTTACTGCATAGCAATGCTAAATAGTAAAACTAAGATTGAGGGAAAAATGGATAACCGATATGTGCAGCAATTCAAAAAAGGTTCTTTGGAAATGATACTCCTTTGCCTGATCGGGTGCAAAGAAACCTATGGGTATGAAATCATAACAGAGTTAAACAACAGCGCTGCATCCGTTTTGGGATATGCAAGAGAAGGTACGATCTATCCCATCCTGTACCGTTTGCAGGAAGCAGACCTGATTCAATGCCGGTTAGCCCCTGCCATAGCAAACGGCGGCTCTAAAAAATATTATTCCCTAACGCACAAAGGCCGTGAAGTATTACATGAACTGATCCGGTTCTGGGCCAATTATGAGAACTGCGTCAATTGTTTCATTACAGACTATCAGCAAACGGAGGAGTTAAAGTGATGCATCCATACATAAAGCAGGTGAAAAAAAGCCTGAATATATCCCATAAAACCAAAGCGGAAATCCTGCGCGATTTGGAAGAGGCCTTTGCATCTGCAGCCGAACATGGAGAGACAGAACAGCAGGTCATGGACCGATTGGGTACACCGGAAGAATTTGGAGAAAGCATACAGGAACAACTGGGCCTTTCCTGCACAGAAAAAAGTAGCTGGAAAGGGCGGACTGGCATTGCCATAGCGGCCTTTATTTCTATTATTGCCTTTGCAGGGGCATGGGGAATTCATGCATCAAAGCCGGCCAAGAACATGATCGGACAGGCGGATGCTGCCACAACCATTCAAATTGCCGGCAGCGGCATGGATCTGATCTTTTGGCTGCTCCTGATCGGAGGTGTCGGATGCATCACGGCAATTCGCTTTTTTACTCATTATGTTCATAAGAATAAATGAAATTCAAAAGGAAACCCGTATGCACTATAGAAAAATATTTGCCCCTGCAGTTCTATCCGCTCTGCTGGTCTGTCTGCATTTTTCAGGATGCTCGCTTCCGGAAGAGCGCAGGGATGCCCTTGACAATATCGAATGGGATGCAGCCAGTGTGGAGCCAGAGTACCTGACAGAATGGCCTGACAATGCCTTTACGGAGAAAATTTCTCAGCCGGAAAGCGGCACAATAGCGTATGTGCTTGATTATACCGAAACCGGCCGATATGCGATCTTTATCAAGGATATCTCACCGGAAGAATCTGATAGATATGTGAAAGCGTTAAAAGACAACGGCTACTTTGAAATACATTCCGCAGCAAACAACGTATCGCTTGGAACAATACTGAAACGGGAGGATACCTATTTAAACATTTCGCACTCCGATGGCATGCTTGGGATAGTCATATTTTTAAAATCAATTACAAATCAAGCAGAACCTTACTTTTCAGCTTGTACGAATAATAAGCTATGAACTACGGGAAGTCAACGACTCAATGCCATATCGCCGCAATTATTATGGCATCTAAAAAACACAAAAATCACGGTGAATCAAAAATGCTCTCTGCCGAAAGAATCGTCCTCTGAACCTTTGTCCTCGCTATATTAAAATAACCGATAATGGCAGAGAAGTCTGCAGTAAAGCACCTGAATTAAAGCAGCACGAACTAAAATGCCGCTCAGCCCTATTGGGGGAGCATGAGCGGCCTTTTGTGTATACGCATTATCTTTCCTGCAAGCGCGGCCTGAGGTGAGAGCTGGTCTGTATGCCGCGGCTACAACGAAAAAAGCGCTTCAAGTGAAGCGCTTCTAAAAGGGATCCGGCG
>ERZ827168.4251-NODE-4251-length-13376-cov-3.105998_pt1 | contig 13376 bp, 10 predicted proteins | sample MGYA00519868_ERZ827168 | MGnify/ENA primary metagenome ERZ827168 (study PRJEB31778, sample SAMEA3449271) | human gut metagenome | biome: human gut; feature: human-associated habitat; material: faeces | place: United Kingdom | collected 2010/2012 ...
CCCCTCGGCGGAAAAGACCGTCACGCCGTGCGCCTTCATCGCCGCGCCGACGCCGTAACTTGCGCCCTTTTTCTTTTCCGCAATCTTCGCGACCGCTTCTTTCGGCGCATCGTCCCCGCGCAGCGTCAGACGGGGCAGCAGCTCCATTGCCGCCGTGAAAGCGATCAGCAGCACCACCGCCGCTACGACGGCTTCGACGAGCGAGGCTGCGCGCAACCTTCCGCCCGAGGCCCGTTTTACTCGACGCATACGGCCTCCTTTCTGCGCACGGCCTCGGCGCCGCCGTGCCACAGCGGTTGCGCCGTGGCGGAATTTTCGAGCAGCGTAAGGTCGTAGAGCATATCCTTGTAGTATCCCTGCGGCGAGAAGTAGACGGCCTGTCTGAGCTCCGCACACCCCGCGACGATCCCCTGCACCTGCGCCGCGCCATCCCCATGAAGAAGCCCCCGCACACGTGCCGTGCGCGACTGGCGGTAGGAGGCGGCCATCTTCTTGTGCCGCACGGTGTCGCGGACGATGACATAGCCGTCCGCCGTCGTCCGGTCGCCCAGTTCGGCGTACCGGCCGGCGTAGATGCCCGACGGATATTCCAGCACGGCGCACGGCTCTACGACGACCGTGTCGCGTGCGAAGAGCTGCGCCGCGATGCGGGCTCCGCTGCCGACCGTGATCTTGCGTGCGCAGACCAATACGTTTCCCAGCCGGCAGGCGGAGTCGATGCGCAGCTCGTCGGCTGCGAGCACGATCCGCCCGCGCAGCGTGCAGCCGCCGATCTCGGCCGTGCCGAGGCGCAGGGCGACGGTCGGGTCACGGAACGATATGCCGAGGCTGTCGGGCAGATCGCCGGCGGCCGGCAGCTGGTGCGCGAAAGCGAAGAGTGCGCCGATCCGTGCCGCGACGGCAGCCGAAGGTGCGGGAAGCCTCCTCGCCGAGCCCCGGATCGCCGTGCGGGGAACCTCCTCTCCCCGGTAAAACTCCGCTCCCACACGGCCGTAGGTCAGGCCGTTCTGCGGCAGGCGGAGCGTCCCGTGCAGACGCGTGTCGCCTGCGAGGGTGACGGCCGTGCGGTCGTCGGCGTAGAAGAGCGTCCGTGCGGGATCGGGTTCGGCACCGACGATGCGGCTGCTCGCGACGAGCGAGTCGGCCGTCGTGATGTGCAGCAGTTCGTAGAGGCCCCACGGCTCGCGACGCACGAAGATGCGCGACTGCGGCAGGGAGTCGTAGAGCAGATAACCTCCGGCAGCGGTCAGAGCCCGTTCGTCGGGATGCAGGCGGTAGAGCAAGGCGGCCGATTCGACGTCGGCGCGCGCCTGCCGCAGCCGCTGCGTGCGCGTGAAGAGCAGCGTCTCCTGCTCCCGCAGCGCCAGCAGCCCCAGCGTCGCCGTGAGCATCACCAGCGCCGCGACTACGACCGTCGGCAGCACGGCCCCTTCGAGGTATGTCGTATGCAGTTTCATCTATTCGTCGCAGCGTTTTACGCCATAGACCGTTCCTTCGCGTTCGAGATAGAGCGAGTCGCGGTCGGCGCCCGTCAGGCGGAATCCCGCAGCCGTGTCGCGCAGGCTCAGTTCGTACTGTCTGCCGCCGATTGTCAGGATGTGGAGCGCCTGCCCGCCGGCCGTCACCGTCGCCAGGTGCGAGAGCTGCACCCGCTCGCGGCGTTTCGGTTCGGCTTTTCCGGCAGGCGGCAGGCGGCGCACGACGGACCGTGCGGCAGGTGTCGGAGCGGCCACGCCTTTCAGGAAGGGGTCGGGATAGTCCAGCCGCAAGGTCTCGGCGACGATCGGCGGTACCGCCGGAGCGTCGGTCGCAGGTCGGACATCCGGCGCGGCGGGTCGTGCCGGCGCGAGGATCCGCCACGCCACGACGCCCCAGACAGCCACGACGGCTGCGAGCAGCAGACAGGTCGTCCAGCGCGATTTCACGGTTCGGCGGATTCGGGATTGTCCGACTTCTCCGGCTCCTCGGGCACGGGTTCCTCGGCGACCGTGAGCCGCAGTGCAGGGGAGGAGGTCTCGTAACCGGAGTTGAAGGCCGCGACCGTCCATTCGTAACGGCCCGCTTCGAGCCGTAACCGGCAGCCGTAGCTGCGTGCAAGGCCCAGCGTATCGGCCGCAAGGAGCGTGTCGGCGACGATCCGCCCCTCGGTAGCGACGCACAATTCGTAACCCGTCGCACGGTCGACGGCCCGCCAGCGGAAGAGCGTCTCACCCGCAGGAACCTCCGCGTCGTCCGCCGGGGCGATCGTCGTCACCGCACGGCCGGAGATATCCTCCTCGATGATTTCGCAGGAGACCATCAGGAATAGAAGCGGGAAATAGAACAGGTATCTTCTCATTTCGATTCGGTTATTAAGGTCAGTTGTTGTATGTAGAGCGTCAGTGTGAGCTGCGTGCGGCGGGTGCGGGGCTGCACGATGGTCTGCCACTCGGCCGACCGCAGACGGCAGGCGGGCAGACGCCGTTCGAGCGTCTCGACCGTGCGCAGCAGCTCAGCGAACGGCCCAGTGAGCGTCAGCTGCGCCGTATGAATTTCGATCCCGTCCTGCCGCAACGTCGTCACCGGCACATAGCCCGTCGCGCGCACGCCGGCGGGAGCGAAGCGCCGCACCGAGTCGAGCAGCCCGCCCGAGAGGATCAGTTCGGGGGCTTCGACGGCAGCCGGCACGGCCGCTCCGGTCGCCGGTGTCGTCGGGGCGAGCGCATCCACCCGCCGTTCCAGCCGGCCGCACTCCCGCCACGCGCCGAAGGTATCGCTCAGGGCGAAATGCCACGCCGCCCACGGCAGGAGGAGGGCCAGCAGCCCCACGAGGCCGAGACCCCGGTATCTGTACGGCAGGTTCATAGCCCGATCTCGATGCGGAACACGAGCCGTTCGGCATCGCGTTCCCGTTCGACGTTCGTCAGTCGTACCGTGCGGCAGCACGCCGCTCCCGCGAGGCGCTCGACGAAGGTCGAGACGTCGCCCGCCGCCGGAGCCGTGCCCGCGACGACAGCCGTCCGCTCCTGCCGCTGCAAGGGCTTCCCCGCCTCGAAACGCTTCGTGAGCGGTTCGACAGCAAGCCGCGTCAGTACGACCTGCGCCGGCACGGCCTCCGCGATGCGGTCGCACACGACGGCGCGGGATACTGCGGGACGTGCGGAGAACTCTGCCAGCAAGGCCCGCTGCCGGTCGGTAGCATCGGCTGCGGTCGAAGCCGTGCGTTCGCGCGCCGAGAGCTCCTTTTGCAAAGTCTGGCGGCGGGTGTTCAGCGACGGGGCGACGGCGGCATTGGCTGCCAGCAGGCAAAGAAAAAGTCCCAGCACCGGCAGTGCCGCCCGCCGCACGACGGCCTGCGCCAGCGACGAACCCTCAGCCGTGGGGCGAAGCAGCTGCAGCCAGCCGAGCACGGCGAAAAGCTCCCTGGCCGCAGCATCGGGCGGTGCGGAGACCTCGATCCGCTGCGGATGGATGCCGGCCTCCGACAACTCGGTCAGCACTCCTTGCAGCCGCTCGCGCCGCACGAAGGCGATCCGGCCGTCGTGTTCACTCCACAGGAAGGTCGCCCTGTCGTCGCGCACCCGCGCGGCGAGCTGCGAGTCGGCGGGCTTTACGATCGTGCCGTGGCCCGAGACCGTGACCACGGCGACCCCTTTGGCCACCGCCGCCGCGTCGTACACCGTCTGCTGCGGTTCGCCGCCCATCTTGCAGCGCCATACTGCGATCGTATGGCCGTCGGATGTCAGCGTGACGTCCAACACCCAGACGGGGCCGAGGATATAGGGGAAAAGATTCATTTTTTATTTATTCTTTTATGTCCCTTTTGTTCCGGCAAAAAGGACGAAAAGATCGAGTACGGCGACATCCTTTCCACCTTTTCACACGAAAAGGTGGAGCCAAAAGTGTCCGCAAGGCACCTCCGCCGGAATCGAACGACGGTTCTTACTGAGCGGGCACGAAAGACTGCGCTGTTTCGCACACCCGCTCCGGGCGTTCGAACCGTCGTTCGATTTGCGTCCGTCTCCGGTGCAATGCGGATCATGGGATCGTATTGATTTTAATCTCATTCTACGACCGTGGGTTTGATGAAGATATTGAGCGTACGTTCGACCTTGTTGCGCTTCTCCTTGCCGAAGAACCACTTGATGACGGGCACGCGCGCCAGGAACGGCACACCGCGCGAGGAGTTCTCCATCGTGTTGCGGTCCAGGCCGCCCAGGAGCACCATCTCCTCGTTTTGTACCTTGACGATCGACTTGAAGCTCCGCGTGGCCGTCCCCGGCGGGGCGTCCTCGACGTTGCGGTCGGTGAACTCCGTCTGCTCGAACTCGATTTCGAGGGTGATCTGCCGATCTTCCGACACGTAGGGCGTGACCTTGATCGAGAGGTTCGCATCGACCGACTTCCACTGGTAGGACTCCGACGAGATGGGGTTCTGCGTGCCGTAGTAGTTGTTCTGCACCTCCTTGTAGTACTGCGTCTCGCCGCTGGTGAGCGTCGCCTCGTGGCCGTTCAGGGTCGAGAGCTTCGGCGTGGAGAGCAGACGCACCACCCCGTCCTCCTCCAAGGCTTGCAGGCTCAGGTAGAAGTTCGGCGTCACGCGCCCCAGATTCACCGTGCCCCGGATGCGTCCGAGCAGATCGTTCACCGCCCCCGAACTGAAAGTCATGTCCACGCCCGGCGAAAGCGTTCCGGAGGTCTTCACCGCTTTGTCGCCCACGCCGGCCCCCAGACCGATCTCGTGGATCCTGCTCTTCGTGACGTCGGCGATCAGGATCTCCATCGTCACCATCGGAACGGGTTTGTCCACCGAGCGCAGAAAGGTCTCCACACGCGCCACGTCGCGCCGGTCGCCCGACAGGATCAGGGCGTTCAGATCGGGGAAGGTCTTCACCGCGACGTTCTGTTTCAGCGCCTCGGGGATGATCTCCTCGACCTTCGACACGGAGCGGTAGACGAGCGGAAGGACCGTCGCCGACGAGAGACCGTCCGACGCGGCCGCTCCGAAGATCCAGATGTCCCGTTCGGTGTAATAGCTGTACGGCGAGCCTTTGAGCAGCACCGAGAGCAGCGTCTCGAAATCCGTCCCGTCCACCCAGACGCCCGCCGTGAGGTTCACCGGCGACTGGAAGTAGTAGTTCAGCTCCAACTCGTCGCACAGGTCGAGAATCACGTCCTGCACGTCGCCCCGCGCGATGCGGGCCGTGATGCGCCCCAGCGAGTCCACACGCAGTTCGTTGGGCGTGAACTGCCGCCGGCGCATATAGGCAGGGCCTGCGGACGCCTTGCCGCCCTGCGCGGCCGGCTCCTCGCGCCACAGCGTCCACACCTCCTGCGCATCCCGTTCGGCAAGCAGACCGTTGACCGCAGCGAGCGTCCGCAGCGCCTCGTCGAAAGGCATACGACGCACGTAGCCCGAGACCTTGCAGTCGTACAAAGGTTCGGGGACGATGACGTTGCGCGCAGAGAGCCGTGCGATCTTCTTCGCCACGTCGATCAGACGTTCGCCGCGCAGGTCGTAGCTCAACGTCGTGTCGGCGGCCGCGTAGGCGACGTCGGGATCGGGTGCCGGAACCGTCGGCGCTGCCGCCGGAAAGATCGAGAGGATGTTGCCCGACGCGGCCACGTCCAACCGATACTCGCGGCAGAGAAAGCGTACCAGATCGTCCACACGGGCCCTGCGGAAGTTGCACGACACGGGGATGTTCTCCACGCTGCGCACCGACACGTTCACGCCGCTGGCGCGTGCGATATTGCGCAGCAGCTCCGACAGCGACAACCGACCCGACGTGACGTCCACCTCCCGCCGGAACGTCGAGTCGCGCCCGACGAGTGCCGCCAATTCCGAGTCGATACGCGACAGACGCAAAGAGTCGGGGTCGGACGGCGGATTCGGTGCAACCGTCCGATGGAGCGAATCCGAAGACGGGTTCACACCAGCGGGTATTTCGGCTCGCTGCGCCGGACAGAGCACAGGCAGGATGCAAAGAAGTAAAAACGCAAGCGTGTATCGTCGTTTCATAGGCTTGGATCAGTAGTTCAACAGGGGTATCACTTCGTCGAGAGAGGTCTCGCCGCGTCGGAAGAGGTCGACGACGGCATCGCGCAGCGACGGTATGCCGCGTTCGGCCTGCAGCGGTGCGACGTCGGTGCGGCCGGAACGTACGGCAGCCGCCAGCTCGTCGTCCATCGGGATCACCTCGTAGACGGCCCGCCGACCCGCATAGCCCGTGTAGAAACAGCGTTCGCAGCCCACGGGCTCGCAGATGCGTTCGGGTGCGGCGCCGCAGAGCAGACGCCGCACCTCGTCCGACGCCTCCGCCTCGCGCTTGCAGTGCGGGCACAGGAGCCGCACGAGGCGCTGCGCGACGGTCATGACGAGCGTGTCGGCCACCAAGTAGGGATGCACGCCCATGTCGGCGAGCCGCGCCACGGCGCCCCACGCCGTGTTGGTGTGGATCGTCGAGAAGAGCAGGTGACCCGTCAGCGACGACCGCACGGCCATCTCGGCCGTCGCCCCGTCGCGGATCTCGCCCAGCATGATGATGTCGGGGTCCTGCCGCAGGAAGGTACGCAGTGCGGCGGTGAACGTCAGGCCGATCTCCTCCTTGAGCTGCACTTGGTTGACCCCTTCGAGCGTGTACTCGATCGGATCCTCGATCGTGAGGATGTTGTCCGTCAGGGCGTTCAGCCTCCGCAGCGTGGCGTAGAGCGTCGTGCTCTTGCCCGAGCCCGTAGGGCCGCAGATCAGCACCATGCCGAAGGGCCGCGCGATGGCGCGGCAGTAGTCCTCGTACTGCCTTGCGGAGAAGCCGAGGTTGCGCAGTTCGAGCAGCTCGACGCGGCGCGTCAGCAGTCGCAGCACGACCTTCTCTCCGTAGATCGTCGGCAACGTCGAGACGCGCACGTCGAACTTCTCACCGTCGCGGTCGTAGCCGATGCGCCCGTCCTGCGGCAGCCGTTTCTCGGAGATGTCGAGCGAGGCGAGGATCTTGATCTGGTTTACAAGCGGCATGTACTGCGCCCGCTCGACGACGTAACGCTCGGCGAGCTTGCCGTCGATGCGCATGCGGATGCGGCAGCGCTGTTCGTAGGGTTCGAGGTGGATGTCGCTGGCGTTGTCGCGCAGCGCCTCGCCCACCAGCGCGAAGAGGAACTGCCGCCCCTGTCCGATCTCGGCCGTGCGGCCTGCGGCGGCGCTTGCCGTCTGCGCTCCGGGGCGGTAATGTCGCAGCAAAAGCCGTTGCAGGTCATCGGCGGCGATCGGCACGACTTCGACCCGCCAGCCGTAGAGCACCTCCAGCTCCTCGGCAGCGGCCGTGTAGTCATGTCCCGTCCCGCCGTAGCAACGTATCCTGTCCGCCTCGCGTGCGAACGGCACGAGGCGGTACTCGGCGGCCTCCTGCGCCGTGAGCAGGCGGAGGATCTCCGTGGGGATCTGTGTCGGGGTTACGGCCATAAGCGGAGAAATTGAAGGGCGACCCAGCCGATGAGCACAATGCCGGCCGCACCGACGAAGGGGATCGTACGACGACGGCTGCAGCAGACCCACCGGAGGAGGGCGACGACGCAGGCGGCGATCAGAAACCTCAGAAACTCCGTCGGTGCGAACAGTGGTGCGACGGCAAGCAGGAAGAGGGTATCGCCGGAGCCGACGGAGTGTCTGACCGCGAGCCGCCGCAGGCGGAGGTAGCCGAAGAGAGCCGTTCCCGATAAAAGGAGCAGCGCGGCATTGCCTGCCGTTTGCAGCAACATCGTCCGCCAACCGAGCGTGTGCCAGCTCACCCCGACGCAGACCGCGCTTAGCACCGCCAGCCACGACGCGTCCACCCGTCGCGTGCGGAAATCGTCGCGGGCCAGTACAGCGGCAGGCAGAAACAGCAAAAGGTAGGGATAGGGAGCAGGGAACATCGGAGGGTCGTTAGAGGGTATTCGGAATTCGGTTTTTCGAGATCGGCAATACGGGATAGCTGCGTAGGAAGGCGGGTGCAGGCAGATACCTTGCCCCGCGGCGGCCGGTCAATCCTTGACCGTTTCGCGCAGGTTTTTATCCTGGTCGATCTCCCAGACATTATAAACTCCGTCGCCGTCGAAATCCACGACGGCAGTCGCCGTGGCGCGGAATCCGTGCTCCGTCGCCTCGACGATCTCGACGAGGTAGTTGGCCTGACCGCCGTCGGTCACCAGCCGCGACTGCTCGAAGCCCAGCTCCTCCAACGACGACGAATAGCGCGAATAAGTGTAGAAATTCGACCGCTGCAACGTATGCAGGTAGGTAAGCTGCTGCTGCGCTTCGGTGGCCTTGGCTCGCGAGATCAACGGCATCAGATTCGGCAGCGCGATCAGCACCAGAATACCGATGATGACCAGCACGACCAACAGCTCGGGCAGCGAAAAGCCGCGGAGACGGCGACACGGATAAAAAGACTGTGTTTGCATGGACGGTGTTCGTTTGCAAACAAAGGTAAGATGGCTTTTGATTGATTTTTCGAAAAACAAACCTTACATTTTAGGCTGCAAACACCTGCATATCAATATATTGATTAAAAATAATCTATACATACGCCTTTCACTTGTTTTTACCTTGTTCCACCCTGTGCGTAATTCGGGAAAACCACCTCGGGAAATGATGACTGTCCGAGGAATAGCTGCCATGAAAAAGGACCTCTATATCGAGGTCCAAGACATAATGAAGGTATGGGACTATTGATGCGTTACGGCAAAGAAATTCTCAAAACCGGCTGCCGGCATACAGTGCCATGCACGTTATAATTCCGACGATCGATTCCGGTCGTGAACCGATATTTTAACATGATTTACTACGAGCAAACAATAATAGCATTGTGTGAGAAACGAGAGGCTGCAGACATACTGAACTCGATTTTGTCTCGGCTCTGTTTACAACAAAATAAAATACCCAAAAACACGACGACGGATTCTATTCGTGAATAGAATAGATGATACACGAAAGATTTATCGGTTGTTGACGCCGGATAAACCCGATCCGTCTTATTCGAAAATGATAAAAAGGCGATCTGACATATACCTCAGTCCCCGCCGGCAGATTTATTCTCATTCGCGATCTTCGCTCTTATCCGATGGTGTTTCACGTAGATCGACCCCACCTTTCCGACCCGGAAAATAACGCAGAGCGCCCGATTCGAGAATCCCGATTCCATCAGACATAGAAATTCCTTTTCTGCCGGCGTCAAGCTGCTCCGGCAATGTCTCCGACGGACGGACGAACGCAACGAATCGTCTACGATATGATAGTTCGAAAGCTGCTTGACAGATGCGAGCTCCTTGCAACGTGTATGAAATGAAACAGGAGCATTGTTATATAAGTACAACAAATCCAGCCACTCATCGATATAACGCAATCTGTTTCGTGCCAAGAGCTCGGCTTGCCGTCGTTGCTGCCATAAACGGTAAAGAATACCTGCCTGCAACAGAATTATGGCACACAATATGAAAATCATAGTGCATACAATTTGTCGTCTCGAAAAAGTATGCACGGTCTTTTTGTTTGCCCCAACTCCGGTGACCAAACCATATAGCAGCAAGCGAAGAGCCGTGCATAGCACGATTCCCTCGCTGTCTACCGCTATTAATGAAATTGGTCTTTGAGTTGTGAGCAGACAGAGAAAACCCGATAATAATTATCGTCTATTTCAAAGATAGAAATTATTATACAATCCGACAAATTATTATCTGGAATTTTTATTTTTTTCCTGCCTTATACAATCACTTGCATAAGCCGCTATTGCGACATTTCATTGTCCTTATGAAAATCGATCGAAGAGCTATTTCGATCGATTTTTATCTATCGTATTATGCACCAGTCATTTATACGATTTACTCATCGCCAAACTACTATTGCACTCATTATCAATAGATTGCGATTTTATTCCCGAGATGAAATGCCGCCGATAAGATTATATTTTCGATTTCCATTGATAATCAGTAATCTAACAAGCGACGTGTAATATATACATTATGCCGTTTAGACAAACGGAGTCGAAATACGTGCTTTAACTTTGTTGCATCGGCATATGCTCGGCATTCCGAGCGGTTCGGACCGCCACGATCATATTTTCGAAAACTATCAAACACTAACTTATTATGAAAAGATCTTCTCTTTTATTTCGAACTTGTATTGGGTGGCTTTTGTTCGGAGTTTTATTTTTACAATCCAGCTATGCACAAGATTCTAACAGTACAAACTCGATTGCCATGCATGCCGTACTCAGTGACGGTTATTTCAAGCCGCAATCCCCTGATGTATGGAGCATGATTAAATATGGTGATGCGAATATCGATTATTACACGGGCACTTTGGGAGTAAGTATTCCAATTTATACTTATAAAGACAATAATTTTGAAATCCCTATTTCGATTGATTATGCATCGTCAGGTTTTCAACCTGGTTCTCCCAGTGGTTTAGTCGGTCAAGGTTGGTATCTGAACTTCGGAGGAGCAATTACGCGTGAGGTCAGAGGTATTCCTGATGATGCAATACAGGAAATGTATGATTGGCGGGAAAAAGCCGATCAAGAGATGAATAAGATTCCTTGGTGGGATGAATATACATTCCCCAATCAAGAGGCATATATTTACGGTCATTCGGTTAGAATAGACGGATACGCACAAAGCTATTTTAAAACAACGCCGACAGATTCACTTAATATCGTTTATACTGGTGCTGCGGGACAGGAATACATGCCTTATTGGAAAGATGAAACCAATAGTCGCCTCGGATTCGAAACAGAGCCGGATGTTTTTAATTTCAAGGTTCTGAATTACTCCGGCTCGTTTATTCTCCAACCTAATCATCAGATTAAGGTCTTTAATACGAATCAACCTGCAGGAGAATTTCATGTAGAGTTCTTAATGGAAAATTATGCACCTTTGTCAACGAGTAAATTCATCATCACAACTGGCGATAAGACAAAATACTATTTCGAGCACATAGAATCTTGCCGAACCGTAAGCGATCTTCTGGGTGGCGGAGATAATCCGCACAGGAATTACACATGGAAATTAACCCGTATCGAGGCACCGAACGGCAACAATGTCAGATTCTTTTATAACAAGGTCAAATACAATACTTACGAAACAATTACGCCGGTAGTCACGATCGATTACCTTTCCGACCGCAATCCGGATAATGATCCGACACCTGTATATACAGTCAGTAATTTTGTTAATGAATACCTTCTCGACAGCATTGTCGTCGAAAATAAAGCTCGTATAGAATTCGCTTATTCTTCGGGAAACCTGACATCGATAAATGTTTTTAATGATCGCGACAGGAATCCGATAAAGAGTTGTACGCTTGAATATTTTTTAAATGACAAGGGAAGTGGTTATGTTACTTTTCTGAAAAAGGTCACTTTATCCGGAGAAGGACAATATACGATGGACTATTATGATGAAACATCGGAATTCGCATACAATCATACTTTTAAGGTCGATCAACACGGATATTACAATGGACAGGATGCATACTCCAAACCTCCCTTTCCAGCAGATTTAAAGAAGTTGGCTGAAAAACTTCGTACGTGGCGTGCTCCAAACGAAACATGTACTCGCATGGGTATGCTGAAGACGATTCACTATCCTACGGGAGGATATTCAAATTTCGGCTATGAACAGAACGAAGCCTTCTATTTAGGACAAAATATTAAAGTCGGAGGGTTGCGTGTTAAACAGATCGATGTCTTCTCGCAAGACGGGAATCAGACACAGAATCGAATCTTCAAATACACCCAAAAAGAGAATGCGAATCGCAGTTCCGGGGCAATGATTCATATTCCATGCTATTATTGGGAATATTCAATCATTGCCGCCGGAGCGTCGTTTGAACGAGAGATTGTCTCTTCGCTTAACAATGTGGGATTTGCGAAAGATTCCTATTTCGAATATCTGCGTGTCATTGAAGAGGTGCGTAAGAAATCAACGGACAGTTCTCCATTGTCGATCACCGAATACGAATTCTATTCAGCCAACGCCGACAACAACGGCGGAACCCCTAAAGAGATTTACGAACAAACTGAAAATTTGCGAGCTTCGGATGGATGGACCGTTGAAGTTACGTTACATTCCAGTGCAGAATTCAATACGAGTATGCTGCATACATCGACATTACGGGGCAGAAAGTTGCGTATGAAAACCGAATATGCGGGAGATATGGATCATCCGGTAAAACGGGAAGAATACGTCTACTCTGAATCCGATAACGATGAAATAGGTGTGAATACCGTATTCATGTGTATGGCCGCAAATCACATTTACAATCCGAACTCCATCGTTCTGCAACAAAAAATCGAAGAAAACTATAATAAGGATGCTGAACTAATCTACCGCAATGAAGATAATTACTCTGTAAATGATTTGGGCAGAGTAAATTCTGTAACGCGAACAGACAGCAAGGGAGATGATATTCGTGAAATGTATTCTTATTTGGATCGTGTACCGGCTTATCCTACGGAGATCATTAAAACCAATAAGGGAAATGTGGTTTCTGCGATGAAAATCGATTACGAACAGCAAAGTAATGCAGAGGACCATTACACTCCTTCGAAAGTTTGGAAAGGGACATTGGGAGTAACTCCTCCGAATATTGAATATCGCCCCGATTGTGTATACAGTCATTACGATGCACACGGCAATCCTCGTCAAGTAACCGATAAAAACGGTAAGACGACTTGCTATTTTTGGGGATACAATGGACGACATATCATCGCCAAGGTCGAAAATTCGACGTACAATATTTTGCTCGGATATGGTATCGGAACTACCTACTCCGAAGCGTTGCCTTCGGATGTCGAGGCTCAGCTGCGAAATGACGAGGAGGAGAATTTTATCGTTACTACCTACACTTACAAACCATTGGTCGGTGTAACGCGCATCACGGACCCGTCGGGCCATTCGGTCTGCTACGAATACGACGATAGCGGGAAATTGAAAATTATCCGCGATGACAAAGGCAAGATATTGAAATCCTATGATTATCATATTGTAACCGACAATCAATAAACAGACGCATAGTATGAAAAAGATATATCTGTTGCTGGTGCTGTCGTTCACCGGCCTGCAATCTGTATTTGCACAATTTATTTGGCATCCCGATCTGGGGACACCTTATGCAGGGGCAATCTCCCTACCGTGGGATACACGCAGCTATATGTTTCAAGTCGACAACGGCGAAGAGTTCGGCAGCCCAGGTGATATCTGGGATGCACTCGATACGCAGCTCCGGGCAGCCGGTATTACGTGGATCCGTGTAAATTCTGTCGAAAATCCGGCAGACGGAACTTTCGAAGTGTGGTTCGATTTGGATGAAAACAAAGATAACATGTCTCGTTCCATCCACATGGGTTACAGTTACAGTGCTT
>ERZ827168.4252-NODE-4252-length-13375-cov-4.953453_pt1 | contig 13375 bp, 10 predicted proteins | sample MGYA00519868_ERZ827168 | MGnify/ENA primary metagenome ERZ827168 (study PRJEB31778, sample SAMEA3449271) | human gut metagenome | biome: human gut; feature: human-associated habitat; material: faeces | place: United Kingdom | collected 2010/2012 ...
TTTCTCGCTGACTTATGCTACAACAGCCACGACAGAAGACAATAAAATATGGAGTCTTTATGCTTGAATTTCGCATATAAGAAGTGAATCATTTTCTCTCTATTTTAATAAGAGTTTTTAGGGACATAAATAGGGACAGTATGGGGACATTTGACTTGACTTTTGTATCATGTTCTGGTATAATAATACAAAAATTATCTAGTGGAGGTTTGAGATGATAAATTTTGGACACGAAACGGAAGAACTTGAATTTAAGAAAAGCACTAGCGAAATGCACGATGCAATGAAAGACATCGTTGCAATATTAAATAAACATGAAAAGGGTGTTTTATATTTTGGAGTTGCTCCAAACGGTGATGTGAAAGGCTTGCAGGTTGTTGAATCGACCTTACGCGATGTTTCAAGAGTTATTTTTGAAAGTGTAAAACCACAAATTTATCCACAAATTCAAAAAGTAACAATTGATGGTTGTGATATAATTGAAGTTCAGTTTAATGGAAAAAATAAACCATATTCCGCATATGGGAAATACTATACTAGAGTCGCTGATGAAAGCAGAGAATTAACCCCTATTGAACTTAAAAATATGATGTTGGAAAACGAATATTCCGAACATTGGGAGCGGTTTGAAACAATTTACACACTAAAAGATATTGATGAAATGGCTCTCAAAGATTTTTATAATCGAGCAACTGCGTGCGGAAGACTTTTAGATGATGGATATGACACGGAAAAATTATTGAATAAATTAAATTTATTAAAAAACGGCAAATTGAATAACGCTGGATACGTTCTATTTGGAAATAATGGACCAGTAACGCTAAAAATGGCTGTATTTGCGAGCGACGAAAAACTGACGTTTTTGGATATAAATCGAACAGAAGATAATATTTTTAGATTGGTAGATATTGCTCTTACCTATATTAAAAAGAATATTCGTTGGCGTGCTGAAATCGGAAATGTTACGCGAGAAGAAATTCCAGAAATTCCATTAAGAGCTTTACGTGAAATTGTAATAAACAGTTTTGCGCATGCAGAATATGGTACTGGTTCGCAGCATGAAATTGACATTCATCCAGGGAAGGTTGTTATATATAATCCAGGCGAATTTCCTCGCGAATTTTCTCCTGAAGATTTTGCAACTAGAAATTTATCATCGATTATACGAAACGAGTTAATTGCAAAAACCTTGTATCTTTGTCATGATATTGAATCGTTTGGAAGCGGGTTTAAGCGTGTTTATAGTTTGTGTAATACTGAAAATGTTACTTGCACTTACGAAAAAACACCGATAGGTTTTTCATTTATATTTTTGAGAAATGATCCTAATGTGCCAAACAATGTTGCTAGTACAAAGAAAAATATCCCTATTATCTTATCAAAAACAGAGAAAGCTGTTTATGATTTATTAAAGGTCCAGCCGAATTTAACACGTGAAGAACTTGCTATAGAAATCTCTAAAACAGTAAAAACGGTTCAAAGAGCATTGGATGGATTAAAAAAGAAAGGCCTTATTTCTCGTATTGGGTCTACCCGTAATGGATATTGGAAGACAGATAATGATGATTAAATTTTTAATAAAAATCGACTAAAAATTTATAACATTTCTAAATAAATATGGTGTAATATCGGAGATAACTATGTACATTAAAAAAATACATATCAAAAATTATAGAAATTTTAATGACTTTGAAATGGAATTTCATGAAGGCCTTAATGTTATTGTTGGAGCAAACAATTCTGGAAAGACTGGGTTGTTGCATGCGATAAATGCATTAAATGATGCAACTATTACTGTTGACGATTTTAACAAAAACAATTTAATTCAATTTGAAAAGTTATACAAGGATAATGCACCCGCTATTGAAATCGTATATTATATCAAACATATTATTTCTATTGATGATATTTCCGACGAAAGCATTATCAAGTTGATTCCATTTCTTGGATTCAAGGGCATTGGTGATGCTCGAACAACTGATGAAGGTAAAACGAACTATAATGTAACTGCAGTTATAAAATCAGTCTATTCATTAGATGTCAAATACATTGAAGAGTATAGAAAAGCGGTTGCTCCGATAAAGACATTTGATGAGTACTTTATTGTGCTGAATCGATTTGTTTCAGAACATTATGACTGGAATTATACAAATGGTACTGGCAGTGACACTAAGGCAACATCAAAAGATGCTCGTGGTGTTTTTGATATTCGCTTTATTGGTGCGGAACGTACATCGGAGGAAGTATCAAGAGAAGCAAAACGGGAAATAGATGCTTTCTCAAAGAAACTAGAAAATGCTACAGAGTTGGATAAATTTAAAAGCGATACATCTGCAGAACTTAAAAAATTATTAAGTCCTTCTTTAAATAAGTTGAGCGAATTGTTTGAAAGTGAGCAAAATGATATAGGTCTGAAAAAGGGAAATGTGTCAATTAATCCGTCGATTCGAGCTAATTTTTCTATCCCGGATTCGTTTGTTACGGAAGTAAAAGATACAAAAACCGATTATATAGTACCTTTGAGTTACAACGGTTTAGGGTATAACAACTTAATTAACATTTATATGCTTATCCGTCTTAACAAAATAAAGGTAGGAAAGGAATTTCGCATTTTGTGCTTAGAGGAACCAGAAGCACATTTGCATCCAGCAATGCAATATAAGCTTTTTAAATATTTAAAAAAGTTAGATACCGATAATGAGTTAAAACAGCAAATATTTGTAACAACACATTCAAGCAATATCTCGGCAGTTGCGGGCTTGGATAATATGTTTATGATGGCCTACGATCGCACATTAATTCCGCAAGACTGTGTTAACCAAAGTCTTTCCGCCTTGTTTGATATTAGCGGTGAAAAGGCGGACGAAAATGAATTAAAAGAAAAAAGAGAGGCAAAAAAACATCTTTCAAAATTTTTAGATGTTACGCGCTCGGATATATTATTTGCCGATAAAGTTATTTTAGTTGAGGGAATTGCCGAAAGGTTGTTAATGCCGCGTTTTATGGAAAAATGCGGATATGCTTATGAGGATGAACATATTTCAATTATTGAAATAGGCGGTAAACATTTTGAATATTTTATTGAACTGTTCAACGGCAATGCTTTGAAGAAAAAAGTATTATGCATAACCGATAATGATTTTGATTGGTCTTATGAAAATGTGGGATTTGATTCAAAAGAAAACTATATAAAAGAAATTCCAAGCCATATTAAGAAAATTAAAAGCAGATTTACATTTGATGAATTTAAATTATGCACTCAAATAAATGGGGGCAGAACATTTGAAGATGAATTATTTTTATCAAATTTTGATAAAAAAGAAACGGCTATTGCATTATTGAAAGTCGCATTACCAGAGGTTTTACATCCGTTCATTGATGATTATGGATTGGATATTAACAAGTGGCAAAGCCATATTCAAGACATAGATGGAAGATCTAAAAAAACTATTAACAAATTTTTAAATCTTTACAACAATCGTATCGATAAAGATAAGGTGTCAGATGAGTGGTATCAAAGATTATTTTTTGCAGAATTGTTTTTACATTATGCAAGCAATAACAAAGGAGATATTGCATTGGCAATACTATCCGACTTCGCTGACAAGGATATAGTTGTTCCATCTTATATTTGTGAGGGAATAGAATGGTTGAAATAAATTCAAGTGATATTTTTTCGTTAGAACAGATCAACAAAAATATTAAAGTATTTGCAGGACCTGGTGCTGGCAAGACTCATTTTTTGGTGGAAAACGTAAAGAATATCATAACAAAAAATGAGAATATTGTTAATGGTCGTTCGCGCAAAATATTATGTATTACTTATACTAATGCTGCAGTAGACGAAATTAAAAGGCGTTTGGATGGATATACTGAATATGCAGATATATGTACAATACATGGGTTCATTATTGAAAATTTAATCAAACCTTTTCAAAGTGATTTGAAACTTATTATAAAAAAAGATTTTGGAATTGAAATAAAAACAAACGATATAATTTCGTCTCAAATAGAGGGTCTGGGTATTTTGCATGGAGTCGATCGTGAAGAAATGTATTCTTTTATAAAAAAGGAATTATCTTTGCACAAGACAGAACAAATATCTTACAGCAAGAAACTAATGGGCGAAGTTGAGGTTGATTGTTTGGCATTTGTAAATTCATGTAATGGCGATTGTTATCCGATTCGCCAAATTTGTGGTTCATCAAAAATACCGAACAAGCATAAATTGGCGATAAAAAAGTATATTTGGTCAATTGTTCGTAAACTTACGCACAATGAAATTCTGTACTTTGGATATAGAATTATTGATGAAAATCCTTTGGCTTTATACTATTTACGTGTAAAGTATCCATATTTGTTTGTTGATGAGTTCCAGGACACAAATCCATTACAAACACTTTTAATAAAAAAAATATGTCACAAATTTTCTAAAGTTTGTGTTGTTGGTGATGTTGCACAATCCATATATAGTTTCCAGGGAGCGAGACCATCTGATTTTAGCTCTTTTAAAATTGATGACAACGACTCAGAATTTTACATAAAAAATAATCGAAGATCCTCTTCAAATATTGTTAATTTTTGTGATTATATCAGGCAAAAAGATCCCATTGTTATTCAAAGTAGTGTGAATGAAGAAGCGATAAACAATAAGATACATTTTTTAATGGGGAAAAGTAATAATGTTAAGGAAAAGATTGCTTGCGTTATACGAGATGGTGGAGCCGTCTTAACTCGAACATGGGCTGCTGCTTTTGATTATATTATTGATATAGAAGAAGATCAAGCTCTTCTATTAAAAAAAATATACAATAATTATTACAATACACCTATAAGTATTAGAGATGAGATAGTGGACTTGAATAATGTTTTGTGGGTGAGAGCTTTTAAATTTATCTTTAATTTGTGGGATAGTTATAAAAGCGGATCAATTATAGATTTTATGATAGCGTTAAAATTGTATGGTGGTGCTCAATATCAAAATATTGATGCAAAATCATTGTTGATGATTAACGCCCTTTTGAATAATGTGTTTCAAAATTGTAAGAACGCTACAACTTGTAAAATTATAGAGACTTACAATATGGAAACAAAAAAGCCGCAATATGATTCACTAAAAAGCATTCTAATAGGTGATTTTTACGACATACAAATTTTTAGCGACTTGGACCGAGAAGATTTAAAAAAATTAGTAAATGATTTGAATTGGACTACTTCGTACAAGCTATTTAATGAAGTATTTGCTGAAAACAGCAAATACTTAACGGTACATCAAGCTAAAGGCTTAGAATGGAGAAAAATAGTGGTTGGTGTGCTTCCTGGGAAAAACGATAAAACAACACTTTCAAAGTTTTTTGCATCCCCTGAGATTTTAGGTGAAGATGTAAATAATGAGTTTGCAAGAATCTACTATGTTGCTTGCAGTCGAGCAATAGAAGATTTGTATATACATATTCCAGAAGGGTGTGAAAGAAGTATAATTGAAAACAATTTAAATGATTTTATATCAAAAACAGGAAGAATTATAGAGTACGAGTTTATTGAATAGCGGAGCCTTTTGTTTGCAATTATTGCAACAGTTTTATCAGAAGATAGTAGAAGAAATTAAATATTAATCTATGATATGGTAATTGAAAGTGGTGTTCTAACGAGGTTAAACAAAGGTGAAAAAGACGATTATTTTAAGTTGCGTGTTGTCGGCGAGCGTATTGCCGACGATAAAAAACAAATATTCGGTCGAAGAAGTCTGTGTATATTACGATTGTCATTATGAAAATAAAGGAATGAAAATAAAGGACAAATAATGAATTGCTCGAATTTTACAAATTATTTAAGAGAGACAAAAATACTCGATTATTCATCCGAGCAAATTCAACTGCTTGTAGAAAGCCGTGGGTGGAAGAATTTACCGGAAACGGAACGGGTGAAAGCAATTTATAATTTCGTTAAAGATGAGATTTTATTCGGATATAACGTTGACGACGGCGTAAAGGCGAGTCGGGTGCTGAAAGACGGATACGGGCAATGCAACACCAAGGGGACGCTTTTTATGGCTCTTCTTCGTGCCTCGGGTATTCCTTGCCGAATACATGGTTTTATGATAGATAAAATTCTGCAGAAAGGTGCAATGACGGGTTTGGTTTATAAGTTTGCGCCCGACGAGATTTTCCACAGTTATGTCGAAGCGTACGTTTGCGGGGAATGGTATAACCTCGAAGGGTTTATTCTCGATAAAAAATACCTTTCCGCATTGCAAAAAATTTTTAAGCCGAATAATGACGGTTCGTTTATCGGTTACGGCGTTGCGACGAAAAACTTTATAAATCCGCCGGTCGAATTTAATTGTTGCAATACCTATATACAAAAAGAGGGAATCGTTCGAGATTTCGGAGTGTATGACGAGCCCGATTCTCTTCTGAGAGAACATGGACAGACGATGAACTTATTAAAAAAGTGCGTTTATCGACTTATAGGCAGACATTTGATGAATAATAACGTGAAGAAAATCAGAAATCGTTCGGTATGATTAGCCGGAGGCAATGGCGTTCGAACAGAAAAAATATTCGGCTTTACCGTCGTTTGTAAATAACGACATACACGCCGAAAGGAGTAATATACGGATCCGGTAATGCTAAAAATTATGTCGTGGCTTGGGATAACAGGGCATGCAAACAATATGTATGGTCGTAAAACGGTCATCGGCATAGTAAAATAAAGAAATAAAAAACAAAGAGAATAACGCAGTATAGCGAATAATAGGAGATAAATATGGGATTTTTTGAAAATACACGAAAGCCACAAGGATTCGGTGGGAGGATAATGGTAAAAATGATGAACACCGGTCATAGTAAGTTGGCAAAGTGGGGTTTTACCAAAATTTACACAAAGTTGGATTCTAAGGTATTGGATATCGGTTGTGGCGGTGGGGCAAATATTGTCAACTGGATAAAAAAATGTTCAACAGGGCATGTGACAGGGATAGATTATTCAAAAGTCAGCGTAGAGGAATCGAAAAAACTAAATGCTATCGCAATCAAGCAAGGCAGGTGTGATATTGTTTATGGCGATGTATCGTCTATGCCGTTTGATGATGAGGCTTTTGATTGTGTTTCTGCGTTTGAGACGGTATATTTTTGGGAAGATCTTGAAAAATGCTTTGCAGAGGTTCACCGTGTTATGAAAAACGGCGGTACATTCCTTATATGCAACGAGAGCGATGGTACAAATCCCAAGGATGAAAAATGGGCAAAAAAAATAGGCGGGATGAAAATTTACAATGAAATGCAACTTCGCACAATGCTGGAAAAAGTTGGATTTTGTGATATTAAGAGTTTTGTAGATGCTAAAAAACACTGGCTGTGCATTGTTGCGAAGAAATAAGCGGTAATCAAACATATGAAAACTTCAACGAATATAATTTAAATCCAAATAATCTAAACGGCGGCGAAGACAAATTTGCCGCTTTTTAATTTATCAGGCAGAAAAAATGCTTGACTTTATTAAATAACAGTGTTATAATAACACCGTTATTAAAACAAAGGAAGTTCGGCAATGAGAAAGAAAGACGATTTAGCCATCGATAAGATAATGGAATGTGCCAAAACGGAATTTCTTGAAAAAGGATTCGAGGGCGCGTCTATGCGCAAGGTTGCCGAAAATGCGGGTTATACTACCGGCATGCTTTACGGTAGATTTGCAGATAAGGGCGAACTGTTCAAAGCGATAGTAAAAGCCTCGGCGGAAAAACTTTATTCGTATTATGCGGAAGTGCAGGAAAACTTTGCGGGTTTATCGCCCGAAACGCAATATAAAGACATGCACGTTTACGTTGATAAAAGGATAGACGAAATGCTGGATATCGTTTACGGTGATTTCGACGGGTTCAAACTTATCATCTGTAAAAGCAAGGGCAGCGAATACGAAAAGTATATCGATAGTCTTATCGAAATCGAAACCGAAAATACCGTTCGTTTTATAAACGACATGAACGCTGCGGGGATAAAGGTTAAGTCGGTAAGAGCGGACCTTTCGCATATGCTTGCCACCGCGATGTTCAACGGAATGTTCGAAGTGGTGGGACATGACTTTTCAAAAGACGACGCGCGGCAATATATAAAACAGTTACAGTATTTTTTCAACGCCGGTTGGGATAAAATTTTAGGGCTTCCGTCCGATTGGACGTTGCCCGAATAATAAACTTGTTAAAAAGGGAAAGGAATTTCCTTTTTTATATGTTATATTGTTAGACGCTGCTAACCAGAAAATCCAATCCAGGGAGGTTTTACATTGAAAAAACAATCAAATATTTCAAGGCTTATGGGGTATGCGGGTAAGCACAGGTATTTTACTTACGCTTCGTGGTTGCTTGCGGTGATAAGCGCGCTTATCGCGCTTCTTCCTTTTGTTTATATCTGGAAGATAATAAAAGAAGTGCTTGACGTTGCCCCGAATTTTTCATCGGCAACCGGGCTTGTGCATAACGGGATTATGGCAATGATTTTTGCCATTGTATCATTTCTTGTATATATAAGCGCGCTTATGTGTTCGCATCTTGCGGCGTTCAGAGTCGCAACGAATATGCGCGTGGCCGTTACGGAGCATATAGCAAAACTTCCGCTCGGATTTGCGGATAGTTTCGGCAGCGGAAAATTAAGAAAAATCATAAACGATTCCACAGGTGCGACGGAGACTTATCTTGCGCATCAATTGCCCGATAAATATGCGGCTTTGGCAACGCCCGTCGGGCTTCTTGTTCTTTTGTTTGTTTTCGATTGGCGATTGGGGCTTTTAAGCCTTATTCCCGTTGTGCTTGCCTTTCTTGTAATGTCATCGATGACGGGTAAGCATATGGCGGAAAAAATGAAACAATATAACAACGCGCTTGAAAATATGTCCAACGAAGCGGTTGAATACGTCCGCGGAATACCGGTAGTTAAAACGTTCGGGCAGTCGGTTTTTTCGTTCAAAAAATTCAAAAGTACGATAGACGAATATCAGAAGTGGGTAGTCGCTTACACGAAGGATATGCGCGTGCCTATGATGTTTTACACAGCCGCGATAAACGGCGTATTTGCCTTTTTGATTGCCGGGGCGTTATGGTTTACGGCAGACGGCGTAACGAACGGATTTTTACTCAATCTTATCTTTTATATCGTGATTACGCCCGTTATTTCGCTTACCTTGACTAAAATGATGTATATGAGCGAAAACAATATGATTGTCAAAGACGCGCTTGAACGCATCGACGGCGTTTTATCCGTCAGTCCCATGAGTGAAAGTGAAACCCCTGAGTATCCCGCCGATTCGTCCGTCGAACTTAACGACGTGCATTTTTCCTACGACGGTAAAAACGAAGTGATTCGCGGCGTATCGATGAATATAGGCGCGGGACAGACCGTGGCTCTCGTCGGTCCGTCGGGCGGAGGGAAATCCACGCTTGCGGGGCTTATGGCAAGGTTTTTCGACGTGAAAAGCGGAAGCATAAAGGTCGGCGGCGCGGATATACGGGAAATTCCGAAAGAGGAACTGATGAACGCCGTTTCGTTTGTTTTTCAGGATTCAAAACTTATTAAAGCGACTATCGCCGAAAACGTAAAACTCGGAAAACCCGACGCGACGGACGAAGAAGTCGCGGCGGCTCTTCATACTGCGCAGTGCGACGATATAATACAAAAACTCCCCGACGGAGCGGACACGGTTATTGGTACGAAGGGAGTATTTCTTTCGGGCGGCGAGAGGCAGCGAATAGCAATAGCACGCGCCGTATTGAAAAACGCGCCCGTTATTATTCTCGACGAAGCGACGGCTTTTGCCGACCCCGATAACGAAGCCAAAGTGCAGAAAGCGTTTTCCGAACTTTCAAAGGGTAAAACGGTTATTATGATTGCTCATAGGCTTTCGACTGTGGCTAACGCCGATTGTTTATACGTAATAAAAGACGGTCTTATAGCGGAAAGCGGCAGGCGCGACGAACTTCTCGAAAAGAACGGGGTGTTTGCCGAAATGTGGAAAGAATATGCCGCGTCGGTAGAATGGAAAGTGGCAAAGGAGGGTGAAAGCAATGTCGCTCGTTAAAACGATACAAAAAAAGACGGCTTCTTCAAAGCAGGGAGCAAAGGGGATTATTAAAGGAATAATCGCCTGCGCGTTTCAGAATATGGCGTTTATGTTGCCGACCACGCTTTTATACTTTCTCGTTTCCGATATGCTTGGCGGCGGAGTGCAAGGTGGAAGAATAACTTTTTACGTCGTCGGATGCGTGATATGCTTTGCGCTTATCTTTTTAACCACATGGTTCCAGTATAACAACACGTATTTTACCACTTACGAAGAAAGCGGAAAAAGAAGACTTAGTTTAGCCGAAAGACTTCGTAAACTTCCTCTATCGTTCTTCGGCAAAAGAGATCTTGCCGACCTGACGAGTACGATTATGTCCGACTGCGAAGTGATAGAAAAGAGTACTTCGCATTTTATCCCGGGACTGTTCGGCTCGTTGATTTCAACTATTCTTATCGCCGCAGGGCTTTTCGTTTTCGATTGGCGAATGGCTCTTGCCGCGCTTTGGGTTATTCCCGTTTCGGTTCTTATCGTCATTTTAAGTTATAAGGTACAGGATAAAGTGCTTGTTAAATTTATGACGGCAAAAATGTCGTGCGCGGACGGTATACAGGAATATATCGAAACGGTACGCGATCTTAAAGCAAACAACGCCGAAGGAAACTACCTTTCGGGATTAAAGAATAAGATTAAGGGCGTTGAAAAGAGTAACATAAAAGCGGAACTCACTACCGCCGTGTTCGTAACGGGCGCGGGAATGGTTTTAAAACTCGGCATAGCCACCGTGGCTTTGGTTGGTTCGGCTCTGCTCGTAAACGGAACGCTCGGAGTTTTAACCTTCTTTATGTTTTTGCTTGTCGCTTCCCGTCTTTACGATCCGATGCAGGCGGCGCTTCAGAATCTTGCGGCAATCATCGCAATGCGAACAAACGTTGCGCGTATGAACGAAATTCTGGAATATCCCGTTCAGACCGGAAACGACACGCTTACGAATAGCGGTTACGATGTCGTTTTCGATCACGTCGGCTTTGCGTATCCGGGCGGCGAAGTTGTATTAAAAGACGTTTCATTCACCGCAAAGCAAGGTGAAGTCACCGCGCTTGTCGGTCCTTCGGGCGGCGGAAAAACAACGGTTTCAAGGCTTGCCGCAAGGTTTTGGGATATTCGGAAAGGTAAAATTACCGTCGGCGGAATGGACGTTGCCGAAATCGACCCCGAAAAATTGATGAGTCTTTATTCTATCGTTTTTCAGGACGTAACTTTGTTTGATAACACGATTATGGAAAATATCCGTCTCGGCAAAAAGGGCGCGACGGACGAAGAAGTTATGTCGGCGGCTCGGCTTGCAAACGTGGACGAGTTTGCCGAAAAACTTCCCGATAAATGGAACACTAATATCGGCGAAAACGGATGCGAACTTTCGGGCGGCGAGAGACAGCGAATTTCGATCGCGCGCGCGTTTCTGAAAGACGCCCCCGTTATTCTTCTCGACGAGGCGACGGCAAGTTTAGACGTGGAAAACGAAACGATGATACAATCGGCGCTTTCCCGTCTTATAAAAGATAAAACCGTGCTTGTGATAGCTCACAGAATGAGAACGGTCGCGGGAGCTGATAAAATCGTGGTTTTGGCGGACGGCGTCGTGGCGGAGCAGGGAAAACCTAATGAGTTGTACAATAAAAACGGCATTTACGCTCGTATGGTGGATTTGCAATCGGCAAGCGGAAAGTGGAAAATTAAATAATTGTGCCGTCCTTCGGAGAAAAATCCGACTTAAAGCCTGGACGGAATTTTCAATTGCTTTTTTCAAAGTAACGTGATATAATGTATAAAAAGCGCGGGAGAAAAATATGGTAGACAACGAATCGCAGGAAATGTATCTCGAAACGATACTTAGATTAAAAAAGAAAAAGGGTAGTGTGCGAGCGATAGACGTAGCGGAAGAACTCGGTTATTCCAAGCCGAGCGTTTCCCGCGCCGTGGGAATAATGAAAAAAGACGGTTTTATAGTTGTGCATGCCGACGGACTTATAGACCTTACCGAAACGGGTAAGGATAAAGCCGAAAATATTTTTTCTCGTCATAAATCGCTGACTCAAGCCCTTGTCGTGATGGGACTTTCGCCCGAGGCAGCGGAAGAAAACGCCTGCCGCGTGGAACACGTTATCACCGAAGAAGCGTTCGAGGCTATAAAAAAATATTTTAACGTGTAAATATAAAAAAATTTTAGTCAACCGCTAACTTTCGGTTGACTTTTTTCTATATATGAGTATAATTAAAAATGGCTTTGGAAAAAGACCGTTAATTTTTGCGCAAGAGTTAGCCTTAACTAACCGCTTCTGTGTAAGCATGGCGCAAAATTTTTTCAGGAATGGTTAGCGCGGGCTAACCAAATAAAACGGATGGTGAGTTACATATGAGTTCGTCGGAATTAAGGTATCTGATAGCGGCAAACGACCTTGCCAAAGAGCTGCAGTCGGTTAAACAGACTGATATAGCAAACAGACTTCACGTAACAAAGGTGAGTGCGTATAACGCGATTGAAAGGTTGCGGGAAAAAGAATATATCGAGAAGAATGATAGGAAAATCGTTCTTACGGATCGCGGAAGGGAAGTTCTGAACGAGTATATGACGATTATACGTTTTATGTCGGCGCATTTGTCGTTACATTGCGGAACGACTGAAAATCAGGCTTATGAAGACGCTCTTAACGCCACCTGCGCGTTTTCGGACGTAACCCGTAACGGAGTGGCAAATTTTATAAAGTCAGAAATGAAGGGCGCGCAGCAAGCACTGATTGATTAAGACAAGGAGCAAACAAATGATAGACAAAGAACTATTTAAACTCATCGGCGGAAATAAGAAGTACATATTTATCGCCGTATTGTTGCAGGCGATAGGTTTAATCGCGAACGTTACGATAACGGGGAGCGTCTGCTATGCCGTGTACCTGTTGACGCAGAACGCCGAATGGATACAATTTATTTATCCGCTTATCGGCGCGGTTATCGGTATTATCGTAAGATATAGCTGTTCACGCGCTACGGGCGATATAAAGGACAAGCTTGGCAGAAGCGTTAAAAAAGATTTACGCGAAAGAGTATACAATAAAATCGTAAAACTCGGCGTTAAGACTACCGACGGGATGAGTATGGCGGGCTTGACGCAGGTTTCGGTAGAAGGCGTAGAACAACTCGACCTTTACTATTCGTCATATCTGCCGCAGTTCTTTTTTGCGATGATCGCGCCCGTAATATTGTTCTTGATATGCGTATGGATCGATTGGAGAACGGCTCTCGTACTGATTGCCTGTGTGCC
>ERZ827168.4255-NODE-4255-length-13368-cov-12.537970_pt1 | contig 13368 bp, 9 predicted proteins | sample MGYA00519868_ERZ827168 | MGnify/ENA primary metagenome ERZ827168 (study PRJEB31778, sample SAMEA3449271) | human gut metagenome | biome: human gut; feature: human-associated habitat; material: faeces | place: United Kingdom | collected 2010/2012 ...
AGGTAGCCAGCGAGAAGGGCTGTTTTTTAACCCCCTCACTAATCAACTGGGAAAATTTTTTTGATTTGTACGAAGGAATTTTGAAAAATTTCTTTGAAATCCTCTCCACTAACCAACTGGGAACTTTTTTCGGATTTGAACGAAAAAACTTTTGAGAATTTTTCTGCGAACCCCTCTACTACTTAATTGGGAATTTTTCCGGCAAAAATAAAAAGAATTTTGAAGAATATTTTTAAGCGCCCCTCCCACTAATCAACTGGGAACTTTTCTGGCAAATAACAAATGGGCTTTAGAAAAATTTTTTAAGTGCCCCTCCTACTAACCAATTGGGAAATTTTTTGAGATTTTGGCAAAGTAATTTGAAAAATTCTCTCAACTTTTCAAAAGGTCCCTCTACTTACTCTGAATAAGGGGTGCCATTTGGCAGGGTACTTTTCAAAATTCCCCACAAAAATATTTCTCCCTTCACTTACTCTGAATAAGGGGCACCGTTTGTGGGGGTGTTTTCGGGAACAATTTGAAATTCTCAGCAAAAAAGGTTTCTCCGCTCAAATCAGTAAACTGAGCGGGGAAACCTTTCACTTTTAATTATAAGATTTTCTTCTGAATCCCTCGTAAATCCGTAATAATCCTTGATAAATCGGCATCGCCGTGATATACTTAAATTGTATAATTATAGCTATCGGAAACCGCCTGAAAGTGAGGACATTTTAATGGAACCGACCATCGAACGCTGGTACTCAATGAAAGAGATTTGCGAATACCTCGGCGTCAGCCGTGATACGGTGCTCGCTTGGATAGAGAAAAGAAATATGCCCGCTGCGAAAATAGGCCGCCTTTGGAAATTCAAGGTCAGCGAAGTAGACGCCTGGATGAAGTCCGGCGTGGCGGCGGATAAGTAATCTGGATTGGGTGATGAGCTATGGGCTTTATAGATTCGTATAAGCATCTCGAAAAGCTGTGTGGCGATATGCTGCAAACTCAGCACGGTGTCTCCGCTTATATAGCTGAGATGGAAAGTACCCCAAATGGTTCATATCGGGTGCAAGGCTGGGTCGAAGATCTCAAGTGCCTTAAGCATTACCGCTGGGTCAGAAACCAAATTGTACACGACCCGAATAGCAGCGAAGAAAATATGTGCGACCTCAGCGACGCACAATGGATTGACAATTTTTATGATAGGATTATGAAGCAAGGTGATCCTCTTGCTATGTATCGAGAGGCGACAAAACCTCGGTCTGTCGCAAAGCCAAAACCGCTCCGCCAATCTCCGCAAGCACAATATACATATTCCGCACGGCCGGTTTACTCAAAAAAGGAAGCGAAGAAAGCCACTGGATGGGTTGTGTTATTGATTATTACAGTGCTTGTCGGACTGTTTTTTGTGCTTAAATACCTTGTAAATTAATCAGGAGATGCACGATGGCACTGGAAAATAAATTGGGGCTGACAAGCTCCGCCGATCTTGCCCGTGAAGAAGAACGCCTCAGCAAGAAAAAGGCGGTAGAACTGTTTGAAAACGGCGTACTTGACACCCTACCGGCGGGCAAATTCTCGACTTTGCAGGCGATTCACAAATATCTGTTTGAAGATATTTATGACTTTGCCGGTAAGCTGCGCACGGTGAACCTGGCAAAGGGCAATTTCCGCTTTGCGCCGCTGATGTATCTGGAGGCGGCACTGGCCAACATCGACAAGATGCCACAGTCCACCTTTGACGAGATCATCGAAAAATATGTGGAAATGAATATTGCCCACCCCTTTCGGGAGGGCAATGGGCGTAGTACTCGCATCTGGCTCGACCATATCCTAAGAACAGAAATCGGCAAGGTCGTGGACTGGAGCAAGGTGGATAAAGAGGATTATCTCCTTGCAATGGAGCGCAGCCCCATCAAAGATGTGGAACTCAAGGTGCTGTTGAAGGCGGCGCTGTCCGACAAGGTAGACAGCCGTGAGGTATATATGAACGGCATCGACCAAAGCTACTATTACGAGAGCCTTTCGGCTTTCCGGGCGGGAGATTTGTAAAGCCTAAGGTATCAGTTTTTGGCTTCCAAAGTATCAAATTGATACTTTGGCGAAATCCCAAAGTGCCAACACGGCGGTTCCAAAGTGCCAAATTGGCACTTTGGAATGCTTGTTGACGGAACGAGCCTATTGGATCTAATTGTTCCCGATTGCCAAGCAGCAAGAACTGATTTGAAATGTGGGAGAATTTAGTTATGGAGCTTATAAACAACACAACAAAGACTCTTAAAGACGATTTGTCTGTAGAGATCAAGCAAGGCAGCAAAGTGTCCATTGCGGCGGCTTGCTTCTCTATTTATGCCTTTCAGGAATTGAAGGCGCAGCTCTCTCAAATTGATGAGTTGCGCTTTATTTTCACTTCGCCTACCTTTGTAACAGAGAAAGCTAAGAAGGAAAAGCGTGAGTTCTATATTCCACGCCTTACCCGTGAACGCAGTTTATACGGAACAGAGTTTGAAATTAAGCTCAGGAATGAGCTGACTCAAAAAGCTATTGCACGAGAGTGTGCAGAATGGATCAGACAAAAGGTCACTTTCAAGTCAAATGTCAGCGACAAATCCATTCAGGGACAAATCGTAGTGGACGGCGTAGGCTATACGCCTATCAACAACTTCACTACAGTTGAATTGGGCTGCGAAAAAGGCAATGTAATCAGCACGACAATCGTAAAAGACGAGTCCCTTGCCCGCACTCTGCTTGCCGACTTCAATGAGATATGGAACGACAGCAAAGTGCTTCAGGTCGTTACCGATGAGGTGATCGACAGTATCACCGCCGCATATAACGAGAACTCTCCTGATTTCATCTATTTCGTGACGCTCTATAACATCTTCAACGAGTTCTTGGAAGATGTATCCGAAGATGCTTTGCCCAACGAAGCAACCGGCTTCAAGGAAAGTAAGATTTGGGGGATGCTCTATAACTTCCAAAAGGATGCTGCCCTTGCTATCATAAACAAACTTGAGAAGTTCAACGGCTGTATCCTTGCGGATAGCGTCGGTCTTGGTAAAACCTTTACCGCCCTTGCCGTTATTAAATACTACGAAAACCGCAACAAGTCCGTTCTTGTGCTTTGCCCCAAGAAACTGACGAACAACTGGAATACCTATAAGGATAACTATGTCAACAACCCCATTGCTGCCGACCGGCTTCGGTACGATGTGCTTTATCATACCGACTTAAACCGCACCCACGGCACATCAAACGGGCTTGATCTCGACAGACTGAATTGGGGCAATTATGACCTTGTGGTAATTGATGAGTCCCACAACTTCCGTAATGGCGGCAAATTAGTTGAGAACCCGGACGAGGACACCAAGGATAACCGCTATGTTACCTTGATGAAGAAGGTCATCAGAGCCGGAGTGAAGACGAAGGTGCTGATGCTTTCTGCAACGCCGGTTAATAACCGCTTCAACGATCTGAAAAATCAGCTTGCTCTTGCGTATGAAGGGCATACGGATTACATAGACGAAAAGCTCAACACTACCCGTTCCATCGACGAAATTTTCAGGAACGCACAGCGGGCGTTTAACACTTGGAGCAAGTGGGAACCGTGCGACCGCACGACTGAAAACCTTCTCAAAATGCTGGACTTTGATTTCTTTGAAGTGCTGGATAGTGTGACCATTGCCCGCTCAAGAAAGCATATTCAGAAGTATTACGATATGGCAGACATCGGCACCTTTCCGACAAGGCTAAAGCCGATCTCGCTTCGTCCACATCTTACTGACCTGAAGGAAGCCATCAGCTACAACGAGATTTTTGAGCAGCTTATGCTCCTGACACTGACAATCTATACGCCGACGCACTACATTCTGCCAAGTAAGATGGAGAAGTATGCTGAGCTGTACGGAGATAACAGGGTCAATGTCGGCTTTACGCAGGCGAACCGTGAGCAGGGCATCCGCCGTCTGACCGCCATCAACCTGATGAAGCGTATGGAAAGCTCCGTCTATTCGTTCAATCTGACGCTGACCCGCATCAAGGATTTGATAAACAGCACGATAGAAACGATTGACCGCTTTGATAAACACTCCAGTACGACCCTCGACCTGACGGATATTTCCGATATGGACGAGTTCGACGCCGAGGATCAGAACTCGGATGACCTGTTTTCTTTTGGCAGGAAGGTCAAGATTGACCTTGCCGATATGGACTATGTGTCGTGGCGGGACAGCTTGGCGAAAGATGCCGAGGTGCTTGAACTGCTGACCTTGCTGGTTGGTGATATTACACCGGAACACGATTCAAAGCTGCAAGAGCTTTTCCGGGTGATTGATAACAAGATCACTCACCCCATCAACGAGGGCAATAAAAAGCTGATTATCTTCACCGCTTTTGCGGATACCGCTGGTTATCTCTACGATAATGTCAGCCGCTATGTTAAGGATAGGTATGGACTGAACACCGCAATGGTGTCCGGCTCTGTTGAGGGTCGGACGACTTGCCCCAAGCTCCGTGCCGACCTGAACACGGTGCTGACCTGCTTCTCGCCTATCTCGAAGGACAAGGAACTGCTGATGCCGGGAGATAAGACGGAAATTGATGTGCTGATCGCCACCGACTGTATTTCCGAAGGTCAGAACTTGCAGGACTGCGACTACCTCATCAACTACGACATTCACTGGAACCCCGTCCGCATCATTCAGCGATTCGGGCGTATTGACCGTATCGGCAGCCGCAATAAGGTCATTCAGCTTGTGAACTTTTGGCCTGATGTAACCCTTGACGATTACATCAATCTGAAAGCCAAAGTTGAAACCCGTATGAAAATCGTGGATATGACCGCTACGGGCGATGATAACCTGCTCAGTGATGAAGAAAAGACAGACCTTGAGTACCGAAAGGCGCAGCTCAAGCGCTTGCAGGATGAGGTCGTAGACATTGAGGATATGACAACGGGCATCTCCATTATGGACTTGGGGTTAAACGAGTTCCGGCTCGACCTGCTCGACTATATTAAGCACCACCCTGACATAGACAAAACGCCCTTCGGCTTGCACTCGGTTGTTCCTGCAAGTGAGGATACGCCTGCCGGTGTGATTTATGTTTTGAAGAATCGTTCCAACAGCGTGAACATCGACAATCAAAACCGGCTGCACCCCTTCTATATGGTGTATATCGGCAATGATGGAGAGGTCATCTGCGACCACCTTTCTCCGAAACAGATGCTTGATAAAATGCGTTTCCTCTGCAAAGGCAAGACGGAACCGATTCCCGAAGCCTACAAGCCGTTCAACAAAGAAACCCGTGACGGCAGAAATATGTCGCAGCTTTCCAAGCTGCTTGGCGATGCCATTGCTTCCATTATTGAAGTGAAGGATGAGAGTGACATTGACAGCTTCTTAGGCGGCGGTCAGGTCAGCTTTCTGTCAAACGAAATCAAAGGACTGGACGACTTTGAACTGATATGCTTTTTGGTAATTAGAAATTAGGAATGAGGAGTTAGGAATGAAGGAAAGCATTGTTTTTGGCAAAAGCAAGAGCTTTGCCTTGAGAATTATTGCGTTATACAAGTATTTTTGTGATGAAAAGAAAGAGTTTATATTGTCAAAGCAATTATTGCGGAGCGGAACAAGTATCGGGGCAAACATAGCGGAAGCGAGCTGTGCATACAGCAGCAAGGAATTTCTTGCAAAAATGTATATTGCATTTAAGGAATGTGCAGAAACCGCATATTGGCTGGAGCTGTTGTATAAAGCACAGTATTTGAATCAGCCGGAGTTTGATTCAATAAACACCGATTGCACCGAACTCCAAAAAATCTTATCAAGCATTACAAAAACCATGAAGACCAACTCCTAACTTCTAACTACTAATTCCTAACTAATTTGAACGGAGTGAAAATTAAAATGCTCGGACTTCCGAAGTCAACTGAAATGAGCAAGCAGCTTCCGAAGAAGGCTGTCTATGCGAAGTTCCAAATGAACACGGCGGCAAAGGAGAAAATCGACGCCGATATATCGAGGATCACCATTGTCAATGAGATCACACCGGCGAAAATCAACATTCCTGCCGGAGAGGAAGTCAGGAGTTTCTTTGTCCTGCTTGTGGCGCTGAAGAAGAAAGGCTTTGATGAAAGAACCGTTGCCACGCTGTCAAAGCTCATTCCGCAGAATATTCTGTTTATGCTTGAATTTGAGGGGCAAAGCAGGCTGGCAATCTATCACACCAAGCTGATGCAGACGGATTGGAAGCCCACCGAAAGCTGTACCATTGAGCTGCGGGGCTTGAACCTCGATAAAGTATGGGAAAACATCGTGGTGGACATCGGCGGTGTGAGTATCGCAGACGGCAATACCCTTGATGAGCAGATCGCCGCCGATGAGCGCCGACAGAAAATCGAGAAAGAGATTGCCAAACTGGAAAAGCAGGCACGAGCTGAAAAACAGCCGAAAAAGAAGTTTGAGCTTGTGCAGCAGATAAAAAGATTAAAAGAAGAATTGATATAGACGAAGGGAGTTCCTGATATGTCAAGTGAGCAATATCAACGGACGGTAAATAGCCTTGATAAAGAAATTGCAGACCTCGAAAAGAAAAAGGCGTCAAAGGACAAAGAAGTGGCTACACTCCAAGGCAAAATTAACACCTTGAAGAAAAGCATAAACAGCCATACCTCCGCTTCCACACTCAACAATAAAATGAGGCAGATTGCTACTCACGAATCCGACCAAGCAAAAAAGAGTCAGGACAGCGCCGAACTCGGAAAGAAGATTGCCGAAAAGCGCAAGAAGCGTGCTGAAGCCTATTTGAAACTCCAAAAGGAGCAGCAAAACGAGCAAAAGAAACAGGATAAAGCCAATCGGCAAATTCAGGCATCCTATGAAGCTCGGATAAAGGAACTCCAGCAGCAAATTTCGCAGCCGGTAGTCACATCAGCCAGTACCCCAATAGCAGCCGATGAAGAATATGATGTGTTCGTATCCCACGCATACGAGGATAAAGAGTCATTTGTTGACGAGTTTGTAGAGGCGTTACGAAATCAGGGACTCAAAGTATGGTACGACACGGATAAGCTCAAATGGGGCGACTCAATGCGTGAGAAGATTGATAGAGGACTGGCAAAATCAAAATACGGTGTTGTTATCCTCTCGCCTAACTACATTGCCGAACATAAATACTGGACAAAAGCGGAGCTGAACGGACTCTTTCAAGTAGAAACCGTTAATGGGAAAACCATCCTTCCTATATGGCACAACCTGACGAAAAAGCAGGTCGTTGAGTACAGCCCGATCATAGCTGACCGCAAGGCTATGACTACGGCTTCAATGACTCCCGAAGAAATAGCCGCTGAACTGAAAGAATTATTTGCACCTGACGATACGGAGGAACAAGAGAATGGATAAACTGAGAATGCAGACAGCAAACAAGGCTGATGAAAATTTCAGAAAGCTGGCGGCGATGTTCCCCAACGCCGTGACGGAAACGATCAACGAAAACGGCGAGGTCGTCCGGGCAATCGACAAGGATGTGCTGATGCAGGAGATTGCCTGCACCGTGGTGGACGGCAATGAGGAACGCTATCAGTTCACCTGGCCGGACAAGAAGAAGTCCGTTCTTCTTGCCAATGCCCCGATCAATAAGACGCTGCGCCCTGTTCGTGAAGATGAAACAGTTCCCACTGGGGCAGATAGTGAGGGAAACCCTTATTGCAGCACTGGCAGCGTGGACTTTGATACCACCGAAAACCTCTATATTGAGGGCGACAACCTCGAAGTGTTGAAGCTCTTGCAGGAAACCTATCTCGGCAAAATCAAGATGATCTACATTGATCCTCCGTACAACACCGGAAACGACTTTGTTTACGAGGACGACTTTGCCCAGAGTACGGATGAGTACCTTGCTAACAGCGGGCAGTACGATGAGGATGGCAACCGTATGGTGCAGAACACCGAGAGCAACGGTCGTTTTCATACCGACTGGCTGAATATGATTTATCCCCGGATTCGACTTGCTAAGGATTTGCTGTCTGATGATGGCTTGATAGTCATAAGCATTGACGACAACGAGTATAAGAATATGCGAAATATTTGCGATGAAGTGCTTGGCGAATGTAATTTCGTTGCGTGCGTTGTATGGCAAAAAATTCACAGCATCAAAAATGACGCTAAGTATTTTTCTGAAAACCACGAGTATGCACTTATCTACGCAAAATCAATTAGCAAAATAAGGATACGCTTATTACCGCGAACCGATGAGATGAACAGTCGGTATAAGAATCCGGATAACGATCCGAGAGGACCGTGGCAATCGGGTGACTTGGTGGCAAGCGGTGAACGCAGTAATGGTCATTTCTTTGTCACAAGCCCCAAAACGGGAAAGCAATTTGATGTTCCACAAGGAAAGCACTGGGTCTATTCGCAGGATAACTTAATTCGGCTGGTTGAGGATAACCAAGTATGGTTCGGAGAAGACGGTAATTCATTTCCTCGGAAGAAAAGATTTTTATCCGATGTTCAAGACGGCAGAACTCCTAACACGCTTTGGCTTGCCGAAGAAGTGGGACATAACCAAACGGCAACCAGAGAATTGAAAGTTTTATTTGACGATGAAAAGTGCTTTGATTTTCCAAAGCCCGTTGCATATATTGAGCAGTTTGTGCGCGTTATATCCGACAGAGACTCTGTTGTTCTTGACTTTTTCTCCGGTTCTGCTACAACCGCCCACGCTGTTATGCAGCTCAATGCAGAAGACGGCGGACACCGTAAGTTCATTATGGTTCAGCTTCCCGAAGCAACCGACGAAAAGAGCGAAGCCCGCAAAGCGGGATACAAAACCATCTGTGAAATCGGCAAGGAACGCATCCGCCGTGCCGGTAAGAAAATCAAAGAGGATAGTCCTTTGACTACTCAAGACCTTGACATTGGCTTCCGCGTTCTCAAGTGCGACACCTCCAATATGAAAGAGGTCTACTACAATCCTGCGGAGTATGAAGTCAATATGTTCTCCCGGCTTGAAGATAACATCAAAGAGGACAGAACGCCGGAGGATCTGCTGTTCCAAGTGATGCTGGATTTAGGCGTGCTGCTCTCCAGCAAAATCGAGGAAACCATCATTGCCGGTAAGAAGGTGTTCAACGTAGAGGACAACTATCTGATTGCCTGCTTTGACAGCAATGTGACCGAGGAAACCATCAAAGCCATTGCCAAGCAGAAGCCTTACTATTTTGTGATGCGCGACAGCTCTATGGCAAGCGACAGCGTGGCAACCAACTTCGATCAGATTTTCGCCACCTACAGCCCCGACACCGTAAGGAAGGTGCTGTGAGATGGCGAAGCTGACCAAAATTGAAGTAGGGACATTTTTGAAATTGTTCAACCGGGGTGGATATGTGCTCGATTTTACGACCAATGATTTCGATGTCTTTACTATGGAGAGCATAGGTGTCGCCCTGTGTAGCAAATATAATATGTCTAAAGGAAAATCACTTGCCGCTTATGTCAATGAGGCTCCTGATGAGAGCGTTGAAAAATTGCTGAAAGACTTGCTGGCATACTATGAAGAAAACTTTGAACAGGAGTTCACAAAAGAAGCAAACGAAGATCCGTTCGGTTATAGCAGATACAATGCAGAATATGCTCGTCTTTATAAGAAGTGTCGCTCTTATGTGGATAGGATGCTAAATGTTACAACTCCGCTTGCTCCAAATGCTGTTGAATTGCAGGAGAAATTCTCAAGCGAGTATCTTTCAAAGCAGATAGAGTTGATGTTGAAGATGCAAAGTGAAAATCCTACTGATGCCATCGGAAAGGCAAAAGAGCTGATTGAAAGCTGCTGTAAGACGATCTTAGACAATAAGGGCGTAGCGTGGGATAAAAATTGGGATATGGGCAAACTTACCGGAGAAACCTTGAGCCTCTTAAATCTAACGCCAAAGTCGATACCGAACACCGACCCAGTTTCCGAGAATATACGAGCTGTTCTTGGCAATCTAAGAGGCATTACAACAAAACTTGCTGAAATCCGCAATCCCTACGGAAGCGGACACGGCAAGAGTGCCGCATTTACTGGACTGGAAACAAGGCACGCAAAATTGGCTGTTGGCTGTAGCATCACTTTCGTGACTTTCCTTTGGGATACATACGAAGGAGGCGGTGTTAATGAAGTTTAATTTCAAAATACAACAATACCAAACCGATGCGGTTGATGCCGTTGTGCGTGTCTTTCAGGGGCAGGGCTTTCACGACAAGATCAGCTATATCCGTGACCGGGGCAAGGTCAAAGCGGAGCCGTATCAGATGACCCTCGGTATGTCCGATGAGGAGCTTGAAGTCATCGATCCGCTGAATGATACCGGCTACAAGAATGAAGCGGTAGAGCTTTCTGATGAGCAGCTTCTGCACAACATTCAGGCCTTGCAGAGTCAGAACAATATTAAGCTCTCTGCTTCCCTTGTCAAAGATTTGGGGCGTTGCAGCCTTGATATTGAAATGGAAACCGGCACGGGCAAAACCTATGTCTATATCAAGACGATGTTCGAGCTGAACAAGAAGTACGGCTGGAGCAAGTATATTGTGGTCGTTCCTTCTATTGCGATCCGTGAGGGCGTGAAGAAGTCCTTTGAAATCACCGCAGACCACTTTATGGAGCATTACGGCAAGAAAGCTCGCTTCTTCATCTACAACAGCTCCAACCTGAACCAGTTGGATAACTTTTCGAGCAGCTCAGGCATCAATGTGATGATTATCAATACGCAGGCTTTTGCCCGTTCATTTTCCGAGGTACAAGAGGGCAAAAAGAAAAACAAGGAGCAACTGATTATTTATGATACACGGGACGAATTCGGTTCCCGCCGGCCAATTGATGTGATTAAGGCAAACCGCCCAATCATCATTTTGGACGAGCCACAGAAAATGGGCGGTGATGTGACGCAGAAGGCGCTGAAAAACTTCAATCCTCTGTTCTCACTCAACTACTCAGCTACCCACGCCAAGCATCACAACCTCGTCTATGTGCTGGATGCGCTGGACGCCTTCAACAAGCGGTTGGTCAAGAAGATCGAGGTCAAGGGCTTTGAGGTCAAGAACTTCCGTGGTACGGACAGCTACCTCTACCTTGAGCAGATCATTCTTTCCAGCAAGAAGCCGCCGATGGCAAAAATTGAGCTGGAGATCGGCTACAACAAGTCCATCAACCGGGAAACCCGTATTCTCGGTGTCGATAGCAACCTCTACTTCGTTTCGCAGGAAATGGAGCAGTACAAGGGATACACCATCTCCGAAATTGACCCGCTGCGTGGCACCGTGACCTTCACCAACGGTGAGGTCATCAAAGCCGGTGATGTGGTGGGCGATGTGTCCGAAAAGGATATGCGCCGCATTCAAATCAGAGAAACCATCCTTTCCCACTTTGAGAAAGAAGAAAAGCTCTTTAATATGGGCATCAAGTGCCTGTCCCTGTTCTTCATCGACGAAGTGGCAAAGTACCGCAAGTATGATAAAAACGGCGACGAGATGCTTGGCGAATATGGCGTGATGTTTGAGCAGGAGTATCTTGCCATTCTGAACGAGTACATTACGATGTTTGACACGCCGTATCAGAAGTATCTCAAATCCACTTGCAGCGATGTAAGCCGGGTACATAAGGGCTATTTCAGCATCGACAAGAAAACCGGTCGCAGCGTGGACAGCCGGCTCAAGCGTGGCAGCGAGTTCTCCGATGATATTTCCGCCTATGACCTGATTCTGAAAAACAAGGAACGGCTGCTGTCCTTTGACGAGCCGACACGGTTTATCTTTTCCCACTCCGCACTGCGTGAGGGCTGGGACAACCCGAACGTGTTCCAAATCTGCACCTTAAAGCACTCCGACAGCAACACGGCGAAGCGGCAGGAAGTCGGTCGTGGTCTGCGCCTTTGCGTCAATCAGGACGGCAACCGGATGGATGTGCAGAGCTGCGGCGACAGCGTTCACGAGATCAACACGCTGACGGTAGTCGCCAGTGAAAGCTATAAGACCTTTGTGACGGACTTGCAGTCGGATATTAAAACCGTGCTTTATGACAGACCCACGGTTGCTACAAGCGAATACTTCAAGGGCAAATATGTCAAGGTGGACGATGTACCGACGCTTATCGACGATGAGAAAGCCAATGCCATCGAGTTCTACCTCATTCAGAACGGCTATGTGGATATGAAGCGCAAGGTGACTGACAAGTACCGTCAGGATGTTAAGAACGGAACCGTTGCGGAACTGCCGGATGAACTCAAGCCGATGACAGACGGCATCCATATGCTCATTCAGGCGGTCTATGACGATAGTGTCCTCAAGGATATGTTCACCGACGGTCACGAAACCAAGGTCAAAGAGAACCCTCTCAACGAGAACTTCGCCAAGCGAGAGTTTCAGGCGTTGTGGCGTGAGATCAACCACAAGTACGCCTACACCGTCGATTTTGACAGCGCTGAGCTGATCCGCAACGCCATTGCCCATATTGACGAAAAGCTCTTTGTTTCCGAGCTGCAATACACGACCACCATCGGGCGGCAGAAAACGGAGATGAATGAGTACGAGATCGAGCGTGGAGCATCCTTCACCGGCGAAAGAACCCGGACGCAGACACTCAAACACGCCGAAACCAGTCAGATCAAGTATGACCTCATCGGGAAAATCGCAGAGGGTACTGTTCTGACACGGCGCACGGTTTCTGCTATCCTGCAAGGCATCCGTGTGGATAAGCTCTATATGTTCAAGAACAACCCGGAGGAGTTCATCACAAAGGTCATCCGGCTCATCAACGAACAGAAAGCCACAATGATTGTAGAGCATATTTCCTACGATACCATTGAGGGCGAATATGACAGCTCCATCTTCACGGCTGAAAAGGCAACACAGAGCTTTGATAAGGCGTTCCTTGCAAAGAAAGCCATTCAGGACTATGTGTTCACGGACGGCTCTGCCGACAAGAGCATTGAGAGAAAGTTTGCTGAAGATTTGGACGCAGCAGACGAGGTGTGTGTCTATGCAAAGCTGCCAAGAACCTTCCAAATCCCTACACCGGTGGGCAACTATTCGCCGGACTGGGCAATCGCTTTCTATGAGGGCAAGGTCAAGCATATTTTCTTCATAGCCGAAACGAAAGGCACAATGGAAAGCCTTGAGCTGCGTCCTATTGAGCAGGCGAAAATCTCTTGTGCCAAGAAGCTGTTCAACGAGCTGTCTACAAGCAATGTGGTGTACCACGATGTAGACAGCTATCAAAGTTTGCTGAACATCATGAATTCGTTATAAAAAAGGACAGGGACACACAAACAAAGGTGTGCCCCTGTCTTCAATTCTCATCCAACTGCCACTTCGACCTTTTTACCGCTGAAGGCCACGCCGTATTTATAAATCGTCC
>ERZ827168.4257-NODE-4257-length-13366-cov-4.211780_pt1 | contig 13366 bp, 13 predicted proteins | sample MGYA00519868_ERZ827168 | MGnify/ENA primary metagenome ERZ827168 (study PRJEB31778, sample SAMEA3449271) | human gut metagenome | biome: human gut; feature: human-associated habitat; material: faeces | place: United Kingdom | collected 2010/2012 ...
GTGAAACTCCTAACCGAACCTTCCGCTACCAAAAATGGGTTTTTCGACAGTCTGAAAAATCTATTGCAATACGTATATATTGCAATAGATTTTCTTAATTAACAGCAAATGTCCGCTTGTAAACAGAAAGCCACATTTACCAGTTTTTCATTTCATGGCCGCCGTCGCTGATGTCCGAAACATAGAAGGATGGAGCATAGCCGATTTTTTCTTCATATCGTTTTCCGACCCGTTCCTGGAAACTGTCGACCGCCCCGGTGTGGACGATACTGACCGAACAGCCGCCAAAGCCCGCGCCGGTCATTCTGGAACCGATACAGCCCTCAACCTTGAGCGCCTCGTCCACCAGCGTGTCCAACTCGATTCCCGTTACCTCGTACAGATCGCGCAGGGAATTGTGGGAGGCAACCATTAGTTTGCCAAATGCTTCAATATCGTTGACCTTAAGTGCGGCAACTGATTGCAAAACCCTGTCGTCCTCCGCGATCACATGCTCGACCCGCTTTCTCACAACATCATCTGTAATCAGATGGGAAAATTTCTGAAACTGTGCATAGGAAACATCGCCCAAACAGTCTGCGCCCGGGACTGCCTGCTTTATCTGTTCAAAGCCCGCCTCGCATTCTCCGCGGCGTTCGTTGTATTTGGAATCAGCCAGGCTTCGTTTTTTATTCGTGTTGGCCAGCACCAGCTTGTATCCGTCCAGACGGATCGGGACAAGCTCATATTCCAGCGTCTTGCAGTTCAAAAAGATTGCATGATCCTTCTTCCCCATCGCCGAGGCGAACTGGTCCATGATCCCGCACTTTACGCCGACATAATTGTGTTCGCTGCGCTGGCTGAGCTTGGCCAGATATACCATGTCCGGCTCGCGGCTGACGCCTGCTTTTTCATCGGCGATCGTGGACAGCGCAAGCGCCGTCGCCACCTGAATCGCGGCCGAGGATGACAGTCCGCCGCCCAGCGGCACCGTGTCATCATAAAGCATGTCGCATCCGCACAGATCATATCCGTCCTGCTGGAGCTCATAGGCCACGCCAAGCTGGTAATTGCCCCATTTGAGGTCGCGGTACTCATCCAATCTGTCGATCTCGGCGCTGATATACAGGTCAAGGTCGGTCGCGGTCAGGTTAATCAGGTTGTCCTTTCGCGGACGCAGCACGATCAGGGAACGCATCGAAAGCGCCGCCGGAAAAACCAGTCCGCCGTTATAATCAGTGTGCTCACCGATCAGATTGACCCGCCCGGGCGAGGCGAACAGGCGTAAATCCGACTCGTTCCCCCCATATATTTCAATAAATCTGTCGATCACTTCACGGATTTCCAAATCTACTCCCCCTTAGATATAAATTTATGATAAGCCTGCCGTAGTTCCTCCGCCTTTTCCTCCGGCGCGGTCGGATTGCAATGGGCCCATGCGCCGGTCTCGCTGGAGGCGTTAAATTTCTGCTTATCTTTAGAGCGCATCGGTGGATAAAACTTGATATGGAAGTGGTAATACTCCCCGGTATCCACACTATTGACCGGATTTTGGTACATACACATCATATAGGGGAAGGTGTAGTCAAACAAACTGTCCAGCGTTCCGGTCGTTTCCCTGAGAATCTTAGCCAGATTATCTCTTTCAGAATCAGTAAACTCCGCGATGTTCTGCTTATGCTTCTTGCTCATGATATACATCCCGTATGGATATTCCGAATAAAAAGGCAGGAAGGACACAAAATCCTCGTTTTCAATAATTACCCTTTGCCCGTATTTCATCTCGTCCGCCAGCATATCGCAGAGCATACATTTGTGCTTTTCCTCAAAATATTCCTTGCAGGAGTCAAATTCCAGCTCCAGCCGTTTGGGGATAAAGGGGTAGCCATAGATCTGCCCGTGTGGATGCGGCATGGTCACGCCGACCACCGCGCCGCGGTTTTCAAAGATGAATACATACTTAATCCGTTCATCCTTTTGCATCTGCAAAAACCGCTGTGCCCACAGATCTACCAGCTTGCGGATATGCGGCACCGCAAGCTCCGGCAGAGTGACCGTGTGCTCGGGGCTGTACAGGATGACCTCACATTTTCCATATGACTCTGCCATTTTATAAAAATCGGTTTCCACCGTGTCGGGTGCGGGCGGCGTGTCGGATAACGCCGGAAAATCGTTGTCATATTCGTATACTTCATATTTGTCCGGCACCTTACCCGAGCCCGGGCAAAACGGGCACCAGTCCTTGGGCATCTGCGGCCGGTTCTGACGGTGGGAGGCGATCATCACCCAGTCCTTCGTCAGGGGATTCCATCTCAATTCTGCCATATGTAACGCTCCTTCTTTTTTCACAATATCTATATACTAACGGAATCTGCCGGATTCGTCAATATCCAAAAATACAAAATTTATAATTAAAACATGGCCTTTATTAACAACTGTCCATCAATCATCCTCTACAGTCAGCGCGTAGATTTCACGTTTGGGAACGCCCCGTTCGCGGGCCACCTGCCTGATCGCCTCTTTTTTGTCCACGCCGGACGCGATCAGTTCGGCCAGCTGTTCCTTTGGGGTTTGGCCAAACGTCTTTTCCTCCTCCGCCGCGCCCTCCAGCACCAGGACAAACTCTCCCTTTGGCGAAGTTTCTTCATAATGAGCAACCGCTGCGCCCACGGTCGTGCGGACGATCTGCTCGTGTATCTTGGTCAGCTCACGCGCCAGTGTGAGCCGCCGATCTCCAAATACCTCGTAAAAATCGCGCAATGTAGAGAGCAGCTTGTGCGGCGCTTCATAAAAAATCAGGGTGCGCCTCTCATTTTTGAGCGATTGCAGATGCTCCCGCCGGCTCGAACGGTTCATAGTCAAAAACCCCTCAAAACAAAAACGGCCGGTTGGCAGACCGCAGGCGGACAGGGCACTGATGGCCGCGCACGGCCCCGGCACAGGGATCACGTCAATGTGATTTTCAAAGCACAGGTCTACCAGTTCCTCACCTGGGTCTGAAATGGCGGGTGTCCCGGCATCGCTCACGAGTGCAGCAGTCTCACCGCTTAAAATGCGTTTAACAATGATCTCCCCTTTTTCCCGCCGGTTGTGCTCAAAATAGCTTGTCATCGGTTTGGAAATACCAAAATGGTTAAGCAGCTTGAGGGTATGGCGCGTATCCTCTGCCGCGATAAAATCGACCTCGCGCAAAACTGAAACAGCCCGTTCGCTCATATCGGACAGGTTGCCGATCGGCGTGGCAACGATATAGAGTTTCATTGACAACCCCTCCCATAAATCTGATTAATCTCGTCGGTGTAGGCTCCGTCTTCGCGATAGACTACAAGTGGCTTTTCCAGATTCAGCTGCATTCTGCCGTTTAATACCGCCTCTACCAAAACCAGATTGGCCGCCTCCCCTGCCCGCGGGTGTACCATCCGCATCCTCTTCGGCTCCAAACGGTGGCGGCGCATACAACAGAACAGGTCAACCAGGCGGTAGGGGCGGTATACTACGCTGAGCTTCCCTCCGTGGCACAAAAGGCCGGCCGCCGCGCCCACAATATCGTCAAGGGTACAAGCTACCTCATGCCGTGCAAGGAGCAGCGGGCCGGATAAATTTTGGATTCCCCCGCCCCGTTCCAGATAAGGGGGGTTGCAGGTGATGTGTGAAAAAGAGGCGGGCGCAAAATGCCGCCGCCACTCCTTGACATCGCCGCAAAGGATCGAAATCCGGTCTTCCAGGCCGTTTAAACGGATACTTCGTTCGGCCAGAGAACAGCTTTCCGGCAAAAGCTCCAAGCCAACGATCTCCTCCGCCTTTGTCTTTTGCGACAGGAGCAGTGGAATGATTCCGTTCCCCGTGCACAGATCAAGTACGCGCGCCCCCAACTGTATCTTTGCAAAGCCGCAAAGCAGCACCGCGTCCATGCCGAAGCAGAACAGCCGGCTGTCCTGTATGATCTTTAAGCCGTTACATTGCAGGTCGTCGATCCGTTCAAACAGCTTTTCCATCCTCTCCCCCGTTCGCTCTGTTAAATAGTCATAACCGCCGGTTCAACTGGTGGCTTGCACTGCCCCTAAAAGGAGCTGTTACCGGCTTAACCCCTGGAAGGGGCACTGAATTTTATTATCGCATCACACGCACTGCCACCCGTAAACGGGTAAAACCCTGCTGTTTTTTATTTGCGGTAAATTTTTAAACCGTTTCTTTCATTTTGCGGCTTGCATAAAGCTCGCCGCTTTTTCATTGTAGCTCCGCTCACTGTTTCTTCTCCCGGTTCTACTGGGGTATTATTTCTACGTCTAAAGACACCATTGAAAAAAACCTGCAGTTTCCCACAGGTTTTTTTATGATTCGAAATTACTCAGGCTTCGGAGCGTCAACCGGACATACACCCGCACACGCGCCGCATTCGATGCAAGCGTCTGCATCTATCACATATTTTGCATCCCCTGCGCTAATGCACGAAACCGGGCATTCTGCCTCACACGCGCCGCAACTGATACATTCGTCACCAATTTTATAAGCCAATGGAAACACCTCCTTATTAAATTACTTTCGTTGTGCCATAATTTTGAAGCTTACTAAGCAACTCCGCTTTCTTGGAATCGAACTGAAAAAAATAAGAAATCTTCCTGATGAAATCGAAGTTGCCTACATTGTACCATCTTTTATAGAAAAAAACAAGGGCTAATTTAGGCTTTTTTATACTTTAATATCATAAAAATCCCCTTATTCTTCTTCCAGCTCTTTCAACATCTTAATTTCATCCGGCTTGAGATGGATAGAAGCATCCTTGATTACCTTCAAATCCTTCACATCAAAGGTTTGAACAGCGTTATCCTTGTCCATCCGTACCGTAACCCGCCCCCGTATCATGTTAGAATCCACCACGGTACCGCGCCCGGTGGGGGTCTTAACAATCGCATCCGGCTTAGGGGTGCGTCGCAGCAGATCCTCATAAGCGGCCTGCTCATACTTTAAGCAGCACATCAACCGCCCGCATGTACCGGAAATCTTGGTCGGATTCAGGGATAAGCTTTGTTCCTTAGCCATCTTGATCGACACCGGCTCAAACTCGCCCAAAAAGGTGGCACAGCATAATCCCCTGCCGCAGATACCCAGTCCCCCCAGCATCTTCGCCTCGTCGCGAACGCCGATCTGGCGCAACTCGATCCTGGTGCGGAATACAGAGGCCAAATCCTTGACCAATTCGCGAAAATCGATTCGCCCATCCGCCGTAAAGTAAAAGAGGATTTTATTCCCGTCAAAGGTGTATTCCACGTCGATTAGCTTCATTTCCAGCTTGTGTTTGCGAATCTTCTCCACGCAAACATCAAATGCCTGTTTTTCCTTTTTTCTGTTTTCCTCACATCGATTTTCATCCTCTGCTGACGCTTTGCGGATTACCTTTTTCAAAGGTGGCGTTATTTTATTGTCCTCAACCTCCATGTTGGCCAGTACCGTCTCGCCATATTCCACGCCCCGGGCCGTTTCCACTATCACGTGTTCCCCCTTGGCGATAGCTTGTCCGTCCGGATCAAAATAATATATCTTTCCAACGTTTTTAAAACGTACTCCGACAATTTCAACCATTCGCTCTCTCCCAACTCCTTAGCAGCATGTCAGTCACTGTAAGTGAAAAATTTGCATTGCTCCCCAGCCGGCGGCTGGTCTCCTGCAGAATTTCAAAGATTGCTGCAGCACCGTCAAGTCCCGCCCTTTTCGCAATTTTCCGCGCATAACCGGACAGATCATCCTTTGCTTCTTCCTCACCCGCTGCGGCAAAGACAGCATCGCGCATCAGAACTAAATATTCGTCCAAGAAAAGCCCAATCCTGTCCTTCTCCCCCTCCAAAAAACGGGAGCATGGGAGCATATCGCCCGTAGAGCACAGATAATCCGCAAACAGTCCCGCCGCCTGAGAGCGTCGCTCGAAAAACGCCTCATCCCCGGCGATCTCCTCCGCTCTGCGCGGAATGCCGCCCGCAAGCCGCAACAACTCATCCACCTGCTCCCTCCCAAAATGATCCGCGAGGTAGGCGGACATATCTTGATCGTTTAATGGCTGAAAGTGCAGAAGAACCGCCCGCGAACGGACTGTCTCCAACAGCTTCTGGGCATTCTCACATAACAGGATAACCGTACAGTAAGAGGGCGGCTCCTCCAACACCTTAAGCAGGCTGTTTTGTGCCGGCAAAAGCATCTGGTCTGCCTGGGGGATGATATACACCTTCCGTTCTGCAAGAAAGGGTTTGGAATACACGTCCCGCTTAAAAAGCCGCATCGCGTCGACAGAGCCCTCCTTGATCTTTCCGTCCTGGATGAACTCACTGTCGACCGTGACAATATCCGGGTGCGACCCCGCCTCGCTTTTCTGACAGGACTGACACCTGCCACAGACCGCGCCATCCTGCTTTTCGCAGACCGCGATCTGCGCCAGATGGTGTGCAACCATTCTTTTTCCAATGCCGTCCACGCCCTCAAAGATATAGGCGTGGTTCAACCTGCCTCGGCGTACCGCCTGCGCAAGTCCTTCTATCTGGGATGTGTGTCCGTAAATCTTTTTCATCCCTTAGATTCTCTCAAATTTATCGACATCAACCACAAAGACGGTAGCGCCGCCCACGTCAACCTCAACCGGGAACGGATCCATACTGCTCTCGACATTGCCTACAACGGTAGGGCTGACCACCATGCGCTTTCTGTGGTCGCACTTGGAACGGATCACGTCAATTACCGCGTCCACCTTTTCATTGCTGACGCCAATCATCAACGTGGTGTTCCCTGCCTTTAAAAAACCGCCGGTGGTGGCAAGCTTGGTAACCGAATACCCTTCTTTATTCAAAGCCGACATCAGATTGTTGCCATCAATATCATGAACGATCGCTAAGATTAATTTCATGGCCGATACCTCCTTTGATTTCTACCTCTATTATATGATTTTTTGTTCGAAAAGTCAATCATAATTCAGACGGTTTCTTTAAAACGCTCCCAAGCATATGGCTTCGGCTCTTTTATACCTAAACATAAATTCCATTGAGCACAAAGCAACTTCCTTTCCTCTGAATCGAAATTCAGAACCGACAGTTACTTCCCTGTTGAAAAGCGAGCTGCTTATACCATATCATAAATTACAATTGTGCAAAGCAACTCCCTTTTTTCTGAACTAAAATTTAGAGCCGGCAAATACTTCCCGGTTAAAAAGTGAGTGGCTTATACCATACCTTTTTAAACCCTAGGGGCTCTTTTATGCCTAAGCTTTCAGCTTTCGTACAATCTTACGGCACACATCGCAGGGACTGTAACAATTGTCCGGCTCGGCTTCTATTCCCAACGAGCTTCCATACCGTACCAGCCCTCCGACGCCGTCGTTTAACAGTGCCGCCATCGCCGGGTTGTGATTCGGCTGATAGCGTTTGACGATGTCCAAGATTTTTTCGTGGTATATATTCCCAATTACGAAGCAGCATACCATTACGTCGCCATCGGGCGATATGCTCAGGCAGGAAACACCGTCCAACTTCTCCGTATAGGGCGCGTCTCCACATTGATATTCCAAATCAAACGGCCTTTTGGGATAGTATTCAGACAAATATACCACTGCGTTTCCGGCAGGGAATATTGCATTCCCGTCCGACACCGAAATACCGAGGTTTGAAAAACAGTCCAGGTAATCTTCGGTCGCCTGATTGTACGGATTTTGATGGCTGCGGTTTACCACCCAGGCGGGTTGAAGCTGAACCCCCGGTATTCCGGCTTTTATCACAGCTTCTGCAAAGGAATATACCGCCTCAACAGGGATGGTTTCCTGGTGGAAGCAATCCACAGAAAGCAATAGAGAATTGACCCCGGCGTCCGCCAAACGGAACGCCGTCTCACGCATCTTTGCCTCATCTGTTGTGAAAAAACCATTGGTGATTACCTGCCGTAACGGAACGCCGCAGTCTTTCGCCGTTTTGTGGATTTCACATACTGTTTTGGAATATAATAGCGGCTCTCCGCCAAAGGTCATAACCGACTCCAAAGCATGCTGTCCGCAAAGCTCCCGCACCACAGAAACAGCCCTCTGCGTATTAATGTGTGCCTCCGGCCTGACAGTACCGTTTGAGCAGTGCTTACAGCTTCCCGTACACCGGAAGGTCACTGGAAACTCCAGCCTTTTAAGCTTCATGTATGGATTCATAACAATTCTTCTCTCCATGCATCATTTGAACAATTTTAGTAATTATCTTTTATAACCCAGAGTGTTTTGGAGCCTTTCATTTCACGTATCGTTTGCAACACGCCTTCTGTCAGCCGTTCTCCCGGTGCGGCGAGCATAATGCCCGGAGGAAACAGAACGACCGGACGCGCGCAGATACATCCCATTGCCATTTCAGGCGCAATTTCCTCACGCGGGGCAAAAAAGGCGTCATCCGGCTTCATGGCCATCTGATCAGAAAACTGGTATTCAATTCTTCGGATCGGCTCCTTCCGGTCTGCATTGACAATCTTAGTCTTATCTTCAACAATCTCCATTAACGCTGTGTACAGCCTCTCAAAATCTGCCTGTGTATTGCCGGCCGACACAATAGCAATCAGGTTCTCCCGGTCGGCTGCCTCCAGAGCGATCCTGTAATCGCGGTACAGTGTCTGATATACCTCCTGTGCATCGGCGCCCACCCGTCGAAGGTTAATCACCAGCCGGATCGGATCGTCTCCTGCCATGGCTCGGAGTTGTCCCCTGCATCGTTTGGCAAACCAGCGGCAGTGCCGTATTTGCCGTTCAAACAGGGATTTCCCATTCTCCCGCATCTCTTCCAGTGCGCGTTCTGCATAAGCCAGCAAGACGTAAGACGGACTGCTGGTCTGAAAAACATTAATACTGTCCCGTATCCGTTCTCTGTCTACCCTTGGTCCCTGTATGTGTAAAACCGCCGTCTGATTTGGTGAGGGGAGGGTTTTGTGCAGGGAATTCACCACGGCGTCAGCTCCCTGAAAAACCGCCCCCTTCGGGAAGGACGAATGGAAGGGAAAGTGAGCGCCATGTGCCTCGTCAACCAGCAGGGGCAGTCCCTTTTGATGAAGCAAGCCCGCCATTTGAGCAATGTCTGTACAGAGACCATAGTAGTTTGGCGAGGTCACGACTGCGCCCGCCGCCTCGGGGTGTTCTGTCAGCGCTTTTTCCAATTCCTCAGGGCAGACCGGCGCGAATAATCCAAATTCCCCGCTATAGCGGTTCATGAGAAAAACCGGTTGCAGGCCTGCTAATATAATAGCGTGCAGGACGCTCTGGTGACACATTCGGTCTACCAAAACAGTCTCTCCCCTGACAAACGTGCCGTAAACGGCGGAAAGCATCCCTGCCGTACTGCCGTTCACCAGCATAAAGGATTCCTCCGCTCCGTAAATCTCAGCCGCCAGTCTCTGCGCCCGCTCAATCATGCCTTCCGGGTGCGCAAGATTGTCAGTGTCAGGAAGTTCTGTCACGTCAATAGCGAATACGTCGTCAACTCCTTTCCCATAGTTGTGCCCCGGCATGTGGAAGGAGCAATACCCCTCGCGTCTGAATTTTTGCAGTTCCTCTATCATACTCATATACTTTGCATCCTTCTTTTAGATTTCATAGAAATCATATCAAATTGTCAGCAATTATGCAAGGAAAACGAGCTCCGATACAAAGGGATGTTTTTTTATCTTGCATTTTTTCCCGTTTTTTTATATACTAGACTTTACTAAAACAAAAAACAGGAGGTTAGAAAATGAAGCGCCTGTTCACAAATGCAAAAATCATTACCCCAACCGGAATCACAACGGGCGAGGTGCTTGTTGCGGGAGAAAAAATTGAAAAAATAACGTATCAAGACAAAATGACAGATCCAGCCGAGGAAACTATTAACCTGGGCGGCCTTTATCTTTCTCCCGGTTTTATCGACATTCATACCCACGGCGCAGGCAATGCCGATTTTATGGACGGTGACCTCGACAGCATATACCAGGCCTGTCGTGCGCATATGGAGCATGGTACCACCTCGATTGTTCCGACTACATTAACCAGCTCGAGGCAATCCCTGTTCGATTTTATCGACCTGTTCAATCAGGTGGAACTGCATAAGCCGGGCCTGCCGCACATTATTGGACTGCATCTGGAGGGACCGTATTTTGCCGCAAGCCAGAAAGGGGCGCAGGACCCGAAATATCTGAGAAACCCCGATCCGGAGGAATACGAAGAGGTACTGCGCCGTACCGACCGTATCGCCCGGTGGTCATTTGCCATCGAGCTCGACGGTGCAAATCATTTTTTACATACCCTGCGTGAGCATAACATCGTAAGCTCCCTGGCCCATTCCGAGGCGACCTGCGAAGAGGTCGAGCGCGCCTATGAAAACGGTCTGGCCGCCCTGACGCATTTTTATTCCTGTATGGCGGGCGTCAAACGGGTCAATGCCTTCCGCGTGGCGGGCGCGATCGAAGCGGGCTACCTGCTTGACGACCTGTTTGTGGAGGTGATTGCCGATGGGCGGCATCTGCCTAAGGAGTTACTGCAACTGATTTATAAGATAAAAGGGGCAGATCGAATCTGCCTTGTAACTGACTCGATGCGGGCCGCCGGTATGCCAGACGGGGAATACCTGCTGGGGAGTAAGCAGACCGGTGGGATCCTGGCGATTGTGGAGGATGAGATCGCAAAGCTGCCCGATCGCAGCGCATTTGCCGGCAGTGTCGCAACAGCGGACCGGCTGGTGCGGACCTTCTGGAATCTGACCGACGCACCGCTTCACGAGGTTGTAAAGATGATCTCGCTGACGCCTGCAAAGCTTCTGAAAATCGACCAAACCACCGGTTCGATTGCGGAAGGCAAACGGGCGGATCTTACCGTGTTTGATGATTCTGTCGATATCAAAATGACGGTGGTCGGCGGTGAAATCACATATCAATCGGGGAAATAACCCATCCAAAAAGGGACGGATGAGTGGGGTAGCGTATCAAGACAGACCGCTATGCGGTTTCAGACTGTCGAAAAACTTCGTTTTTCGACAAGCATTCGGATTTGTTCGTCCTCGCGCAAGCCACTGTGTGGCTCACACTCGCAAATCCGCAAAGAATGGGCAATGACGGCGCATGTCCGTCATTGCCCATGAATTCCATTTAAGGGGGCATTCGCCCCCTTAACAACCCCTGACATACTTTATTAACACGCTCAGACCGCTATGCGGTTTACAAACGGGAGGAATTCTGATGATCGAAATAGAAAATTGGACACATGATTTGGTTTCCCACCTGCAGGCAATCTTTTCTGATAAGCTACTGTTTGTCGGCCTGCAGGGGAGCTATCGCCGCGGCGAGGCGACCGAGTCGAGCGACATCGACGTCGTAACCGTGCTTGAGACGCTGTCGCTGGCCGGCCTTAAAAAATATCGTGAAATCATAGCCTCCATGCCTGAACACGAAAAGGCGTGCGGTTTTGTTTGCGGCAAAATGGATCTGTACCATTGGCCGCGGCATGAGCTTTTTCAACTGTTACAGGACACCGACGCCTGCTACGGTTCGCTTGCCCCGCTTCTGCCGCCTGTGACCGCTGGCGATATCGCAAACAGCATAAAAATAGAGGCGGCAAACCTCTATCACGGGGTATGCCACCTCTATCTGTACGAAAGCGCGGATGCTGAAAAGTTAAAGGTTTTTTATAAATCCGCCTTTTTTATCCTACAGCTTCTGCAGTATCAAAGGACAGGCGAGTATGTGCACACAAAACGCGAACTTCTGACGCGTTTGAACGGAGAGGAACAAACAATTCTTTCCATCAGCGCCGATTGGGAGGCGTTCTTGCAGGAAAGGCATGCACATCCAGAGCAATTTTTCAATTCTTTGCTGCGGTGGGCGAGCGAAATTCTGCGGCAATCCGCCTGATTCGGAGGGTCAATTTGGAGAGCTTACGCTCCTCAGTTCACTAATACCTAAGCGATTCCACCGACCGGCAAACGTCTTGGCGAAATCTTAACGCTTCATCCCTCTCTGTCAACTGTCCATTCAGCCATTTGCAATTTATTGTTATTCAGGTATCCTGCCCATAGTAGGCGTTTTTGCCATGTTTACGCGAGAAATGCTTGTCCAGTATGTAGGGCGCGGCCGGCTCAGCCTTCGGGCTGAGCTGTTCTGTCAGATACGCCATTTTAGCGATTTCCTCAAGCACTGTCGCATGATACACCGCCTCTTCGGGTGATTTTCCCCAGGTAAACGGGCCATGGTTAGCAGCCAGCACGCCAACCGTTGACTTCACATCCAGACTTTGGAATGCTTCAACGATTACCTTGCCGGTATTCTCCTCGTAGTTTTCCTCCACCTCAGCCGCATGCAATACCCGTGTACAGGGAACATAGCCATGAAAATAATCGGCATGGGTGGTGCCGTAAGGCAGGATTGGCCTTTGTGCCTGTGCAAACGCGGTCGCAAAGGTGGAGTGGGTATGGACAATTCCCCCTAAATCAGGGAACGCCCGATACAGGGCGAGGTGGGTCGGTGTGTCGGAAGAGGGGCGGTAATCCCCTTCCACTACCTGCCCGTCCATGTTTACTATCACCATCTTTTCTTCGGTCAACTCTGCGTATTCCACGCCGGACGGCTTAATCACCACCAGACCGTTTTCCCGGTCAATCCCCGATACATTTCCCCAGGTGAACAATACCAAGCCTTGCGCAGGCAGGGCGAGATTGGCGGACAATACCTGTTTTTTTAGTTCATTCAACATTGTTCTACTCCTTTTTGCGCCTTACCGTTATATTTCAATTTTTATTTCTGTTCCATCCATTATTTTTCACCCTTGTTTTTGATTCCAATCCGAATCGCTTTTAAACGCTTCATCACATCGTTGCCTCCCCGCCCAAAATAGTCGTGCAGGGTGCGATATTCCTCATACAGGCTGTCATACGCCGCCACGTCCTCCGGCGAGGGACGGTATATGGTATCCTTCACCTTTGCCATGACAGCAGCCGCGTCCGAAATGTTCTTAAAATAACTGCCTGCTACCGCGCCGAACATGGCGCTGCCAAGCGCCGGAGCCTGTGGAGAGTCGGAAATGAAGATCTCGCGGTTTGTCACATCCGCATAAATCTGCATCATCATTTCGTCCTTTTGTGCAATACCGCCAGCCGCGTATAAGCTGTCGATTTTCACGCCGCTTTGCTCAAAGGTATCAATAATCATACGGGTGCCGTAAGCCGTCGCCTCGATCAGCGCGCGGTAGATTTCCTCCGGCCTGGTCTGCAATGTCATGCCCAGGATTAACCCGCTCAGGTCCACATCGACCAAAACGCTGCGGTTGCCGTTCCACCAGTCGAGTGCGACCAACCCGCTCTCACCGGGGCGGAGCCGTTTGGCTTTTTCCCGCAAAAGCTGGTGGATGTTGATTCCCCGTTCCTTT
>ERZ827168.4258-NODE-4258-length-13359-cov-5.856885_pt1 | contig 13359 bp, 10 predicted proteins | sample MGYA00519868_ERZ827168 | MGnify/ENA primary metagenome ERZ827168 (study PRJEB31778, sample SAMEA3449271) | human gut metagenome | biome: human gut; feature: human-associated habitat; material: faeces | place: United Kingdom | collected 2010/2012 ...
GATCCGCTTCGTGACGCCGGCGCTCATCCTCATCGTCGAGATCGGCGGCCTGCAGTCCGAGATCGCCGCCGGAAACGTCGCCGTCGTCGTCTTTGCCTACGCGCTCGTGGCGCTGTGCGTGGCCGCGTATTTCCTCTTCTTCCGCAACACGGACACCGGCACGAACGCCGACGAGAAGCTCTCCGGCGATTACCCCGTGTGACACGCGCGATGCGCCCAATACCCCGGCATTGTTTTTGACAAGCTATACACCGGTGTGGTTTTTTGACCATACCGGTGTTTTTTGTATGACAAACTCGTTAAAAATCGAGCAACTTTCAGTTGAAATACCGGCAAAAAACAGGTATAATAACAATGTCAGTCAATCTGACAAACATAGCAGACAGGAGGCACGCCCATGTCGATGCAAGAGGTGCGGGAACAGAATATCGCACTCGTAACGCAGACGGCGCTGGCGTGTTTTGTTGAAAACGGCATTGAAAAGACGACCATCCGCGACATCGCACAGCACGCCGGCCTGACCGAGCGCTCGGTCTACCGGTACTTTGCGGGCAAGGATGAGCTCGTCATCGCGGCGGCCTACCTCTACTGGGACAGGGCCAAGGAGCTGGCCGCGCAGTCGCTGGCAAAGCAGCGGCGCAGGGGCATGACCGGCATCGAGGAGATCCGCGTGCTGCTGCGCAGCTACGCGGGGCTGATCTTCACCGACCCCGCGGGCATCCGCTTCTCGCTGGATGCGGAGGTCGCGCTGTGCAACGCCGGCCGGCAGCACGCGGTCATCAACCGCCCGCCGGAGCGCTTTGAGGTCGCCCCCGGGCCGATCGCCGCGGCCATCCGCCGCGGGCTCGCCGACGGGACGGTCGATCCCGAGGCCGATGTGAAAACACTCTATTATAATACATACGATTCGATCCTCGGCGTCATCCAGCGGATGTCCGTCGGCGTGCCGAGCGTGCACGAGCTGGACGGGCACGCGCGCATCGACGCGCTGTGCGAGCAGTTCACGCGCGCATTCGCGGCGCCGCCCAAGCAATAAGGGGACAGGGAACACCTTTTAAATACCACCCTACATTGAAGGAGGAAACGGCATGGCAAAAAGACCGAATATTCTCAAGCTGGCCACGAAGATCAGCCTTGAGAGCATGACGTACATGGGCATCACGTATGACGATCCCGAGTATAAGATCCTCGAGCCGATCATCGACGATGACATGTGTGCGATCATGATGCACGTGCGACTGGAGACCAACCGCACGGTTGAGGAAGTGGCCAAGCGCGCAAGAAAGAGCGTGGAATTCACGCAGGAGCAGCTCGACAAGCTGTGCAAGACCGGCGCAGTCCGCTACCGCTATGTGGACGGCAAGCGCTGCTACTTCTACCCGATCTGGGTCCCGGGCATCATGGAGGGCATCCTTGCCAACCGTGAGCAGTGCGACAAGTATCCCGTGCTCGGCGAGAGCTTTGAGGCATACACCCGCCGCCGTCCGGAGATGCTCGCGCCGATGCTCGACTCCGGCAAGACCGGCATGTTCTTCATGCGCGTCATGCCCGTCATGAGCGCCATCGAGAACGACTCGCACGCCGCCTCCTATGACGAGGTGCGCACCCTCATCGAGAACGCAACCGCCATCAGCGTCGGTCCGTGCTCCTGCCGCCGTGCCCGCCGTCTCATGGGCGAGGGTTGCGGCCACCTCGAAGAGGATATGTGCATGTACCTCAACGACAACGCCCGCTGCTTCTCCGAGCAGGGCTATCACCGCCTCGTGAGCAAGGAAGAGGCGTATGAGATCCTCAAGCGCGCCGAGGACAATGGTCTCGTGCACGAGATCAACCAGACCCCCGGCTTCGAGGACACGAACGCCATCTGCAACTGCTGCGGCTGCTCGTGCTTCGCGCTGCGCATCGCGGAGCTGTTCCGCACGCCGCGCGCCATCCGCTCGAACTACATCGCCCGCGTGGACAAGGAAAAGTGCGTCGCCTGCGGTCAGTGCGTTGAAAACTGCCAGACCAACGCGCTCAAGCTCGGCCAGAAGCGCTGCGCGACCGATCCGCACATCTCCGATACCTACGACACCGACGCCAGCGTGCCGTTCCACCGCTCGAGCTACAACCCCGAGTACCGCACGAACCGCTCCGACGTCATGCCCAGCGGCACCGCCCCCTGCAAGGCCGAGTGCCCGGCGCATATCCCGGTTCAGGGCTACATCAAGCTCGCGTCCCTCGGCCGCTACACCGAGGCGCTGGAGCTCATCAAGAAAGAAAACCCGTTCCCGGCCGTCTGCGGCCGCATCTGCAACAAGCGTTGTGAGGACGCCTGCACCCGCGGCAGCATCGACGATCCGATCGCCATCGACGACATCAAGAAGTTCATCGCCGAGAAGGATCTCGAGGCCAGCACCCGCTTCGTGCCGAAGATGCTCAACCAGATCGGCCGTCCGTACACGGAGAAGATCGCCGTCATCGGTGCCGGCCCTGCCGGTCTGAGCTGCGCGTACTACCTCGCCGTCAAGGGCTACCCCGTGACCGTGTTCGAGAAGGAGTCCGTGCCCGGCGGTATGCTCACACTCGGCATCCCGAGCTTCCGCCTCGAGAAGAACGTTGTCAACGCGGAGATCGACGTGCTCAAGGAGCTCGGCGTGGAGTTCCGCTTCGGCGTTGAGGTCGGCAAGAACATGACGCTCGACGCGCTGCGCGCGGACGGCTACAAGGCGATCTACCTCGCCGTCGGCGCCTCCAAGGGCACGCCGGCCGGCTGCCCGGGCGACGATCTGAAGGGTGTGTTCACCGGCGTCGAGTTCCTGCGCGCCGTGAATCTCGGCAAGCGCCCGACCATCGGCAAGCAGGTCGCCGTCATCGGCGGCGGCAATGTCGCCATCGACGTCGCGCGCGCCGCCGTGCGCCGCGGTGCGGACGTGACGCTGCTCTACCGCCGCGGCCGCGAGGAGATGCCCGCAGCGGACGAAGAAGTCGCCGAGGCCGAGGCCGAGGGCGTCAAGTTCCGCTTCCTGAGCGCCCCGGTCGAGATCCTGGGCGAAAAGGGCAAGGCCACGGCCATCAAGGTCGAGACCATGACCCTCGGCGAGCCCGACGAGAAGGGCCGCCGCAAGCCCGTCGGCACGGGCGAGTTCGAGACGCTTGCAGTCTCCGCCGTCATCTCGGCCATCGGCCAGCAGATCGACCTGTGCGGCATCGACACCGGCTCGAAGCTCCGGCTCGGCAAGCGCGGCACCGTGCTTGTTGACCCCGCAACGTATCAGACCGACGAGCCCGACGTGTTCGCGGGCGGCGATCTTGTGACCGGTCCGAAGTTTGCCATCGACGCCATCGCCGCCGGCAAAGAGGCTGCCGTGTCCATTCACCGCTTCGTGCACCCCGGCCAGAGCCAGCTCATCGGCCGTGACCACCGCGACTACAAGTCGCTCGATCCCGCGACCGTGGCCGTGCCGATCGAGAGCTTTGACAACACCCCGCGCCAGCACGCGCACGACGGCTCCGCCGAAGAGGCGAAGAAGACCTTCCACGATCTGCGCGGTGTGTTCACCGAGGAGCAGATGAAGAAGGAGACCGAGCGCTGCCTCGGCTGCGGCGCGGTCGTCCTCAACGAGGACCAGTGCATCGGCTGCGGCATCTGCACCACCAAGTGCAAGTTCGACGCCATCCGCCTCGAGAAGGTCAACGACACGCACGGCCGTGAATACTTCCGCACCCTGCTGACCGTGGCCGGCAACACCCCCGCCGCCATCGGCCGCCTCGTGCGCAAGACGCGCGGCAGATAAGGAGCAGCGCCATGCATGAGATCGGTGTGGTGCGCGCCATGGTCAAGACCGTCACCGACTACGCGGCCGCCAATCAGATCGATGAGATCTCCGAGATCGTGGCCGACTGCGGCGAGCTCTCGCTCGTCATTCCGGAGTACGTGGAGGAGCTCTATCCCCCCGTCGTGAAGGGCACGCCGCTGGAAAACACGAAGCTCATCGTCAACATCGTGCCCGGCATGGCCGAGTGCGAGGACTGCGACGAGATCTTCAATGTCATCGAGTGCAACGGTTATTGTCCGAACTGCAACAGCTTCAACAAAACGGTGCTGTCCGGCAAGGACTTTACCATCCGGGAGATCCATGTCCCGGAAGAACGTAAACCCGGGTCTGTGGAGACCTAAAAAATAGAAGGAGCGTATTCAATGAACGAAAAGTACAACGCATTGTTCACCCCCTGGAAGATCGGCAATGTCGAGATGAAAAACCGCATTGTCCAGTGCTCCATGGGCGGCACGTCCCTGTTCGGCTGGATGGAGCCGAACCACTTCGACAAGGAAGCAGCTTACTTCCTGCTCAACCGCGCACAGGACGGCGTGGGCCTGATCCTGCCCGGCATGCAGTGCATCCGCGATCCGCTGGGTATCCCCGGCCGTAAGTGGCTGTACCAGAACGACCAGATGTTCAAGCAGCTCAAGGAGTACATGGTCGAGTTCCACAAGACCGGTGCCAAGCTGTTCATCCAGCTCGCCGCCGGCATGGGCCGCTCCATGGCGATCAACGGCTGGATGACGATGCTGGCCAAGAACAACTTCCTCAACAAGATCGTCAGCCCCATCGTTGACGTGCAGTACATCTGCGCCTCCGCTTCCGAGGTCCCGAACCGCTGGAAGGAAGACGTCATGTCCCGCCCGCTGACCGTCAAGGAGATCCAGGACATGGTGCACGCCTTCGGCAAGACCGCCAAGAAGCTGCGCGCTGCCGGCGTCGACGGCGTCGAGATCCACGCTGTCCACGAGGGCTACCTGCTTGACCAGTTCACCATGGCCAACTGGAACCACCGCACCGACCAGTACGGCGGCTCGTTCGAGAACCGTTTCCGCTTCCCGGTCGAGATCGTGCAGGAGATCAAGCGTCAGGCCGGCGCCGACTTCCCGGTGTCCCTGCGTTACTCCGTCGTCTCCAAGACCAAGGCCTGGGGCAAGGGCGCAATGCCGTACGAGACCGACTTTGAGGAGTTCGGCCGCGACATGGCCGAGTCCGAGAAGGCTGTCAAGTACCTCGAGGAAGCCGGCTACGACATGTTCAACTGCGACAACGGCACCTACGATGCGTGGTACTGGGCACATCCGCCTCAGTACATGCCCGACAACTGCAACCTCGAGTACGTCGAGCACATCAAGAAGTTCACCAACTGCCCGGTCGTCTGCGCCGGCCGTATGGATCCGGTCAAGGCCGCCGAAGAGATCGCCGCCGGCCGTCTCGACGCTGTCGCCATCGCGCGCCAGAACCTCGTTGACCACGAGTGGATCCACAAGATCCTCAGCGGCCGCGAGGACGAGATCAAGCCCTGCATCCGCTGCCACAACGGCTGCTTCAACATGTCCAAGTTCAAGGGCACCGCGAACCTCCAGAGCATGGACGACTCCCTGCACCTGGCTCGCTGCGCGCTGAACCCGACCACCATGCAGCACAACAAGTACAAGATCGTCCCGACCCGCAACCCGAAGAAGGTCGCCATCATCGGCGGCGGCATCGGCGGCATGGAGTGCGCGCTCGTGCTCAAGCAGCGCGGCCACACCCCCGTCATCTTCGAGAAGACCAACGAGCTCGGCGGTCTGTTCCTCACCGCTTCCGCGATGAGCTTCAAGGAGAACGATAAGGAGCTCATCCGCTGGTACCTCAACGAGGTCGCCAAGGAAGGCATCGACGTCCGCTTCAACACCGAGGTGACCGACGTCAACACGCTCGGCGGCTTTGACGACATCATCGTCGCCAGCGGCTCCATCCCGCGCACCATGCCCTCCATCCCGGGCTTCGAGAAGACCCTCACGTTCACCGAGCTTCTCAAGGACAAGAAGGAAGTCGGCGACAAGGTCCTGTTCATCGGCGGCGGCCAGTCCTCCTGCGAGGCGGCTTACGACCTCGTGCTGCAGGGCAAGCACCCCATCATCGTCGAGTACGCGAACGACCTGATCGCGGCACAGGCCACCTGCCTTGCCAACACCTCCTTCCTGCGTGACGCGATGGAGTACCACAAGGTCCCGACCTACCTCGAGTCCACCGTGACCGAGATCAAGGACAACGGTGTCACCGTCAAGAACGTCAAGACCGGCGAGACCTTCTTCGTCGAGTGCGACGATGTCGTCAACGGCATCGGCTTTGTCCCGACTCCGGTCGGCGGTAAGGAGAACAAGCAGGTCTTCCGCGTGGGCGACTGCGTTGCTATCGGCAACCTGCGCACCGTCATCTGGCGTGCCTGGGACGTCTGCATGAAGATCTGATCCCATCCCTACAAACGCGAAACTCCCTCCGGAAATCCGGAGGGAGTTTTTTGCTGTCAGAAAGCATTCCTTTTGACACAGAAATCGCCCCCGAGAGCCGAAGGCTCTCGGGGGCGTCACCTCTTTATCTGACTATTCGCTGTGTCCGGCTCACTCGCCCTGCGCGCGCAGCCAGCCGCTCGCCACGCCGGGGTAATTCGTGATGATGCCCTCGCAGCCCCAGCGGTGGAGCTGCTCCAGACCCGCCATGTCGTTGACGGTCCAGACGTTCATCTTCACGCCGTGCTCCTTGCAGTCGCGCACGTTCTCATCCGTGAGCAGCTCGATCGGCGGGTGGTAGCAGGCGAAGCCCGCCTGCTGGCAGTAGTAGCCGGGGAAGCCGCCGATGCTGTCCTCGAGCACGAGCGCGCCGACCTCGACCGCGTTGCCGCTGATCTCGAGGATGCGGCGCAGCGAGAAGTGGTTGAACGACGAGAACATGACCTTGTGCTCCAGACCGTAGCGCTCGATGGTGGCCCAGATCTTGCGCTCGATGTCATGATAGTAGATCTTGTCGGTCTTGATCTCGATGTTGTGCCCGACGCTCTCGCCGGACGCCCACTCGCAGTATTCGTCGAACGACGGGATGCGCTCGGGGGCGTATTTGCCCGCGAAGCGTGCGGCGGCGTTGACCTGCCGCAGCTCGTCAAACGTATGCTCGCAGATGCGGCCGGTGCCGTCGGTCGTGCGCTCCAGCCGCTCGTCGTGGATGACGACGAGGCGGCCGTCGCGCGTCTCATGCACGTCCATCTCGATCGCGTCGCAGCCAACCTTGACCGCCTCGCGGAACGAGAGCATCGTGTTTTCCGGATAAGCACCGCTGTAGCCGCGGTGTGCCATAACTTTCATGCAATTGTCTCCCTTAATAAATGAGATTCGGTATCAGCATCGTGATACCCGGAATGTACGTCAGCAGCAGCAGCGCAATGAGCAGCGCGATGATAAACGGCACACATTCCTTGATAAACTCCTGCATCTTGCAGTCCGTGATGGACACGCAGGTGAACATCATCGAGCCGAACGGCGGGGTCAGACCGCCGATCATGATGTTGACGTTGCAGACGATGCCGAAGTGCACCAGATCGATCCCGGCGGCCTTCACGATCGGCACCATGAGCGGAGCGAGGATGATGAGCGCCGCGCCACCCTCGAGGAACATGCCGACGATGAGCAGCACAACGTTCATAACCAGCAGCACGAGGAACTTGTTGCTGGCAAAGCTCGACACGGCGTTGAGCAGCATGGTCGGGATGTTCTCCCAGTTGAGGTAGTAGCCGAACACGGTCGCCGACACGATGATGAGCATGACGGTGGCAGTGCCGGAGATGGTCTCGCGCAGGATGGGGATGAAGTGCTCCTTGCGCAGACCCTTGTAGACGAACTTACCCACGATCAGGCAGTAGAGCACGCCCACACCGCCGGCTTCCGTCGGCGTGAAGATGCCGAAGCGCATGCCCATGATGATGCCCAGCGGGAAAAACAGCGCCCAGAAGGACTTGAGCGCCTGGCGGCCGATCTCGCCGAGCGTCGCACGGCGCGGGCGGGACGGCGCGTAGCCGCGCTTTTTGGAGATGATCGCCACGGCGATCATCAGCGTCACAGCCATGAGCAGGCCGGGGATGTAGCCGGCAGCAAAGAGCTGACCGACGGATGCGCCGGCGATCAGGCCGTAGACGATGAGGTTGATTCCGGGCGGGATGATGGGCGTGACGCACGAGGACGCCGCCGTGATCGCCGCGGAAAAGCCCTTGCCGTAGCCGCGCTTTTCCATCTCGGGCACGAGAAGCTTGCACTCCATGGCGGCGTCGGCGTTGGCCGAGCCGGAGCAGCCGCCCATGAGCATGCTCAGCAGGACGTTGATCTGCGCAAGGCCGCCGGGCAGATGCCCGGTGAGCGCGTCGGCAAAGTCCATCAGCCGCGCGCTGATGCCGCCGTAGTTCATGATTGAGCCGCACATGATGAAAAACGGGATCGCAAGGAACGGGAACGACTGCGTGGACGTGATGAACTTCTGCATCAGCAGGTACGGCACGGTCGTCGTGTCAATGAAGCCGAAATAGGTCAGTGCCGCGGCAAAGAGCGCGTAGGCGATGGGGATGCCCGTGAAATACAGCACGAGCGCGATGATGATCGGCAGGATCGAAAGGAACGTGCTCATGCGTCCACCTCCCCGTCAAGTTTGTTGCCGCTCTTGAGGTCTTTGATGAAAATGACGAGCGAGTAGATCGTCATCAGGCCGAAGCCGATGACCAGCGCCGTGTTGACCACGGAGGACGGCAGCTTCGTGATCGGCATGCGCTTGATCCAGGACGACTGGATAAACTGCACGCTGAGCATCGTTATGTAGCCGTTGATGACCACAAGCAGGGCGCTGGTGATCAGGTGCACGGCTCTGCGCGCGCCGGCGGGCAGCCGCTCCACGAGCAGGTCAACGCCGACGTGCTGGTGCTTGCGGTAGGCGTAGGCCGCGCCGATGAACACCGAGTACACGAAGCAGGAGGTGGCGATCTCCTCGCTCCAGATGATGATATAGTTAAACAGTTTTCGCGTGATCACGTTGACGACGACAAGCACGATCGTCACGATCATCATCGCGCCCGCGATATACGCGTCGAGATTTTTCAGTACTTTTTTCAAATTTGCTTTCCTCTGCTTTCTGTGGCTTTGCTCAGCAATGCCGGGTGTCCGGCAGCGTGTGCGGGACACCCGGCATAAAAAGCCGGTATGGGGCTTCCGGCCGTCAGTCAGCGCGCAGCGCTCACTTATTGGCCTGGCGGTACTCGGCGAGGATGGCCTGCGCCTGCTCGTAGAAGGTGGGCGTCACGCCGTCTTCCTTGACCATGCGATCAAACTCCGGCTGCACAGCGGCGCGGAACGCATCGACATCGACCTCGTTGAACGAGCAGCCCTGCTCCTTCTCGAGCTTGGCCTTCGTCTCCTCGAAGGAAGCGTTGGTGAAGTCGGTCAGTTCCTTAGCGCCCTTGGTGAACTCCTCCTGGATGATGGTGCGGTACTCTTCCGGGATGCTGTTCCAGACCTTGGAGCTGATGTAGGCGCCGCAGGTGCCGACAAGGTGGTTGGTCAGGGACATGTTCTTGCACACCTCGGCGCTGCCGTTGGTGGAGTAAGCGTTCATGTTGCCCTCCAGACCGTCAATGACGCCCTGCTGCACGGCGGAGATCGTCTCAGCGAACGGCATGCCGGTGGGCGTGGCGCCCATGGCGGTGAGGCAGTTGATGTACATGGAGCTGTTCGGCACGCGGATCTTCATGCCCTTGAGGTCAGCGGGGGTCTTGATGACCTTGTTGGTCTGCATGCAGCGCATACCGACGTTGAAGTCGAGCGCGAGCACGTGGATGCCGTAGTTATCTTCGAGCTTCTGGCACATATTCTTTACCAGATCGGACTGGCAGACGTAGGAGTACTCGTCGATGCTGTTGTACATCATGGGGCCGATGAGTGCTTCAAAGTCGATGTCGTAGTCGGCGAGGTAGGAGGGGTCTTCGCAGGCGATCCAGTCGGCGCCGTTGACGACCTGCTCGATGTTGTCCTTATAGACGGCGAGCTGGCTGGAGTCGTAGCACTGGATCTCGATCGCGCCGTTGGTGCGCTCCTTGATGCGCTGGGCGACCTGCTGCATCTCGATCGTGAGCTGCTCGGTCGTCGCAAAGACGTGGCTAAGCTTGAGCGTGAGGTGGTAATCATCGTTCGCGCCGGCCTTATCGCCGCCGCCGCAGGCGCACAGTGCAAACACCATGGTCAGGGCGAGAAGCATCGCAACAATTTTCTTCAAGGTAGTTCCTTTCTGCTTAAAAAAGCGTTGAATTTTTCTCCGTCATTTTAACGGCTCTCTGTAAAAAATGTTAACATTTTTGTGCGATGCCGTCAATATGGGTAGAAATTTTGCTTGCCATTTTTCTGTTTTCGCTATATACTCCTCGTAGAAATTGGTGAAACTGCAAAGGCGAAGCGCCCTTTTTTCGCTGAAAAATGCTTAAATTTTCAACACATGCGCCGTCATCTGTACTCTATTGGAGGTGCCTATGAGCAGCAAGCCCACCCTGCGCGACATCGCCGAGGCGACCGGTGTTTCGACCGCGAGCGTCTCCATGATCCTCAACGGAAAATCGCTGGAGCGCTTTTCCTCTCAGCGCGTGGCGAGCGTTCTGGCTGAGGCCGAGCGCATCGGCTACCGCACGCCGTCCGCCCGCTGCTCCGGCAAGCAGATCGCTGTCCTCTCGCCGTCGGTCTCCAACCCCTACCACACCAAGATGATCACCGGCATCGACGCGGCGGCGCACGCCGCCGGGTATCACCCCGCGATCTACAACACCTATTGGAATCCCCGCACGGAGAGCCATCTGCTCGACTCGCTCGACTATTCGCGCGTGGCCGGCATCATCTTCGCCATGACGCCGATCCAGACGGTCAAGGTGCGCGAGCTGAGCCGCCGCGTGCCCATCGTCGCCGTCGGCGACCGCGTCACGGACTGCGGCATCGACACCGTGGACGTGGACAACTTCGGCGCGGCGCAGCTCGTGGCCAAGCACCTCATCGACCTCGGCCACAAGCGCATCGCCTACCTGTCCACGGCGCTCAACGAGCATCACGTCTCCCGTATGCGCCGCGGCGAAGGACTGCAGGAGGCCTACCGCCTCTGGTGTCCGGAGGGCAGCGTGACCATCTGCTCGCACGTCAACTCCCTCGAGGCGGAGATCACCACGCCCGACCTCGAGTACCGTTCGGGAATGGAGCTTGCCTACAAATGCCTGCGCAACGACAAGATCACCGGCATCGTCGCCATCAATGACATGGTGGCCTTCGGCGTGCTCGACGCGCTGCAGCGCGAGGGCTACCGCGTGCCGGAGGATTTCAGCCTCTGCGGGTTTGACAACGTCACGACCTCGGGCTATCAGCGCATCCAGCTCACGACCGTGGACAACAACACCTTCAGCCACGGCAAGAGCGCCTTCAACCTGCTGCTCGAGCGCATCGAGGGCGGGCTCAACAGCCGCGAGGATCAGCCGATCAACCGCGTGGAATACCGCAGCCGGCTCATCGTGCGCGGCAGCACCGGCAAGCCGCGCAGCGGCGGCCTGTGAACAACTCAGAAAGGAGCCGCATCCATGGCGTCCGTACTCTCCTACCTGCGTGAACTGAATATCGTCACGATGATGCTGCGCATTCTCCTCGCCGTGCTCTGCGGCGGGCTGATCGGGCTTGAGCGCGAGCGCAAAAACCGCCCCGCCGGCTTTCGCACCTATATGCTCACGGCGCTCGGCGCGACGCTCACCGTGCTGCTGAGCCTGCAGCTCGACCAGATGCTCCACGGTCCGTGGCGCGAGGTCGCCGAGAGCATCGGCGCGACGCAGGACGTGTCGCGCTTCGGCGCCGAGGCCGCAAAGGGCATCGGCTTTCTCGGCGCGGGCACGATCATCATCACCGCCCGCCAGCAGGTCAAGGGCCTGACCACCGCCGCCGGACTCTGGGCGAGCGCGTGTCTCGGCCTTGCCATCGGCGCGGGGTTTTATTCCTGCGCGTTCATCTGCATCGCGTACATGACGGCCTGCATGTACCTGCTGCCGCCGCTGGAGCAGCGGCTCACCCGCCGGGCGCACCACATCAACATCAGCCTCGAGATCGAGCGCATGGAGCACCTCGGCGCGATCGTCGCGCATCTGCACGACGAGAACATCCGCATTTTCGACTTTGCCGTCAACCGCAACGGCACGGGCCCGCTGGCGAGCTTCCTGTGCCAGTTCAGCGCCATCCTGCCCGAGCGGCGCGACCACCCCGAGCTGCTGGCAGAGCTGTCGGCGCTCGAGGGCGTCATCCTCATCGAAGAGATCTGAGAAAGGAGGCTGTACCATGCTGCATTGTTTTGATCCCATCCGTGATATGACCTTCTGGGCGATCCTCGCCCGTCTGACGCTGGCCGTCATCTGCGGCGGTCTGATCGGCGCAGAGCGCGAGATCAAGCGCCGGCCTGCGGGCTTCCGCACGCACATTCTTATCTGCCTCGGCTCCGCCATCACGACGCTCACGAGCCAGTACCTGCTCTTCCAGCACCTGTATAACGACATCGCGCGTCTCGGCGCGCAGGTCATCTCCGGCATCGGCTTTGTCGGCGCGGGCACGATCATCGTCACGCGCGACAAGCGCGTCAAGGGTCTGACCACCGCCGCCGGACTCTGGGCCGCGGCCATCATCGGCCTTGTCTGCGGCGCGGGCTATGTCGAGTGTGCCATCTTCGCCACGGCCGTCGTGCTGCTGGTCGAGGTGGTGCTCGTGCGGCTGGAGACCCGGCTCACGAGCAAGAGCACCGATCTCACGCTCTACATTGAGTACGCGCACGCCGTGTGCATGGAGTCCGTGCTCGCCCTGCTGCGTGAGCGCAGCATCCGCATCGACAATCTCGAGATCAGCCGCATCTCGGACAGCGATGCCCCCGACGCGCCGCACCACTACTGCGCGCTCATCCCCATCCACAGCCGCGCCCCGCTGCGGCCCGGCGACCTGCGCAACGATCTGACCGCGCTGCCGGACATTCTGACCGTCGAGGAAATGTGAAGCGAACACAAAAGCAAGGGCGGACGCCATATGGCGTCCGCCCTTGTTACATTTTCAATAGCCGCTGCTGACCACGTGCCAGCCGCTGCCGCGCCGCTCAAGCACGATGGGCCAGTCGGTATAGGTCTCGCCGGCGGTCAGGCCGCTGCGCCGCCCCGGGTCGCGTGCATACACGCTCGCAAGCAGCACGATCGTGTTGCCGTCGTCCTGCGCGCCCGCGCCAGCCAGCCAGCACGTCCGGTACGTCTCGTTGTACGCCAGACGCACCATGGCGCAGCCGCTGTGCCCGCGGTGAAACGCGCGCATGGCAGCGTCCATCGCACCGCGGATGTCCTCGTCGGAAAACTGCTCCGACGCACCCGCGACGATCTCCACGCCCGACGTGTCGCCCCGCCGCGCGCAGCCGGTCAGGCCCGCGAGCAGCAGCGCCGTGAGCAGCAGCACCGCGATATTTCTCTTGCGCATCGTCTCGCCTCCCGCCTCAGTGCAGC
>ERZ827168.4263-NODE-4263-length-13346-cov-4.850049_pt1 | contig 13346 bp, 10 predicted proteins | sample MGYA00519868_ERZ827168 | MGnify/ENA primary metagenome ERZ827168 (study PRJEB31778, sample SAMEA3449271) | human gut metagenome | biome: human gut; feature: human-associated habitat; material: faeces | place: United Kingdom | collected 2010/2012 ...
TGTAAGATATGGCATAATTCTCAATACCCGGGTCGTCGGCAAAGACGACACCCTTGTATTCGTAGAAGAAGTTTCCGATATCCACCTGATAGCCGGCATCCATATTATAGCCACCGTGAACGCCAATGACCGTTTTTGCCTTGGCTCCCCAGGCATCGCGGCTGAATCCTATCTGGGAACTGGAGTAGAGATCGTCAAGCTCTTCGGGGTAATCCGCCTTCCCGGACGCATCCGGCATATAATACTTCATGGCGTAATAGGCGTTCACCTCCATTGCCGGCCTGTCTTTATAATTCTGCTCAATGTTCAGCATCTGTCCTTGATAGTCGCCGTAAAGCTTCGTAAAGAACATATTCAAGGCAGCATTGCTTGCATCTGTGCTGTACTCACAATGAAGCGCCCATCCGTTCACTTTCCCGGTCGTTTTGGCGGTCGCGGCTCCAATACCTTCAAGACCCGGATAATCCATCATACCCAAGTCATCTCCCAAATAATTGCTTAAGCATTCAAACAACGGAACCATATAACTCAAGATATAGTTCGTATAATTGGGAGATTCCCAGCCATGTCCGTCCGGAGCAAAGTGGTGTAAAAAGTATCCAAGCGATACCTGTCCCTTTTCCAGACACTCCAGAAGCATAGCGTCATCGTAGCCATCACCCAGCAATACCATGGCTGCATACATGGGACCCACATTACAAATCAAATTCCAGTTACTGTCACGCGTTGGCCAGTCATTGGTTTGTGTTCTCCCGCTCACAAAATCCAAGTGTGCTTGAATACCGCGATACATCAAAGCGTTGGCAATCTCCGCCCGCTGCTTTTGTGTCAGCTCATCGTGGAACAGGTCATAAACATTGGCCAAGTACATACAACATTTCGACGAGGAAAGCGTATGGGAGTAGGCACTCCACGTATCAAGCGCCAATATCGGCTCAATATTGGCAATGGCCTTTTCAATATAGGCCCGATTCCCAGTCATGTAATAGGCGTAATACATGATCTCAGGCATAATAAATGTCGGAACGCCGTCAAGATGGCCCATGACCGTGATATTCACATCTTGCTTTAAGTAATAATCGGCATACTCCAAAACATACTTAGACATCTCCGCCATAAACTCATCCGTCTCAAGGAGTTCTTTATAGCGGGGAGCATCCTCTTTAATGGTTAGAATGCGCGGATACGACGTATTCTTGATATTTTTGTCGAACATCTCCCGGAGAGTCGCCGCATTGTAACGATCCAACACCAAATAAGCCATCATCATGCTGTATTCGTCATTGCCGTACAAAACCAGTTCGTCCCGTTCAGTACTGAAGTGGTAGGGCTTTTCCGTAGGAGCAATGACGCCAAAGCCCTTGTTGGATTCGCCGTAGAACTTTTTCATGCCGTAACGGACAAACTCGCGGAGAGGCAGATACAAGACACCGTCGATGATGGTATTTTCGCTCTCGGAATCGTAGCGCATTCCATCGATCAGGATATACTTTTGACCGGCCTTAGCGGTAATGTTGCCGATGGATGCGGTCTTGGTTGTTTCATCATAGGAAAACACCATATTGGCAAAAGCCGCAAGGGTAGGTGCCGGGCCTAAAATATGTGTGCCGTCCCAAATAAACTTGTAATCAGAGGTATATTTGCCATCTTTAACCCACACGTTTGAACTATTGGCCACCACACAGATAGCTCCGTTGTAGGTCTTCTTGGTGGTAGAATAATCGGTAAGTATTTTTGACGGTTTTTCTTGCAACGAAAGGGATTCCGGAACAGCCACAAAGGCGGACATATCCGGATCAAGAGGGGTCTTAACAATCGCAACATCAAGATCACCAAGCGGAGGAAGCATGCCAGCCTCTCCTTGCGTGGTTGTACCAGTGCTGTCCGATATCGATGGATCTTGCGAACATGCTAAAAAATTCGACACCATCAGAACCGCCAACACGGCAGATAACATCCGAAAAAAATTTTTCATAAATATTCTCCTTTTCAGTTGCTTTCCTTCCCGCATTCGTACCCTAACTATAAAAATGATCTGCTACGAGAAGTGTTCATATATGTTGCTTACCAGTTTGTCTGCCATCGGCAGTCTTGTCCTTCTGCATGGGAAACGACCACAGATTTGGGTTTTGAATTATCGATTTTTTCTTTGAGTAAGGCATCAAACAGTTGGTTATCAAACTCTTTTACAGACACCTTTTTTTCGGTCCACGAAGACAAATATGCTGCATTGGAAAGGGTAATTTCACAAATACCATCATAACCGGGAGCGATGAGCTCTTCTCCATTCAGAATGGCATTGGTAAAATTTTTTAAGATGCCAATATGTGCCGCTTCCGGCTCTGTCTGATGAAATTCAAGCTCATTGAGTTGATACCGAGGAAAGCCGTCCGGTTCCGTAAAGCAGAATTCACGCTCATCTTGATCTAACAAAGATAGTTTTAAGACACCCTTTTCAATGACCATCTTCCCCTTACTCCCTGCGATTTCAAGACGATTGGTACCGGGATATTCACCGGTAGAGGTAATAAAGGTAGCCGTTGCACCGTTGGCATAATAACCGGTTATGATCGCTTCATCCTCAACCTCAATGTTATGCCACTTTCCTTCATTGCAAATAGCAGATATTTCATCAGGCATTCCAAAAATCCATTGCCAAAGATCCAAGTTGTGGGGAGCTTGGTTTAATAAAACGCCTCCCCCTTCCCCGCTCCAGGTTGCTCGCCACGTTCCGGAATTATAATAGCTTTGCGTTCTATACCAATTCGTAATGATCCAAACAAGGCGCTTGGGCGTTCCCAACGTGCCATTCTTCATAAGCTCTCTTGCCTTTTGAAATAACGGATTGGTTCTTTGATTCCACATAATGCCGAAAACTTTACCGCTGTTTTTGGCAGCTTCATTCATAGAAGCCACCTCTGTTGCCGATACACCGGCCGGTTTTTCGGTAAGGACATGCAAACCATACTGAAAGGCTTCTTTGGCAATGGGTGTATGAAGATAGTGCGGTACTGCTATAATAACAGCATCTACCAAGCCGGACATAAGCATTTTTTTGTAATCGCTAAACACTTCTACACCATTCAGTGTAGCAGCCGCCTTTTCGCATTTATTGGCATCAATATCGCAAACGGCAGCAAGTCTTGCCCCCGGGATCTTCCCGTCATAAATATTTCTCATGTGCGTCCCGCCCATGTTGCCAATCCCAATAATCCCAATGTTAAGCATTCTCATCGTATTAACCACTCATACTATTTTTTTCAGCGCCTTCACCGCCGCATCAAAGGCCTCACGGCCGGAGGCGTAGCGGTAAGAGGCGATATTGGTTTTCTCATCGGGCTTTTCAAGAGCCGCAAAGCCATCGAAGACCGAAAGATGAGGCTCTAAGGTCATTACCGTTCCGCCGTTTGCCCGATAGCGGCGGATCAGTTCTTGCATCTGACAGATTCCCTCCCCTGCAGGAACGATGGTCTCGTCCTCCGCCACGTCCTTGATATGGAGGTACTCGTTATAGGGTTCCAGCAGCTCCCAAGCAGTAAGCACGTCCTCGCGGCAATTGGCGAAATTGGCGGGATCAAAGACGGCACGGAGGACAGGCAGTGCCCGATGGATCTCGACGCACCGTGCAGCTATATCGCCGTAGATGCCCTTCTCATTCTCATGGCATAGGATTATATCGATTCCCTCGGTCTCCTCAAGAAAGCGGGACAGACGCTCCAGTACACCGTCCCGCAGGGTCTCTGTGATGGGCAGATCGGTATGATAAAAGCTGAAGATCCGCATCCGCTTGGCACCGAGAATATCGGCCAGAGCCATGGTATGGCGGAATTTGTCAAGGTGAGGAGCGAAGTCATCAGTCATCTCAATCTTACCCATGGGAGACCCGATGGACCAGACGGCAATACCCGCCTCGTCCAGCCTGCGTTTCACGTCCTTCGCTTCGGCCTCGGTCAGATCCGAGATATTCTTTCCGTCCACACCGCGGATCTCAAGAAGGTCGATGCCGTTTTCCTTCATGGCCCGTATTTGGCCATTCAGTGTCTTATCTGCCTCATCGGCAAAGGCTGCGAGTCTGTACATCCTTACACCCCCGAATAGGCCGAGAAGCCGCCGTCGATGGGAAGGACGATGCCGGTGATGGCCGAGGCCGCACGGTCGTCGCAGAGGAACAGGGTGGCACCCAGAAGCTCGGAGGCGTCCAGATACCGATTCATGGGCGTGCCGCCCAGGATCTTGCCCGAACGGGCGGTGGGAGTGCCGTCCTCGTTGAAGAGGAGCTTGTAGTTCTGTGCCGATACTAAGAAGCCGGGGGCAATGGCATTACAGCGGATGCCGGTACCTGCAAAGTGGGTGGCCAGCCACTGGGTGAAGTTGGAGATGCCGGCCTTGGCTGCCGAATAGGCAGGGATCTTGGTCAGAGGGGTATAGGCATTCATGGAGGAAATATTCAAGATACAGCCCTTCTTCTTTTCCACCATGTCCTTGGCGAAGATCTGAGTGGGGATGAGGGTACCCTGGAAGTTGAGCTTGAACACGAAGTCCACGCCCTCGGCGTTGAGATCGAAGAAGGATTTCCCGCCCTCCTTGGCCTCGTGCTGATACTCGTTATCGGTGGTAGCGCGGGGGTTATTGCCGCCGGCGCCGTTCACCAGAATGTCACAGGGACCGAGATCGGTCAACACCTGCTGATGGACAGCCTCAAGAAGCTCGCCGTCCAGGACGTTGGCCTTGTAGCCCTTGCAGACAAAGCCCTCGGCGGTCAGCTCGTCAGCCAGCTTGGTCACGGCCTCCTCGTTTAAGTCGAGAGCCGCCACCTTAGCGCCCGACTGAGCAAAGGCTCTGGTCATAGCGCCGCAGATGAGGCCGCCGGCACCGGTGACCACCACGACCTTATTGGAATAATCGATATGTAAAGGTAATTGGATCATCGTTGTTTCTCCTTATTTCTTATCAAATCTATCAAGGCTGTCCCACACGCCCAGCATATACATGATACCGAGGGCGCGGTCATAGAGGCCGTAGCCGGGGCGAACATTGCCGGGTCCCTCGTCCCACAGGTGTCTGCCGTGATCGGGACGGATATAACCGGTAAAGCCGCCGTCATGGTAGGCCTTCAGGATCTCGAGAATACCGGTGTCGCCGTCGCAGTCGCGGTGGCTGGCCTCCGAGAAGTCGCCGTTTTCAAAGTGCTTGACGTTACGGATATGGGCAAAGGCAATACGGTCGCAATGCTTCCGCACGATGGCCGCCACGTCGTTATCGGGATTGGCCCCCAGGCTGCCCGAGCAAAGGGTCAGACAGTTGCAGGGGTGATCCACCATCTTGAGGAAGCGGTCGATGCTGGGCTCATCCACCAGCAGGCGGGGCAGGCCGAAGATATCCCACGGCGGGTCGTCCATATGGATGGCCATCTTGATGCCGGTCTCCTCGCAGGTAGGCATGATGGCCTCAAGGAAGTATTTGAGGTTCGCCCACAGCTTCTCGTGGTCGATGCCCTCGTAAGCCTTGAAGAGCTCATCCAGCTTGGCCATACGCTCGGGCTCCCAGCCGGGGAAGGACATGTTGTACTTCTCGGTAAAGTCCAGAATGTACTTGGCCATGGCGTTGTAGTCATCCTGGATCATGTTCTTCTCGTAGAACAGGGCGGTGGAGCCGTCTCCCACGGGGTGGAACAGATTGCTTCGCGTCCAGTCGAAGATGGGCATAAAGTTATAGCAGATGACCTTAACGCCGAACTTGGCGAGATTGCGGATGCACTGCTTATAGTTTTCGATGTATTTGTCTCGGGTGGGAAGACCGATCTTGATATCGTCGTGGACATTAACCGACTCCACCACGTCCATGTGGAAGCCGTACTGATCCAGCTGACGCTTGACCTCGGCGATCTCCTCCTCTTCCCAGATCTCACCGGGCATTTTATGGTGAAGAGCCCACACAATCCCCGTCACGCCGGGGATCTGCTTGATGTCCGAGAGCTTGATCTTATCGTTGCCCTCGCCATACCAACGGAAGGTCATTTCCATAGTTTGTCTCCAATCAGGGTCTTGATGTTTTCACAGCAGATCTTTTCTGCCAGCTTTACGGTATTGCCACGGTATTCCCCGCTCTCCTCCCACTCGGCGAGAACCGAGCAAAGGATGCGGCGGAAGTAATCGTGGCGGGCGTAGGACAGGAAGCTGCGGCTGTCGGTCAGCATACCGAGGAAGGATCCGATATGGCCGTTACGGGCGATAACGCGGATCATGTCGGCAATACCGTCCTTATGATCGTTGAACCACCAGGCCGTTCCCAATCTCGCACGGGGGAAGGCCTTGGTAATGGTGGCAAGATGCTCGTTCATGGTGGGATTCAGGGTGTAGAGAATAGTCTGCGGAAGGCCGCCGTCCTGCTCGATGGCGTCCAGCATGGCAATGATCGCCCGACCGGAAATCGGATCGCCGATGGTGTCGCCACCACAGTCGCCGCCGAGGGCAGCAAAGAGACGGCTATTGGCGTTACGGTGAACCGCCAGATGCCACTGCATCACCACATCATATTTGCGGTAGAGACCGCCGAGGAAGCGGTACACCCGATAGAGGAAGGCCGCATAGGCCTCATCGGTCACCGTTTCGCCACGAAGGATCTGCTTCAATACGTTTTCGGCATCGGCATCGCTTCCCTCCCGATCCGGGAAGAAGGGGATTCCGATATCCGAGAAACGGCATCCCAAACGGCAGAAATAGGACAAACGACCTTCGATGGCCGCATCCAGCGAGGCAAGATCGGTGATCTCGATGCCTGCCGCCTTTCCGAAGCGGTTCAGGTAGTCAAGGTATCCCTCCCGACGGATGAGAAGGAGGTTATCGGTACGGAAGGAGGGAGCCACGACGGTGGGAAACTCCTCCCGGATGGTTCTCAGTTTTTCATGATAGGGCAGATCGTCTGCCGGATCGTCGGTGGTGGCGATATAGGCCACGCGTGACATTTCGATCAGGCGGCGGGGAGAGTAATGCCGCTCGCGGATCACTTGGTTGGCCTTATCATAGATCTCGTCGGCCGTTTCGGAATTCAGGGGCGTATCGATATCGAAGTAAAGAGCCAACTCCATTTCGGTCCAATGGTACAGGGGATTCCCTGCCGCAAATTCGATCGCCTCAGCATAGGCGCGGAACTTTTCCCGTCCTCTCGCCGAACCGGTAATATATTTTTCCTCAATTCCCGCGGCACGCATGAGCTGCCACTTATAGTGGTCGCCGCCCAGCCACATATCGGCGATATCGGTGAATTCCTTATTCTCCCACATCTCCTTCGGTGATAGGTGGCAGTGGTAGTCGTAGATGGGGAGGGTGCGGCAACTCTCGTACAGAGCCTCCCCTCGGGCTGTTGTCAGTAAATACGTTTGTTTCAAAATGTTTCCTACCTTTAGGGCGCATTACTGCGCTTCTTGTTCAAAAAATCCTTGTAAAAAGTCCTTCATTGAGCCTTCATAAGCCGCTTCAGCTAAAAATTCAATGCCCATTTGGCATCCCCAACTATAGTATAGAATGGTTCTGCCGTTAAACTCGCAAAGCTCCAAATCACTATTATTATAATCCATTGCTCTCTCGATTCTTGACTGTTCGTGTTCAGTCAAAAACGGATTGGCAATTTTTTTGTCTTCTTTTTCATCGAACATAAGGATGGGATTCAATGGACTGTACGTCCAGTTCTTCAGGTCCTTACTTCTTGCGATACAGGTCGCGTAGGCGGGCCCGGGATAGGCCTCCAAATAGGTAACATAATAATACGGATCATCCGGGAGCGTGTAAATGGCGGGGCCTCCTGCATATCGAGGCTCCTCGTGAAAGCGATACGCCTCGGGAAGTAACTCCCAGTGTTTCATATCCGTTGATTGTGCGAAGCGAAAACGAAATTTGATGGGCCTATTGACTTCTATCAGCATGGTATAGACGCTATTGTTCTTGCAAATCCCGGTATTATAGGCTCCCATATCTTCCGGCAATTCAATGCAACTATACGTTTCCCATTCCATTAAATCGGAAGAGCGAAACACCTGCACAACATTCCCGCCCCATGCCTCGCCGGGATCCTTACCGCTTATAATTCCGGTTACGTACATAACCTCATCATCCACATACGCCGCTCCGAAATGGTAATTGGTTGCAAATGGCGGTGTACATTCGTTTGTTCTTACATTGACGAAATGAAAATAGGAATCGGATGATGGATTCGCTTCGTTTTGATGACCGGCACGAATGTACTCAAAGCGATACAATGTTCCGCGAAATACCACAGGAGTTGTTTCGACAATGTCACAGGCAATGGTTCCGATTCTGCGAATTTCTGGTCGTTTTAATGCTCGATAGTGATACAATGTGGGATTTCGACTTTCAGGAGTCAATCTTTGTTCGTTGTTACTCATTGTAGTCATTACCTACCTTGTTAATATCAAAATTTCTCTTTCCAAAAAAACTGAAATGTCAAAAACTCATGAAATTATCTTTAGGTTATCGTTTGCCATTCATGCAATTATGAAACGTTAGGATTGGGACTCTGCCCATCCGCTCCTGGCAAACGGATGGGCAGAGTTCATTTAAAAAGTTGCGTAGAAATTTATGACTTATTCGCCATTATAGTTGCTTTCAAAGGCATCAAACAGATTGTCAAGTCCTGCTTGAACCTTGTCTTTTCTCGATTCAAAATTCTGGATGAGCGTTCTTCTGGTTTCTATACTATTGGCAGCGATACGACCAAGGTCTTGGCAATTGTTCGAGTAAATATACGCAAAGTCAACGGAAAGGCTATTACGAATCAAATCGATCATTTCTCCGACCTTATCGGCGTTTTCATCATCTCGGTTGAACTTGACCTTCAGAGCTTCTTCAAAATATACCGGACGATAGTCCTTCCAGTTCTGGTAGCCCTGTGCCTCGATGGTGGCAGCAATAGCATTCAATTTGTCAGAAGGCGTATTGGAAGGAATCGCAACAAAGAAAGCAGAATTGTGAACGGTCGCAATATAGTCTGCTTGTGTCTCGTCATATTTCGGATACGGAATGACACCAAATTCACTCTTCATATTACGGATATCTTCGCCAAAAATATTGATAAAACCGGATTGATAGAAAAGAAGCTCATCGGCAGCAAACTTGATATCGGTAAAATGCGGGTCCAGGGAAGCAGTCCACATGAAGAAACCTTCATTGTTGTTGAAGAAATCGTTAATTCTCGTAACAATATCGTTGTTCTTTTCGGTATCGACTACCAGATCGTAATAACCTTCTTCATTTTTGCTTGTCAACTGCATTCCCATGGCATATGCCAAGTGGTCGGCACCATAAATAGAATTGATAGCTCCGAAACGGTCTCCGACAGATTTCACTTGGTCAGTATCCAAATCGGAATACACGGTCGTGCACATTTCCTGCATTTTCTCAAAGGTCCAGTTTCCATCCTCTACCAACTTATACATGGACATCATATCGGTGGAGATGGAATCGCCATATACAGTCTTATTCCAGAAGGTGGCCTGTGTCCAAGCGGAAATGATGGGATAAATGTCACCGGCGATAAAGAACTGTGTGCCTTTACCGATGGACAAGGTATCCATGTACTCACTGTAATACCACGGTTCCGAATAGTCGATATAAGGAAGCGAGGACAGATCCATATAAAGGCCTTCCGAACAATAATTCGTTCCATAGAACTGGTCGATGGACACGTAGTCGTAGTAAGGATCATCCGACATAATGGATTCCACGATTTTGTTCGTCAGCTCCGCATCCAACAGCGGAACAAATTCTCTGGTAATACCAAGGCGATCTTCCACTGCCAAATTCGCATTATACAGTGCCTCGGACGTAATATCTCCGCCGGATTCACCGACCCAATATTCGCCGCGGTCCTCACGATAGGAGGTGACGATGCTGACACCGTCAAATTTCAAATCTGCCGGAACGCCGTCTTTAATCGACGTATCGATACCGGTTGTTTCTCCGGTGGATTGTGTTTGCGAACCTGTGGTTACGGCGGGATTGGTGCCGGGCTCAGTCGTACAACCAATCACAACACTTCCGAGCAACAAAACACAAAGAAGCGAAACGATAAGTTTTTTCATTACAATAACTCCTTAATTATGATTTGAATTGATAATTGGCTTGCCAGGATTAGAAAGGTCAGAATGGCACAAACCACCTCCATCTCTATCAATTTTCGTCTGATCCTTGCTTGATATTCTAAACAACTATCTAACAAAACGTGATATTATATAATTGTTTAAGACAACATTATTCTGTTAATAATACCTTTTCGATGAAATCAACGACAGGAGTGGGGTCCTCCAAGCTGTGTGGATGGTGGTCACAATTCGGCTTCACAATTTGTGCGATTTGAGCCCCATACGACACCATTTCTTCATAGAACGGCTCCCCATTTTCCTCATAAGGCACCGTTTTATCGGCTGCCCCGCACACCATAATGACCGGCACCCTCGTGGCAGCCAGCTCCTTTATGTGGTCCAGCGGATTGTCGGAGAAGCGATAGGCATTATTGTCGTTTAAGCCATATACATCTTTACACTGTTTCCAACATTCGGGCGAGCCATTTCCGACGCCCAATCCACCCGGCCAGGAACGAATATCCAAAACCGGTGCATCCAGATACAGAACACCGCTATTTTCAGGGTATTTCAAGGCAAAGTTGACGGCATAGAGTCCCCCACGGCTAAAGCCAAAGAGTGCGGGCTTTTCATGTAAACTCAACGAAGTCGTTACCGCATCGTAAAACGCTTTCATCATATCAATCGACTCGGGACAACCGTATAAATCGCTGACACAATGATAGGCAAGAAACCAGCCTTTTTCAAGCAAGGCACGGTCAACCGTGTCAAAAGCGCCAAAGAACTCGGTTCGCCAAACCCATGGATTTCCTTCAAGAGGCTTGTGGGGACGAATGACGTAGCTTTCTCGGCCATCAATTTCAAAATTGATTTTCATGTAACCGTTCCAGTCGGTAATATGAATCCCCAATTCTTTCCTCTCCGTCTCCGGCGCTCCCGATGTTTCTGCCTCGGTGTCATGGTCTGATACGGATTGAGTCAACGTCTCCGTCATTGTGGTGCTATCATGGGCAGGGTTATCGTTGCTACGACATCCCATCAAAACGCTTGCCAACATGAAAGCAGAAAGCATATAGACAAGTGTTTTTTTCATTTCAATACTGGGCTCCTATCATTTTTTAATTGTGAGCAGTTCCTTTGCTACGGCTTCACCATACAAAATATGCGCTTCACGATTGGGATGAACACCGTCTCGCATATAGTCTCTGATAAAGTTGGGATCACTGGCATCAAAGCCGGTGCAGTCACCGTCTACAATCGTAAAACCGTAGACACCGCCGGCGATTTCCTCAATCTTCTCGCGGTAATCATCCAGGCTAAGGCCCAAATCATTGGACGCGGAACCTTTTCTGTCAATGGGAGTAATGAAGATAACAATCGCATTGGGGAACTTATCTTTCAGACCTTTACAAAGGACATTGAGTCCGCCACAAAACGAAATATCTTCTTGGTCGGTATTCTTACCGAGCTTCACGTTGGTGCCAAAATCATTGGTTCCGGCCGCGATCATGATGACTTCGGCATCGCCTCTCAAATTTTTGTATCCCAACGAAAGTGCGCTGCCGGACAAAACCGAAGAGGTGGAGCTGATGGAAATACCGTTCTGTGCATAGTTGGACAGATATTTAAAGCCAAGCCGTTCGGATACCACGTCGCACCACTTTTTGTCGACCTTGGAATCGGGGGCAACATCTCCCACATCGGTAAATGTTCCATGTGTGATGGAATCGCCATAGGCAACAGCGATTTTTCCAAAGTAGGGGCTATCCTCTTTATCCATAATGATTGGTTCCGAGTCGGTAGTCTCCTCAGGGGGATCTGTTTCGACCTCTGTACTGTCGTTTGTCTCCTTCGGCTGTTCTGTTTCGGCCTCGGTGCTGTCAGTGGTCTCCTCCGGTGGTTCCGTTTTAGCATCGGTGGTATCGGTTACCGTAGTGGTTCCCTCGGACGTTACGTTTTCGTCATCGGTATCGGTCGAGACCGTGTTTTCCGTGGTCGTTTGTTTATCGGTTGTCGTACGATCATCACCAATATTCTCCTGACAACCGGTCATGAGGATTCCTAACATAACCGCACCAAGGAGTAGGATCAATAGTTTTTTCATGTTTAAGACATTCCTTTCCGCTGCGCTTTCGAACATATCCATAATATGAAATCCGAAGGAACGCAATATTCAAACGCTATGTAAAACCATTATGCAAGAAACCGAACATGCAAAACAGCACAGATCCAAAAGCGTCAGGACACGTCGCTGAAGGCATTACTACGATGTGCAGTATGGGCTCTTTTAAGCACCAATATGTCGGTTTTTTCCAAAAACGATTTTACTGTTGCAGACAATACTTTTCAACAAAGTTCACAATGGGAGTGGGATCCTCAAGACTATGAGGATGATGGTCACAGTCCGGCTTTACAATTTGCTCGATTTGAGCCCCATACGACACCATTTCTTCATAGAAAGGCTGGCCGTTTTCCGCATAAGGTACATACGAATCCACCGCTCCACACACCAGAATCACGGGGATCTTGGTATCAGCCAGCTCTTTGACATGATCCAAAGGATTATCCGAGAAGCGAAAGGCCGTATTCTCATTCAAATGATAAACCTCTTTGCATTCTACCCAGCAGCTGGGTTCGCCGCCGCTGGCACCAAGGCCGCCCGGCCATGAGCGAATATCCAAAACCGGTGCATCGAGATAAAGTAAACCGCAGCAATCCGGGAATTTGAGTGCGAAATTCACGGCATACAATCCGCCTCGGCTAAAACCAAAGAGAGCAGGTTTTTCATGCAGCTCAAAATCCTTAGTGACGACGTCATAGAATTCCTTCAACATATCGATGGATTCGGGACAGCCATACATATCGCTTACACAGTGATAGGCCAAATGCCATCCTTTTTTCAGCAAGGCAAAGTCAGCATAGTTGAATGCCTCGAAAAACTCGGTTCTCCACACCCACGGATTTCCGGGAAGCGGATTGTGGGGACGAATGATCGTACTTTTTCTTCCCGCGACCTCAAAATGCAGTTGCTGATGTCCGTTCCAATCTGTAATTTCCATAGAAACCTCTTACCATATTGATTAAACTTTAGGTATTACCCTAACATCTGTTTTCACGTGATAATACAATGCTTATTCCGGTTTTTTTTCAAGCTTAAGAGGGAAATCACCCAAATGCTCCATCTTAAAGCCATTCTTCTTATAAGCCTCATAATCAAAGGCCTCCAGCTCATCGATTGCCAGCTTATGGA
>ERZ827168.4266-NODE-4266-length-13333-cov-3.003916_pt1 | contig 13333 bp, 19 predicted proteins | sample MGYA00519868_ERZ827168 | MGnify/ENA primary metagenome ERZ827168 (study PRJEB31778, sample SAMEA3449271) | human gut metagenome | biome: human gut; feature: human-associated habitat; material: faeces | place: United Kingdom | collected 2010/2012 ...
GCAAAAGTGGCCAACCCGAATCCTGATTGGAAAAAAACCTGTAAATCATTGATTAAAGCAGGAAAAGCAAATCAGAAAATTTATCGTTTTGAGCGCACAACGAAAACAGCCGAGCTTGTTGAAGAACCGAATAATCCGCACGATAAAAATGCCGTAATGGTAATAGTTGATGGAGAAAAAATCGGTTATATCGGTGCAGATGAAAACCTTCATGTGAAAAGTATTTTGAAAAGCAAAACGATAAAAAGTATCTCTGCGACAATTACCGGTGGAGAATATAAAACAATTATTTCTGAGTCTGATATGATAAAAAACCAAAGCGGACCCTTTGTTACCGTCAAGATTTGTTATCGGTAAACAAAAACCTCTCCCCAGCGCACCAACGCAAAGCATGGCGTTTGTGAATCGGCAGCTGGAGGAAATAAACACCGTAACGATTGAAGGCAAGGCCGTGGGGCTTTGCAGGGATATATAAGCAGGAGGAGGGAACTTAGTGTGGACAAAGACCTGACTGCATCTCAGATAGACCGACAAAATATTCTCAATAATGATGCTGCGCTTGCCGAAATTCAGCAACAGACAAACATAAAGGGATTTCTCTTTGAGGAAAAACTTTGTTTTACAAAAAGCATGGTTGCAACGTATTTTGAGGTCGATATACGCACGATTGAGCGCTATGTCAGCGAGAATCAGGGTGAACTTACCGAAAACGGATATGAAATTTTGATTGGCAAGCGTTTGAAGGATTTTTTAGACTGCATCCAGACGCAGGATGTTCCCGACATTTATGTCGGAGAGAAAGGACGGAGACCTATGCCGTATATTCCTGTCGGCGCTATCGTTGGCGCAATCCATATGCAGAACACGATTTCCAGACACCGCCGCGAGGAAGAGGAAGAAGCCAAGAAAAAAAGAGGAAGGGCCAAAAAGCAAGCAGGATGTGACGCCTATGTATTTCAGGGAAAAGCCGGTTGTCATTGAAGCGTACCAGACGTGGGAAGAAATTGATATTTTTACGCTGGAAGGCGTTATGCACGCTGCCTCCGGTGACTGGATTATCACTGGTGCGAACGGTGAACAGTATCCGTGCAAGCCGGATATTTTTGAAAAGACATACGAGCCTGTAGAGTGAACAGATCGCGGCAAGCCTCTGGTGCACGCAACTTGCGAAAACGTGCAATTTCGTGGCAGGTTTTAAAATATAACGCGGTAATACGTTAAATATTAACTTGCCTATGACTTGCACACCGTGCAACACGCGCAACTGCCGCGCCTTATATGCCAATATAGCTTAACTGGTAAAGTCGGGCCTCATGACAGCATAGCTGCTGGTTTAGTTGTAGGTTCAAATCCTGCTGTTGGTGAAAGCACAGAACCGCGAATCGGTGCGCGGGTATAAATGCCGCCGGATGCCGCAAACCCGGGCTGGGTACAAATGAAGGGAATCAAAAAAGCGTGTGGACAGCAGGCACGTTAAATTCTGACTGTACAAAAGCGTTGCGGATTTGCTCACCGCAACGGGTGAGGTCGGCACAGCATAAACCGACAGGGCGGGAACGCGCTTTTCCTCCGGCGCAAAGGGGTTTTGTGGGAATCAAGCCTACACAAATTGTGTGGGCTTTTTGTGTTTTGGGGAGACTTGCAAAATGCGTTACGGAGTGCCATATCGGGGCAGCAAAAACAAAATAGCTGACTGAGTTGTTGACCACCTTCCGGACGGAAAAACGCTTGTTGATTTGTTTGCCGGTGGATGTGCCGTTACTCATGCTGCTATTTTGGCTGGCCGGTGGGAGAACTTTATTATAAACGATTTGGGTAACGCGCCAGAAGTTTTTGAAAATGCGGTAAATGGAAAATATGCAAACGAAAAGCGATGGATTAGTAGAGAAGATTTTTACAAACTGAAAGATAGCGACCTGTATGTGAGATTTTGCTGGAGCTTTGGGAATAATGGGCGCGATTATCTATATGCGAAAGAAGTAGAACAGTGGAAAAAAGCGCTACACTATGCGCGGGTTTTTGACGACACATCGCTCCTGCGAAATATGGAAATTGAAGGAGACGTAAGCTGTGCGGACGTTCTGGCGCATGAAGCAGAGTACAAGGAAAAATATATTCGGTGGTGGCTTGCACATCAGAAATATTCCCAAGCAGAGCTTGACGAACTGATTAAAAACGTGATAGTCGATGCCGAGAAAGGCAAGGAAGAACTGAAAGCGTATCTTTTGAAAGCCTTGAAATCGTCAGGCTTGACGCAGGCTGATGTTCAGCGTCGACTCGGAACTCAGGCGGCCAGGCATTACTTCGGGCGCTCACAGTGGAGATTCCCGACGCGGGAAATGTACCAACGTATGCAGGAGTTTATGCCGCTTCCTGATGATTACAATGAGCTTATCGAATTGTACAGGCCTAGACAAAGGCTGCAAAGTCTGGAAAGGCTGCAAAGTCTGGAAAGTCTGGAAAGTCTAAAAAGTCTGGAAAGTCTAAAAAGGCTGCAAAGTCTAAAAAGGCTGCAAAGGATGCAACTTGATTATAGAAACGTTGAAATTCCGCAAGGCGCCGTTGTGTACGCTGACCCGCCATATAAAAATACAGGCTGCACCGGGTATGCTGGGCAATTTGATTACGATGCTTTTGAAAAATGGCTTGCAGACGTTCCATTTATGGTAATCGTGAGCGAATACAATGCACCAAAAGGGTGTGCAGAAATCGCAAGCATAAAAAAGCAGCAGACAATGGGAACGGAAAATAAAGGCGGGACAAACACAGAAAAACTGTTTGTGCAAGACAGATTTTATGAACGTTACAAGTACGTAATGAATTATCAGTTCGAGATGGAAGCGTAAAGCGAGGTGATAAAGTGGCATCAAGAAAAAATCCGGTGGGCGCACCACCTAAATACAGAAGCGTAAAGGCAATGCAAGAAAAGATTGATGCCTACTTTGAAGCCTGCAAAGGGAAGCCGTTCTTAGACGATAACGGCGACCCGATGCGAAATAAAAACGGCTATATCATCTATGATGATAAAAAGCCGCCTACTGTGACAGGATTGGCGCTTGCGCTTGGTTTTGCATCAAGGCAGGCGCTTTTGAATTATCAAAACAAACCAGAGTTCAATGACACGATTACGCGTGCAAAGGCCCGTTGCGAACAGTACGCAGAAGAAAGATTGTACGACAAAGACGGCTCCGGCGGCGCACAGTTCAGTTTGCGGGCAAATTTTGGATGGGATGACAAACCGAAGCAAGAGAGCGCGGGAACGGTGAATATTATTTATGATGTGCCAAGAGAATAAACATATCAAGGATATTATTTCGCCAGCATTTTATAAGCCGTTCTGGGATATTGAAGATGGTAAAGTTCAAGAGTTTGTGGCAAAAGGCGGACGTGGCAGCACAAAGTCAAGCTTCATTGGCGTTGAAGTCATTTTGCAGCTGAGAGCACATCCGCAATGCCATGCAGCAGTGTTCCGCAAAATCGGCAACACACTGCGCACAAGCGTTTATGCGCAGATTGTCTGGGCAATCAATGAGCTTGGTTTGCACGATCGTTTTCGTTGCACGGTCTCCCCTATGGAATGCACCTATTTGCCAACTGGACAAAAGGTGCTTTTTTTCGGCGTTGATGACCCCGGAAAGGTAAAGTCAATCAAAGTGCCGTTTGGTTATATCGGCATCTGCTGGTTTGAAGAACTAGACCAGTTTGACGGTGAAGAGCAAATCCGAAACGTAGAGCAATCCTGCCTGCGCGGAGGTGACTGGTTCATTACGTTCAAGAGTTTTAACCCGCCAGCAATGGCGCGGAATTGGGCAAACGGGTACGCTCTGAAAGCCCGCGAAGGCAAGCTGGTGCATCACTCAACCTACAAAACAACGCCGACGGAATGGCTCGGAGAGCGGTTCCTGGCCGATGCTGAATACTTGGAGCGCACAAACGAAACAGCATACCGGCATGAGTATTTAGGCGAAGTTGTCGGAAGTGGCACGGCGGTATTTGAGAATCTGCGCATTGAGAAAATCACCGATGAACAGATTGCCAGCTTTGACCATATCAAGCGTGGCGTGGACTGGGGCTGGTACCCTGACCCGTGGGCATACAATGCGATGCACTATGACGCGGCACGCCGAACGCTGTACATCTTTGATGAGCTGACACGGCGCAGAACCAGCAACAGGGACACGGCACAGCTGCTTTTGGATAGAGGGCTGACGCGCGAGGACAAAGTCTGCGCGGATAGTGCCGAACCAAAATCCATTGCGGACTATAACAAGTACGGCGTGAAAACATTCCCTGCCCGCAAGGGGCCGAAATCTGTTCGTTACGGCACAAAATGGTTGCAAATGCTGGCGGAAATCGTGATCGACCCGGAACGTTGCCCGGACACTGCAAAAGAGTTCAGCGAGTACGAGTACGAGCGAGACGCGAAAACAGGGGAAGTTTTGGAGGGGTATCCAGACATCAACAATCATCACATTGATGCAGTGCGTTATGCGATGGAAAGCACAGCGAACAAGGCGGGAGACACCGCCGAAACCAGATACAAGAGCATTTTCGTGTAAAGGCGGTGAGAAGACGTGAAAACATACCAAGATTTTGTAGCGGTTGGCGAGGACGAAAAGGCCCGCATGAGTTTCATACTGGGCGCAATCAATGAGTATAAGGCCGACCATAGCACACGCCTTGCAGCGAACGCCAACAAGTATTACCACGGAGAAAACCCTACAATCAATAAATACGAGAAAATCATTTACGACATGCAGGGCAAGGCGCACCGTGACATGTACACGGCAAATCACAAGATAGCAAGCAAGTTCTTTGGCTTTGTCGTAGACCAAGAAGTTTCGTATTTGCTGGGCAACGGCGTTTCATTTCAGAAGCCGGAGACAGAAAAGGCGCTGGGTGCGACGTTTGACGAAGATATTATGGACGCTGCCCGCCATGCTTTGATTGACGGGCAGTCTTTCGTGTTTTGGAATCTCGACCATGTGCAGGTGTTCGCAGCAGAGGAATTTGTTCCACTGTACGACGAGGAAGACGGCTCCATGAAAGCCGGAATCCGTTTCTGGCAGGTGGCAGACAATAAGCCACTGCGCGCCACGCTGTACGAGCTTGACGGCTATACAGAGTACCTTAAGCCCAAAAGCGATGATATGGAGATTCTCAAGCCGAAACGCGCTTACAAGTTGAAGCTGCGCACCAGCGAGGCAGACGGCACAGAAATTTATGACGGTGAAAATTATCCCGGATTTCCCATTATCCCGCTAAAAAACGGCGAGCAGGCCCACAGCGAGTTACAGGGGAGACAGAATACCATTGACGCGCTCGATCTTGCCAGCAGCAACATGGTAAATAATGTGGATGAGGGCAACCTGATTTTCTGGGTTCTGACCAACTGCGGAGGCATGGACGAGCAGGACGATACAAAGTTTATTGAGCGCCTGAAAACGACCCATGTCGCTCATGCTGACGGTGACGAGGGCGCGAAGGCCACGCCACAGAGCATCGAAGCGCCGTTCCAAGGCACGCAGGCGACTATTGATATGCTCACCAAAAAGCTATACGAGGACTTTCAGGCCTTTGATTCTGCGGCTGTCAGCGCTGGCAACCAAACTGCAACGGCTATCAAGGCCAGTTATGTGCCACTCGACCTGAAAACGGACAAGTTTGAAAGCTGCGTGACGCGCTGCATCAAGGGCGTTTTGGCGGTTGCCGGGCTTGATGATGAACCAACATACACGCGCAACCAGATTATCAACAAGCAGGAAGAAACGCAGACAGTGCTGCTGGGCGCGGAGTATTACGATGATGAATACATCACCAAAAAGCTACTGACCATTCTCGGCGACGCAGACCAGTACGAGGAATTGATAAAGCGAAAGGCTTCCGAGGAGCTAGACCGTACAATTACCAACCCACCACCTAACGAGCCGCAGAACTAGCCTGGAGAGGGAATGAACGGCAATGGTGAAACATGATTATGCCCACAAACTGACGGATGAACAGCTCGCCGAGCTGGAACAGCGCATCGCAAAGCTGTACAAAAAAGCTGCTGACGAATTGACCGACACGGTGAAAGCCTATTTTGATCAGTTCAAGAAACGTGATGCAGCCATGAAAGAAAAGCTCGATGCAGGCGAAATTACAGACCAGCAGTACAAGCAATGGCGGCTTGCGCAGATTGGGCGAGGCAAGCGTTTTGAAGCCCTGCGCGATAAAATGGCAGAAAGATACACCAATGCCAATGCAACAGCTGTGGCATACGTCAATGACGCCACGCCGGGCATCTACACGCTGAACCGAAATTATGCAGCTTACAAAATCGAGCAGGTAAGCGACAGCGCGGACTTTACACTGTGGGATGAGCAGACCATTAAACGTCTGATTGTGGAACGTCCTGACTTGATGCCGTACTACCCGCCAAAGCGGGCATTGCAACGCGGAATTGACCTTAAATACGGCAAGCAACAGATTACAGCCAGCGTCACAAGCTCAATTCTGCAAGGCAAGATTGCGGATGACCTGCAAAGCCGTATACGGGATATGAACCGTGCGAGCGCCATCAGAACGGCACGAACGGCGGTCACAGGGGCGCAAAACGCGGGGCGACTAGATACTTACCGTTCCGCGCAGGATATGGGAATAAAGCTCAAAAAACGCTGGCTGGCAACGTTGGATAACCTCACACGCCATGCGCATGCAATGCTTGACGGTCAGACAGTAGACGTTGACAAGCCGTTTAAGGTTGACGGTTACGAGCTTATGCATCCGGGAGACAGTTCCGCACCGGGTTATCTCGTGTACAATTGCCGATGCACAATGATAGCGGATTTGCCAGATGTTTCAAAACCGCGGCATGAGTTGCGGAGAGCGATAGACCCCGAAACGGGAAGAAGCGTACTTGTCCCATATATGAATTACACGCAATGGAATAGCTGGAAAGAAGCAGAAAACAGATATGCGTGGGAAACATATATGAAGAAAGGGCGTAATTTTTCATCCGACAAGAAACAATTTGCGGAATACCGCAAAGTTTTAGGCGATAAAGTACCAGATTCAGTTTACAAGTTCCAAGATTTAAAGTATAATGATATTGAAATTTGGCACGCATTAAAGACCTTAAAAATGCAAACAATGTTTGTAGAAAAAGCGCAATGCGAAACGACGGAAAGAAAATTCACAGAATATCTTTTGAAGCCCGGCGCAAAACATGCGCAAGAATTTTTCGACGTTGGTTACACCGCGGAAAGTTCAATTCAGCTACGTTACGACATTGCAAAGCAATACGATGAGAGCAAAGTTCAAAATGTAATAGAGCTGGAAGATGGGAGCAAAAAGTATTCGATTCCCATGAAGTTGGGGATAACGGAGAAAAAGCAATTCTTGACTTGCTGGATAAAAGAACCCGGCAACGGAAAACCGAGAATTACGACAGCCTATAGAAAGGATGCAGACAAGTGATACGCGAATTTGATAAAGTAAAAATAACTGCATCTGGTAAAATTGGTGTGGTGGTAGATATACGGGGCACGGACGTTTTGCGTTACCTTATCGAACTTGACGAAAACAATCAAATTATTGATTGCAAGGAAAACGAAATCGAAAAGTTAAAATGAAAATCACATTTGAAGACCACAGCGCCGAGGTGTTGGAAGCGCTTGATGCTGCTGTTGGAAGAGCGCTCGAAAAGTGTGGGCTTGTTGCTGAAGGGCACGCTAAAAAGCTGTGCCCAGTAGACACAGGCAATCTACGCAACAGCATTACACATACTGTCATCGACGGCGAAAAAGCTGCGTATATCGGCACAAATAGCGAATACGGCGTATACGTTGAGTGCGGCACCGGCATTTACTATCCGGGAGGAAGACAAACGCCGTGGGTATATCAAGACGCAAAAGGCAATTGGCATTTGACCCACGGGCAACGCGCAAAACCTTACATCAAGCCCGCAGTGGCAGACCATGCAGAACAGTACCAGAAAATTATTAAGCGAGAGCTGAAAAACGATTAACGTTTTCCGGCTCTTTTTATTTGGGAGGAAAGCACATGAAAAAGATTATTTATATCGCAATTGCAGTTATGGTCTCAGTTTTGCTTTTATGTGGCTGCTCAGAAGCCGATAGAGCAAACTCAAATATTTCTAAACAGGCCGATTACTTTGAGAGTGAACGAAAAATCACCGTATACAACGCCAGAACAGACAAGGTCATTATGGAAGCCGAGGGGTATATGTCTATCTCCAACAATTCCAACAATGAGCTTGTCTGCACTGTAAAGGTTGGCCCTGATACTTACAGAAAAAATTACATTTACCTAAACAGTTACACGATGTATGTTGTCGAGGATATTACAGGAACACACACAGACCCGTACCATTACAAGCTGTATTTCCACACAAATGTGCTGCCTAGCGTTGAAGTGAAACCGTAAAAGGCAAGTTTACCTAGCAACTGCCGAGACTTTCTCGGCGGTCGCTATTTTTATACGCAAAAACAGCGAAGCACTGCTGTTTTGAATAAATAAAACTCAAATGGCGAAGAACCGCCACCGAAGAAAAGGAGAGAACCCCCCATGGCAAAATTTACACGCGCTGAAATCCGTAAAATCATTGGCGAAAGCTGCACTGACGAAATTGAAAATCAGCTGGTGGCGCTCCATCTTGGCGTTGTTGACCCGCTGAAGGACGACGTCACGCGGTATAAAGCCGATGCAGAAAAGCTGCCGGGCGTTCAGAAGGAGTTGGACAACCTGAAAGCGCAGGGCGACGGCGGCTACAAGGCTAAGTATGAAGCAGAGCACAAGGCTTTTGGGGACTACAAGGCCAACGTAGACGCTGAAAAAACGACGGCTGCCAAAGAAAAGGCGCTGTCAGACGTCTTGCTGAAAATCGGCATTTCTGAAAAACGGATTTCCTCTGTCGCACGGCTGGCAAAGGGAGACGGGCTGCTGGACAAGCTGGAACTGGACGATAAGGGCGCTATCAAAGACGCTGCTGCGCTTGAAAAGAGCCTCAAGACCGATTATGGCGAGTACATCACCAAGAGCAGCACCAAAGGCGCAGAAACGTCTACTCCCCCTGCAAACAACGGAGGGAAAGCCCTGACGCGGGAGGACATTTACAAGACGGACGACAAGGGCCGCTATGTACTGTCCACCGCAGAGCGTCAGGCTGCGCTTGTAAACCTCATGCAAAACGAATCTGACGATTAACAGAAAGGAGCCAAAATATGGCTGCAAAAACTAACCTGACTACCGCCGCCCAGATTACTGTCAACGCCCGCGAGGTTGACTTTGTCACCCGCTTTGGCAAGAACTGGGACGCGCTGCGCACCATCATGGGCATTATGCGCCCTATCCGCAAGGCCCCCGGTACGAAGCTGGTATCCTATGAGGCCGCTGTTGACGGCACTCTGGCTGGCGGTACGTCCGTTGCCGAAGGCGATGAGATTCCGCTGACCAAGATGAAGGTCGAGCCCAAAACCTATGGCGACATTGAGATTGCCAAGTATGCTAAAAGCGTATCCGTTGAAGCAGTCGCCAAGTACGGCGCAGATGTTGCCGTTGAAAAGACCGACGAAGCGTTCCTTGTCGCCTTGCAGAACAAGGTTCTGGGCGACTTCTACGCCTTCCTGAACACTGGCTCTCTGGCTGTAGCTGCTACCACTTGGCAGCAGGGTCTTGCTTTGGCAAAGGGCAACGTGCTGGACAAGTTCGCCAGTATGGATCGTGATGTTACCGAGGTTGTCGGCTTTGCCAACATTCTGGACTTTTACGGCTATCTGGGCGACAAGGAAATCACCACGCAGACCGCCTTCGGCCTGACCTATGTTCAGAATTTCATGGGCTACTCTACCCTGTTCCTGCTGCCCGCAAAGTACATCGCCCGCAACAAAGTAATTGCTGTCCCTGTTGAGAACATCGACCTGTATTACATTGACCCCGCCGACAGCGATTTCGCCAAGCTGGGCTTGAACTATACCGTCGAGGGCGAAACCAACCTGATTGGTGTGCATGTTGACGGCGACTACAGCCGCGCAACTGGCGATATGTACGCTCTTATGGGCATGAAGCTGTGGGCAGAGTACCTGGACGGTATCGCCGTTGCTACCATTACGACCGCAGAAACCAAGAGCGCCGTCAAGGCGGAACAGTAAAAAAAGAGGGAGTGCAATGCTTGAAGAATTGATGAGGGAGTGCCGGAACTGGTTTGTAATCCCGAACGGCGTACACCTGGGCACGTTTGCCATCAAAGACGGCAGCATTGCGCTGCCTTTTTTGGCTGTGGGGCAATATTTCCGCATTATCGGGAGCGTGTTCAACGATGGTGTGTACCAGTACGGTGCTGACAGCTTGACCGACGAAACGTTCAACGGTGTCGTGTGGGCGCTGTCTGTGCCCGCTGCCTTTGTTTCTCTGGCTGATGACGTGGAAGCATGGCGCAACAAGTATGAGAACGCTGCAAACAGCCCGTTTCAAAGCGAAAGTTTTGCAGGGTATAGTTACACCAAATCGAGCGCAAGCGGCAATTCTGGCGGCTCTGTGACGGGTTGGCAGAGTGTGTTTGCGGCACGGCTGAATAAATGGAGGAAGATATGAGCTTGCTTGATGATTTTTCGCACAGCTGCATCATTATGGACAAACGGACAAAGCCTGACGGAGAGGGTGGCTATGCTACCGAGTGGAGCGAGGGCGCAGAGTTTGCGAATTACGTTGCATTGGACAGCAGTCTTGAAGCACGGCAGGCCGAAGCGCAGGGTGTGACTAGCGTGTATACCGGCATTGTGCGGAAAGATGTGCCCATCGAGTACGGAAGCGTGTATAAGGACGTGACGACCGGTGCGTATTTCCGGGTGACGAGCCGCCCAGAAGAAAAGCAAGCCCCGGCAAGCGCTTCCCCAATGCTGAACGGCCTAAAAAGTTTTACGGCTGAACGATTATGGGGTGGATTGCCGACATGACAAAGGGCGCTGCATTACAGCAGTTTTTCGGGCAATTTATGACCGCTTACGCCACAAACGCCGTGCCGGATGATGTGACGCTTCCCTACCTGACCTATGATGCCGTGTTTGACGCATGGGGCGGCGGGGCGGTATCGCTGACGGTCAACATGTGGTTCCATACCACGAGCGAAGCGGTGCCCAATGCAAAGGCGCTTGAGCTTTCGGAGGCGCTGGGCATTGGCGGCGTGACGCTGCCGGTAGATGACGGCTTGATTTGGTTAAAACGCGGCTCCCCTTTCTGCCAGGCGCTGGCAGATGACACAGACAAAAACCTAAAACGGCGGTACATCAACGTTACCGCCGAATTTTTATGCCTAAATTGAGGTGAAAGCATGAAATTTACTCGTATTCCTGAATCTACGTTTAAAGAACTGGTCTTGAACGCGGGCTATCTTGCAACTACGTTTGACCCGACTACCGGTACTGCGCCGGAAGAAAGTGCGCTGCTTGGCGCCACGACCGGCGGCATCAACTTTACGGCTGTGCCGAGCTTTACCGACTTCGGCGAGGACCTCGACAACTGCCCAAAGGACATGAAAGAGCTGAAGCAGATTGAATCTTGGGAAGTCAAGTGCAGCGGCACTTATGTTTCGGCATCGGCAGAAAATGCCAAGAGCATGCTTGGCGCTGCGGATATTACGACCACTTCCAAGGTTTCCAAAATCACGCCGCGCAACGACCTGAAAGACAGCGACTTTACCGATTTGTGGCTGCTGTGCGATTATTCCGACAAGCACGGCACTACGAATGGCGGTTTCTGTGCTATCCACATGCTGAATACGCTGTCCACCGGCGGTTTCAGCTTGCAGACCGGCGACAAGGAAAAAGGCCAGATGAGCTTTGAATACACGGCGCACTACTCCATTACCGCGCAGGACACTGTGCCGTGCGAGGTGTATATCAAAGCAGGAGAGGATGAAGCCTAATGCGGATTTTTTCTGAACTTAGCACCGATGAAGCGCTGGAAGTCGTTTTGCAAATCGCGCAGCCCATCACAAACCTGATTGATGATGAAGCACTTGTGAAAGAGATGCAGAAAGCAATGCCGAAGGGCGAAACGACCCGCATTGCAATGCAGCGTTTCGGCCTTGCGAAAATCGTTAAGCTGCTGAACATTGCGTTGAAGCAGCACCGCGAGGATGTATACGCAATCCTTGCACCGTTCAACGGCCTGACGGCGGAAGAAATCGGCAAACAGAATTTCCTTATCACCTGCAAGCAAGCTGCCGACCTGCTGAACGATAAGGGTTTTGTCGATTTTTTCAAATCGTATCTCGCTGGCGGACAGAACAAGTAATCCCTGTACTGCTGAAAATGCCGAAACTGAGCGCAAAGGCGCTTGTGTCGGCGCTGCCTTACGCTTTAAAAGCTGATTTTGAAGAGCAGCTGTACAAGGTGTACATGACAGACAGTGCGTGGAGCCTTGTGGTAGCTGTTACAGGCGTAAAGGACAGGCCAGCGAGATATATTGACATTATCCACCCGCCCAAAGTGGATACGCGGACACCAGAACAGGTGCAGGCGGATTTCAAAGACTTTGCGGCGCGGCATGGGTTGAAAGAAGCAGAGAAAAAAGCCGCCCAAACAGAGGGCGGCTAAACTTAGAAACAATTTTTGATAATGGCTTTATAGGTTGGCTCGTCAACTTCCAACAGGAAGCGCTTGCCGCTGTAACGCCATTGCGGGTCATCTATAAGCTGTATAACAACCTGATAAACGCCTTTTTGCTTGGCAGTCATTGCACCGGCAACCATGCCAGCACCACCAAACAAAGCACCGCCGACCATGCCGCGCATAACGCCGGAAGCCATAGATGTTTTGTGAGTTTCATCTACCACAGAGTAACCGGCAACAGTACGGCTGTTTAGTTCAAGTGCTGATAGCCCACCAACGTCCATAGAGACTTTGCCAAATGAAACAGACACTTTTTTGCCCATAAAATCACCGGCGATTACCGCATTCTTTGCTTTTGCCATAAAAAACACCTCCTATTGCTTAGAATACAGCAAATAAAGCAAAAATTCAAGAAGGGAGTGATAGATTGGACGTTTTTAACTTATATGCAAAATTAAGTCTGAACACAGACGAATATGAAAAAGGCGTCGAGAAGGCAAAAGGCGGCGCGTCGTCTTTGATGGACGTGTTTAGCGGTACGCTGCTTGGAAATGTTGTCTCAGACGGCTTGCGGACCGTAGCCAACGGCATTATGGAAATCGGGAAAACCGCTGCAAACATGGCCGTGTCAATTGGCAAGGCATCGTTAGATAGCTATGCGGACTACGAGCAGCTTGTAGGCGGCGTGGAAACGCTGTACAAGGACAGCGCAGCCAAAGTGC
>ERZ827168.4274-NODE-4274-length-13317-cov-2.569824_pt1 | contig 13317 bp, 6 predicted proteins | sample MGYA00519868_ERZ827168 | MGnify/ENA primary metagenome ERZ827168 (study PRJEB31778, sample SAMEA3449271) | human gut metagenome | biome: human gut; feature: human-associated habitat; material: faeces | place: United Kingdom | collected 2010/2012 ...
TTGTCGGAATTCGTCACAGAGGTTGTGACAATATCGTAGCGTCCGGATTTCATGCCCAATCTTACCGCTTTATCGTGCACGTAAAAGTCTGTGATGCGTATTTCCGGGTTTTTGTTGGGGCTTGTGATTTCTCCGGGGTTAAAGTAGGTAATACCACTGGTGCTTCCAAAGATAATTTCTCCTTGGGTGCTGGCAAATGATACCCCTTTGCTGAATTCATTTCCTTGCAGGCCGTCGCTTGCATAGAAATTGACAAATGTTTGTGTACCGGGATTGAAGCGGGATATGCCGAAGTTCGTACTTATCCATAGGTTACCGTTGGCGTCTCCCTCGATGGCAGAAATGGAATTGCTGGGAAGGCCGTCGGATATGGTATATTCCCTGACTTTCTGTGTTTGGGGATTTAATTGCTTCAGTCCCTGTGAGGTTCCCACCCAGATGTTGTGATGCAAATCCTCATAAAGTGCATAAATCACATCGCCTTGCAGCAGTCTGTTTATCTCGTAAGTGGAGACGAAATCCATTGTTGGGATGTCGAGACAGCCTAAACCGTCATAGGTGCCAATGTAAAGTTTGTCGTTTGTACTACACAGTAGACAGTTAATCCATGAATTGTGTAGTATATTACTTAAAGGACGGTATTCAAAACCGTTTGCGGTACTGGGGCAGCGGTATATTTCTTTGGTGTCCAGATTGATACGGTAAAGTCCTGCTCCCATAGCGCCTACCCAAAGCTGCCTGTGTTTGTCTTCAATGATACTGTATATGCTTTGTACCGGTTTTTGGTCTTTATCCGGCAGATAGATGTATTCACAATGTCCGGTCTGAGGATTCAGCCTGGCAAGTCCGTCGCGGTACGAACCTATCCACAGGTTTCGGTCCGAGTCCTCGCAGATGCTCATAATGGTGGAGGATACCGAGTGGCTGATGCCCGGACGTTGCTCAAAATGCGCCTGTTGCTTTCCGTCCGGGGCTATGCGGTAGATACCGTCATTGTCTGTCCCTATCCAATAGGAGCCGGCATGGTCTTTACATACGGACATGATACAGCAGGAACCGATTGTGTTGTGGGTGGACGATTTATATCCCATGTACTTGAAGTTGTTGATAACGGGTGGCACTATCATAACTCCTTTCTGGAAGAATCCCAGCCATATGTTCCCTTGTTTGTCTTTGAGGATGGAGTGTACCTTGGACTTGTCAAAGTTGAAACTGGTAATGTTGACAGGACTTTCCATTATCTGTTCCTGCTGGACGTTATACACTTTCATTCCGTTTCCGTCGGTTCCGATGTAGATTTCATCCTGGTTCATGTTATAGAGGGTCTTGACGGGCAGTTCCGGATGCGAAGGACATTGAATGCGGGTGAAGCCGTTTGTTTGAGGATTGTATTTGAACAGTCCGTTTTTCAGGCATCCCACGTAGATATTTCCTGTTTTGTCTTCGCAGATGGAAGACGGCCACACCATTTCTCTCCCATTCGGATAGTGCGTCACCCTTTGGTTGGCGTCTACGCTGTATATTCCTTTGTCATTGGTGATTACCCACAATGTTCCGTTACGGTCTTCGTAGAGTTGGTTGATGAGATAGCTTGGGACAAACCCGGGCAGTTGCCGGGCTGTCATGCGTCCTTCTTTGACATTCAGCAGGAATATTCCATGTCCGGATGTACCTATTAATATTTCTCCGTTGTCGCGCTCAATAATGGCGGACACATTTGCTTCCAGCCTACCTCCTTCTCTGAAGGTCATGGGAATGTGGGAAAAAACGCCGGTTGCACGATCGTATGTCTGCAGGCCGTTTAATGTGCCTACAAAGAAGGTGCCTTTCTTGTCTTCAAAAAGAATACGGACATAATTGTTCTGCAGGGAATGTTCATCGTGGGAGTCATGTTTGTATACGCTGAATTTGGCGCCGTCGTATCGGTTCAGTCCGTCTTCGGTGGCTATCCATATAATGTCTTCTTTATCTTGATAAATACTGTTGATCATGCTGCTTGACAGCTCGTTGTCCACAGTAAAGAGTTTGCCTGTTTGCCCGTAACATAAAACAGAGAGGAACAGATATAAAAAACAGATTGCTGATTTTTGTCTCATCATAGTATATTGTTTGTGTTGACAAAATTACGGAAAAAAACTCAATAACGTAATATTTCACAGAGAGAAAAGGGAGGATTTGTTTCACCAAAAGTTTATTTTTGTTTCACCGAATTAAACTTGCAGTTTATTGGCTTTAAATTGCAAGTTTATTCCTATTAAACTTACGGTTTATTCCTAATAAACTGATGGTGTTCTTTAAGGGGGTATAAACAAGCGTGGCAGAGAGAGGTGAAGAATGGTATCTGTCACGTCTTTCTGCCACGCCTGCATGTGTCTTTCCTTATCTGTTTTTATTCAGCAGTTCTTTGGTGGGACATTCGTAGTTGCTGATGGGGAGATGTACCTTCTGCAAGTCTTTCAACTCGTGTATGGGGCGCTCGATTTCGTAAGGTATGGGCATGCCTGAGAATTCCTGAAAATAAAGCAGGCAGGCATCTTTCCACCAAACGGCATCGCGGGCTTGTATCTTCAGCTTGGACTGTACTTCATGGAAGCGTTCCGCATCGATGTATTTTTCGGCGGCGTCCCATATCTTCTGAAAGTCTCTGACTTGCCGGACTCCATTGTCGTAGTGGTGGCAGAGCTCGTCCCATAGGCTGCGCCCGCTTTTCATGCGGTGGCTCCAGGGCACGTGGTGGAACCACAGGAGGTATTCTTCGGGACAAGTGTCGATGTTGTCGTATTGTTTAGCCAAAGTTCCCGGATATTGTGCAACGGCATTGCTTCCTTTGCTGCTGCGGTCGAAGCCTATCCCTTGTTTGTCGGCTCTGTGATAGTAGGACGGAAGCCAGTCCGGACGGGCGCCGGGGATGCTGCACCAAGGTTCGGGGCCGTAATGGTGTCCCCATGCGAAGATGTGGTGCAGGCCGAGGGGCATCATGTAGTTCACCACAGCCTCATGACTGTCGAGCATCATCTTCTTTAGTTGGGCATTGATGTCCGAGGGCTGGGAACCGAACGTTTGCTTCAGCCATTCATCGGCAATGTTTCCGGAAGATAAAGAGGGTTGCCATGCCAGGCGGCCGAAAGCATACCAGTTGGCTTGCGCAAAGGTGTGTCCGCACCAGTTGGCATCTGTACCTATGTTGGCTACACCGGCTACCGCCTTTAAGGAAGCGGGCGCTACGAATTCGAAGAACTCTTTCCACATCGGTGCCAGATAAGCAAGATGGTTGGAGTGTCCCAGGTATTCCTGTGTCACTTGGAACTCTGCCATTAGCGGTGTATGCTGCATCGCACCGAACAATGGACTGTACGGTTCGCGGGGCTGGAAGTCTATCGGTCCGTTCTTTACTTGGACGATGACGTTGTTGCGGAACTGCCCGTCCAAAGGCTCAAATTCCAGATATGCTTGTTTGGCGCGGTCGGCATCGGAAGGACTGTATACAAAAGCGCGCCACATAACGATGCCTTTGTAAGGCTTCAACGCATCTGCCAGCATGTTGGCGCCTTCGGCATGGGTACGTCCGAAGTCGCAGGGACCGGGCTGCCCTTCCGAATTGGCTTTCACCAGGAAGCCGCCGAAGTCGGGGATGATGCGGTAGATTTCCTTAACCTTGTTTTTCCACCAGCGGATGACTTCTTTGTCAAGAGGATCGGCAGTGCTCAGACTGTCGAGAGCCATAGGGGATGCAAAATTAACGGAGAGGTACACACGCAGTCCGTACGGGCGGAAAATATCTGCCAATGCTTTTACTTTCTGCAGGTATTCGGCAGAAAGGATTTTTGGGGAAGCGTTTACGTTGTTCAGCACAGTGCCGTTGATGCCGATGGAAGCATTGGCGCGGGCATATTCCTTATATCTGTCGGACAGTGTATTCGGCAGTTCTTCCCAATTCCAAAGTGATTGTCCTGCGTAACCGCGTTCTACGGTGCGGTCCATATTGTCCCAATGGTTGAGGATGCGCAGGTTGTAGGCGGGATTCTCTGTTGTTTGAGCCTCAACCACGTTCTGTCCAGTCTCTTGCATCCTGAGCAAGTGATAGGCGGCATAGAGCAATCCTGTTTCGGTGGGAGATGTGAGGGTGATCTTATTATCTTCATGCCGGATGCGGAAACCTTCCGGTTGCAACTGTTTGTCCTTTTGTATAACGAGCCGGACAGGGGCTCCTTTCCATGCCTGCTGCAACTCTTCGACAGCTATGTTTAGCGTAGGTGATTGGTGGGGGGCGGAAATTTCGGCATGGGCATTGGCCGGTAGTCGAAGCCACAAATGGCTACCGTCTTCGGCAGCCATTTGGGTAACGAATACTATTGCAATATAGAAAAGCGAAAATATTCTGTATTTCATGTCATTAAACTTACAAGTTGATGAATGGCCTTTATGCCGCAAGTATGTCAGCGGCACATTGGCATCTTGGTGCATCGGATTATTGTCCTTCGATAGTGATTATTTTGCCATTGGCGTCATATTCCAGTTCGCAGACTTTCAGACTGCGGAGCCATGTCTTTCCATTGGAAGGCACACAGTCGTGGTGGAACAGATACCATTTTCCTTTATACTCTACAATGGCATGGTGCGTGGTCCAACCCACTACCGGAGTGAGGATGACACCCTGATAGGTGAAAGGTCCGTAAGGATTGTCGCCGATGGCGTAACACAAGCGGTGCGTATCGCCGGTGGAGTAGGAGAAATAATATTTGCCGTTGTATTTGTGCATCCAACTGGCTTCGAAGAAACGGCGTTCATTGTCGCCTCCCGTCAGAGGTTTGCCATTCTCATCCAGAATGACAACGGCTTTCGGCTCTTCTGCAAATTCCAGCATATCTTTGCTGAGTTTGGCCACACGAGCGGGGAGAGCCTGTTCGTCGCCTTCGGGCAAAACGGCACATTCCAAAGCTTTATTGTCGCGATAGCGTTGCAGCTGGCCACCCCACAAACCGCCGAAATACATGTAGAAATCACCGTCTCCATTATCCAGGATGGCAGGGTCGATGCTGTAACTGCCTTTCATCGGATTGGCTTGAGGAACGAACGGTCCTTCCGGATTGTCACTGACAGCTACACCGATGCGGAAAATATCGTTTTGGTCTTTCAGGGGGAAATACATATAATATTTTCCGTCTTTCCGGGCTACGTCGCAGTCCCATAACTGGCGGCCTGCCCAAGGTATGTCCTCCACCTGAAGGACTACTCCATGATCTTTGATTTCACCGTTCATAATGTCGTCGGTGGAGAAAACATGATAGTCTTTCATGTTGAAATGATCGCCATTGTCGTTTTCTTCGATACCGCTTTCCCAGTCATGGCTGGGGTAGATGTAAACTCTGTTGTTGAAAACATGTACGGCAGGGTCTGCCATATAATCTCCCGGAACTAAGTATCTCATTTCTTTTTTCATGGTGAATCAGAATTTAGTTATAAGTTATTGAATTATTTTTTATAGAATTTGAATTATTACTTGCCTGTTTTTGCATTGCTGTTGAACTTTTAATAGTCTGCTTTGCTTCTCCGTTCTTTCAGTTCGGCCTGCATACGTTCGTTATACTCTTTGGTAATGGGGTAGAAGTAGAGGGCGATAACGCCTACAAAGAATGTCGCAGCAGGAATCAAACTGGATGAAAGCAGGATGCCTTGGATGGCAGAGTCTGTCTGCTCCGTTCCTGCTCCCGACACATAACCGAAACCGGAAAGAAGGAAACCCAATATGGCGCCACCGATGCCCAGACCGGCTTTCAATGCAAAGACAACTCCGGCAAAGACGAAGCCTGTGGCACGCCGGTGGTTGACATATTCTGAATGGTCGGCTACATCGGCAATCATGGCCCACAGCAGAGGCACTGTCGGGGCATATGCAAGGCTCTTGAGGAAGTTCAGCACGAACATCGTCTCTACATCTGTTTCGTTGGGGAAATAGAAGAAGGCTGTGAACAGTGCAGTCAACGCAAGGCAAATGATGAATACGCGCTTCTTGCCGTAACGGTTTGCCAGAAAACTGGAAAGCAGGATTACGCCAAAGAACTGAACCAATGCACCCAGCATGTTGAATACGCCAAAACCTACCTCGTATGCTTTGTCCGGACTTCTGACTATTAATCCGAAAGCATTTAATATGCTGTATCCTATTCCGTCTCCGGCTTCAGTGGCCACTAAGCCTATCTTGTCAAGAAAGGCATAAAGCGCACCGGCGTCTACATAGTTCTCGAAATAATAGTTCATTGCGCTTCCCCACATGGCAAGGGTCGTAAATATGAATAATGTCAGAATGAACATAGCCCGCCATGGTATGTTCTTGAAAACATCTTTAATATCTTGTTTGGTATCTGTCTTTTGGCTGATCGGCGGTGTAATGCGTTCACGTGCGGAAAAGAAAGTAATGACGAGGAATACCAGACCGATGACGGCAAACAACGATATTGTGCAAAGCCACCCATGGCCTTTGTCACCGGATTCACCGGCAAACTTGCTGACCAACGGCAGTGTTAGGCCTTGTACGATGAATTGTGCGATAGTGGCTGCCACAAAACGTATACTGGTTATGCTGTTACGCTCTTTAATGTCACTTGTCATGACACCTCCCAATGAAGCATAAGGAGTGTTATTGAATGAATACAGAGTCATCAATAAGGTGTAAGAGATTGTTGCATACAGCGCCACAAGCCCTTTGTCTTCAATGCCCGGATTGTAAAATGCCAAAATGTAAAACACCATGAAAGGTAGAGCTGTCCAAAGAACCCATGGACGATATTTACCCCATTTGGACTTTGTGCGGTCGGACAGAATTCCCACCGTAGGGTCTACAAAGGCGTCTACAATACGCGCTAACAACATTACACTACCGGCAACAGCTCCTTCCAGACCAAATACGTCTGTATAGAACTTAGTCTGGTAAATCATCATCATCTGGAACACAAAGTTCGCTGAACAATCTCCGAGGCTATAACCGATCTTTTCGGCTATGGACACTTTTTGGTTAAGTGTATTCATTCTATTAAATTTTTATTAGTTGGATCATTATTTAAAAAAAGGTGTGTCATTGTTTTGTGTTACTCAAAACACTTTCTGCTGCACGCTTGCCTAAAGTCTTTTTGTCAAGCGGGTGAATGTCATTCCACTCTCCCAGGTCACTGTTACGTATGAGATAAGTATTGGAATTGACAGCGGCCGCTTTGGCTTGTTCCTGACGCATTTCCGCCCAAGCTCTCCGACCGTCAAGATCGTCTTTCGACAGAAAATCGGCCAGCTCTACAATATGGAAAGGCAGTTCGGACTGGTTGAATGTACGGCGCCAATCGGCAATCATTGCCGACAAGAGTGCCACATATTCATTTCGGCGTGATACGTTTGATTCGCCTTGATACCATAGCACGCCCCGTATGGAATAGTTTTGCAGTGGAGCTATCATGGCGTTGTATAGGCATACCGGTTTGTACCAAAAGAACATCATCTCCGGAGCGGGTGGCATGGGAGCTCCTAACCGGTATTTCCATTCCTGTTTTAGATTGACTTCTTCGTTGCCGCAGATAATTTTGTATGGTTTCTCCTGTACGAAACTCGGTTGTCCGCCGTTGCTGACGATTCGGACGGTCACATTGTTTTTCCCGGATTTCAATACACCGGCAGGTATCCGGTAGATACGGGGAGGATATTGGTAACCGGTGGTTCCGACAAATACTCCGTTCACATATACGGAATCGGCATCCACAATACAGCCTAAACGCAATGTGGCTTCTTTACCGTTCCATGATTGCGGTATCTCTATGTCTTGGCGTAGCCAATGGGAACCGCCAATCGGGTTCAGACCGTTATTGCCCCATGATTGTGAAAACATATTTACTGTTTGCCAACTGTTGTCATCGTAATTGGCTGAATACCAGGGAATGGATTCGTGCAGGCCTGCATCACCGCGATAGAGCGACAGGTTCCAACGGTAGAAGTTCTCACCCTCTAATTTCTTGATGTGGCTGCAATAGGCATCATCTTCATACAGACGTTTACTGTTGATATATAAAGGGAACTCCTTCAACCCTTCTTCACTTATCCATGCTTCTACGGGAGTACCTCCCCAGCTGGAGTTGATGAGCCCCACTGGTATGCCGGTCTTTTCGTACATCTCTTTGGCAAAGAAATAGGCAAGGGCGGAGAAATCCATCACATTTTCTTGCGTCAGCGTCTTCCAGCCTGTTTCGGAGAGCTCTTCTTGAGGTGCGTGAAAATTGTATTCCTGGGGTATGATGATATGTCGTATTTTCTCATTGTTATAGCTGAGTATTTCTTGAGAAAACATATCCATTACCCGTCTCACAGGCAGTTCCATGTTTGACTGTCCTGAGCAGAGCCATACATCGCCTACTAAAATATCATTCAGTTTGATGTCGTTGACTTGCATTGGGAAAGGACCGCCTGCTTTCAACGGTGGCAGCGTAATGCTCCAGCGTCCGTTGACATCAGCGGTAGCATGATAGCTCTTTTTCTGAAACTTTACGGTGATACTTTCGCCTGCATCCGCTGTACCCCATACTTTGACCGACTGTTCGCGCTGCAGCACCATTCCGTCTGAAATTAAAGCAGGCAACTTTACCTTTGCATCTGCCCATGAGGTAGCGCAAAGGTAAAGTAGCACTGCCACTCCTAACCTAATTTTATCATAAATCAAACTTTTCATATCTTCTCTGTCATATTGCCAAATTCAAAAGAATCTGTCATGTTTATTGATATTCGTACAGTTGTACATGTAATATCTTGAAGTCTCCTACAGAAATGCGTACATGGCGCCCCTGATGATCCTGGTCTCCATTGAGCCGACGGACATAATGAAGCTTGCCGTCTTTGTCTACTTTAACTTCATCCACATATCCGATGCCGCAACGCATTCCTTTGAACTTGTCATGTTTCGTTTTTATTTGGTCATTTCTCAAAGCAAATCCGTCTTCTCCCAACTGCTTTTGTTTTTCAATCGTTTGCTTTTCTGACGTTTTGGCAAATTCCAGAACGATGCCACTACCGGCTACGATATATTCATTTTTAGAGAGCTTTAATAAAATCCCGCCGCCTTCGGGCCATATACTGCCATTTGTGGCGCGTGAATCCCAAGGGAGAGTGAAGAAATGTCGGGCGGTTATGGTCAAATCATCATCTGCGATGATGCGTTCTTTGTTTTCACTGTCAAAAAGTAACCCTTTCATTAATCCTTTACCCTGATATTTGGTGAGTAAAGGCATTAACTCCGTTAATTTGGCATAGCTTTGGACTAATGGCGAGTTAGGAGAGTCGGAACCGTCTTCTATTGAAAATGGACTGATGCCAATGGCATCGTGTTCGCCAAAAATATAAAATGCCCGGACACTGTTATTATCTGTCAGACGGATCTCCGGAATGAACAAAGGATTGTTGTGTAACTTATATTGTGCTACCCAGTCTGTGAATCCATTATCATACAGGTCGGGTGCAAGAATATCGATGCTGGGTGCTCCGCAATGCCATACATCGATTAAATGTGCCAAAGGACCGGCGGAGGGATATTCACCCGGTTTGCGCCCTCTACTGTTCATTGCCGCATTGACATATAGTGGGATGTTATAGATGGAACGGGCTGTTTGTGCCAGTCCTTCCACATATTTGGCATAGTGCCATGCCATGAAGATTTCATCGGTGTAGATGTCTGCCCCGAATACTTCTTGCCAATTGCCTTGCTTTTTACATCCTTGACTTTCCCATTTTTTCAACATTTGCGGATGAAGCGCCTTTTTGTTTTTCTGTAGATAGGTCATGAATTCAGCCGGTACAGGAGCGTTGAATATCTTATTGGCCTCACGTGAATAGTCACGAGCATCTTCCAGCATGCCGATTTCATTTTCTATTTGTATCATAATCACTGTGCCTTCCTCCTTGTCGACCGTTGCTATGTGTTGCATCCATTGGGAAAATGCATGATGATCGGCTTCGTATACAGCTTCGGAAAAAGCGCTGGCTATTTCAAGAGGCTTTCCGCTCTGGGTATATGCACGTGGATACTTCTTGTGGTTTTCTTTAAACCACAAAGGTGCGTAGCAACTCATTGAATTTTTCCAGGCACCGAACCATAAAAAAACAATTTTGAGATCATTCTCTCGTGCTTGTTGCAGTGCTTTGTCTGTAAGCGTGAAGTCGAATTGTCCTTCAACCGGTTCTGTCAGATCCCAATAGACGGGAACCAATACGGTGTTCAAGCCCATCTTTTTAAGTTTCGGGAAAATACGTTCGATATCTTGCGGACAAGCAGCAGATGAATTGCCTAATTCTCCTCCTAATATAAGGAAAGGCATTCCATGCACTACTAGCTGAGTGGCGGTTCCTTGTTTTTGTAAAAAACTGTTTTGACCAATGATGTATTCAATGGCTAAACAGTTTAAAATTAGAAATAGAATTAATTTCTTCATATAGTTCTCAAATAGGCTGTTTGATGAAACTTTACAAAGGTAGTCAACTACTTTTTAATTTACTTTAGAATATGTATCACAAAACTTGTTGTATGTTACATCTTTTGTTTTATATGTTACATTCTTCACTATGATATGTTTTATTTGTAGCTTTTAAGCTTTATGAAGCATCTGGATGCTGCATTTGTGGATGCTGTTTTTGAAATCGGATCATGGATTATAAAATTTGGAAAAACATCTGGCTGAAATTTACAGTTGTTATATGACAATATATTCTGCGGTTTGAGGCGCTGATATGATGAATTTTAATGGGGGTGTTACATAGAAAAAAGAAAAGGTAACATTGAGGGTGAACTTGTAATCCCTATTAAAGAAAGTGTTACGTACTTGGTGGTCCGTATCAGAAGGATTGTCTAATTTTGACCTGTAAATAATTCTAATACAAATATGAAAAGGATATTTTTTATTGTTAGCCTTGTTTTGTTGGCTTGTACGGCTTCGCTACCGCTTTCGGCTAAAGTCAGACTTCCTCGTTTGGTAAGTGACAGAATGGTGTTGCAACGTGATACAGAATTAAAAATATGGGGCTGGGCTTCTCCCGGAGAGAAAGTAACTGTACGTTTTCGGGGAAAGCATTATAATACGGAAGCTGATGCAAAGGGAAATTGGTTGGTTCTTCTGCCGCCGCAGCAGGCAGGCGGCCCTTTTCTTTTGGAAGTGAATGAACTTGCTATTCGTGACGTTCTGGTGGGGGATGTTTGGCTTTGTTCCGGCCAGTCCAATCAGGAAACTCCTATTGCACGTCTGACGGAGATGTTCCCTGAAATTAATGTATCTAACAATCACATGATACGGCATTATAAAGTACCTACGCAGAATTCAGTAGGAGAACTGAAAGATGAAATCGCGGGTAATGCCGGCTGGTATTCGGGCATAGCTTCCGATGTGTTGAACTGGACCTCATTGGCATATTTCTTTGCTCAAGAGGCATACAATAAATATAAAGTACCTGTAGGAATGTTGGTTTCCAGTTTAGGAGGTTCTGCCATAGAAAGCTGGATAAGTCAGGAACATTTGAAAACATTCCCGGAGCTTTGTTTTGATAAGGCTGCTTTGGACAGTATGAAATTGGCACAGCAAGATAAGGGAGCAGGCAGTTGGCAACAGAAGAAGTTTGATGACACAGATTGGGCAACAATGGATGTGCCGGGATATTGGCAGGAGAATGGTATCCGTATAAAAGGTACTATATGGTATAGAAAAGAGTTTCGTGTTCCCGAATCAATGGTGGGAAGACATGCGCGCCTTTATATGGGAAGGATGGTTGACAGTGATTCTGTCTTTGTGAATGGGACTTTCGTTGGTTTCACTTCCTACACTTACCCTCCTCGTAAATATGATATTCCGGCAGGAGTTCTGACACAAGGTGAAAATGTGATAGCCGTAAGACTTACAGCTAATTCTTCCAATGGCGGTTTTGTAAAAGATAAAAAGTATAAGATCGTAGGGGATGATGCAGAAGTAGATCTTACCGGTACATGGAAATATAAGATAGGTATTAATCAGAATGAAGTGATGAAATATGCCGGGAAACTTAAGAATCTTAAGAAGGCAGGTTCCGGACTCTATAATGGAATGATCCATCCGATTAGTAATTATCAGGTGAAAGGTGCCATTTGGTACCAAGGCGAAAGTAATTCCGGTCGTTCGCAGACGTATGCTTCTTTATTGGAGGCTTTGATTCAGAACTGGCGGGAGCTTTGGAAAATGCCTGATATGCCTTTCTTACTGGTGCAATTACCCAATTATATGGAGAAGAGTGATAAACCTTCCGATAGTGGGTGGGCAAGAATACGTGAGGCTCAGTTTAAAGCATTGAATGTACCACATACTGCATTGGCGGTAACTTATGATGTGGGCGAATGGAATGACATACATCCTTTGAATAAGAAAGCGGTTGCACAGCGGCTTTTCCTGGGAGCCCGTAGACTTGTGTATGGAGAAAAAGTTACTGCTTCCGGCCCTTTGTATAAGGAAATGAAAGTGGAAGGGGATAAAATAATTCTGACTTTTACTGAAACAGGTCGCGGACTGACTTGTAAGGGGAAGGAGCTTAAGCATTTTGCTATTGCAGGTGAAGACCGAAAATTTGTGTGGGCAGATGCTGTGATACGTGGCAATAAAGTAGTGGTGAGCAGTGAGCTTGTGAAGAATCCGGTGGCAGTACGTTATGCTTGGAGTAATAATCCGGAGGATGCCAATCTGTGCAATAAAGAAGGATTGCTGGCATCGCCTTTTAGAACTGATAATTGGTAATAAACTATTTGAAAATTACTATCTGAATAATAATTATAAATTAAGAACTAACATGAAAAACCGAAAAACGCTATTGGCAGTGTTGGCGAGCTTGGCTTTAAGCTCGTGCACTACTCGTGTTACGACGGAAAATGATGCTTCTTTGAAAGGAGTGTTGGGTGATAAATTTTTGGTAGGTGTGGCACTGAATACCCGCCAATCTTCTGGTGTGGATACCGCGGCAGTTAAGATCGTAAAACGCCACTTTAATTCGGTTGTTGCAGAGAACTGTATGAAGTGCCAGACCATTCATCCGGAGGAAGACCGTTACGATTTCAGTCAGGCGGATGAATTCGTAAAATTTGGTGAAGACAATGGAATGTACATAATTGGTCATTGCTTGGTTTGGCATTCTCAACTTGCTCCCTGGTTATGTGTTGACAAGGACGGCAATAATGTTGCTCCGGAAGTATTGAAGCAGCGGTTGAAAGATCATATTACGACTATTGTCAGCCGCTATAAAGGACGTGTTAAGGGGTGGGATGTTGTGAACGAGGCTATCCTT
>ERZ827168.4281-NODE-4281-length-13301-cov-4.090744_pt1 | contig 13301 bp, 8 predicted proteins | sample MGYA00519868_ERZ827168 | MGnify/ENA primary metagenome ERZ827168 (study PRJEB31778, sample SAMEA3449271) | human gut metagenome | biome: human gut; feature: human-associated habitat; material: faeces | place: United Kingdom | collected 2010/2012 ...
TGGAACACCATGCCCATTTTCAGCCGGTGCTGGTCGATGTGCTTGCTCTGCCCCTTGGCGCAGATGTCCACGCCGTCAATCAGGATCTGCCCGGAGGTGGGCTTTTCCAGCAGGTTTAGGCAGCGCAGGAAGGTGCTTTTGCCGCCGCCGGAGGGGCCGATGATGGATACCACCTCGTTTTTCTTGAATGTGACGCTGATGTTCTTGAGAACCTCGAGCTTATGAAAGCTTTTACACAGGTCTATCACCTGCAGGACATTTTCACTTGCCATGATTCATCTTCCTTTCTGCCAGCGAGATCAGGCGGCCGCCTGTAAAGGTCATCGCAAAATAGCACAGTGCCGCGATAGCAAGGCAGGCCAGGCTCTTGTAGGTGACGGCGATGACATCATTGGTCCGGAACATCAGGTCGGCAAGGCCGATAACGGATACGATGGAGGATTCCTTGATAACGGTGACAAACTCATTGCCCAGGGCCGGGAGGATGTTGCGGATCGCCTGGGGCAAAACCACCAGGCGCATAGCCTGACCGTGGCTGAAGCCGATGCTGCGCGCAGCCTCCATCTGGCCATAGTCCACAGCCTGCACACCGGAGCGGATGATCTCCGCCACATAGGCACAGCTATTGATGCTCATGGCGATAATGCCTGCGGAAAACCGCGAAAAATTCGGAATCCAGGAAATATCGGGAAGCGTAAAGCCGATCATGGGAAGACCGTAAAAAATGAACATGAGCTGCACCATCAGCGGCGTTCCGCGGACAAACTCGATGTACGCCACTGCGATCCACCGCAGGGGAGGGATGCGGCACATCCGCAGAGAGGCCATCAGGGTGCCCAGTATCGCGCCAAACAGAACGGAGAAGGCGGCGATGATGAGCGTGTTGACGATGCCTTCGGTGAAAAAGCTGTTGTAGCGTTCTATCAGCTTTGCCATGGTTTCCAAAAAGGCCATGGGAGAATTCCTCCTTGTTTGTGTGCCGGTATCCGGCAAATATCAGGCGGGCACGCGAGGAACCAGAGTTGGTTCCCCGCGCGTCCGTGCTTGGTTCTAATCAGAATCGGTATTTATTTTACAGACCCATGCTGGCAGCCAACTCCACAGCCTCGTCATAAGCCTTCAGGTAGCTGCCGTCATTGACCACCTGATTGATGACGGTGTTGACTTCTGCCAGCAGATCCTCGCTGCCCTTGGCGGCCACAACGGCCTTGCCGAAGGAGGCTTCCTCAGAGGTGAAGGCGAAGTTGGAGACTTCCAGACCGCCGTTGCTGGTGGCGATCAGAGATTCGCCCACAGCCTGATCCACCACCAGGCCGGCGATGTTGCCGTTCTGGACTTCCAGCGCCAGAGCAGGATACTTTTCCAGCTCGAACAGCTCGCTGTCAGGCAGAGCGGTCTGGATCAGCTGAGACTGGATGGTGCCCTTCTGCGCGCCGACCTTCTGGCCTGCCAGAGATTCCTTGGTGGAATACAGGTCCGCGTTGCCTGCCTTTACAATGAGAAGCTGAGCGCTTTTCTCATACAGGTCGCTGAAGTCGATCTCCTCGGCTCTCTCAGGGGTCTTGGTGAAGGCTGCAATGCCCAGATCCACCTGACCGGACTTCACGGCGGGGATGATGCCGTCAAAGGACATATCCACCACTTCCAGTTCCACGCCCAGATGATCGGCGATCTGCTGGGCCAGCCACATATCGCAGCCTGCGAAGTTAGCATTCAGATCCTTGAACTCGTAGGGAGCGTACTGGGCTTCCGTACCGACTACCAGCTTGCCGCTGGTCTTGACCTTTTCCAGCAGACTTGCCGCTGCGGCCGGTTCTGCCGGGGTTTCCTCAGCCGGGGTGCTGTCCGCCGGAGCGGAATCTTCAGTTTTGCTGCCGCAGCCGGTCAGCAGAGACAGCATCATCATGGCGCCCAGCGCCAGAGACATGAGCTTTTTCCATGTATTCTTTTTCATATGATCCTCCAAATCCTGAGTGATTATTGAATCAACTCTGTTTATACGTATGATTATACGCAATATTCAGCTAAAATCAATAGGCAAACTGTATATAATCGAAAACTTGCTGAATGAATATTTATAAATATTCACAACATGCGAATAAATTGCCGTCAGAAGGACAGGCCCTCCATCCGGTCAAAGGCTTCCTTCAGGCGGTCCAGCCCCACCGTACACGCAATGCGGAAATGTCCGGCGCCGGTGCTGCCGAACAGCGTGCCGGGTGTGACCAGAACGTGTGCCCGTTCCAGAAGCGCCTGACAGAAGTCCTCGGCGCTGAGGCCGGTTTTCTCAATGCCGGGGAAGAGGTAGAAGGTGCCCTTGGGCCGTACCAGACTGAGGTAGGGGATCTGCTCCATCCGGTCCGCCGCGTAGAAAATGCGGTCCCGGTAGGCCAGAACGTATTTCTCACGAATGGTCTGCCGGATCGCCAGCGCTTGTATGGCGGCCCGCTGGGAGATGGAGGGGGCCGTATAGATCAGGGAGTTGTTGATGTTGCTCATGACCTCCAGTATCTCCGGCTCCGCGATGGCTACGCCCACCCGCCAGCCAGTCATGAGAAAATTCTTGGAAAAGCTGTTCAGGGTGATGACCCGGTGAGCGAGCCCCGGGATCGTGCGGAGGGGGATGAAGTCCCCCTCATAGAGATAGGTGGTATAGATCTCATCCGCCGCGATCAGCAGGTCATGCTCCTCCGCCACCCGGCCCAGCAGCTCCAGCGTGGAGCGGTCATAGCCCATGCCGGTGGGGTTGCAGGGATTGTTGAACACAATGAGCTTGGTGCGGGGGGTGATGGCCGCCCGGAGACGGGCTTCGTCAATGGCCCACGCCTCATTAGCATAGGTGGGGACCTCCACGCACACACCGCCGGCCAGTTCCGCCTGGGTGCGGTAGAGGGAGAAGTAGGGGGAAAAGACGATGACCTCGTCACCGGGGTCCAGAACGGACAGCATCACCAGCGCCATTCCCATGCTGCTGGAAGCGGTGACCAGAACGTGATCCGGGGAGAGGGACTGCTTGAAATCCGTCTGCCATGCGTCACAGACGGAGCGGATCAGCTCCGGATCACCCTTCGGATCTCCATAGTGGGTGTACCCGGCCTTGGCTTCCCGGAAGGCGGTGTCGATGATGGCGTCATCGGTGATAAAGTCCGTGTCGCCGATGCTGAGATCAATGATGTCCGAATACCGGGCCAGCGCGTCGGTGTCCAGACTCAGTCCGGCGTCGGAATTCTGAAATCGCTTGGCGATATATGATTTTACAGGTCTCATAGCGTTTCTCCTTTCACCCGGGGGATCACGGTGGACCCGTTGGGAATGATATAGGTGGATTTTCCGTCCAGTTCCGCGGCTTTCAGTAAGGCGTCCATATCGGAAAAGGCGTGAATGCCCATGGGGGCAACGGTCTGGGGATCAATGGAGGAATACATGAAAATGCGGTACCGCTGGGCCTGCTCACAGTTCAGGAAGAAGATGTAGCCTGCCACGGTGAAGGCCTCCCGCAGACGCTGCTCAATGGTGCCGTCCTGTAAATTCTTGCTCCAGTCGAAGTACTCGGCGGGGCCGCCGCCCTCCGGCGCTTCGATCATCAGAACCAGCGTACCGCCGGGCTTCAACGCGGATTCCACATTGTCAATGGTCTTGGTGCCCTGATAGAGGGAGATGTCCTTGGGAAAGCCGCCGCAGCTGGTGACCACGGCGTCTGCCCGGCAGGGAATATCCACCCGGTAAATGTCATCCACGGCAGTACAGGCCCGCTCCCAGGAGGTCAGGTAGTGGCCGGAGAAGATATACGAGAGCTTCATGTCGGCGTTCATCACCAGATTCACCATGAAGAGGTTGTTCACCAGTGATGCCGCCTCGCACATATCCTCGTGCAGCGGGTTTCCCGCCAACACGCCGTTTCCGATGGCGGGGTTGGTGCGGAGCTTGGTGCTGTCCAGCGAATAGGCGTGGTTGTGGCGAATGGTCTCCAAGCCGCTGATGCCGGGGAGGATGCTCTTCCGTCCGCCGCCGAAGCCGGCCATCACATGATGGGTGGCGGCGCCTAAACAGACCACCAGATCCGCTTCTGCGGCAGTGCGGTCGATCCACACCGGTGTCTCATGGGGCGTAGTGCCCAGATAGGCAAGATCCTTGGCCTCGCAGTCGTGATTCTTCACACGGACCCGGTTATAGACCCCGTCGGTGACCAGTGTCCGCAGTTCCTGCTCATCGCCGCCGATGTGAGTGCCGTTGGCCACCACGATGGTCAGATGCTCCGGCTGTACGCCGCATTCGTCGATAAGATAGTCAACGAGATGGGGGATCACCAGATCCTGCCGCATCCAGAATCGGGTCATGTCACTGATCACCAGCGCCACCCGATCTCCGGGGCGGACCCGCTGGCGCAGAGGCGCGCTGTCGATGGGCTGCTCCAGCGAGGCGAACAGGGCAGAACGGATGTCGCTGATGGGCGGCGTCTCTGTTCCATGCAGCTCCGCCAGAATATCCGCTTCGTTCAGGGAAAGGGACACAGACCCATGTCCATATTTAAAGTTGTAGGTTTTCATAAGCAGCCTCCTATGAAGACACATGAATAATAATTCATTATACACGTCAAAATTGAATGTTCAATAACCAATCTGCCGCCGCTTCACCAAAATTCGGCGTTGTTCAGCGGAGGGCTTTTGTGTTTTTTTGACAAGGGAGGGCAAAGATAAAAACCGCCCGCCCGGAAATCCAGACGGGCGGCTGGATCAGCGGCACAGATAAGCGTCAATATCAAAGGGCTGCAATGCAGTAGTGGATTTCAGATATAAGGGATGGTGGGGATGGCCGGATTTCAGAAGCGGCCCGGCGGTGAACCATTGAGCGTTTGCGGCCTGACCGTCAGCGGCGAAATCCCGCATACAGTCCATGAGGTAATCCCGCTTTTCGATGATGTTCCCCCAGGCGGCCCAGATAGCAGGGGTCTCCGAAAGGGAGAGAAGATAGCGGAAGGCTTTCCGGTTCTCTTCGTGGAGAGCGCTGTTGCACACCCGCTCCATATCGTCCGGCCGGGTGGCCCGCTGGGCGTAGACATTGAACATGAGAAAGCTGTCATAGCCGTTGTTCAGGGCGATGCGCTGGGCGGACTGCAGGGTGGGGTCCAGCGCGTCCGGCGCGGCGGTGGAGGGGTTGATCCCCACGCAGATCAGAGGCTTTTGGCCCCGGGTGCCTAAAATGTAACGGTATTCGGAATAGGTGTTGGGCACATAGAGCCAGCGGCTCACATCGTAATCCGGGGAGGGGCGCAGGGCGGCGTCCAGCGCCGGATCAAACAGCTCGAGGGCCACGGTATCCGTGGTGCCCTGTGGAATATGGGGCATGACGATCACTCCTGTATGTCAGAATTCATAGCGAAGCCATTGTAGCATGGCGGCGAAAAAAAGGCAATCGGGTCTGTTTTTGGCGGCGGCGTTGTGATAGAATGGGAAAAAAACAAACTGCGGGAGGTCACTATGCTGACGATCTTGATCGGCCGTGCCAAAACGGGAAAATCGGATACCATGCTGCGGCGGATGGCGGAGCTTGGAGAGAGCAGCCAGCAGATCCTGCTGGTGCCGGAGCACGCCTCCCATCAGGCGGAGGTGGACGTGTGCAGCGCCTGCGGCGATACCGCCAGCCGTCATGCCGAGGTGCTGAGTTTTCGGCGGCTGGGCGAGCGGGTGCTGAGCATCACCGGCGGCATCGCGGACGTGACGCTGGATAACGGCGGCAAGCTGCTGACCCTCCAGCGGGCGCTGCTGGAAACGGCCCCCCAGATGACCGTGTATCGGAAGCCCTCGCAGAAGGTGGGCTTTCTGGAACAGATGCTGGCGCTGTTCGACGAACTGCGAAGCTACGAGGTGACCCCGGAGATCCTGTACCAGCAGGCGCAGGACATAGACGGCGCCACCCACGACAAACTGACGGATCTGAGTCTGCTCTACGCCGCCTATGAGGCCCGGCTCCGCCGTCCCGGTCTGGACGCCCGGGACCGGATGACCAAGCTCTGCGACCATTTGGAGGAGTCCGGCTATGTGCGGGGCAAGGACATTTTCATCGACGGCTTTACCTATTTCAACGCGCAGGAGCGGCGGGCGCTGGCGATTTTTCTGCGGCAGGCCCGGTCTGTCACGGTCACGCTGCTGGGGGAGGTCAACAGCCGGGAGGAGATCTTTGAACCCACGCTGAAGACCATGTCCATGCTGGAGCGGTTGGCCGCTTCTGAGGGAAAACCTGTAAAGCTACTATCCTTAACAAATGAGGACCCGTCAGCACTTGGACATTTGGAGCGCCATTTCTTCGGGGAGAATCTGCCCTACGAGGGCGACAGCACCGCCATCCGGCTCCGGGAGGCCGCCACTGTCTATTCCGAGGTGGAGCAGACCGCCGCCGACATCCGCCGTCTGTTGGCGGCGGGGAAGTGCCGCTGCCGGGACATCACCGTGGCGGCCCGGAATATGACGGAGTACGCCGGGACCATCGAAACGGTGTTTGAGCGGTACGGGATCCCGGTGTATCTCAGCCGCCGCAGCGACATTCTGGAAAAGCCGGTGCTGAGCCTGCTGACCGGCGTGCTGTCCTCCATCTCCAACGGCTATGAGTACGAGGATATGTTCCGCTGGCTGAAAACCGGTTTGGCGGGCCTGACGGCAGAAGAATGTGACCTGCTGGAAAACTATGTTCTGAAATGGGACATCCACGGCCAGACGTGGCTCCGTGACGAGGATTGGACGGAAAACCCGGACGGCTACGGCGCGCCGTGGAACGACCGGCGGCAGGCCGTGCTGACGCAGGTAAATCAACTGCGCCGCCGGGTGCGGGAACCGCTGGAGCGTCTGGCGGCGGGCTTGAAGGCCGGGGAGACGGCCCGGGACTATGTAGAGGCCCTGTACGGTTTCATGGAGGAGCTGAAACTGGAAACGGCCCTGACGGAGCGGATGCATGCGCAGGCGGAGGCGGGCCGGATGCAGGAGGCGGAGGAGACCGCTCAGCTTTGGGAGATCCTCTGCGGTGTGCTGGATCAGTTTGTGGAAATTTTAGGGGAAGAACACTTGGAACAGAGCGAGTTTGAGCGGCTGTTCAGACTGGTGCTGACCCAGTACAGCGTGGGTACCATCCCCGTGGCTTTGGATCAGGTGTCCGTCAGTGAGATCACCCGGAATGACCGGCATACCACAAGCTACCTCTTTTTGCTGGGAGCCAATGACCACGTGCTGCCGGACCCCGGTCAGAGCGGCGGCCTGCTGAACGAGGATGACCGTCAGGCGCTGGCCCTCCGGGGCGTCGAGCTGGCCCCCACCGGCATGGAACGGATGGGCATTGAACTGCAAAACCTCTACGCCGCGCTTGCCCAGCCCACGGCGGGCCTGACGGTGAGCTATCCGGTGACGGATGTTTCCGGCAGCGAACTGCGCCCCGCGTTTGTGGTGGAGCGGCTGCGGAAACTGTTCCCGGAGCTGCGTGTGGAACACGAGCGAGCTGACAAGGCATATCGCCTGTCAGCCGTTGAACCTGCGCTGGAAATGGCGGGACAGGACCCCGACGGCCCCCTGTGGCGGTATTTTCAGCAGGAGCCGGACTGTGCCCGGCATTTAAGCGCCATGGAGCGGGCCGCCGCGGCCCGACGGGGCAGTCTGTCTCCCGCTGCAGTCCGGGCCATTTACGGAGAGCGGGTCTCTATGACCGCCTCCCGGCTGGAGCGGATGCGCTCGTGCCACTTCGCCTACTTCATGGAGTACGGCCTGCGGGCCAAGCCCCGGGAACCTGCCTCCTTCGACGCGCCCCAGATCGGCACGTTTCTCCACTATCTGCTGGAAAATGTCACCCGGGATGTGCTGGGACAGGGCGGCTTTGCCGCGGTGGATAACAAAGAACTTCACCGCCTGACCCGACAATATATCGACCAATACGCGGAACAGGAGCTGCACAATTTCCAGAACCGTACCCCCCGGTTCCGGTATCTGTTCAACCGTCTGCGGACCAACGCCTACGCTATCATTGACCAGGTGGCGGAGGAACTGCGCCACTCGGATTTTGTCCCCATGGCCTTCGAACTGGGGTTCGGAGGGAAGGACGGAACACTGCCCGCCGTCACCATTTCCCGTCCGGACGGGGAACTGCGGGTAGGCGGCAAGGTGGACCGGGTGGACGGCTGGATCAAGGACGATAAGCTGTACCTCCGGGTGGTGGACTACAAATCCGGCAAGAAGAAATTCGATCTGGCCAACGTCCGCATGGGACTGGATATTCAGATGCTGCTGTACCTCTTTGCCCTGCAAAAGGAGGGGGCGGAATTTTTCGGAAAAGAGATCGAGCCGGCAGGTGTGCTGTATCTCCCCGCCCGGGACGAGATTTTGCCGGCGGAGCGGGGCATCTCCCCGGAGGCTCTGCAAAAGGAGCGGGAAAAGACGCTGAAACGCTCCGGACTTCTCTTGGAGGACCCGGCGGTGCTGCAGGCCATGGAGCATGAGGCCCTGACGGAGCCCCATTATCTGCCGCTGCGGGTCGGCAAGGACGGAAATCTCTCCGGGAGCCTCGCCTCCGCCGCCCGGCTGGGGAAGCTGGGCACGTATGTGGACAAATTGCTGGGCCAGATCTCCGATGAGCTGCGCAGCGGCAACATCGACGCGGACCCCTGCTGCCACAGCGAGGAGGACAGCCAGTGCCGCTTCTGCGACTGGGTCTCCGCCTGTCAGTTCCGGGATGGCCGGGATCGGGATCGTCTGCGGTACATCCTGCCGGTAAAACCGGAGGAATTTTGGAAAGAACTTGAGGAAGGAGGCGGTGACCCATGGCAAAGCTGAAGCTGACGGAGCAGCAGCAAGCGGCGGTGGAAAACCGGGGCGGCAGCCTGCTGGTGTCCGCCGCCGCCGGGTCCGGCAAGACGAAGGTGCTGGTGGAGCGGCTGTTCCGATACGTGACGGAGGACCACTGCCATATCGATGATTTTCTCATCATCACCTACACGAAGGCTGCCGCCGCCGAGCTGCGGAGCAAGATCGCCGCCGAACTGTCCAAACGGATGGCGGAGACCCCGGAGGACCGACACCTCCGCAGCCAGCTTTTGCGGGTGTATCAGGCGGACATCAAGACCGTGGACGCCTTCTGCACGGCACTGCTGCGGGAGAACACCCATCTTCTGGCACAGGAGGGAGAGCGCTATACCCTGACGCCGGACTTTCGGGTGCTGGACGAAAATGACGCAAAGCTCCTGCGCCAGCGCGTGCTGACCCGGGTACTGGAGCGGTTTTACGAGGAACTGGACGAGGGCGGCGCGCTGCTGGCGGATACGCTGGGCGCGGGCCGGGATGACAGCGCCCTGGAGAATCTGGTGCTGGAAACCTACGAAAAGCTGCAAAGTCACGCTGATCCCGAACACTGGCTCGCGGAAAATCGGACGATCTGGGAAAATCGGAGCGGGGACTTCGACGAAACGCCCTACGCCGCCGAGCTGCTGGCGGTCATCCGTCGAAAGGGATTTCACCACATGGAGGCGCTGCGGCGGGCGGGACAGTCCACCGTGGGCGGGGATCTCTATAAGGGATACGGCGAAAAATTTCTGCGGGCCAGCCGCAGCTTCGCACCCTTGGCGGCAGCACAGAACTGGGAAGCCGCCCGCATTTCTCTGGATGGACTGGAATTTCCCCGGCTCACCACGCCGAAGGGAATGGCGGAGGACCCGGAGATCGTGAGACTGAAGGGGCTGTGGGAGAACGCTAAAACTGCCGCCAAAAAGCTGGCTCCCATGCTGGCGGTCAGCGATACGGAGGCCATGGAGGACCTTCAGACCATGGCCCCAGCCATGACAGCCCTTTTGAAGCTGACGGCAGACTTTTCCGACGCGTACCGGACGGAAAAGCTGCGGATGAACTGCGCCGACTTCTCCGATCAGGAGCATCTGGCCCTTCGCCTGCTGGTGGAGCGGAACGGCGCGCCTACGGAACTGGGCCGTCAGGTGGCGGGCCGCTACCGGGAGATCCTGGTGGACGAATATCAGGATACCAACGAGGTGCAGAACGCCATTTTCCGGGCGGTGTCCCGTGAAGGCAAAAACCTCTTTACTGTAGGGGACGTAAAGCAGAGTATTTACCGGTTCCGGTTGGCGGACCCTACGATTTTTATTGACAAGTACCGCAACTTCACACCTGCTGAAAATGCGGCGGAAGGGGAGGACCGCAAAATTCTGCTGTCCAAAAACTTCCGCTCTCGGGGAGAGATTTTGGACGCGGCCAATTTCGTCTTCTCCAACATCCTGTCGGCGGAGATGGGAGAGGTGGAATACGGCAAGGACGAGTCCCTCCACTTTGGCGCGGAGTACTACCCGCCCCGGAAGGACTGCGAGACGGAATTCCACCTCATCTCCGCCCATCAGAAGTCGGCGGCAAATGACCGCCCGGTGAAGCGGCTGCTGGCGGAGGCCCGGTTCACGGCGCAGCGTATCCGTCAGCTTTTGGATGAGGGCTATCCCGTCACCGGGGAGGACGGCACGCTGCGGCCCTGCCGCCCGGAGGACATCGTGATCCTGATGCGCTCTCCGGGGAGCCGGTCCGCCGCCTTCGCCCAAGCGCTGGCGGAGCGGGATGTGCCCTGCTCCTTTGAGGAAAGCGGCGATTTCTACCAGACCCCGGAGATCTCTGTCACGCTGGCTCTGTTGGCGATCATCGACAATCCCCGGCAGGATGTGCCCCTGATCGCCGTGCTCCGCTCCCCGGTGTTCGGCTTTACGCCGGACCGTCTGGCGGAGATCCGCAGCCGTGACCGGGAGGGAGACTTCTATGACGCTCTGCTGGCGGACGGCGGCGAGGACGTACAAGCGTTCCTGACAACGCTGACCGGACTGCGGGACGCGGCGGCAGACATGAACGTGTGCCGCCTGCTGTGGCACATCTACAATACGCTGCATCTGCCGGGCATCTTCGGCGCGATGGATGAGGGCGGCGTCCGGCAGGAAAATCTGGTAGCCCTGACCCGCCATGCCGAGCGCTTTGAGAGCAGCGGCTACCGGGGGCTGTTCGCCTTCATCACCCAACTCCGGCGGCTCATTGATGCTGGGCAGGCCCCTGCCGTGAAAACCGCCGGGGGGAGTGGCGGCGTTCAGATGATGAGTATTCACAAATCCAAGGGCCTGGAATTTCCCATCGTGTTCCTCTGCGATTTGGAGCACGCCTTTTCCCGGCAGGATTTCGATACACCGGTGCTGGTGCACCCGACGCTGGGCCTTGGCCCCCAATGTATCGATCTGAAGCGGAAGATCCGTTATCCCACCATGGCCCGGCTGGCACTGGAGGAGAAGCTCCGCCGCGAAAATCTTGCGGAGGAACAGCGGATTCTGTATGTGGCCATGACCCGGCCAAAGGAAAAGCTGATTTTGGTAGACGCGCTGTACGGCGCGGAAAAGCGCCTTCAAAAGCTGACCGCCGCCGCGGCCTGTCCCGTCATGCCGGAGGTGGTGGCGGAGGGAAAGTGCTTCGGCGACTGGATCTTACTGCCGCTGCTATGCCGCCCGGAGGCCGCGCCTTTGCGGGATATGGCCGGGGTGATGGCGGGCGGTCTGTATACCGGCGATACCGCCCCATGGCAGGTGTTCATCCATGACGGCGATGACTTCGGATGGGCGCCCGGAGTGGCCGTGTCCGACACGGAGAAGGATGCAGGAGAAACGCTCTTTGACCCGGCGCTGTTGACCTTCCGGTATCCCTATCAGCGGGAAACAACTCTCCCCGCCAAACTCACCGCCACGCAGCTAAAGGGCCGGGCGCTGGATCAGGAGATCGCGGAAGATGCCTACCACACGCCCTATATCCGGCCCCTTGTCCAGCCGAAATTCCGCCGGGAGAAAAAGGGACTGACACCGGCGGAGCGGGGCACCGCCACCCATCTTGTCTTGCAGTATCTGGATCTGCAAAATTTGGATGTGCCCGGACAGGTGGAAAAGCTGCGGCTGGAGGCCAAGCTGACGGCGGAGCAGGCGGCGGCTGTGGACGTTCCCGCTCTGCGGCGCTTTCTGGAATCCCCGCTGGCTGAGGAAATGCGGCAGGCGGAAACGGCGGCGCGGGAGTATCGGTTCACGGTGCTGATGCCGGCCCGGGATTATGACCCGGCAGCCGCGGAGGAGGACAGCATCCTGCTGCAAGGTGTGGTGGATTGCTGGTTTGAAACGCCGGAGGGCATCACGGTGGTGGACTTTAAGACCGACTTCGTACAGACGGAGGAAGATGTGGCACAGCACGCAGAGCTGTACCGGGGCCAGCTGGCGGCGTACTCTCTGGCGCTGGAACGGGTGCTGGAAAAGGCGGTGACACGGAAGGCACTGTACTTCCTGCAAGCCGGAAAAACCGTGGAAATCTCGTGATTTCAAGCTTTTTCGCAAAAACCGGAAAAAATGCTTGCAATCTGTGTTCCGATGTGATATGCTTATTTAGCTTTTGTGGGGTGAAAGCTCCATAGAGGTAGTTTTGTACCAGAAAGAGGTGAACGAGAGCAATGAAGGAAGGAATCCATCCCAATTATCAGCAGACTACGATTACTTGCGCCTGCGGTAATGTGATTGAGACAGGTTCTACCAAGAGTGATATCAAGGTGGAAGTCTGCTCGAAGTGTCACCCCTTCTTCACTGGCAAGCAGAAGCTGGTCGATACCGGCGGACGCGTGGCCAAGTTCAACAAGAAGTTCGGCCTGAACAAGTAAGCCTGTACACTTCGTCACATCCAGCAGTGGTCTGCATCCGCAGACCACTGCTTTTTTATTGCATTTTTTCAAAATTCGGATATACTGGACACATCAATGAAATGGGAAACCCATTTGACACGGGGCCTCCCAAACGCAAGGAGAGACACATTTGTTACCGAAAAAGGAAGAAATTCGAGATAAAGTTGTATTGGTGGGCCTGAACTCCCCGGTTTTGCGGGAGGACAGTGCCACCGAGGAAAGTATGGACGAGCTGTCCGCTCTGGTGGAGACCGCCGGCGGCGAGACTGCCGGCATCGTTCTCCAGAACCGGGCCACGCCGGATCCCCGGACCTTCATCGGGGAGGGCAAGGTGGCGGAGGTGCAGCTTTACGTTGAAAATGTAGGCGCTACCATGGTCATTTTCGACAATGACCTTTCCCCCTCCCAGCAGCGGGTGCTGACGGAGCTGCTGGGCATTCAGGTATTGGACCGCTGCGGCCTGATTCTGGATATTTTCGCTCAGCGGGCAAAAACCAAGGAGGGCCGCTTGCAGGTGGAGCTGGCCCAGTACCGCTATCTGCTGCCCCGGCTGATCGGTATGTGGACCCATCTGGAGCGCCAGGGCGGCA
>ERZ827168.4285-NODE-4285-length-13279-cov-3.578796_pt1 | contig 13279 bp, 9 predicted proteins | sample MGYA00519868_ERZ827168 | MGnify/ENA primary metagenome ERZ827168 (study PRJEB31778, sample SAMEA3449271) | human gut metagenome | biome: human gut; feature: human-associated habitat; material: faeces | place: United Kingdom | collected 2010/2012 ...
TATGCACCGCTACGCGCCGATGTCCGGTTTGCGCCGCCCTGCCTGTGGATCGGGCGATCTGGCGGGCGCACCGGAGTTTAGCTGCTGCTCGGCCGAAGCCATGCACACGCTGGGTCTCATCAGCCAGTGGGGCGTGTTTGCCGACGAGGACGAGGTCTATCTTAACTATTACGGCGCAAGTTCCATCGTGCTCCAGCTTTCCAGCGGCAGGCTGGTGCATATCACGCAAAACACGGATTATCCGCTCTCCGGCAAAGTGACGCTGACTGTGACCGCACAGCGCGCGGTCACCCTGCACCTGCGCATTCCGCGCTGGTCGCGCGATACGCTCATCACGATGGAAAGCGCCGTGTTCTACGATGCGGAATGCGGCCAGTATTACACCATTCACATTCCCGCCGGCACTGTGCAGCTGGAACTGAATCTGGATATGAACCTGCACTATTGGGAGGGCGAAGGCGACGCGGTGGGCCGCCACGCGGTCTACCGCGGGCCGATCCTGCTCACCTTTGACCGGCACTATAATCCCCGCTGGACCGAGAGCCTTGCGCCCGTGTTCGACTACGGCGGCATGCACCTGGAACCCGCCGAATGCGACGATTATTATGCGCCGCTGGTTCTTTTCACCGTGCTTGCCCGCGATGGCACGCCCATCCAGCTCTGCGATTACGCCAGCGCCGGGCAGTTCGGCACGCAGTTTGAAAGCTGGCTCACCGTGCGCCGCGCGCCCCGCGGCAGCGTCTGGCTGTAAAAAGCAATAAGCGCCCGCAATATCCCCCTCATCCGGATATTGCGGGCGTTGTTTTATTCTAATCCGATTTTCCGCATGAACGCCTCCGTCGAAATGCCGGAGGGACGATTGAAGCGCCCGACGGAGTAAAGACAGCTCTCGTCGCTCGTCAGCACTGTCACGCGCTCAAAGCAGGAAAGCGTCATGGCAAACCCCATCTCCTTTAAGATTTCGTCTGCGCCGTCGCTGATCAAACCGTAAGGATAAGTGTAGACCTTCGGCGAAACGCCGCAATCCGCGCGCAGCAGATTCTGTGTTCGGCGCGCATCCTCTGTCAGCACTTCCCGCCAGTGCTCCCGGCTCTCCGACGCGCAGCGCGTCGCGCCCCGGCGCTGTCCCAGCCCATGCAGGTTGTAAGAATGATTGCCAATCTCCACACGCCCCGTCTGCAAAAGCTTGCCAATGTCCTCGCTGCGCAGATAGCTGTATTCGGGCTGTCCCTCTCCTTCCGCATCGGCCTTTTCGGTGTATTCCCCCACGACGGATAGAAACGCGCAGGCATCCTGCCGTTCCAATATCTCCGGCAGATAGGTCAGATGATTGAGGCAACCATCATCCAGCGTGATCATCACGGGCTTTTCGGGCAGCGGATTTCTGTTTTGCACAAAACCGATCACCTGCGAGGGCAGCACGAAGGAATAGCCGTGCGCTTTGAGCCAGATCAAATCCTGTTCCAGCGCATCCGGCGAGAGCACATAGTCGTTCCAGGCATTAGGATTGCGCAGCAGTGCGTGATACATCAGCACCGGCAGCGGCGTTCCCTCCTCTACGGCGGAACCCGTCACGCCGACCATCCACAGCGCAGCGCACAGAAACAGCGCCACCCAGCCCGCCTTTTTCATCCCATCCCCTCCCGCAGAAGCATGTTTATGCCCCTTTCCCCGTTAAGATTCACGAAAAACGACTAAAATGGATGGACAGTCAGTTTTTCAAACAGTATAATTCTTTTTTACAGGCTACGGGTTTCCGCGGCGTTCGCTGCATTTCATGCAGTAATCTATCATCATAATGAGGCATCATTCATGAAAATCATCACCGATAGCTCGTCGGATCTCACGCCGGAACTGATTGCGCACTTCGGCGTGGACGCGGTCATCCCGATGAAAATCAGCATCGACGGCCGCGAATATCGCGACAAAGTGGATCTGACAGACGACCAATTCTATCAGGAGCTGCTGCCCGCCAGCAAGACGCTCCCCAAGACCTCCCAAACCACGGCGGGCGAATTTATCGAGGTGTTCAACCGCTTCCCGGACGAAGAGCTGCTGGTGCTGCCCCTCTCCTCCGGCCTGAGCGGCTCCTATGGCATGGCCTGCGTGGCGCGCGAGGAAACGGGGCGCAGCGATATCTATGTCGTCGATAACAAGGCCACGGCCCTGGCCCTGGCGCTGATGGTTCAAATCGCCAGCAAACGCAGGGCGCAGGGCGCATCTGCCGCAGAAATAGCCGCAGAGCTGGAAGCGCTTTCCTCCCGCGTGCGCGTCTATGCGCCGGTGGAAACGCTGCAATACCTCGTCATGGGCGGCCGTCTTTCCAAGGCGGCGGGCTTTGTCGGCACAGCGCTGAACCTAAAGCCCGTCATCTGCCTCAAGGACGGCGTGCTCTCCTGCGTAGGCAAAGCGCGCGGCAGCAAAGCCGCGGTTCGTCTGGTGCGCGAGCTGGTGGGCACACATGAGGAGATCGACACGAACTACCCTGTCTATTATGCGCACGCCTGCAACGAAGAGGGCGTGCAGCAGCTGATGGCAGCCTTCCCGGAATATCCCGCCGCAGTTCCCCCTCTGACGGTGGGCTGCATCGTCGGCACGCATACCGGCCCCAAGGTCACCGCCATTTCCTTCATCACCAAGGCGTAACAGCTTTCCTTCGGAACATCCGGCGCTCTCCCCGCGTTTCTGCTTTATAGAAAACACGAGGAGAGTGCTTTTTTGATGAAATCCTACGACCTGATCATCGTGGGCGCGGGGCCTGCGGGCAGCACGCTGGCCCGTCTTGCCGGAACAGAACGCAGTGTGCTGCTGCTGGACGGTCAGTTCCGCAACAAACCCTGCGGCGGACTGCTGGCGCCCGACGCGCAGAAGGCGCTGGCTCGTTTCGGCCTGACGCTGCCCAAGGACGTGCTCGTAGACCCACAGATTTTTTCGGTCAAGACCATTGATGTGCCTACCGGGCTGATCCGCTGGTATCCGCGCACCTATCTCAACGTAGACAGGCGGCGTTTTGACGCATGGCTGCTCGATCTTGCAGCGGAACACTCGGAGGTAATTTCTGCCCGCCTGCGCCGTGTGGAAAAGGTCGGTGAAATGTATTGCGTGCGCTTTTCCGCGCCGGGCGGTGAAATGCAGACCGCCTGTGCGCCGGTGATCGTCGGCGCGGACGGCGCGGGTTCACTGGTGCGGCGCAGTCTGTTTCCCGCACTGCGCACGCGCACCTATGTGTCCGTTCAGCAGTGGTTCCGCGAAGATTCTTCTCGCGTCAATCCGTTTTACTCCTGTATCTTCGATCCGCAGGCGACCGACTGCTGCGCCTGGTCCATCCATAAGGACGGGCAGATGCTCTTCGGCGGCGCATACCGTCCGCACGGCTGCCGCAAGGCTTTTGAGGAACAAAAGCAGCGCCTTGCCTGCTTCGGCTTTGATTTCGGCACGCCCGAAAAGACGGAAGCCTGCCTTGTGCTGCGCCCGACGGGGCCGCGCTCCTTCTGCTGCGGAAAAGAGAATGCCTATCTCATCGGGGAGGCGGCCGGTTTCATCAGCCCCAGTTCTTTGGAGGGCATCAGCTCCGCCATTCTCAGCGCCTCCGCGCTTTACGAAAGCCTGAATGACGCGCATCCGCTGCATACCTATCGCCGCCGCACACTCTCGCTTCGTATGAAACTGTTGTTCAAACGGTTGAAATGCCCGTTTATGTATTGGCCTTTTTTGCGTACATTGGTGATGCGCAGCGGTTTGTCTGCACTTGACGTCAAAACCGAATAGACAAACACATTTTTTCTTGTCTTCCATTCACCCTTAAAAGCCATAGCGTATTTTTTTCTTTGTACAAAACCAAAGACAAGCCCTCCAACAAATCGAAGCCGTTCGATCCGATGTTTATTTCTTTTTCAGAAAACGGGAAATCATCCAAATACCCCAACCCATACCGCACGCAATCAACATCAAACCCGTAAAAATGGCAAGAAATAAATATCCCAAACCGTCCCATCCATCAACCGCAACAGCCATTACCGCAAAAATAAACATCAGTATAAATAGGACAACAATAGGAAATAAGCGAATTGCTTTTTTCTTAACTTTAAAACAGAGCAAAAGTTGAATGGGTAAAAGCACAGCAGCAGAGAAGATCAAAACGAACGTCGTTAGTTCTACTCCCATCCAAACATCAAACATGCACTCACGCTCCTTCATCTCATTCTGATTTGCCGTGTGAGTCATTTCTTACATAGCGCAACTGGCAAACAGCCCTTCCGCTGTCTTTCAGCGGAAGGGCATATGTTTACAGCACACAGACCTCTTATATTTCGATCAGACGCACTCTTTCCGGCTCGTTCAGCACACAGACCCGATCGAGCTTGGCTTCAATCCAGTGCAATAGAGGCAAGCGAGACAGGAATCCACTGTTTTCCACGGCGGGATTCTCTGTCGCCGCAGGCCACAGAGATATTCTTCAGCTCATCACTGACATCGCTCACCAAGCGCTCCTCGAAACGGGGCAGCAACAGCACTAAATCGCGGTTTTTCACGCAGCTGACGACATCGCTGGCCATGGTGTACCCACCCGTTGGGACGAAGGGCTCGTCCCGGCCCTCTTCACCGAACAGCCCGACCTTTATTCCATCTGAGTGCAGTTCCGGTTGCCTCCGGAACTGCACTGCATTTTTGCTTTGGAAAACCTCGTTCAGCGTTCCCACAATCGAACCGCGGCCTCATTTCTCTTTCAGCATGCGCCCCGAAGTGCGCTCTCGGTCAATAGGTTCCGCAAAAATCAGGCAAGCGCCATCCGGAAGCGCAGGTGATACCCGCCGCCGCAGGGCATCTGGGCAAGATCTACGCCCGTGGACCAGGCCATGTCCCCGCCGATGGGCGCGTGCGCCGCATCCAGATGCAGATAGGTTTCGGGGCGGCGAACCAATTCGTGCTCGTGTGCCGCGGCGAAGTAATCCGAAATTTTCGAGTGCATTGCGTCAAAGTGGATTTCCTGTTCCGGCGTGATCGTCAGGCGTGCGCCCGCTTCATTTTCCAGCACGATCTCGCGCGTGCCCTCGTGCCCGCCGTTTTCGGAAGGCGGGTTGAACGCGAAGTGCATTCCCTCGACCGTCGTTTCGTACCGTCCGAACGGCGCGCTCATTTTCCGGTCGCAGTAATTCTCGTTCGGGCCGCAGCCGAGATACGTCACCTTCTCAAAGCCGGGCTGTACCATCAGCTCCACACCCACGCGCGGCAGCGCACGGAAGGCGCGGTCAATATCGAAATGCACGTCACTTTTCACACCACAGGAGCTGATCCGCCAGCTAAAGCGTACCTTCGCGCCCCAGCGGCTGCGGTAAGCATATTCCGCCTCCACAAGCGCTTCCGCGCCCAGCGAAACCGCGCGGAACGCGACGCATTCGCCTTTCAGCTGCCGCACCGGTTCAAAGGCGTCGCGCCAGCCCCAGCCGGGAATGCAGTCCAGCCCGCTGATGGGGCGGTCAAAACAGGCCGCCGCACCGCTCAGATAGACCTGCTCACCGCGCTGCAAGCGCACCAGTTCGCCCGTCTTTTCGTCAAACGCCGCTTCGATTTCCCCGGCGCGAACCGTCGTTTTGCCGTTTTCGGAAATGAGCTGCACCTCGCCCTCCGGCTTGCACACCGGGACAAACACAGGCTCTCCGCTCTCCAGCGGCAGCTGCACCAACCCCACCTGCGCGCCCGCGGGGGCAAAGAAGGTTTCCGCGCGGCGGCAGATGCACAGATTCAGATCGTAGCGGCAGCCGGGCTTTTCACCATAAGGAATCGAAACATCGCAGATCTCATGCTGAAGCGGCGGCAAGTCGGGCAGCGACAGCTCCTTTTCCGCAATCATGACGCCGTTTTCCAGCACCTGCGCCGTGATGCGGTAAGCCGCCAGCGAGTTGACCGGATCGTGGTTGACGATCAGCGCCTTGCCGATGGGCGGCAGCGTACTCCAGGCGGAATCACGCGGCACGGGCGCAATGCGCACCGGGCAGTAGCCCTCTTTCAGCTCGTAGGCCACGGGCTTCCAGGTAAGATCGGGCATCACCACGCCGTTATTGGTCATGAAATACGGGCAGGCCTCGTCGTGCATCGTCTCCCCGAAATCGCCGCCGTAGGCAAAGAAGCGCTTGCCGTCCGCGGTGCGCCCGACGAGGGATTTATCCTGCCAATCCCACACAAAACCACCCTGGAAGCGCGGGAAGCGGTCGATGAGCTCATTGAACTTGTTCATTCCGCCGCCGCTGTTGCTGATCTGGTAGAGATATTCGACCAGTATGATGGGGCGGTCGTCGGTGGGCGATGCCAGCATCTCCACTATCTTCTCAATCGTAGCGTACATATTGCCGCGCACATCGGAAATGTTCTTCCCCGGCTCCCCCGCCTCATATTGGCAAAGGCGCGTCGGGTCGTATTCCTTGATAAAGCCATACATCGCGCCATGGTTTGCGCCGGTACCGCTCTCGTTGCCGAGCGACCAGGAATAGATGCTGACATGGTTTTTGTAATTGCACACCATCCGCACCGCGCGGTCGAGGAACGCCGTCGCCCAGGCGGGGTTGTGCGTCAGGGCCCCCGCCACGCCGTGCGTCTCCAAATCGCACTCGCACACCAGCAAAATGCCGTATTGATCGCACAGTTCGTACCAATCCGGGCTGTCGGGATAGTGGCAGGTGCGCACGGCATTGACGTTCATGCGCTTCATCTGGCGGATTTCCTCCAGCATATGCGCGCGGGTAACGGTTCTTCCGCCCTCCCAGCAATGCTCATGGCGGTTCACGCCGTAGACAATCAGGCGCTTGCCGTTGAGCAGTACCACGCCGTTTTTGACCTCCACGGTCTTAAAGCCGATATCGCAGGCTTCCACGTCCATGACCTTGTCCGCCGCATCCGTCAGCTCGATCACCGCGCGGTAGAGCGCGGGCGTTTCGGTCGACCAGAGATGCACATGCTCCACTCGGAACTGCACGCGCGCGCTGTTGGCCGTTGGCACGCGGTCGGTGCGGTATTCCGCCTCGGCGCGGATTTCTCCCCTGCCGCCGCCCACGCGGCGATCCTCCGCGTCATAAAGCGTCACGCGCACACCGCAGTCGGCAAAACCTTCTTCGCGCGTCACGGTCACGTCGCAGGTCACATCGCCCGTCAAATGGTGCAGATCGGGCAGCGCGGTGATCTTATAATCCTCGATGGAAATCTTCGGCTTGGAAATCAGCATCACACTGCGGAAAATGCCGGAAAGATACCAATAGTCCTGATCTTCCAAATAGCTGGAATCGGCAAAGTGCATCACCTGCACGCAGAGCAGATTGCGGCCGGGGCGCGCAGCCTCCGTCACGTCAAACTCGCAGGGGAGTTTGCTGTCCTTGGCAAAGCCGACGCACTGCCCGTTGAGCCAGACATAATACGCGGTTTCCGCGCCCTCAAAGCGCAGAATCAGCCGTCTGCCCTCAAAGCGCACGGGCAGATTGAATTCACGGCGGTAGCAGCCGGTGGGATTTTCCTCCGGGATGAATGGCGGGTTGGGCACAACGTTTGCGCCCTTCTTCGGGCGGATATAGCTCTTCTCCTCGCGGTTTTCCCAGGGATACACGGTGTTGGTGTAGACCGGCTTTGCAAAGCCCTGCACTTCCCAGTTGCCCGGTACCTCGATGTCGGCAAAATCCGCGTCGTCAAAATCCTCCTGCCAGAATTCCGGCGCAAGGGACGGTTTATCGTAGAGCTTAAAGCGATAGCTGCCGTCCAGATTCAGCACGCCGGACGAATGGCGCACGTCGCCGCGCAGCGCCTCGCGCACGCTGGAAAACGCCATATAGCGCGTATGCGCCGGCAATCGGGAAATACCCAGCACCTCCGGGTTGTCATAATCGGGCTTTCCATGAAAATCCGCATAGCGATTCATCGTGATCCTCCCTTTGGGGACTCCCGTTTTTTTCATCAGTATAGCATCTTTTTTGCGCAGAGAAAAGAGCGGCAGGAATTTCTTCCCACCGCTCTTTTGAAAACTTTTTTTATTTTTAGGGACGCTGACCCATGCCGCCCTCGAGGGTGAGGGTTTCGCCGGACATATACTTGAAGTCCGGGGAGCCGAGCAGCACGCACACGCGGCCGATGTCCTTCTCCGGGTCGCCGAAGTGACCCATCGGAACGGCCTTGACGTTCTTCTCGTAGGCTTCCGGATACGCCATCTTGAAGTTCTCCAGCTGAGAGGTCATCGCAAGGGGCGCGACGATGTTGACGTTGATGTTGTCCTTGCCCCATTCGGTGGCCGCCACGCGGCTCAGGCCGCGGATGCCTTCCTTGGCCGCCGCATAGGAGCACTGGCCCGCGTTGCCGAAGAAGCCCGCGCCGGAAGCAAAGTTGATGACGGAGCCCTGCGTTTCCTTGAGGTAGGGGTAGCACTCGCGCATATAGTAAAACGTGGCGTACAGACCGGAATAGAGAGCCAGATCGAAATGATCCTTGGTCTGCATGGCAAGCGGCACGCCGGAGGCCGAAGCCTGCGCGTTGTTGATGAGCACGTCGATGCGGCCGAAGGTATCGTAGACCTTCTTCACCGTGTCCTTGACGACCTGTTCAGATTCCTCATCCGCGTTGACATCCGCCACGATGGGCAGCACCTTGATGCCGTAGAGACGCTCCAGCTCCTCCTTGGCGTCGAGCAGCTTCTGCTCGTTGCGGCCGGTGATGGCCAGGTTCGCGCCTTCCTTGGCATAAGCCGTCGCCACGCCGTAGCCGATAGATTTTGCCTTGCCGCCGCCGGTGATGATGGCGACCTTACCCGTGAAAATACCCATGTCTTTATCGCTCCTTTTCAAGGAATCTATATTTTCTTACTTAATTATACCCATTTCCTTGCCAAAGGTCAATTCCTGCGCACAAAAAAGCGTGCCGCAAATTCTTTTTTCGGAATCTGCGGCGCGCGATGAGATAAAGCGCAGGATTACTTATTGACAGCGTCCTTGAGCTGCTTGCCGGACTTGAAGACCGGGCTCTTGCTGGCCGGGATCTGCATCGGCTCCTTGGTGGAGGGGTTGATGCCCTGATGCGCAGCGCGCTCCTTGACCTCGAAGGTACCGAAGCCGACCAGAGAAACCTTCTCGCCGGAAGCGAGAGTCTCGGTGATGCTCTCCAGCACGGACGCGACAACCTTGTCGGCGTCCTTGCGGGTCAGGCCGCTCTTCTGGGCCACAGCGGTGATAAGCTCTGCTTTATTCATGAAATTAGCCTCCTGATGATTTGGGATTTATGCCAAAAGCCCCTTCGGACTTTCGCTTACTTTATTTTCGCCATATTGGCGTTTTTTCCTGCCGAACTTTTATTAATTTTTGTTAAAGAAGCCGATTTTTCAGGGATTTTTTCGTTCGAGCGCCTTGCATTCTTCCCACAAAACGTCCATCTCCTCCAGCGTCATACCGTTCAGCTCCCGCCCCTGCATTTTCGCGTGCTCCTCCACATAGGAAAAGCGGCGGATGAACTTCTCCGTTGCACCCTGAAGCGCGAGCTCCGGCGGCACCTTTTTCATGCGGCAGACGTTAACCGCCGCAAAGAGCAGATCGCCCAGTTCGCTAAAGAGCTTTTCGGGATCGTCCCAGACCTCCTCGACCTCGCCGGTCTCCTCGCGCACTTTTTTCAGCGCTTCCTTTGCGTCGTCCCAGTCGAAGCCTACGTTTTTCGCCTTCTTCTGCACCTTGGCCGCGCGCATCAGCGCCGGGAAGGAGCGGGGAACGTCGCGCATCACACCGGTCTGGCTCTGCAAGGATTTCTCCTGCTTTTTGATGGCCTCCCAGTTTTGCAGCACTTCTTCCGATGTTTCCGCGTGAACATCGCCGAATATATGCGGATGCCGGCGAATCATCTTGCGGCAGACATCGTCCAGCACGTCGCGGATCGTGAACTCACCGTGCTCCTGCCCGATGGCCGCGTGCATCGCAATGTGCAGCAGCACATCGCCCAGCTCGTCCGCCAGCGCGTCAGGATCATCCCGGTCGATCGCGTCGAGCACCTCGTAGGTTTCGTCCACCAGATCCGCCTTCATGCTGCGGTGGGTCTGCTCGCGATCCCACGGGCAGCCGCCCGGCGCGCGCAGGCGCGTGACAATCTGCATCAGGTGGTCCAGATCGTAGTGCTCCGCCTCCTCCAATGCAAGCGGCGGCAGCACCAAGCAGGTCAGGTGGTCGTAATGCTTTCTGCGGTCGATCTCGTCCAGCGTCAGCTTTTCCCCGCCGCAGTATACGGGCCATTGCTCGGGATAATGCTCCATCAGCGACAGCTTCAAATCCGACGCCGCCATACGATCGCTGACCTCACAGACCACCAACGGCCTGCGCACGTCAATCACGGTATCCTCCGTCACATCAATCGCCGCCAGCACGTTTGCGCCGTCCAGCGCGCCCGCTTCCGCCGCTGCGCGCTCGTAAAGCCCCACTCCGGGGATCACGCGCCAATCCAGCTTTTCTTCCGCTGCTCGGCGGATTACTGCGCTGACCGTAGCATCCATCAGTCCCGCGCCGCCCGGCACGCGGGGCATACGCGCCGTAGATCACGCCGCCCGACCGCGCCGCGTCGATCACGCGCTCCGCCGCCGCGTCGTTGACCTCGTCAAAATCCTCGTTTTCCTCATAAATGTCATCCAGCGTTTCAAACGGAACGCCTTTCTCCCGAAGGAAATCGGCCGCAGGCGTTACTTCCGTGCGCAGCAGCACCTTTTCGCCGCTTATCAGGGCCTCGACAGCACTCAGCGTCAAATCGCCGCGCGCCACGCCCAATCCGACTAGGGTTATCATGCTTTCTTTCCTCCCAGCTTATCCATCAGGCGCGCGACCCGACGTCCGCCGGGAATCAGCGCCAGATCCTCCTTAGAGAGCGCGCGCAGCACAAAGGTCAGTACGGCGTAAACCAGCACGCCCAGGCACACCGCACCCAGCGTCAGCATCGTGTTGCCGAGCCGTCCGCCCATCAGGCGCACAAAGCCCCACACCGCCGCGCCCATGCCGCCCGCCGCCAGCGCGGGGCGCACCAGCGCATCGACGGGCTTCAGCTTCGTTTTAGAGAGCTTGAGCACCATATACACATTGCCCAGCGCCGCAATCGCGTAGCAAACCACCGTGGCAATCGCCGCGCCCAGCACATTGATTTGCGGGATGCCGATCAATACATAGTTCAGCACGGTCTTGGCCACAATGCCGACCAGAAGGGTTTTAACGGGATAGCTGGGCTTTCCCAACCCTTGCAGCATACCGGTCGTGGTCTGCACCACCGCCAGGAACAGCACGCCGACGGACATGATCGCCAGCAGCTGACCGCCCAATTCCAGGCAGTTTTCCGGCTGCGAAGCGTAAAGCAAGCGCAGAATCTGGTGCGAAAGCAGCCCCATGCCCACCGCTGCGGCCGAGCCGATCATCAGCGCGAGCTTCAGCCCCGTAGAGATCATCCGCTGCAACCCCTGCTGATCCTTTTTCGTCAGCGCAGAGGAAACGGCGGGCACCAGCGACATCGAGAACGACAGCGTGATGACCGCAGGCATATTGACCATGGTGTTGACCATACCCGTCAGCACGCCGTACATTTCCCGGGCATTTTTGAGCTCATAGCCGATGTGCGTCAGGCGGTTGACCACCAGCGACGCATCCACGAGGTTGACGATGGGCATCATTGATGCGCCGATGGTCACGGGAATGGCGATGCTGAACAGCGTGCGGTAAAAGTGCGGCGCGGTCTGCGCGGGCAGCGCCTCGCCCAGCGGATGCTTTTTCCGCTCCATATAGTAGCGCGCCATCATAAAGACCAGTGCCAGCAACTCCGCAATCGTCACGCCGAGAATCGCGCCCACAGCACCGTAAATCAGACCCTGAGGCGCCATCAGCTTGACCAGTGCAAAGCCGAAGACCACCTTGCCCAGAACCTCGATCAGCTGAGAAATCGCCGTCGGAGCCATGTTCTGCGCACCCTGGAAATAACCGCGATAAGAAGAAATCAGACAGACAAAAAAGATGGACGGCGCCAGCGCCACAAAGCCGGGCGCAGAGGCCGGGTCGCCCATCAACTGTGCGATGGGCTGCGACAGCGACGCCATGATGGCCGTGGCCGCAAGGCCGGTGCACAGCAGAATGCGCCGCGTCCTTTTTAGGATCAGTTTTGCGCCCGCGCGGTCGCCCGAAACCAGGCGCTCGGACACCATCTTGGAAATCGCCGTGGGCAGCCCCGCCGAGGACAGCACCAGCAGGAAGTTATAGACCGAATAGGGCGTTCCGTAAAGACCCATGCCTTCGGATGTAATCAGGTCGGTCAGCCACACGCGGTAGAACATGCCGATCACTTTGCCGATCAGCCCCGCCGCTGCCAGGATTGCCGCCCCGCCCACGAAGGACTTCTTGCTGTTGCTCATGCCCTTTCGTCCCACCTTTTCTCACTGCAAATTCTCATCTGTTTCATAACCTCTAAAGAAGATACACCCGCTCCCCGTCCTTGTCAACCGAACAGCGCCAAATTATCGCGGAAAACAGGCATTTTTCAAAGATTGTTTACACAGTTTTTCTCCGGCGTAAATCTTTTGTACCTCCCCGGACGGCGCGCCGGAATCGTCCTTGAGGATCAGCGGCGGCAGCACGGTGCAGCCGTCGCCGCCCATTTTCAATCCTTCGCACAGCACCAGCTGCGCCCTTGCGCCGGGAGCGGGATGCACGGTGCGCAGGCGCTTGAGCGGCAGCTTCTCCTGCGAGAAAAATACAGCAATCTCCGCTAGCCGGTCGGCCTGATGCACCATGAAAAACCTTCCGCCCGGCCGCAGCAGGCGCGACGCGGTGTGCACCACGGTTTCCAGGTCGGTCAAAATCTCATGCCGGGCAATCGCCAACGCGGAATTGGGATTATGCAGCACGCCGCCGCGCCTGCCGTAGGGCGGATTGCACAGCACCGCGTCGTATTTCTCCCTCCCCAACCTTTCCGGCGCATCCTTCAAATCCATTTCATGCACTGCGATTCGCTCCTGCAAACCGTTGAGCTGCACCGACCGCCGCGCCATGTCCACGCAGGCGCTCTGAATCTCTACCGCATCAAAGGTGATCTGCGTCTGCCGCGTGCAGAGCAAAATGGGCAGGATGCCCGTGCCCGTGCCCAGATCCACCGCCCTTGCCCGCGACGGGAGATTGGCAAAGTTTTGCAGCAGCACCGCGTCCGTGCCGAATCGAAACAGGCCGGGATGCTGGATGATCCGCGCGCCGCCGCATTGCAGATCGTCGATGCGTTCGCCCTCCAGAAGGGAGATATTTTCCATATTTTC
>ERZ827168.4287-NODE-4287-length-13260-cov-4.087240_pt1 | contig 13260 bp, 10 predicted proteins | sample MGYA00519868_ERZ827168 | MGnify/ENA primary metagenome ERZ827168 (study PRJEB31778, sample SAMEA3449271) | human gut metagenome | biome: human gut; feature: human-associated habitat; material: faeces | place: United Kingdom | collected 2010/2012 ...
TAAGAAAAAATAGTATAGAAGATGGTGAAAATGGATATCTAGCTACTAAAATTGGAAAATTAATAGGATTTTTTCATTTAATTTTTGGTAAATTAGATGAAGAAGAACGAGCTATACTTGAAGAAAAACTAATAGAAGTTTATTTTAAAAAAGGAATAACTTTTGACGATGATACATTATATATAGAAAATAATAATAAAAATATTATGAGAGTTTTTAAAGATACTATGTATATGCCTATTTTAGAGGATTTATATAATACTTTAAATAAAGATGAAAAAACAAAAAAATTTGCTGTAAAATTATTACCTTTTGTAAAAGGATCTTTAAAATTCTTTAATAATCATACAAATATTAAATTAGAAAATAAATTAATTATTGCTGATGTATATGAATTAGGAGAAGAAAATTTAAAATATGGAATGTATCTTTTTATAGATTTATTTTGGGACAAGATAAAAATAAATAGGAAAATGAAAAAAGCAATTTATTTAGATGAAATATGGAGATTAATAGGTGTTACTTCTAACAAAGATGTTGCTCAATTTATATATAAAATTTTTAAGACAATTAGAAAATATGGGGGAAGTGGTGTAGCAATAACTCAAGATATTATGGATTTATTTAGTTTAGAAGAAGGAGCATATGGAAGAAGTATATTAAATAATTCTAGTATAAAAACATTTTTTTCTCTTGAGGAAGATAATATAAAAATTTTATCTGAAAATGTAAATATTTCTGATAAGGAAAAAATAGAAATAAAATCTTTAAAAAGAGGAGAGTGTTTGATGTTTGTAGGAGAAGATCATATTTTAACAAAAATTGATGGATCTGAATATGAAAAAAATATAATTGAAGGTGATAATGAATTTGAAAAAAGTAATAACAGCAATAAACAATCCAATATTAAATGATAAATTATTAAATTGTAAAAATATAGAGGTTTTAAAAAATGATATTCAGTATAAAGAAGGAATTTTAGAAATTTTAGAATTAGAAAAAAATATAGATATATTAATCTTATCTGAAAATTTGCCTGGAGAAATAAATTTAATAGAGCTATTATTAAAAATTAAAAAGAATGATATAAAAATTTTTATAATTTTAGAGACAGAAAATAATGAATTAAAAAACACATTGTTTGATTATGGTATAAAAAATATTTATTACAATGATAAAATAACAATTGATGAACTAGTAAAAATTATAGAAAAAGAAACAATAGAAAGTAATGAAGAATTAAAAAATGAAATAGAAAAATTAAAAGAAATAATAAGTGAAAAAGAATATAGGAATGAAAGAAAAAAAGCAAAATTTTATAAAGAAAAAATCAGAAAAAATTTATTAGACATTTATAAAAAAATGTCAAAAAAACACGAAAAATGCACTACTCAAAATAACAAAAAAATAATAATTTTTTGTGGAAATTATAATTCTGGAAAGAGTATTGTTTTAGCACTTTTTACTAAAATATTATTCAAGAAAAGCAAGAAAAATTTAGTTATAAATTTTAACGAAAAAAATAATGATATTTTTTTTATTTTAAATAAAAGAAATAATAAAAATAATGATGAAAATATTATAAAAAAAAATAAAAATTTAAGTAGCAAAATAGACGTAATAGATGGAAAAATTTTTGTTGAAAATGAAAAATTTAATAAAGAAAAATTTGAAAAAATTAACGCAAATTATGAAAGGATTTATATAGAAAATTATTTTGAAAATGACAATGAAATTGAACAAGAAATATTAAAAATTTCTAATGAAATTATTTTTTTATCTCAACCAAATTTGTTGGAAATTTCAAAAAGTAAAAAAATTTTAGAAAGATATATTAATAGATATTTAATAGAAAAAGAAAAAATATATATTTTATTTAATAAATATAATAAATATTCTATAGATGAAAATTTATTAAAAAAGATATTTTTTGAATTTAATAGTATAGGAAAAATTAAATTTAATAATAAATATAATTTATTATTAAATGGACAAGTATTTATGAGTATAAAAAAATTAAGAAAAGAATATTTTAAAATTTATAAAAAAATATGAAAAGGAGACACAAAAATATGAAAGAATTAGAAGAAGGTTTAATAGAAAATAAAAATGAAATTGTAAATGAAAAAAATTTAAAATTAGAAAATAATATAATAAAAGAAAATGGACAAGATGAATTTTTGCAATCATCTCTATGGAAAACAATAAATACAGGAATTGACATTGGATTAAGAGCATTATTACCTGATTTATTAGAAGATCAAGTAATTAATTTAAAAGATAATTTGTTAAATTATGGATTTAAAGAAGGAATGACAAAATCTATTAATGATGTTATTAATTTTGGAAAAAGTGCTGTGGGTGTTGTTACAGGAAATTTTGAAAATATATCTCAAATGCAGGATGCAGTTAAAAAGGGGGGAATTATAGATTCAGTAGATTCAGTATTAAATTTTGCTATTAATAAAACTGTTGATAGTGGTATTATTTCATATAAAACAGCAAATATTTTAAGAAGTGGAAAAAATATTATATTAGATAATGTAGAGAAGAATATTGAAAAAGAATTTAATAATCAAACAAAAGCTTTGGAAAATGTAGAAAATTATATAAATAAATGGAAAGATGCCTATAAAAAAGAGGATTTTGATAATATGGAGAAACAATATAAAAATATAGAAAAGGAATTAAATAAACTAGTGCCTATTGAAAAAACATTGATAGAAGCTAGAAAAATTGAAAATACACATAATTTAATAAAAAATAATGGAAAAAATTTTAACATATCTGAAGATGAAAAATCTTTAATTGAAAAATTATAAAAATGCCTCTAATCTTTACGGAAATAATAACTTTTTTGTTGAAATTTCTTGCAAATTTTTCTTTGTTTTAGTATAATACGAGTGTAGAAATAAATAGAAAAGAGGGAAAAAAATGGAAGGACAACAAGATGAGAATATTATACAAAGAGACATAGAAATGGAAATGAGAACAGCATATATAGATTACGCTATGAGTGTTATAGTTTCTCGTGCTTTACCAGATGTTAGAGATGGTTTAAAACCCGTACATAGAAGAATATTATATGCAATGCATGAAGATGGTATAACATCTGATAAACCATACAGAAAATGTGCTAACACAGTTGGATCTGTTTTGGGAAGATATCATCCACATGGTGATGCTTCTGTTTATGATGCAATGGTTAGAATGGCACAAGATTTTTCAATGAGATATATGTTAATTGATGGACATGGAAATTTTGGTTCAATAGATGGTGATGGAGCAGCTGCCATGAGGTATACTGAAGCAAGAATGTCTAAAATTTCTGAATATATGCTAACAGATATTGAAAAAAACACAGTTGATTTTATGCCAAACTATGATGATAGATTACAAGAGCCAACAGTACTACCAGCACAAATACCAGCTTTATTAGTAAATGGTTCATCTGGAATTGCTGTAGGCATGGCAACAAATATACCACCACATAATTTAACAGAAGTTATAAATGGTATTATAAAAATCATAGATGATGATAATGTAACAGATGAACAATTAATGCAGATTATCAAAGGTCCAGATTTTCCTACAGAAGGATTAATTTTAGGTAGAGAAGGAATAAAAGAAGCTTATACTACTGGTAGAGGAAAAATTATAATGCGAGCTGAAGCTGAAATTGAAGAAATGAGTGGAAACAAGCAAAGAATTATAGTTTCATCATTACCATATCAAGTAAACAAAGCTCGTTTAATTGAAAACATAGCACACCTATGTAAAGAAAAAAGAATTGAAGGAATCTCAGAACTAAGAGATGAATCTGATAGAAATGATAGAGTAAGAATTGTAATTGAATTAAAAAGAGATGCAAATGCAAATATAGTTTTAAATCAATTATATAAAAATACTCAAATGCAAGATACATTTGGTGTAATTATGCTAGCATTAGTAAATAATGAACCAAAAATCTTAACATTAAGACAATGTTTGGATTGTTATATAGATCATAGAAAAGATGTAATTTTAAGAAGAACACAATTTGATTTAGACAAAGCATTAGCAAGAGCTCATATTTTAGAGGGATTAAGAATTGCAATTGATAATATTGATGAAGTAATTGCAATTATCCGTAGTTCATATGATGATGCTAAAGAAAGATTAATGAAAAGATTTGGATTAACAGATATCCAAGCACAAGCTATTTTGGACATGAGATTAAAAACATTATCAGGATTACAACGTGAAAAAATAGAAGAAGAATATAAACAATTAATGGAATTAATAGCACATTTAAGAGCAATTCTTGCAAGTGAAAAATTAGTTTTTGATATTATAAAAGAAGAACTTATTGAAATAAGAGATAAGTTTGGAGATGAGAGAAAGACTAAAATTGTTGCGGCACAAGGTGATTTCGAAGATGAAGATTTAATTAAAGATGAACAATCTGTAATAACATTAACACATTTCGGATATATCAAAAGAATGCCAATAGATATATATAGAAGTCAAAAACGTGGTGGAAAAGGAATTATAGGTACAGCTACAAGAGAAGAAGATTTTGTAAAACAAATCTTTACTGCTTCAACACATGATATGATATTATTCTTTACAAATAGAGGAAAACTATATAAATTAAAAGGATATGAAGTTCCTGAAGCTGGTAGAACCGCAAAAGGAACAGCAATTGTTAATTTATTAAGTTTAGATCCAGGAGAAAAAGTATCTGCTGTTATACCAATTCAAAACTTTGCTGAAGGAAAATATTTATTAATGGCAACAAAAAATGGATTAATAAAGAAAACAGCATTAAAAGAATATGATTCATCAAGAACAACAGGACTTTTAGGAATAACACTAAAAGAAAATGACGAATTAATTGGAGTTCGTTTAACTGATGGAGAAGATAATGTTGTATTAGTTACAAGAAATGGATTATGTATTACATTTGATGAAAAAGAAGTTAGACCTATAGGCAGGGTTTCACAAGGTGTAATTGGAATTAGAATTGATGAAGATGATGAAGTTATTGGAATGGAATCAATTATTTCTGGTGGAAAAGCTACATTACTTGCTATTACTGAAAATGGATTTGGTAAGAGAACAGAATTAGATGAATATAGAGTACAACTTCGTGGAGGAAAAGGTGTTGTAACATATAAAATAACTCCAAAAACAGGAAAATTAGTTGGAGTTAGAATTGCAACAGATGATGAAGATGTAATGCTTATAACAGATAAAGGTACAATAATTAGATTAAAAGTTAAGGATATAAGTGTTTTAGGACGTTCAACACAAGGTGTTACTTTAATGAGAACAACAGATGGTGGAAAAGTTGTAAGTATTGAAACTTTAACTCCAGATATGGAAGATATTGAAGAATAATGAAAATAAATAAAAAGCTTGAAAGTTTTAAAGGCGTATATATACAGGCAATTTTATGAAATAAAAGAATGATGAACAAGTCAAAAAATCTAATTTTATGTAGATTTTATTTGGCTTGTTTTTTTGTTTTTTCTAAAATATCTCAAAATTAATATGGGGAGGTGAAAAAATAAAATAATTTACTAAAGATAAAAAGTATAAATAATAAAAAACAAAACTAAAAGGAGAAAAGACAAATGTTAAAAGAAAAAAGATACATAATAGTATTAATTGCAATAATGGTAGCAATTATCATGCTAAAACCAAATTTTTCTAATGCAGTAACAGAATATAAATATTCTGATACAGAGCAAGGAATTGAATGGGGATATGAACTAGATGAAAATAATAATGTTATAAATTTATATTGTGCAACAAAATCTAAAATAGGAAAAGTTGAAATTCCATCTACTATTGATGGTAAAAAAGTAATATCATTACAAGGAGAAGATTATCCAAACTTGTCTGGATATAACTCTGTATTAAATAATTGTAAAGCTGTATCTGAAGTTATAATACCAGATACAATTACAGAAATACCAGATGGTGCATTTTATAATTGTGTAGGATTAAAAAGTATTACAATTCCAAATACAATAGTATCAATAGGATATAAAGCATTTGAAGGATGTGTAGGTTTAAATACTATAACAATGCCTAATTCATTAACATCTATAGGAAGTAATGCATTTAATGGATGTTCAGGATTAAAAAGTATAGTTTTATCTGATAAATTAATTGAAATAAAAAGTAATGCATTTTATGGTTGTACAGGAATTATAAAATTAGAAATACCTGATAGTGTTACTACAATTGGGAAAGAAGCATTTGCTTCATGTACAGGAATAAAGGAATTGAAACTTTCAGAGAGTTTAACAGAATTAAGTGAAAGTGTTTTTTATAATTGTGGAGGGATTAGTAGTGTTAAAATACCAGAATCTGTTACAACAATTTTAAACGGAAATAGTTCACTTTGGGGTGCTTTTGGAAAATGTACAAATTTAGAAAAAGTATTAATACCAGACTCAGTAGTTACTATTTCAAAAGGAGCATTTTTAGATTGTCCTAAATTAACAATTTATGGAAATGATGGAATGAAATCAAAAGAATATGCAGAAGCAAATGAAATAAATTTTGATTATATTGCAAACTGGGATAAAGCAAATGATGGAGCAGATGTAACACCACCATCAGTAGAAAAAATAGAAGTTGCAAGAGAGAGTATAAAAAACTGTACAAAAGATACAAATAAGAATATGTATATTGCATCATCTGGAACAACATTAACAATAAATGTTCAATTTAGTGAAATAGTAGAAGGAAAAACAGCTCCAGTATTAACAATAAAATTTGGAGATATGGATAAAATTGAGTTAACTAATGGTGTAATTGGTGGATCAATAGTTTCTTATAATTATACAATAAAAGAAACAGATAAAGGAGCATTAACATCAGTAAGCTTAACAGGTGGAGATTTAAAAGATTCTGCTGGAAATGTAGCAACATTAACAGTGCCTGCAATATATGTTCAATATAGTTCTGCTGAATGTGTTTATGCAAATGGAACAGCAACAGTTAATCCAGATAATGAAAATAAAGATAATAATAAAACAGATAATAACCAAAAAGATGATAATAAAGTAGATAATAATAGTAAAGATGAAAATAATAAAGACAATAACAACAATAACAACAACAATAATCAAGCAAATAATAATGATAAAAATAATCAACAAAATTCTAATAATACAAATGATGATACAAAAGCAAAAGGAGAGTTACCACATACGGGAGCTGGAATTGGAATAGTATTTATATTAACATTTGTAACAATATTATGTGTAATTGTAAGAAATAAATATAATAAATTAAGAGATATTTAATGGGGGAAAAAATAATGTTTGAAACAATAATAGAACAATTAAAAAATCCGGTAACATCTATGGTAGAAAAATCTAAAGAAGAAGGAATAAAAAAAGGAACAATAAAACTTGTAATAATATCAGCAGTAATGGCATTAATAAATGTAATAACTTCAATGATGTCAATATTCTCAAAATATTCATCAAAAAGTTGGTATGCAGATATTTATGAAAAAAGTGAATTAAGTAAAATGAAATGGGATGCAATAAAAGATGCAGAACTATTTGGAACATTCTTTAAAACATGGGTAATTATTGCAATAGGGATTGCAGTAGTGGCTTTAGTATTATGGATAATTGCTAAATTTATAAAAAGTCCAAAAGAATATTCAGATACATTATCAATAGTAAATAGTGCAGTAATAACATTTGCTATAGCATCTATTATAAACATTATATTATCAAAAATATATGCACCATTAGGTATTATATTTATGTTTGCAGTAAGTATTTATATAGGATATAGTGTGATATTTGCATATGAAAGATTGTTAGAAGTAGAGGATACAGATAAATTAGTTTTAATATCAACAGGAGTATTTACAGTATTATTAGTAGTTTTAATAGTTGTATTTTGTGCTGCAACAGGAACATCATTAAAAAGTATAAACGCACTTATGGATTTATTATAATATAAAAAAGTCAAGTTCTAAAGAATTTGACTTTTTTTATATATAATTTATTTTCTTTTAAAACGTAAATCTTCACCAAAGAAATAATAAATATCATAGTAACCAACAATTCTTGATCCTATTCGTTCCTCATAACTTTTAAAGATATTATTAATATTAAGGTTAGTTGAAATTATAGTTTTGGTAACTTTATTATTTAAATTTAAGATACGAGTATTTAATATTGTGAATAATTCACTTAGTTTCATACTGTTTAAACATTCTGTTCCAAGATCATCTATAATAAGCAAATCAGCCTCTAAAACATCTTTATAAAAGTTATCTTTATTTGCAGTTTTATATTTATTAAATTTATTATCAATAATAGTTTCTAATAAAACAGGAGCAGTTTGATAAAGCACATTTTTCCCTTTTTTTATAAGTTCATTTGCTATACAGTTGGACATATATGTTTTTCCTAAACCTGTATTTCCCGTAAATAAAAGATTCTTTGAGTTTGGGTTATCAAAGTCATTTACAAATTCAATACATTTTTGTTTAATATTTAATATATTTTGTTTTGGTGATATATTAAAGTTACTAGAAATTTCATTTGAAAATATATTTGGATTAAAATTTTCAAAGTTTTCTTTGCTTAAATTTGTCATATTAGACTTATTATATGAAATGTTTAGTAATTTTTGTTTTAAACATGAACACATTACTGTTGCTGATGTTCCAGATTTTATATATCCAGTATCTTTACATAGACAACATTCATATTTGGGTTGTAAATCATTTGCTGAAAGATTATTTTCAGATAGAATATTTTTTCTTTCTTCCTTAAGACTTTCAATTTTTTGATGTAAGTTTTCTAAAGAAGACGAATTTCCCAATAAGATATTTTTTGTTTCATTAATTGCTACAGAATTTAATTCGTCTTCAATTTCATGAAGACGAGGTATTTTTTTATATAATTCTACTTTTTGATGTTCAAAATTAACTTCAGCTTTACGTTTTTTTTGCTCATAATCACTTAAAAGTGATGTTAAAATATCATTAGACATTTATATCTCCTTCTATTCCTTGAATATTTGAAGCTGCAACATTAGGGTAATTAGGATTTTGATTTATTTGGAATTGATTATCCGTATTTGTTTGCATATTTGAATTGGCATATAAAAATGATAAATTAGTATATTGCCTTTGTTCATATGATGCTTTATTAACTTGTTTTTCTAATTGTTTTGTATCTTTTCTTTGTTTTTCACGTTGTTCTATAAATGCATAGACTTCCTCGGGGGTTTTTAGACCTCTTTCATGCCAATTAGTTATAATGTTATTAAAATATTCAAAGGTTGGATTTGATTTGTAAACACTACGCTTTAGAGCAATTTCAATAATATTTAAATTATAACCATAATCAAGTAACCATTTTTCGATATATGCTTCTTCATATTGTGTTAATGTTTGTTTTCCTAGTTTTTTTGCTATTGTTTTCTTTATTTTTACTAATGCATCTTGTTTTTGATAATAAGAGTCTAAATCTTCCCAAGTTTGAATTTTATTGCTTCCCCAGGCTTCTGCAACGGTTTGAACATATTTCATATTTAATGCAGAACGTCTAAAACAATAATCAAATAATGAAATTAAAACTTGATCATCAAAATTATATTTTGTAAGCCAAATATCGATATTATTATACCAAGATGGTCCCATAATACCTGAAAAATATGTATTATTGATATGTTCAATAATTTTTGCTCTAGCTTTATTTTTGGCAATATCAGCAACTTTTTCAGGAGACATTGTTAAATTTGGTTTATATAGTTTATTGAGTGTTTGTTCTTGCAAATTTGATATTATAAAACCATTTTCTTTTCTGATTATAAAACCATTTTCTTCTAAGTATGTAAAGGCATCATTAATGTCTTTTAAAGGTAATGCTAAATTTTTAGATAAGTCATTTAATTTCGCATCTTTTTCATATTTTGAAAGAAATATAATATAAAGATATACTTTTACACTTGTTGCTGGCATTTGAGATAAATATTCTGCAAAGAATATATCTGGAATGACTGTTTCAGAAAATAGTAACGGTAAATCTGATTGTGTTAGTTTCATTTTGTACCTCCTTTTGTTATATTAAAATGTCATTAGAATTATATCATGTATGGTAAGAAAATCAAGTAAAAAGTCAAAACTTTTTATATAAATATAATTTTGGTCGAATAAGATATTTTAATATATATTTAAGAACGTAAACTATAGATTCACCATTTAATCCGACTATACTAAACAATATAATTGGAAATGATAAAGATATAAAAAGAAAAATTTTAATGTCCCAATTTTTTATAAAAATGTGTAAAAGACCAAAAGTAATTAAACACCATATAACAATAAAAATTGCTGTTTGGTAATCTAAAATCCCTAATATTTTATTTTTAAAATTGTAATTTTGAGGTATTATGAATTTCATAGAAATAGTCCTTTCTAAATAAGATTAAGAGTAGTTTTCCACAATTAGTTCTATTTCTTGAAAAAGTTATTCACATTCTGTGAAATAGTTGTGGAAACACCACCTAAAAATTCGCGTGAGAATGAATTTGCTTTTATTAAAGCATAAATCGCACCAATATAAATAAATTTTATAATTAGATTTCCAGATGAATAATCCATAGAAAATAATATTAATAAAACAAGTGATACTATAATTTGAATAAATAATAATGAAAATAAATTGCGAATCCATGATTTAAAGAACCAAGATGTATTTTGTAAAATTAATGATAAGAAAGCAACAGGAGTTAAAAGAATAAATATTTTTACCATTATATATCTAAAGGCATAAGTGAAAACTAAACTTAAAAGCGAAGAAGATAAAGAAATTTTTATAATACCATCTAAAGAAAAAACATCTAATGAAGAAAAAGAAATACCAATGGATTTATTTATTTCTAAAATCAATTCTGAAAAGCAAATATTTTTATTAAATAAATCTTCACCAATTCCACGAATAGCTAAAGTAATATTTGATGTAAAAGATAATATTTCTTTTATGAAAAAATATGAAAAATTAATACATATTCCAAAAATAATTATTTTAAAAATAAATTGTGATGGCTTTTCAATTTTATTATAATTAAAATGAGAAAATAAATATTTTATTGAATAATATAAAATAAATCCAAATAATAAAGAATTGCAAATTAAAATAATTCCATTGTGAGAATTTGTTCCTAATATTTTTTCAAAAAAAGAATCAGAAATTATATCTGGATTTATAAAAATAATATCATCTAAAATTTCATATAAATTATTATCAATTGATGAAAATAAATTTTGTAAAATTGTATTAATTGTTTCAATAATTATTTGGGTAATATTTTTTGCATTTTCCATTATGCCTCCTAAAAATATTTGATAAATTATTTTTTTATAATAAAAAATAAACAGTAAAAACAATAAATTAATAAAAATAAATTATTAATTAATTAATGATTGAATTGCAGATAAAATTAAATCAGCTGCTAAAATAAATGCATAAGAAAATAATGAACCTGTAATAAGTTTTTTTCCAGTTCTTATTTTTTCTTCATCACCAAAACTAAACTTTCGCATAAGAGCTCCAGAACAAATTGCCACAGCTGCAGCAGGCGTAGATATTTTAAGAATCCATTCTTCTATCTCTTTAAATGCATCATTTACTTTATTTACCAATTTTGGAGTAGATGCAAAAGCTTGGATTGAAAAAATAAATAGTAATAATATAACTAAAATTAAGTTGAAAATAATTTTTTTCATAAAACCTCCATTCTATAAATTTTATTAATTAGAAAAAATAATTAATAAAAATAAATAATTAAATTATTTAAAATATGGAAACATTTTTAATTTTTGAGGAGTTAAAATTTTTTCTCCATCAGATAAAAAAGCTAGGCAAGAAAATATTTCTAAATTTTGAGTAAAAAAATTTGTATCGAAAATAAAATCAGATTGAGTATAAGTATTATAACTTTCTGTAATATTTGAATTTTTGGAATTGAATGAATTAGTAATATAGTTAAAATATGTTTCTTTTGCGTTTTCTGATATAGTTGAAGAAGTTTTTTCTTTATCTTCTTTTCCTAATTGTTTTTGAACTTCTTCAATTGTATAAATATCATCAGTTCTAAACCATAATTTATTAATTAAATTTTGAATAATTACTTTTACAGAATTATCATCTTTTAATGTATTTTTTAGAGAAGAATAACTTTGAGTAGAAACAATATTTATACATTTTGCCTCACGGCTAAGAGAAAAAAAGTCAGCATCTGTTTTAGTAACATATTCAGCATATTCATCACAAATGAAGGCGCATGGTTTGGCCTTGTTTTTTGATAAATTATACATTACTTCAGATTGAAAATCTAATTTTAAATATGCTGAAATTAATTTTGATAAATTTTTGTATTCTGCAATATTCATATTTAATATAACAATTTTTCCACAATTTAGCATAGAGGAAAAGCCTTTAAAATTTAATTCATCTAAAGGAGCACAAAAGGTTTGTGATATATTATAATCTGAGACAAATATATTTGTAATACGTGTAATTTCAGATTTTAGTATTGCTGAGGTTCTTGAATCTAACGAATGGAATTCTTTTTCAAAAAAATCCAAAGCAGAGTTTAATTCATAAATTTGTTTATGATTAAATTTATTTTCATAAAATAAATTTTTTAATATTTTTAATTTTGAATTATAATAATCAATTTCAGTAATTAATTTATGCAATTCAATAAATGTTACATATCCATTATTATAGAATCTACAAAGTTTTATAGCTTCTGTTAAAATTTGTTCTGCTTTATCAAGCCAGAATGATTCTGAATTGTTTTCGGAGAATAATAATAAAATTGTTTTTAATCTATTAGCTAAAACAGAAGGTTTTAAGTTTGGTTTATGAAGAGGATTATATTTTATTTTTGAATTTAATCCAATTTCTATTAAATCGTTTTTTAAATTATATTTAATTAATAAATTTTTTACATATTTATAGTAATTTCCTTTTACATCCAAAATTAAAATTGGAATTTTACTATTTTTATTTAATGAATTATATTTTATAAATTGTTCTGTAAAAGGATACATTGCAGAAGATGTTTTTCCTGTTCCAATTGTTCCTGTTATTAAAAAATTTTGATATAGTCCTGATTCAGAAATAATAATATTTTTATGGGAATTAAATTCTTTCCCTATTAATAAATTAATTTGATTTTTATTTTTTGAAGAATAATTATTATTTTTTTTATTTTTTG
>ERZ827168.4288-NODE-4288-length-13256-cov-4.440118_pt1 | contig 13256 bp, 10 predicted proteins | sample MGYA00519868_ERZ827168 | MGnify/ENA primary metagenome ERZ827168 (study PRJEB31778, sample SAMEA3449271) | human gut metagenome | biome: human gut; feature: human-associated habitat; material: faeces | place: United Kingdom | collected 2010/2012 ...
CGCACAGCGTCGGCACATCGTCGCACAGCTCCGGCCGGCAGAGCCGGATCAGGCACAGCTCCGCCGCGATGCGCGGGTTGGGCTGCGATGCCATCGCGCCGAGCGTCTGCTGGATGCTCTGAAGGTTTGCCAGCAGCTGCGCGGACGAAAATGCACCGGAGAGTTCATCCAGTGTGACCGGGTCATATGCGCCGGAGAGCAGCTCCCGGCCGCCGCGCGGCGCAACGGCCTGCATGAGCAGGTCGCGCTGGAGCATACTCAGCTCGTCGAGCAGGGCAGAGGGGTCTTTCCCATCCTGCCAGAGGTCGCGGAACTGTTCGAGTGCGCCTGCGGTGTCACCGGCGGCAACGCTTCGCAAAAGCTGCGCCGTGCGCAGGTTTCCGGCAAGACCGATGGCGGAGATGACCGCGTCGGTCGAGATACATTCGTTTCCGCAGCACTGGTCGAGCAGTGTGAGCGCGTCGCGCATACCGCCGTCCGCCATGCGGGCGAGCAGCGCGGCCGCATCCGGCTGCAGGTTCAGGCGCTCCTGCTGCGCCACATAGTTCAGGCGCGCGGTGATCGTGTCGACCGGGATGCGCTTGAAGCTGTGCCGCTGGCAGCGGGATAGGATCGTCGCCGGGACTTTGTGCAGCTCCGTCGTCGCGAGGATGAACATGAGGTGCTCCGGCGGCTCTTCGAGGATCTTCAGCAGAGCATTAAACGCCGAGTTGCTGAGCATGTGTACCTCATCGACGATATACACGCGCTTGCGCACGCTGGCGGGGGAAAACACCGCCTCATCGCGCAGGGCGCGCACATTGTCGACGCCGTTGTTGGACGCGGCGTCCAGCTCGACCACGTCGAGGACCGACCCGTCGTCGATACCGCGGCAGGCGGCGCACCGGTTGCACGGGTTGCCGTTGACCGGATGCTCACAGTTGACCGCCTTGGCCAGGATCTTGGCACAGGTGGTCTTACCCGTACCGCGCGTGCCGATGAACAGGTAGGCGTGGGACAAGCGTCCGGTCTCGACCTGCTTTTTCAGCGTCTCGGTAATATGCTCCTGACCGACAACGTCGTCAAACGTCTTCGGCCGGTATTTGCGATAGAGCGCCTGATACATCATTTGCGCGCGTCACCTCCGGGAACGGAAAACATAAAAAACGTGACCATTGACAAGACTGCACACCCACCTTTGAATAGACGACATGCCCGTTACCACAGCAGCCAGCTCGGGCTCGGCGCCCCCACGGCACACGGAGTGACCTGCTTAATGCTGCTCGGTTCCCCGCCTGACATGGTTCACAAGGCTCCGTTGCGCGGGACCGAACCTTCAACGCCGCTTACTGCGGGCAGACGACACATCGACCTATCCGGGGGCGGGAATTCATCCCTGCTATAGCGGATTGCAGGTACAGGACACCGCTGGCTCCCCGACTAGTGCAGCCTTGTCAATGGCCACGTGCAAGTATTCTACTACAAAAGCGGGAATTGCGCAAGAGCGGGAAGCAATTTTCTTTTTCGGGACTTTTTCGCACAAAAATGCGCCGGAAGAAAAAAAGGTCTTTACAAATGTGAAAAATGTGCTATAATGAACAAGCCTTGTGGGGGCGTAGCTCAGCTGGGAGAGCGTTCGGTTCGCATCCGAGAGGTCAAGGGTTCGAATCCCTCCGTCTCCACCAAACTTCAGAAATCCTCCCCGTGACCGTTGGGTCATGGGGGGGATTTCCTATTATTCAAAGAAAAGAAGCGAGATCACGCATCCGCTGATGGGAGGAATTCGCATGAAAGCACAGATCATCGCCGCACTGCTTTTTCTGGTTCTGGGCATCGTGTTTGCCTGCGGAAAAGGCACATTTTTGATCGCAGGCTATAATACGCTCCCGGAGGAGAAAAAGGCACGGTATGATGCGCGCAGGATCCTAAAAAGCATGAGCCGGATGATGTTTTCCTGCGTGGGCTGCATGGCGGTCGGGATCCTCGGCTCGATCGTGGACGTACCTTGGCTCGTGGTGCTCGGCATCGTTCTGACGGTTCTGATCATCGTGTTCTTTCTGATCCGCATCAACCGGGAGGGCAAGCGGTAACGCCTGCTGCACAAATAGTCACCCCCGCGCTTGTCGCAATGACAAGCGCGGGGGTTTTTGCGTGCATGAGCGGCCGTGTTTATGATGTTCAGGACAAAAGCGGCGTGTTTTACTTGTTATACTTCACCAAAGCGGGCCGGGTCCGATAATCGTCTATCTGAGCATTTCGGGAGAGGACCCGCAGCGCTCTGGTAAACGTTTGAATTTCCTCGTCGCTGAAGCCTTCCAGGGTATCAAAGAAAGGTTTCCACAGCTTCTGATACATTTCGGCTGAATGATTCTCGAAAGCCTTTATTCCTAATTCGGTAGGCTTGAGGATGATGTTTTTCTTGTTATCCATTGTCTGGTAACGCTCGATGAGACCCATACCGCAGAGCTTTTTCTGAATACGTGAAAAGGAGCTTTGCGGAATCGACAGAGCATGGATCATATTATTCATGTGTTCGTTGCTGTCCCGGTGCACAACAACATATTCCAAGACCTGCCACTCGTTGGGTACCAGGTAAATGTCTTCATAGATCTGAAACGCCGAAGTAGCTCTGGAAATATAGTTCACATGCTGTACAAGCGCGGAAACCAGCGGACGGTATCTTCCCATCCATTCGCTCATCAAATTCACCAATCTTTCTTGTCTGCCAGCGTCGCCGAATCAAAAGCAGGGGAAAAGCCGCTTGCCCGGAGCACTTCTCTGCCGGAAGCTGCGAGCAGACGGTGGGCAGAAAAATACATTAACAAAGTACCATACTTTTCTTCTTTTGTCTATGTATTATCTGTTGTTCATTCTGTCTAAAATGTGAAGAAATGATTTAGGAACAATGCCAATTGTATTCAATTGGATAAACTGTTATACTGCAATTGCATCCATATGGATACAATAATATTCAGGAGGGTACAAAATGAAAAGCCTCACCTTCAAGACCCGAGAGGGATGCAGAAAGCTGCTTGTGCTTTTTCTGATCCTGATCCTGGTCAGCAGCTTCTTCGCGCGCCTTGTGCAGACGGACTTTGGTAATCTGAAAGTGGAACGCATTACCATTGACGCCCGCGGCGCAGAGCTCGACGGCGAGCTCTATTATCCTGTCGGCACCACGAGTAAGGATCTCTATCCCGGAATTGTTATCACCCACGGCGGTGGCTGTACTTACATGTCATCCAGAATTTGGGCGGAAGAGCTCGCCCGCAGAAACTTCGTGGTGCTGAACGTCAGCGCCTATGGCGCCGGCACCAGCGCCCAGCCCGACTACGATGAAAACGACCAGGGCATTGAAGGCCTGGACGGAAATCTGACGCCGATGGGTCTGCTCGACGCCAAAGCATTTCTCAGCTCCCTCAGCTTCGTTGACTCCACCCGGATCGGTATGGCGGGCCATTCGATGGGCTCCCGCCGTACCGGCTACGCGGCCGTCATGGACTGCGGCTACCTCTCCCTGAACGACCGCCTGATCAATGTCCTCTACGATACCTTCGGCGAGACCTTCACGGAAGATGAAATCAATGAAGATGCCTACAAGCTGGCCGAGAGTCGGCTGAACGTGGATCAGCTCAAGTACTTCAACAGCCTCGCGGCCGCGGAAACCGAGCTGTACAACGACGAGCTCCGTGCTATCTGCCTGATCGGCGGCGACGGCTCAGTCATCACCCACAAGCAGTCCGTTACGGTCGGCGGCATTGAAGTCCAGAGGAACTGCCAGGTCAACATGGGCGTTCTCAACGGCGACTACGACACCGGCTACTACGACTACCCGTCCAGAGACACCTCCAAGGAAGCCTGGGAGACCGACGGCAAGGACATTGTGCTCGAAGAGTGGTACATCCTCAATGACGTGACCAACCACAGCACGACCGCCGGCCAACTCTACCAGACCTCGACCGCCTCGAACGCCGCGCTGAACGATGCGCTGGCCAACCGCGCCACCCGCATCATCATCCGCAATCCTGAGACCCACTCCAAGAATTTCTTCTCCAACGACACCACCTCCGACCTGGTCAAGTACTTTGAGCAGTCCCTGCAGTACAACCGCGGTGACCTCGGCAGTGCGGACGCCGCTCCGCTGGATGCCTCAAACATGACCTGGGGCTGGCGCGCGTTTTTCAACATCATTGCGATGCTCTCCATGATCTTTATGCTGGCGGCTCTTGCCGGTATCCTCTTCCGCAGCCCGAGCTACGCGGACGCGGTCTGCGAGGCGGAGGATGAGCCCGCGCCGAACAAGAAGCTGGTGTGGGCGCTCGGCATCCTGACCGTCATCCTGACCGCCATCGCCATCTACATGACCAACAAGAAGGGCTTCTTCCTCTACAATCCCGGTAAGTTCCTTCCGCTCGGCCGTACCGCCACGATGACGATGTACTTCCTCGTTTCCCTGACCGTCGTCTCGGTCATCATGCTCATCGTGAACGTGCTGATCAGCAAGAAGACCACCGGCAAGACCGGCCTGGCCGAGCTGAATGTCCTGATCGCGCCGAAGAAGATCCTCAAGCATATTGCCGTCGCGCTGCTCCTCCTCTGCGCTGCCTACGGCTCTCTCATGGTCATCCAGTACTTGTTCGACCAGGATTACCGCTCCTGGATGACTGTCTTCTCTACTATGAAAGTCGAGCACTGGTTCATCGCGCTCAAGTACCTCATCTTTGCCTTCCCAATGTACATCATCATGGGCATGGCCGTCAACTTCTCACACCGCACGGATATTCCCGAGTGGAAAGACACGCTGATCTCCATCATCGTCAACTCTGCCGGTGTGTGGATCATCTGCCTGATCAATATTTTCATCGCCAAGACCAGCTACGACGGCACCCTGTTTAGCAGCTTCATCTGCAGCTACCAGTTCAATGTCTTCGTGCCGATCACCGTGTATCTGTCCCGTAAACTGTACCGCATGACCAAGTCAATCTGGAGCGGCGCCATGCTTAACAGTTGCCTGGTCGTCTGGTCCATGGCCTGCACGCTGGGCATCAACGACATCTACCACGGCCAGAGCGTCATCAGCAACTTCTTCAACATCTGATGTCCCCAATTCTTTTCTCTCTCCTCTTCGCTCGGCACTGTCAAGGGCTGAAACCAATCACAAAGAGCACGTTGCGTCAGCAGCGTGCTCTTTTTTCCTGTCAGGCAAGGGTCACTTCATGGGTCGCGCCATGCGGCTTCCGTTTTTTTGTTGGGATGTCTTTTTGAGGGGATCAGGGTTCTGTATCGGCTGACGGGATGTTCTCTCTCCGATGCAGGGCCAGGAAGCAAATCAGCGTACCCAGAGCCGCCAGAAACAGCAGGAGGCGCAGCACCAGATCAGTGCCGTTCAGGTCGAGCAGCTTCCCGAAAATGATCGACGCGAAGAAGGAGAAAAGGAGCGGCGCCCCGTTGATCATGCTCTGGGCGGTCGCACTGTTCCGGTGGGGGATCGTTTCACGGACGTATTCCACCGAAGCGGGATGGAGCAGACCCGTTGAGAAGGCGTGGAACAGGGAGGTGGCCCAAAGCGCACCGACGCTGGCGGCCAGGCAATAGCCGGCAATCTTCAAGGTGTAGAAGAGCATACTGGCAAACAGGAGCGCAGCGACGCTCCACTTTTTCCGAAACCGGGAAAAGAGGAAGATCACCGGCACTTCCAGAAAGGAAAGGAAGGCGCCCAGAGCGCCGAAAGAAGCGACGTTTCCGCCTACGTTCTGCACGATGTTGACCAGAAACAAGGTCAGGGTCTTATTGGCGCAGGAAACCAAAGCAATGCCCAGCACCAGGAAAAGAAACCGTGGATAATTTTTCAAGATGGAGGAGAGAGCGGAGATCCGGAAGCCGCCCTCCTCTGTGCGCTTCCCTGCCGCTTCCGTATGGATACCGTTACGACGGATGCACTCCGCCGCGGCGGCCAGGAGGAGGAAGAGGCCGTGACCCAGCAGGAGCAGGGGAAGGGCGTGCAGCATCTCCAGGAGATAGCCGAGCAGCAGGGATCCCAGTGCATAGCCCAAAGACCCGAGCCCCCGGGCGAAGCCGAAGTCGATTTCCACACCTTCCCCCCGGAGGTCCAGATAGATCTTCGATACAAGGCTGCTGAGCACCAAGGTCAGCGACAGATAGAGCGTGTATCCGGCGGACACCGTGAGACAGGGTTTGCCGGGGCAAAGAATTGCAGGAAGCAGCAAGGTCTGTGCGGCGACAGTGATGAACAGGGCATAGTATGCGCTTTGGCCGCCTGTACGGTCGATGCGCGCGGAGACGAAAAGCATCAAAGCGAAACCAATCGCGGATGAGGCTGCGCTGATCGTACCGATCTCGGCGTTGAGAAAACCGATCTCTTGCAGGAAAGCAGCTGCGAAGCCAACAAAGGCACAGCCGCCGGTCCAGTACAGCAGCTGCATGAGATTGTACAAGCGCCGGGGAGATAACCCGTCCTTTTTTGCCCTCATGATACAGACCTCGTTTCCGACACTTCTATGAGTTTATGAATACACTGCGTCTCCGGTTTTAAAGATGCATTTATTGTAGCGGAAAAAGGAAACGATATCAATAGAAAAAGCATCGGAAGCACCGCAATTTACAACACTTGGGAACCGATGCTGGGAGGGAATTTGCATGAGAGCACAGATCATCGCAGCGCCGCTTTTTCTGGTTCCGGTCATCGTGTTCTTTCTGATCCGCATCAACCGGGAGAGCAAGCGGTAACGCCTGCTGCACAAAAAGTCACCCCCGCGCTTGTCGCAATGACAAGCGCGGGGGTTTTTTCATGCATGAGCGGCCGGGTTTTGTTGGCATCAGCGTAAAGGCACGCGAGCGGCGTCATTCCTTTTCGCTGAGTCCGCGCTCAAAGCGGAACTTGGCCTTGTTTTCCGGCACCTCAACGGGATATTCCCCCGTGAAGCAGCCGGTGCAGAAGCCCTCGCCGCACTCGGCCAGCTTTGTTACGCTGTCGGTGCTGAGATATCCGAGGGAGTCGACGCCGATGATCTGCGCGATCTCCGGGATCGTGTGGCTGCATGCGATGAGGTTCTCGCGGGAGTCGACGTCCGTCCCGAAATAGCAGGGGTTGAGGAATGGCGGCGCGGACACACGCATATGAACCTCCGTCGCGCCGGCCTCGCGGACGAGCTTTACGATGTGGGCGCAGGTGGTGCCGCGGACGATGGAGTCGTCGATCAGTACCACGCGCTTGCCGCGGATGGTGGAGGAGATGGTGTTGAGCTTGATGTTGACGGATTTCTCCCGCTGGCTCTGCTCCGGCTGGATAAAGGTGCGGGCGATATACTTGTTTTTGATGAAGCCCACGCCGTACGGGATGCCGGACTGCTTGGAATAGCCGAGGGCGGCGTCCAGGCCGGAGTCCGGAACGCCGATGACCACGTCCGCCTGAACGGGGTGCTCGAGTGCCAGAAATGCCCCGGCGCGCTGCCGCGCAGTGTGGACGCAGCTGCCGTCTATGACGGAGTCCGGACGGGCGAAGTAGATGTACTCAAAGACGCACAGCGAGCGGGGGCACTGGCCGCAATGGGTGGTTATGCTGCGCAGGCCGCCCTTGTCCGCGATGACGATCTCGCCGGGACGCACGTCCCGCACGAACTGTGCACCGATGCCGTCCAGCGCGCAGCTCTCGGAGGCAAAGACCCAGCCGTCTCCCAGCCTTCCGATGCAGAGCGGCCGGAAACCGTGGGGATCCCGGACGGCGATCAGCTTCTGGGGCGACATGATGACCAGCGAGTACGCGCCCTTGATCCTGTCCATGGCGGCAGAGACCGCCTCCTCGATGGAGGAGGCCCGCAGACGCTCGTTGGTGATGGTATAGGCAATGACCTCGGTGTCGCTGGTGGTGTGGAATATCGCGCCGTTGAGCTCCAGCGCCTCCCGCAGCTCGGCGGCGTTTGTCAGGTTGCCGTTGTGGGCGAGCGCCATGCTGCCCTTGATATGATTGATGATCAGGGGCTGGGCGTTTTCGCGGCTCTTCTTGCCGGTTGTGGCGTAGCGGACGTGGCCCACCGCCAGCTGGCCTCCGCCGAGCTTTTGCAGGCGCTCGGGAGGGAAGACCTCACCGACAAGACCGAGGTCCTTATATCCCGATATGACGCCGTCGTCGTTGACGGCAATGCCGCAGCTCTCCTGTCCCCGGTGCTGGAGCGCGAACAGGGCGCTGTAAGTCAGCCCGGCAACATCCGTCCCGCCGCTGCTGTAAATGCCGAAAACGCCGCATTCCTCATGAATCTTTGAAAACATAGGCCCGCGCCCCGTTATGCGCCGAGCATACGGCGCAGGATCTCCTGATATGCGCCCTCCACATTGCCGAGATCACGGCGGAAACGATCCTTGTCCAGTTTTTCGTGGGTCGTCTCGTCCCAGAGGCGGCAGGTGTCGGGGCTGATCTCGTCGGCGAGGACGATGCTGCCGTCGGGCAGGCGGCCAAACTCCAGCTTGAAGTCCACAAGGTCGATGCCGATGCCCTTCATGATGCCCTTGAGCAGGTCGTTGACCCGGAAGGCCAGCGCCTTGATCTGCTCCAGCTCCTCGGCCGTCGCCAGCTTCAGGGCCAGCGCATGGTAGGAGTTGATGAGCGGGTCGCCGAGGCTGTCGTTTTTATAAGAGAACTCGATGGTGGGGGCGTCAAACACAATGCCCTCCTCCACGCCGTACCGCTTGGCGAAGGAGCCGGCGGAGATGTTGCGGACGATGACCTCGAGGGGGACGATGGTGACCTTCTTGACGAGGGTCTCCCGGTCGGAAAGCTCCCGCACGAAGTGGGTGGGCACGCCCTGCTCCTCCAGCAGCGTCATCAGGTGGTTGGTCACCCGGTTGTTGATGACTCCTTTTCCGGCGATGGTGCCCCGTTTTTCGCCGTTAAAGGCGGTGGCGTCGTCCTTGTATTCGACGATCAGCAGTTCGGGATCGTCGGTGCGAAAGACCATCTTGGCCTTGCCTTCGTACAGCTTCTCAAGCTTCTGCATAGCAATACCTCCATGATAAATTGATTTTTTTGGCAGAATGTTTTTATACTGTGATATTAGACCGAAAGGATCAGAAAAACAATATTTTTTCAGGGCATTTTTGCGATTTCGGATGGTATCACAATGAGAGCGGGAAAATGCCGCCTTGTTTATGTTCGTTTTGCTCCCCCCACGGTTTGGCGCGCCGTGTGCCGGATGCCGTCCTCGCCGGAACCGGGACGCTGTGCCGCTGGATGATTGGCTTTATGCGCCGCCGGGAAATCCTTCGTCTCCCAGTCTCGGTACAGGGAAAAGAGGCCGCTGTGCGCCTCCCCTTATCGCTCGGATTTCTTTGTTGACGCGCAATGGTTGGTCGTGTCGTTCTCCCCAAAACGATTCTCCTTTTTTGTGACGCAAAAACGTATGTGACACCACTCGACAGAACCGGTTTTGCGTGCTATAGTAAGAGAACAGTTTGTTTGGAAGGGATGTTTTCAGCAAGTGGAACGCAAAGGCAAACAGAAAAAGACGGCGCGCAATGTTATCATCATCCTGTGTGTGGTCCTTGTGGCGGTGTCGATCCCGGTAATTATGGCGCTCAGGAAATCGCACAGCCAGCCCACGCCGGCGGAGACTACGCCCACGCCGACCGCGCCGCCGGCAGAGGAGACCGTCAGCGCGACGCCGTCGATCGAGCTCCCGCCGTATGGCGGCTATTCGTTTGACAACGACGAGCTGGTGCAGCTGTCCGACTGTGCATTTGTCGGCGACAGCATCTGCAGCGGCCTGTTCGTCTATGATGTACTGCCGAAGGACATGGTCGTTGCGACCGGAAATGTCGGCATCCGCAGCCTGCGGGAATATACATTTGATATCAACGGCGGTACGTATACCGCGCTTGAGGCGCTGAAGGTCATCGACCCGAAGTATGTCATCTTCTCCATGGGCATGAACGACATCAACATGACCAGCGAGGAGACGTACTGCCAGAACTATCTCAGCTTCCTTGCCGATACGCAGGCGGAGCTGCCGTCGGCAAAGCTCTATGTCGCATCGATCACGCCGATCGATGCCGGGTCGAACTTCGCCTCGAACGATAAGATCGACCGCTACAACGCTGCGGCCAAGGCGGCTGTTGAGCAGGCAGGCTACGGGTTTATCGACGTCACGACACACCTGCGCAATGACACGGGCGGCCTCAACCCGGATTGCGGCGGCGGTGACGGCATCCACGTCAACAAGCTCGGCTATTATTCCATGCTGACCGACGTGGCCAAGCGCCTCGTGGCCGACCGGCATTGAGTCAAACACAGAAAAAGAAAGGGCGAGCGCCCTTTCTTTTTTGTTGCCCGGCGGTGCGCACAAAGGTGTTGACAAACGCGCGCAGCGGCATTATAATCGGCATATACCGGAAATAACAGCCTTGGAGGTGACGCTATGCCGAGACCACCGCGATGCCGGCGGATCTGCTATGCGCCGCAGGTCGACACCTTCTGCCCGCAGGGACATGAGGAGGCGGCTCCCATTCTGCTGACGCTGGATGAGTATGAGGTCATCCGGCTCGTCGATCTCGAGCAGCGCACGCACCAGCAGTGCGCCGCGCAGATGGACATTTCCCGCTCCACCGTGCAGGAGATCTATGAGAGCGCCCGGCGCAAGATCGCCGCGTGCCTTGTATATGGCAGAAAGCTCGTCATCACCGGCGGCAGCTACCGCATCTGCGGCGGGCAGGAGCAGGCGCGCTGCACACAGTGCTGCCGGACAAAATCAGAAGATACCCATTCGAATATGCAAGAACACAAAGGAGAAGCAAACATGAAAATTGCAGTTACCTACGCAAACGGCCAGATCTTCCAGCACTTTGGCCACACCGAGCAGTTCAAAATCTATGAGATCGACGGCGACAGGATCGTTGCCTCCGAAGTGGTCGACACCAACGGCAGCGGCCACGGCGCGCTGGCGGGCTTTCTGATGCAGCACGGCGTGAACACGCTCATCTGCGGCGGCATCGGCGGCGGCGCGCAGCAGGCGCTGGCGCAGGCGGGCATCCGGCTCTTCGGCGGCGTCAGCGGTGATGCCGACGCGGCTGTCCATGCGCTGCTGGCCGGAAATCTCGGCTACAATCCGAATGTCCGCTGCGATCACCACGACCACGAGCACGGTGAGGGCGGCCACACCTGCGGCGACCATGGCTGCGGTCATCACGGCTGCCACTGAGGCGCGCAAAAGCTTTATACCATCGTTTTTGAAAACCGGAGTGGCAACGCTCCGGTTTTCGCTTTGCCCGGATGCGCCCGCAGTGCGATTTTCCCCCTTGCAGATGAGCGGCCTGTGCGGTATATTGTAATTTGTCAGACAGCATTTTGTCGCTGACGGAAAACCACGCGCGATAAGGAGAACAGACGCAATGGATAAGCAGGAATTGACACAGCTGCTGCAGCAGGTCGCCGACGGCGACGTGACCCCGGACGACGCGGCGCTCCGGCTGAAGATGCAGCCCTTTCAGGAGATCGGCGCGTACGCAAAGGTCGATTTCCACCGCGGCATTCGTCAGGGGGTGCCGGAAGTCATCTTCGGCGAGGGCAAGGCAAAGGAACACATCCTCGGCATCGCCCGGGAGATGCTGCGCAGCGGCCAGCGGACGATCCTCATCACGCGCCTGTCGGCGGAGGCGGCGGCCTACCTGGAGACGGATCTTCCGCTGCACTATGACAGCGCCGCCAGAGTCGGCATCATCGGTGAGCTCCCGGCGCCCGGCGGCAAGGGGCGCATCGTCGTCGCGACCGGCGGCACAAGTGATATTCCCGTCGCGGAGGAGGCAGCGCTGACGGCCGAGGCGCTCGGCAACGCAGTCACACGCCTGTATGATGTCGGCGTGTCGGGCCTTCACCGTCTGCTCGCCAATCTGGACACGATCATGTCTGCGCGCGTCATCGTTGCGGTCGCGGGCATGGAGGGCGCGCTGCCGTCTGTCATCGGCGGCCTGGCCGACTGTCCGGTGATCGCCGTCCCCACCAGTATCGGCTACGGCGCGTCCTTTCAGGGACTGTCCGCATTACTCTCTATGCTCAACTCCTGCTCCAGCGGCGTTTCTGTGGTAAACATTGATAACGGCTTTGGCGCAGGGTATCTGGCAAGCATGATCAATCACATGGAGGCAAAATCATGAAAACTCTGTATTTGGATTGCGGCATGGGTGCCGCAGGCGATATGCTGACCGCGGCACTGTTGGAGCTGCTGCCTGACCCGGATGGCTTTGTGGACGAGTTGAACGCTCTCGGCATTCCCGGTGTGCAGTATCGCCGGGAGGCGTCCGTAAAGTGCGGCATCACCGGCACACATATGTCTGTTACGGTAAATGGTGTGGAAGAATCCGATCACGCACATGCCCATCACCACGACCATGAGCATACACATGAGCATGAGCATACACATGAACATGAGCATACACATGAACATGAACACACGCCTCACCAGCACAGCAGCCTGCACAGGATCCGGCACATAATATCCGGCCTGCATCTGCCCGAGGCGGTGCAGCACAACGCGAAGGCCGTCTACGGACTTATCGCAGAGGCGGAGAGCCGCGCCCACAATGTCCCCGTGACGGAGATCCACTTCCATGAGGTGGGGACGATGGATGCCGTGGCAGATGTGGTTGCCGTTTGCCTGCTGATGGATCGGCTGGCGCCAGAAAGGGTTATCGTCTCCCCCATCCATGTGGGCAGCGGTCATGTCCACTGCGCGCACGGCATTCTGCCCGTTCCCGCTCCCGCCACCGCATATATCCTGCAGGGCCTTCCGATCTACGGCGGCAGCGTAAAGGGCGAGCTTTGCACGCCTACCGGCGCCGCGCTCTTAAAGCATTTTGCCACCGAATTTGGTGAGATGCCTGTTATGCGTGTCGGCGCCATTGGCTACGGTATGGGTAAAAAGGACTTCCCCGCCGCAAACTGCGTGCAGAGTATGCTGGGAGAAGCCGGCGAATCGTCCCACACGGTATGTCAGCTTTCCTGCAATGTCGACGACATGACGGCCGAAGCCATCTCCTTCTCCATGGATCGCCTGTTTGATGCCGGAGCCCTGGAGGTCTATACCACGCCTGCCGGCATGAAAAAATCCCGCCCCGGCACGCTGATCTGCGCCTTGTGTCCAGAAGCTGCGCGGGAGGCTGTGGTGGAAGCCATGCTGCGCCATACCACGACCATCGGCATTCGGGAGAGCCTCTGCCGCCGGTATGTGCTGGAGCGGCACATTGAAAGCATCGAGACGCCCTACGGGGTAGTA